>Ga0182018_10000208_pt1 | contig 77038 bp, 72 predicted proteins | sample 812P2MmetaG_FD_120490 | JGI IMG/M metagenome (GOLD analysis project Ga0182018, IMG submission 120490) | Permafrost microbial communities from Stordalen Mire, Sweden - 812P2M metaG | ecosystem: Environmental > Terrestrial > Soil > Wetlands > Permafrost | place: Sweden: Stordalen | collected... | reverse complement strand
GGTACCACGCACGCCCTTGGATGGCAGCTAGAGACTGGTGGTTGGGTCGTTTTGCAGGCTACAGGAAGTCTGTCGGCGGACTACGGGACTGACTAGTGCATCTTCAGTGTTTCCCTGAGTGGACGCGGGTTTTAGATCCCGCGAGCGGCTGAGGTGACGACAAATTTCATTTCTCACATCCTCCGGCTTGCCGGGCGAGATGACGATGAGTTGGGGAACAAGTTCCTGGAGATGTAGAAAATTCTGGCGATTCAGATACACAAATTCCAGAGGATATTCCGGCTTCCTCGCGAAAGCTGCGGCAGGCGAGGCGTCAATGATGAAGGCGAGGTCGGGAGCCGGGGTCTGCTCCAACAGAATCTTGCCGTAGAGGCGAGCCAACCATGACTTGGAATAGATATTCGCGATTTGATCGTAAATATAGCGATCAAAAATCACGACGTCATAGTTGTTAATCTCGTGACTGGCGAGCAGGCGGTGCAAGCGGACAATATCCAGCATGTAGAATCCGGCACGGGCCGCGGTCAAGTACCACTTCCGAATGTGTTTATTGTTTCTGGGGACGAATGGGCGCTCGGTCGTCCGATCGACCTCGGTCGAGTCCACGCTCCGTTGACCGACGCCTCCGCGCATTTTCGACCAGGCTGCGACGTTGTCCCAGAAGCTGAGCAGTAATACGCGCAGGCCCTGTTTCTCGAGAAACGACGTGAGGTACTCGATTTGAGTGGTCTTGCCCGCTCCGTCGATTCCCGAGAAGGTAATCAGAAACGGACGAGGGGCAAGCGCCTTCGCACGAGCTTTGTCGGGAACCATTGCTTGAGAACCTCCGGAGTTCATGGATGAGTAGAGGTAGACGACGAAGCTCCGGGGGGCCGCGCCGGACTTCTCTCGGACAAAGCCACGACCGAGCCGACGGCAATTCCGGCTCCGGCCACCAAACCCAACTTGAGCAACAGTGACCGATGACCCCGCTGACGGGCGGGCGCAACAGCCGCGCCGGCAGGCTGGGCTACCGGAGATCCTTTCACGGTGGCGGCCTTCGCTCCCGCGGCTCCTGAGGGAGCGGGAGCGGGCTGCTGGCTAGGCGTTTGTGCAGGCTGCGATTGTGGCGCATCCGGCAAGGAATCGTCCTGCTTCTGGCCGGAGGCAGCGGATTGCTGGGGGAAAGGACTGGCCAAAAGCGGCATCTCGCTGGCAATGACAAATGCGCCTGACAGGACAGCGATCGAGAAGCATTTTGAATACTTGCGACCTATCCGATTCATTTACGCACTCCAAAGTCTTTGAGCCTGGCTCGCACTTTGATCTTTGGCGTCCGTCTCTACGGTAGCCTTAGGATAGGCAAGAGCTTCTTGTACCGAATTGAAGACGGGCACCAGCGAAGGAATGCGGGTCACTTCAAGGAGCACTCGGTTGACGCGAGAGCCCGCGACGAAAAGCACCTGTGTATCCCGGCCTGCCACTTGTGCCATGCACTCCAGTAGCAACTCAATATCTTCATGATTCAAGGGGGGACAGCCCGATAAATCCACGATCACCGGAGACCCAGAACCGCGCAGAGCACTGAGCAGCTCTTTCCGCAGCGCGCGGCGGACAGCAGCGTTCGACAAGCAAGGAAACGGTAAGATGATCACAACTGCACCTGGAGCCACGGCTGCGAAGCGCCGGAGGACGAGGCAAAGCCCCACGCCGGGACGCTGTCCGCAGGCGGGAAACCTTCGGTCGGAACCTCGCAGGATGATTGTCTGCGCGAGTTACGCCGCGGTATCCTGCTCCCCAAACCAGCTGGGTGTAGATCTGCGACTGTCCCCCAGACCAGATGTTCCAAATACCCGCCATCCACCACTGCGTCGCGAATGAGCAGGCCCGGCGCCAAGTAGGTACGGGGCAGAACCGTCGATCGTTCCACTGTGGTTCCGCAATCCACCACGCAATCGCGTTCCACCGAGGCAAAAGGACCAAGGGTTGCACCCGCGCGGATCCTGCTGCGGGCTCCAATATAGGTAGGACCGAGGATGCGTACGGAGCTGTCCAGCTTGACGCCTTCCCCGATCCACACTTGCTCGCCCATCTGCTTCCCGAAGGGTCGCATGGCGCAGGCCCCGGTCAGTGCATCTCCGACCAGTTCCTGCCGTTCCCGCGCTGCGAGAATGCGCTTGGCATATCCGCTGAATTGATAGGGAATCTGCCCAGAGTCGGGGGTAGCGGCGGAAAGTTGGTTTTTCTCTTCGCTGGCCCGTAGCGCGAGATGATCCAACAGGGAAATTCCCATTTGACCTTGGGCATCATGGGCCTCGGTGACTGGGTTTCGACTTTCGCAGTGGAAGCGCACTAAATCGGCAAGATCCATTTCAGCATACGAATTGAGCTTGATCACGAGCAGTCGTTCGATTCCCTGGCGGGCGAAACCAGCCAGCTCAGAACGAGTCACGGTTCCATCGCCACGGCCAGAAGTGAGCCATAGGCTCTGCACTCCAAGCTTGCGGATGCGGTCCATCCATGATTGCAGTACATCATTGCCGACGATCGGCATTCGCGAGCAAACCAGTTGCCGCGGATTTTCGAAACCGGCTGTGATATGGGGCTGAACCTCATGAATTGTCGTGAAGTCTTTCCCGCCCGGAACCACCACAAAGGCACCTAATTCCACGTTCGTACTTCCTTTCCAAGATCGAAGAGAAGGCCTCTCTCCCCGTACCTCAACGTCCAAGGCAGTTGAAGTGTCGGTGAGATGTGCAGACATCGTCCAAAGATGCCCAAAGAAATAGTAATGCGGTATCTCAGTTGGAGAAATCAGTGAAACCCTCTAGGTTTAGCAGGCTCTTTAACTTAGACGACATCTCAGGAGCTTAGGAAGAGCTCAGGTGCGACGAGGCGAGGGGGGCGGATCGGGTATAGGTACTAACGATTAAAATTCCTGCGCAGTTCCCTTGGACCCAACAGGTGATCTAGATAGAATACGGTATAACCCATTCCTAAAACCCTGTAGGAAACGTTGCAAACATCCCTACGTATTGGAGTCATGAGCATATGAGAAAGTTTGCCTTTTTCCTGGCATTGAGTTGGGCCCCTTGGGCCTTAGCCACCGTGTCGGTTTCCGCCCCTACCAACGGAAGCTCGGTGGCCACGACGGTTCAGTACGTGGCGAGCGCCGCCACCAGTTGCGCCGCAGGAGTCTCCGCGATAGGAATCTATTCCGCGCCCGGCGATTTAGCTTATTCCACCCCTGGAAACCACCTCAATACCGAATTGTTTTTTAACCCTGGAACTTATAACACTGTGGTCCAGGAGTGGGACAACTGTGGCGGTTCCAGCACAACGCCTGTCACCATTCACGTTTCCGGCACTGCGGGAGGACAAGTCACGGTAACCGCTCCCAAGGCGAATAGCACGGTCAGTTCGTCGGTGCAGTTCGTAGCGGCGGCCACCACTTCGTGCACCAGCGGCGTTTCCGCTGTCGGAATTTATACGGCCTCCGGCGTACTCGCCTATACCGCAAAAGGGTCTCAGCTCAATACTAGCCTCACGCTTGCTCCTGGTTCGCACAATACCGTAGTCCAGGAGTGGGACAATTGCGGCGGATCCGCGAAGACCCCGATCCCGATCACGGTGAGCGGCGGCTCGTCTTCTTCGGGTAAAGTATTTTCCAATCTTCACTTGAACCCAGGATGGGACAGCGCGGGCATGCTGCCGCCGATGTACGCGATGTGCACCACCTGCTCACCGAAGGTGACTTGGTCGATGGATCGGGGTATTTCGTCGCCCTCGATCAGCGGAGCCTCCACTCGCACCGACGTAGGCGGCGATGAGGACTATTCAGATGGCTTCTGGAACAACCACCTGATTGGGGATTTCTCGACACAGGGTCTGCCGGACACGAACAAGACTCTCAATCCCAAACTGCACGACTTTACCTACGACGTTTATTTTTACGGAACCGATCTCAGCGTCTCACAGGCGCTGGAGTTCGACATCAACCAGTTCGTGGGCGGCTTGTCCTTCATTTGGGGACATGAATGCCGCATCGCTGGTGGTCACGAGTGGGACATCTGGGATGACACCGCTGGACATTGGCATCCGACAGGCGTCGCTTGCAACCCGGTGTCAAATGCCTGGAACCATCTCACAATTCAAGTCGAGCGCACTTCTAGCAATCAACTCCTCTTCAAATCGATCACCCTCAATGGAGACACGGCCACTCTCAATTACACGGAGAGTCCCACCTCCACTTCTTGGTATGGCGTGACCATCAACTATCAGCAGGACGGCAATTATGCCCAAACGCCCTACTCCATCTGGCTGGACAAGCTGAACTTCACCTATCAGTGAGCCAGCGAGCTGCTGGCTACCAAGGAGCGCGGCCCTCTCATTTTGGGGGCTGCGCTTTTCTTTTGCCCGGGGCCGTATAGGAAAGACTGGCCCAAAATGGTGGCTTAAATCACGGTCGATGAACAACATCTGAGGATGTCGACCGGCCGGAGAATTGCAACCAACCCCGTACCTAAGAAATTCATCTAGTCCCTGCAGGTCCAAATAGGGGGATACGGCGTGCTGGGAGGAGCGGAAACGGGTGCGAGCCTACGCGGCAGGGTGGTTGCCGGGTTCTCGCAACTGTTGGTGTTAGTGGGCGTGTTGACCATTGCCAGTGTGACTTCTGGCCAGAGCTCGACCCCTTCCCCTCAATCACCGGCGCCGCCTGCGTCGCCCAGTTCGACGAGTGCGCAGGCGCCCGATGCCTCCTCGGCTCAGCCGGATATTGCTCCCGCTGCCCAAGGGGATCAACCCACCGCGCAGGGCGATCAATCCGATGGTTTCGTCTTCAAGAAGAGGGTGGAAGAGGTTGTTTTGCATGCGACAGTGGTAGACGCTCAGAATCACCTCGTTACCGATCTGTCCCAGGACAAGTTTGAAGTGTACGAAGACGGGAAACTACAGAAAGTCACCTCCTTCCGCAGGGAGAGTGTCCCGGTCGCGCTGGGAATTCTGATCGATAACTCGGGATCGATGTTACCGAAGCGGGCAAAGGTGAATGAGGCGGCCCTGCAGTTGGTGGACGCAAGCCAGCAGGAGGATCGGGTGTTCGTCGTCAATTTCGGCGAAGATGCGTTTCTCGACCAAGACTATACCCAAGACGTAGGAAAACTGAGGGCGGCTTTGCAGCGCGTGGAGACGCGGGGCAGCACTGCCCTCTATGATGCAGTGATTGCAGGCGTCGATCACCTAAACCAAAGCTCCCAAATGCAAAAGAAAGTTCTTCTGGTTGTGACCGACGGCGGGGACAATGCAAGCCGGGCCACGTTCCAGGAGACGCTCCGCAAGTTGCAATCGAAGAACGGACCGGTTCTTTACACGATTGCGCTCGAACAGAATGAGCGCCGCGACGAGAGTAATCGGCGATCCTTGCGTACTCTATCCGAGCAAACTGGAGGCACGGCATTCTTTCCATCCAGTCTAGACCAGGTGCAATCGATCGCGAGTGAGATTGCGCGAGACATCCGGAGTCAGTACGTAATCGGCTACCGCTCTTCGAACCCACACACTCAGGGCGTTTATCACTCGATTCAGGTTCAGGCGCTTGAGGGATCCACTAAATTGCGCGTTGCAACCCGCACCGGATATTACTCGGGAAACCCGGGAACCGACGAATCGCACTAAGTGGCCGCCCGTATCCTCTCTTCCCGCGAACCAATGCGCCTCACCTTCCTTCGCCCCCCATCGGAATGGCTGGGTTCCGGCGTAGAAATCTAAGCACCCCGTGTTCCGAAACCCTCGTCGCCCGAATGCGCAATCCAGATATTGCACGGGGCGTGACTAGCTGGCTTTTTTGAGGGGGCTTCGGTCGTCAAAGATATTGACGGAGGCGGGCGCGCTCTTGGAGATCCCTTCGGACGAAACCACAGCGAAACTGCGCACCGCTTCATCGGAACTCGCGAACTCCTGAAACACACCAGCGTTTTGCAGGAGTTGCAGAACTATTTCTGCTTCGCGGGATACAGCTGCCAACTTCAAATCTCCATCGCGTCCTATCGCTGCTTCGAGGCAATGCAGCATCATCTCAATGCCCGCGCTGTCCAGGTATCGGATTTGAGAGCATTCGAACACGAGTCGCGGACGAGGGAAGTCGAGTAGCGGGTTCAATTCCTCGAGGAAGGCTCGGGCTCCCACAGAATCGAGCTGCCCTGGCATCTGCATGACGATCACGGGCCGACGGGATAACACGTTTTCACCTCCAATTGTTTAATTGTTTCACGCAAAGCGAAGGAGTTTGCCTGCCGGAGTTAGGTTGCGGCTCCCGAGCAGGATGGGAAGAGGTTTCTCCCCGAGCGAAACGCCGCTCTCAAGTTTCGCTCGGTCAAGTTCTGCAGCGAGGTCTTACGTCGCTGGCAGCTCGCCAGGCTTAGAATCCCGTGTTCTGCGCGGCTGCTAGATTTCTTGCGGAGCGACGCCGTATTTTCGTCTTGGGAAACAAGAGCGCGCGCATTTTCAGCTTCGCTTTGTGCAACTGCGACTTTGAGTTGCCGATGGAACAATCGAGCAACTGAGCGATCTCATGGTGTTGATATCCTTCCACCTCATGCAAGGCAAAAATCCTTCGGCAGCCTTCCGGAAGCTCCTGGAGGGCGCGGCGCAAGGCAATGCGATCGACGACGCCGGAGAGGTCGGGGTCGCTCTTGCCGAAATCGCGATGCAAGGAAGGAGACTCAGCATTGACGGGTTCATCCAAAGAAACTGTGGGCGGAGATTTGCGCCGGCGAAGCTTCATCAGCACGGTATTGACGGCAACGCGATAGAGCCAAGTCGAGAAAGCAGCGTCCCCGCGGAATGAACCGACTGTGCGGAAGACCTGCAGGAAAGCTTCTTGCGTCAGATCTTCGGCCTCGGCGACATCCTTGGTCATAAGCAAGCAGACCGAATAAACGCGATTCTTGTGTTGCTGGAATAACGTCGCGAAGGCTTGTTCGTCGCCTGCCTGCGCGCGCCTTACCAGGTTAATCTGGGAGTCATCGCGACCTTTGACGCTGGCCGGGAGGACGTTCGCTTCTGTCGCAGAAATCACACAAGTTGCCACGTTTGATCTCCTTCTATCTGGAAAGTTCGCCCGTCGTAACTTCCGCGAGCATTGACAGCTTAGAAAAATAGCGGACAACCTTCTATCAGGTCACATCTGTAAACGGATGCAGGAGACGCTGTAAGTCTCTCGTGCGATCGGGTAGAAAAAAGAAGATCCGCGCCGGGCGCGGATCTTGGACTTACTTAGGTTGTGGGAGAAGGAACCGGCGTTTGTAGGGCAACAAACCGATTGACATTGAGCCCGTCAGTAAAGGTGAAATTCCACCTCCACACTAATCTGCACGTCCACGGGCTTGCCATCCTTGAGGGCAGGGTGAAAACGCCACTGGCGAACGGCTTCAAGCGCTTTTGCATCGAGCCCCAGGCCCAGACCGCGAACCACTTTTATATCGCGAGGCTGTCCGGCCGAGTCGATAATTAACCAGAGAACGCAGGTTCCTTGCTTCTTGGCCTTTCGCGCCTCTTCCGTATAGTCGGGGTCGGGAGAAGAAATGGCTTCGGGCGCGGAAATGCCGCCACCCACCTTGTAAACTCCGCCACCGATGCCGCCGCCACTGCCAGCACCGACGCCAGGTCCGTGGCCTACGCCGACTCCGCCGCCGGAACCAGCGCCAATGCCGCCGCCGGAACCAGTGCCATTCGAGGGGGGCGCCGAGGGCATGACGACCGCAGCGGAAGTCCCAAGATTCAGCATTTTATTTTCTGCCAGGTGAACCTGGGGCGGGACCACGACTGTGGGCTCTACCGCCAGTCGGGGTTTCTCATTCCTCATCACGATTGCCGGCGGCGTGATCTGCTGCAAGGCAACCTTGGGCAAACGTCCCTTCGGAGCGGGCAGTTTATCGTGATCACCACCGCCCCCGCCGCCGCTGACTACTTTTTTTGCGGTCGGCATGATGTAGGTATCTGGGGACGGCGCAATCAGCGTCACGATTTCGCGTGGGGCTACCGCTTGCACAATTTGATGGCCGAAAAAGGCGCCGCTCACCAGCAAGCCGATCAGAGCGATATGCACGACGGCGGAAACCACCACACCGTTGGCGCGATAATTATTGTATTGTCCCCAGATTTCAGGGACATGGGTCCGACCGCTGGCCCGCGCGTGGGGGCTCGCGGCTCGCGGACTAGTTTGATAACGGTTTCTTGACAACGGTGTTGGAATCATTTCCAGGGTAGACTCGCCATTGAAAGCAGAATTAGAATGGCTCGACATGGGCGCTCCTCGCAAACGTAAAACCGTGTTGGTCGTGCAAATAGATGCGGAAAAACAATGCCAGGTTTGTATCGCGGAGAGGTTCCGGCATTAACGACAGGGGCGACTTTCTCGGATGCGTCATACTCGTACACTCAGGGACCGGTGATTCGTTTTGGATCCAGGCACCGCCCGAACCACAAATGGTGGGAGGAAACTAGAGTTCCCACCATTTGGGCGACGCCTAAACCATGTTTATAAACAAGCGGGTTTATAAACAGCCGGGTTTATAAACGGCCGGCGAGAAGCAGTACCAGAACCACCACGACCACGAGCCCTAATCCCCCGCTCGGGTAATATCCCCAAGACCGGCTGTAAGGCCAACTGGGCAGTGCTCCCAGCAACATCAAAATCAGCAATACCAGAAGAATGGTGTACATAAGACCTCCTGAGAAAAGTTTTATTTTTACGCTGCAGTTGGTGCCGGCCCAGTTCCAATGAGACCGGCACGAACCGTTTAGTTCACTGGTGCGTTCATACTCGATTCTCTACTCTGCCCCGAGTACCTTCTGACGGCCGTCAGGAAGGGCTCGCTCGAAGCAGTGGGCTGTACCTTGCCACTCAAAATTTCCGAGAAAGGCATGAAGCTGCCGTACAGTAAGCGGGTCTCATCTTTGTCTTGCGTGAGCGACGAGCCGCTGAGGTCGATTCCGGCAAACAGACCACGTGCGCGCGAATAAGTCAGTACTTCCGCTCGCATCTTGATGTCCGTATCGGCAGCCGCGTCGCGGCCTACCGGACCGGCGGCGGCAGAGGCGTCAGCTCCAAGTTTGAACTTGCTGGACAGCAGGTGTTGCATGCCCTGATCGTTGGTTACGATCATGACAAGATCCACGGCTTGACCTCCGAGTTGCAGGCCCCAACTTCCCCCCGTGATGGTGATAGGAGCCGGAGCGCTCCAACCCGACTCTGTCCGGCAGGTGGCCACGCCCTTGCCATGATTGCCGCCGAAACCGACCGCGATTTTGACCATGGAAGGAATCACGGCAATGCATTTGGCGTCGCGCATCACCTTATCCGGAATTGCTTTGTCGGGAGTCGCCATGATTTCGTTCAGAACCTTGGCGGCTTCATCGATGCGCTTGTTGATGTCTGATTGATCCCGATCGGCGGACCAACTCACCCCCATTAGCACCGTACAAATGCTCAGGACCAGGAGGCATCCAGGAAACATTGAAGAAATTCGTCTCATTGTGATCGTCCTCTTTCTCTTTTTTCCGTGCTCCTGCGAGCACTTGACTATTGTTGTGCGAGAGCAAAGTTAACCTCTGCGGGTCCTGTCTTCTATCCAGCGGAAGCAGTAAACAACCCAATATCTTTCCTGAGGAATCAATCACCGTCCCCGACCTAGGTATACCGTGAGGTTTTCCCGGTGCAGTCCTACAGGTTTGACTGTATTGTGGGTTCAAAAGCGCCAAATTAGCCTGCAATCTCTACTCGACACAACGCCCCCAAAGCGGGTGCCGATCCTCTGGGACGGATTGGCACCTGCTCCTTCAAGAGTCAGGGATTTCCGCGCTACATGAACCAGGCTTCCCGAATACAGCTTCACGCGGATATCTAAAAGACGATTCGTTCTCCATCGTCGGTGACTGAAAACGACCGGCTTCAAATGGGAGGAAAACAACTATGCTTTACTGGGCATTGGTGTTCCTGGTAGTAGCCTTGATCGCTGGGGTTTTGGGCTTCACTGGCGTCGCGGTGGCGGCTGCTGGCATCGCAAAGCTGCTGTTTGTTATTTTCCTGGTGCTATTTCTGATTTCTTTGGTAGCCCATCTCGGAAGAGGAAGCCGTAAATCCCTGAACTAACCAACAGCCAACCAATGCGCAGGGTCGATTGCGACCCTGCGTCATCCGTTCTCCCGCGATTGGTCGAATGGTTCGCGACCCGCATCTTAAGAGTGCGGCTATTTTTACCTTCAGCGTAGCCTGCTTCCATCAACCTTAGGAGTCGCGTCAAAATAAGTTGAACTTTCTTCAACTTTTCTTTCGGGTTGGTAAGGAATTCCGGTGGCGTGTATCGCTTGGACCGTGGCCCACGAGGAAGTGTTTCGCGAGCCTCGCCAGTACTGCCAAAGAGAATGTGTCGAGGCCCGCTCATTGGTCCGCCGCAAGTTCTTCTATTTATTTACCTGCGAATATTGCTTTAGCCATTACGTCGCGGCCGGTGTGCTATTGGTTGCGCGCTACAAACTGCTTTACCAGGATTGGCGGGGATACCTGGTTGCGTTTTTTGCCCTCGTCTGGGTGGCTAACCAGTACACGAGCATTTACAACCGCCTGCGTCTCGACATAAAACATGAACAGGTCGAAATCAAGGCGGATGAACAGAAGGTTGACATCCACAAGGTTGACGATCGAAAGGCGGCCTGAGTGGGTCAACGAACTATTGTGTTCGTCCCACCGAAACCGGCACTCCTCGTTTTTCATGTCGCTGAGAAGGGATGACCACTTCGACGATTGTACCGGGATGGGCGTTCGCTAATCGCAGAGTTCCGCCCAACTCCGTGACCCGTTGCCTCATTCCGCCGATCCCAACGCCTACGCTTTCTGGTCGCAGATTCACGACCTGATCCTCGATTCCCTTGCCATCGTCGCGCACGGTAACTGTGATGCGCCCATCATTTTCCGTCAGTCTGATCGATCCATTGCGTGCTCCGGAATGCCGGAACATGTTGGTCAAGGCTTCCTGGATAATGCGGAATATCGCGGTTTCCAGCTCCGGCCTGAGCCGGCTGAGATCGGGGGGAGCGATTTCCAGGCGAATGTCGATTCCGCTGCGTTCTGACAGACCCTCCAAGTACCAGCGAAGCGCAGAAACGAGACCAACCTCGTCCAACAGAGGCGGGTGTAGAAGATGGGAAATCGTCCGCACCTGCTGGATGGCGCGATCCACTAATTGGCTGGCATCCCCCGAGGCCTGCCGGATCGAGGGTGACGAATCCTTGGCGAGGATTCCGTCCAGAATCATCTTGGCTGCAGCCAACTCTTGTCCGAGCCCGTCGTGAATTTCGCGAGCGATCCGGCGACGTTCCTCGTCTTGCATGGTCATGAGGCGACTGGAAAGGCGTCTAAGCTCGGTCGTCCTCAGATCCACCATCCTTTCCAGCTCGACCGCGTTGTCCCGGATCGACTGCTCCAGCACTTTGCTGTCGTGAATGTCAGAACAAGTTCCGTACCATTTGAGAATACTTCCATCGGGACTCCGCAAGGGGACAGCGCGGGCACGGAACCAGCGATATTGCTCATCCATGCCGAGGATGCGGTATTCGGACTCGTAGGATTCACCCGACTGCACGCAGCGCATCCAGAGCTCCAAACTCCGCTCTTTGTCGTCGGGATGCAAATATTCCAGCCAGCCAAATCCGACCGCAGAGCCCGCGGGCGCACCTGTATATTCGTAAAATCGGCTGCTGATGTAGTCCCTGGTTCCATCCGCCTGCCGGCTGAAAATAATGTCCGGCGCGGTGTGCACAATGGCGTCGAGTTCCTGATTCTTCTGGCCCAGGTCGCTGTTGAGTTTCTGCAGTGCCAGCGCCTTCTGTTCTAACTCCAGGGTCCGGTCCGCGACCCGCACTTCGAGTTCATTGTTCAGCCGCTCCAGTTGAAGTTTCTTCCGGTGGAGTTCGGCAAATACTCGCACTTTCGCCCGCAGAACTTCAGGGACAATCGGGACAGAAAGATAATCCACTGCCCCGTGCTGGTATCCCTTCAGGCGATCGAGGTCAGTCAGATGCACCGCAGAGACGAAGATGATCGCCGTTTTCTGGAAGCGCGGATGCTGGCGGATGATCTCGGCGAGTTCAAAGCCGTCGATTTCCGGCATGCTTACATCCATCAATACAACAGCGACGTCAGTTTTGAGCAGTTTCTCAAGAGCCTCTTTGGCGGATGTGGCCTTGATCAGGTTCTCTCCCAGGTCCGCCAGAATAGCTTCGTAGCTGAGCAGTTTGCCCGCCTGGTCGTCGACCATGAGAATGTTTACTTCCTCGTGAACGCTCATCACTCTCTCAACGCGCCATAGTCTTCATGCCGCTACGATCAATCTTCTAATTCCCCCCCGATACTTATCGGTGCAGCCACATACGAAGTGCCGACAGCAGCTGCTCGGTGTTGACCGGCTTGGCCAAATACTCCGACGCGCCCGCTTCCAGACACTTTTCGCGATCGCCCTTCATGGCTTTCGCAGTCAGTGCAATAATCGGCAGCCTGCGGAAGGAAGGATTCTGCCGGATTACCTGCATGGTTGCATATCCATCCATCTCCGGCATCATGATGTCCATCAGAACGATGGCGACATCGGGAGTTGATTCCAGCATGGAGATGGCTTCGCGGCCGGTTCCGGCAGTCAAGACCGCCATCCCGCGGCGCTCAAGTACGCTGCTGAGAGCGAAGATGTTGCGCATGTCGTCGTCGACGACCAGTACTTTCTTCCCGACCAGCGCCTCGTCGGACCGGTGCAGCCGGTCGAGCATCTTCTGTTTCTCTTGAGGAAGATCCGCCACCACGCGATGCAGGAACAGCGCAGTCTCATCCAGCAATCGCTCCGGCGATTCCACGCCTTTGACCACCACGCTGCGAGCCAGCGTGTGCAGTCGTGCATCTTCTTCAGGGGACAATTCCTTGCCGGTAAAAACGACGACCGGCAGGTCGCTGACCTCGGGAATATCACGCATGCGTTCCAGAATGTCGAAGCCGGTCATATCCGGCAATCGCAAATCGAGCACGACGCAGTCGAACGACTCCTGGCTGACCAACTCGAGCGCTTTCGCTCCCGTATCGGCGACGGTGACATCGATGTCGTCAGACCCCAGCAGTTCACGGATACTGAGTTGTTCCGCCGGGTTGTCCTCCACAATCAACAGTCGTTTGCGACGGGGCGCGGCATAGTCTTTGATGCGGGACAATGCCGAATCTAATTCTTCCGGGCTCGTCGGCTTGGTCACGAAAGCAAATGCGCCTCGAGCCAGGCCATGATGCCGGTCCTCATCCAGAGTCAACATTTGCACCGGAATGTGTCGGGTGGCGGGATCCTGTTTCAAATGGTTGAGCACGGTCCAACCCAGCATATCGGGTAAGAACACGTCCAGGGAAACCGCAGTGGGATGGAACTCGCGAGCCAGTGCGAGCGCCTCCGTGCCGCGCAACGCGACCAGCACCTTGAACCCTTTATCCCGCGACAAATCGCAAAGCACGCGAGCATAGTGCGGATCGTCTTCAACAATGAGCAGCACGGCATCGTCGGGCAGCAGGTTGTTGCGGTCGTCGGCAATCTGCTCGACCGGATGCTCGGACACAACAATATTGGAAAGTTGAAGAGGCAGGGAAGGCGTAAAGGCCCTCCCATCCCCCGCCGCCAGCTTCGATGCAGTCGGCCCCACATAGGTGAGCGGCAGATAAAGTGTGAACATGCTGCCTTGGCCGGGGGTGCTGCGAAGTTGAATCTCGCCGCCTAACAAGCTGGCGAGTTCGCGGCTGATCGCCAAACCCAAACCCGTGCCTCCGTACTTACGGCTGGTGCTGGCGTCGGCCTGTTGGAAGGCCTCGAAGATGATGCGCTGTTTATCGAGAGCAATTCCGATGCCGGAATCGGTAACCTCGAAGGCGACGACCGACGCCGCTCCGCTGAGAATCGGATGATCTTCGCTCCATCCTTTTTCGGCGACCGACACGGCCAGCCGGACCGAACCATGCTCGGTGAACTTGAATGCGTTCGACAACAGATTCTTGAGCACTTGTTGCAGACGCTTGGAGTCCGTTACCAGGCTGCGGGTAAGGTGTGGATCGGCCTGCACCTCGAAAGCGAGCTTGCGGTTCTCCGCTTCGTGCCGGAAGGGACGGGCAACCATTTCGAGCAGGTTGGCGAACAGGATTTCCTCCGCCTCGACCGAAACCGTGCCGGACTCGATCTTGGACAGATCGAGAATGTCGCTGATCAGATTCAGCAGGTCGGTGCCGGCGCCATGAATGGTGCGCGCGAACTCGACTTGCTTGGCTGTCAAGTTGTGATCGGGATTCTCGCTGAGTTGCTGGCCCAGCACCAGAATGCTGTTCAGCGGCGTCCGCAACTCATGCGACATGTTGGCAAGGAATTCCGATTTGTACTTGGAAGTGAGGGCGAGTTCTTTTGCCTTCTCTTCCAGCGCTCGGCGGGCTTGCTCGATCTCCTGGTTTTTGCGTTCCACTTCCACGTTCTGTTCGGCAAGCTGTTGCGCTTTTTGTGCCAGCTGCTCGTTGGTTTGTTGCAGCTCTTTCTGCTGGGTCTGGAGTTCGGCTGCAAGTTGCTGCGACTGTTTGAGGAGACCTTCAGTCTGCATCGTGGCTTCAATACTGTTCAGCACGATGCCGATGCTGGCGGTGAGCTGTTCGAGGAACGCCAGGTGCGAAGCAGTGAATGCATTCAACGATGCGAGTTCAATCACCGCTTTGACTCGGTCTTCGAAGAGCACCGGGAGCACGATGACGTTGCGGGGAACCGATTCGAACAATCCCGAGCGAATCGAAATTGTTCTTTCGGGCAGATCTGAAATCAGCATGCGGCGTTTTTCCGACGCAACCTGCCCCACCAATCCTTCGCCGATTTTCAACCGGCGCAGGTGCCCGTTCTCCCCATCATCGGCGAATGCCGATAACAGCACCATGCCCGCCGATTCCTCGGTTTCCATCTGGTAGATCACACCTTGCTGCGCGTTTACCAGGGGTGCGAGCTCGGACAGCAACATGCGGCCTACGGTCGTCAAATCGCGCTGGCCCTGCAACATTCCGGTGAAGCGTGCCAGATTGGTTTTGAGCCAATCTTGTTCCGTGTTGCGGTCCGTGGTGAGGCGGAGGTTATCGATCATGGTGTTGATGTTGTCTTTTAACTCCGCCACTTCGCCGCTGGCTTCCACTTGAATCGACCGCGTCAAGTCGCCCTTGGTTACGGCGGTCGCGACTTCCGCGATCGCGCGCACCTGGTTGGTCAGGTTATCGGCCAGCAGGTTGACGTTACCGGTAAGATCCTTCCACGTACCCGCTGCCCCGGGCACGTTGGCCTGACCGCCCAGCCGGCCTTCAACGCCCACTTCACGCGCCACGGTTGTGACCTGATCCGCAAAAGTGGCCAGGGTACCCGTCATGTTGTTGATGGTTTCTGCCAGAGCCGCGACTTCGCCCTTGGCGTTCACCGTCAGCTTCTGAGTTAGGTCGCCGTTCGCGACAGCGGTCACCACTTTCACGATGCCGCGTACCTGCTCGGTGAGGTTGACGGCCATGACGTTGACGTTGTCGGTAAGATCTTTCCAGGTTCCGGCGACGCCGGGGACTTGCGCCTGGCCGCCCAGTTTGCCGTCGGTGCCGACTTCGCGCGCCACGCGCGTTACTTCGGCGGCGAACGCGTTGAGCTGATCCACCATCGTATTGATGGTGTTCTTCAGTTCGAGAATTTCGCCTTTCACGTCGACCGTAATTTTGCGCGACAAGTCGCCGCGGGCCACAGCGGTCGTAACTTCGGCGATGTTTCGCACCTGTCCGGTCAAGTTGCCGGCCATGGCATTGACGGAGTCGGTAAGATCCTTCCACGTTCCAGCGACGCCGGGCACGTTCGCCTGTCCGCCCAATCGGCCTTCGCTACCCACTTCGCGGGCCACGCGCGTGACTTCGGCCGCGAACGAACGCAACTGCTCGACCATCGTATTCAGCGTTTCTTTGAGCTGCAAAATTTCGCCGCGCACGTCCACGGTGATCTTCTTCGAAAGATCACCGTTGGCGATGGCCGTAGCCACCTCGGCGATGTTGCGCACTTGGCCGGTAAGGTTACTGGCCATGAAGTTCACGTTGTCGGTGAGATCCTTCCACGTACCGGCGACGCCGGGCACCTGGGCTTGACCACCGAGCTTGCCGTCGGTGCCCACTTCGCGGGCCACGCGAGTTACTTCACCGGCGAAGGCATTGAGCTGGTCCACCATCGTATTGATGGTGTTCTTCAGTTCGAGAATTTCGCCTTTCACATCCACGGTGATTTTGCGAGACAAATCGCCGCGAGCCACAGCGGTGGTTACTTCGGCGATGTTTCGCACCTGGCCGGTCAGGTTGCCGGCCATCGAGTTCACCGAGTCGGTGAGATCTTTCCAGGTTCCGGCAACGCCGGGGACCTGAGCCTGCCCTCCGAGCTTGCCCTCGGAGCCGACTTCGCGGGCCACGCGGGTCACTTCGGCGGCGAACGCGTTGAGCTGATCCACCATGGTGTTGATGGTTTCTTTGAGCAGCAGAATTTCGCCGCTCACATTGACCGTGATTTTCTTCGAAAGGTCACCACTGGCGATAGCGGTCGACACTTCAGCGATGTTACGCACCTGGCCGGTCAAGTTACTGGCCATGGAGTTCACCGAGTCGGTGAGATCTTTCCAGGTTCCTCCAACGCCAGGCACCAGAGCCTGGCCGCCCAGTTTGCCGTCCGTTCCGACTTCGCGGGCCACGCGCGTAACTTCTGAGGCGAATGACCGCAACTGATCCACCATCGTATTGATGGTGTCTTTGAGCTCGAGAATTTCGCCTTTTACGTCGACCGTGATCTTGCGCGACAAATCGCCGCGGGCCACAGCCGTTGCTACTTCAGCGATGTTACGCACCTGGCCGGTCAAGTTACTGGCCATGAAGTTCACGTTGTCGGTGAGATCCTTCCACGTGCCGGCAACGCCGGGCACCTGCGCCTGCCCGCCCAGTTTGCCTTCGGTGCCGACTTCGCGAGCGACGCGAGTTACTTCACCGGCGAAGGCATTGAGCTGGTCCACCATCGTATTGATGGTGTTCTTCAGTTCGAGAATTTCGCCTTTCACGTCCACCGTGATTTTGCGGGACAAATCGCCGCGAGCCACAGCGGTCGTGACTTCGGCGATGTTTCGCACTTGGCCGGTCAGGTTGCCGGCCATTGAGTTCACCGAGTCCGTCAGATCTTTCCATGTTCCGGCGACGCCCGGGACGTTGGCTTGTCCACCCAGTCGGCCCTCAGTACCCACTTCGCGGGCCACGCGGGTAACTTCGCCAGCAAAGCGATTCAGCTGATCGACCATGGTGTTGAGGGTTTCTTTCAGCTGCAGAATTTCGCCGCGCACGTCGACCGTGATTTTGCGCGACAAATCGCCGCTGGCGATAGCCGTGGCGACTTCGGCGATATTACGCACCTGGCCAGTCAGGTTGCTGGCCATGAAGTTCACGTTGTCGGTAAGATCTTTCCACGTACCCCCGACCCCTGGGACTTGCGCCTGGCCGCCCAGCTTGCCTTCGGTACCGACTTCGCGAGCCACACGCGTAACTTCGCCTGCGAACGCGTTGAGCTGGTCCACCATGGTGTTGATGGTGTCTTTCAATTCGAGGATTTCGCCTTTTACGTCGACCGTGATTTTGCGGGATAGATCGCCGCGGGCAACCGCTGTTGTGACCTCAGCGATATTACGTACTTGAGCCGTCAGGTTTCCGGCCATGGCATTGACGGAGTCGGTGAGATCTTTCCAGGTGCCGGCGACGCCGGGCACAACCGCCTGGCCGCCGAGTTTGCCATCGGTACCGACTTCGCGGGCCACGCGGGTGACTTCAGATGCGAAGGATCGCAACTGGTCCACCATCGTGTTGATGGCTTCTTTGAGCTGCAAAATCTCGCCGCGCACATCGACCGTGATTTTGCGGGATAGATCGCCGCTGGCCACGGCGGTAGCGACTTCGGCGATGTTGCGCACCTGGCCGGTCAGATTGCTGGCCATGAGGTTAACGTTGTCGGTGAGATCTTTCCAGGTGCCGGCGACGTCGGGCACTTGCGCCTGGCCGCCTAATTTGCCTTCGGTTCCGACTTCGCGGGCCACGCGCGTGACCTCCGCGGTGAACACGCCGACCTGCTGAATCATGGTATTGACGAGGTTGGCGGATCGCAGAAATTCGCCTTCGAGAGGACGCCCATCCACATCGAGTCGTACGGTTTGAGTCAGGTCGCCTTGCGCCACGGCCGCGATGGCGCGCGTGACCTCTGCGGTCGGTCGAAGCAAATCTTCCACCAGCGTGTTGACCGAAACTTCCATCTCGCCCCAGGCGCCTCTGGACTCGTGAAACCGGGTACGCTCTCGAGTCTTGCCTTCCTTGCCAACCACGTGGCCGACGCGCTTCAGTTCCTGGGCCATGTGCTGATTGGCGGCAACAATCTCGTTAAAGGTGTCGGCCACTTTCCCCGCCAGTCCTACCCAAGTACCGGGAAGCCGCACGGTGAAGTCGCCATCGCGCATGCTCTGCAGGCTGGTTAGGATGACGGTCAAGTCCAAGGATCCATCCGGTTTTTTCGCTTTCCCGTTGTTGGATTTCCCATTCTTCTTCGCCATGCTGGCCGGAGGGGTCCCGGTACCATCAGGCGTAATCTCGTTGAGCGAGGCTCTTTTCATGGTCTCTCCCGAAAAAAGGAGTACTTCGAATCAGGGATTTCCCTAGCAATCGTCTCGACCGAATCGGATCTGCGCTTACACATATCCTTAATATATCGACGATCGATCCAAACACCTTCGTTTCAAATAAACTCTGTGGGGGAGTTCGAACTCACAAGTCAGACGTGGCGGGAAACACGCCCCGAATGGTGCCCTCCAGGTGATTTCTTTGTATTCGTAGTATTCGTACCATGGACGTTGAAGGCTCCACCCTAAGGTATTTCCTGTAGGCAAGATGGCCGCCGAAAAGGGGTTACTTTCGTTCCCGTTCTCCCGGCTCGCTGCCGGCAACCTATTGATAAAGTTCAATCTCTAAGGCACGGCAATCGGAAGGCCGAGTTTGGTTCGAATGCTGCTCGGAACCAAGCTGAGTGCGTCTGGGTGGCGAAGGGGAAAGACACGGAGTGAACCGGTTTTGGATACTTCTCGCGACATCAGCATTGTCATTCCTGCCTATCACGAGGAAGGGCGTCTAGGTCCAACCCTGGATCGAATTCTGGACTTTGTCCGACAGCACGCTTGGGACGCCGAAGTAATTGGTGGATGGCGCCTCGCAGGATCGTACCGCCGACATGGTGCGCGATTATGCCAAGAATCATGGGATTGTCCGCCTGCTGGAGATGCCGCAAAACCGCGGCAAGGGCTACTGTGTTCGCAACGGCGTGATGAATGCACGGGGGAGAATCATCCTTTTCACGGATGCTGATTTGTCGTCACCCATGGAAGAGGCGCCGAAACTTCTTGAGAGGCTGGAAGCTGGCGCCGACATCGCGATCGGATCGCGTTGGATGCGCAGCCAACTGCAGACGACACGCCAATCTCTGGCGCGGCAGGGGCTGGGAAGGGCCTTCAATCTGCTGCTGCGAATGGTTCTCGGCCTGAACTTCCGCGATACACAATGCGGCTTCAAGGCGTTTCGTCAAAACGCCGCGAGAACGGTTTTTTCTCGACAAAAGATCGAACGCTGGGGCTTTGACCCGGAAATTCTATTCCTTGCGCTCCACGCCGGCTTCAAAGTGGTTGAGGCGCCGGTGTTGTGGGGACATGACACTCGAACCAGAATCAACCCGGTGGCGGATGGTTTGCGCATGGTCGCGGAAACGCTGTGCATCCGTTGGTACTCGCTGTCCGGGAAGTACGGCGAGAGCTTTGAAGTTCCTTCTCCTATCATCCTGGCGGCGAGCCCAGCGCCCGCGGTCCTGATGCGGTCCGATGCTGGGGACTGAACCGGGAATTAATCTCGGCCAATCCCTGGACTTGCTGTGCTGGGGTTGGCGCGATTACCGGCTACTAAAGCTACAGGCATTCCACAAACGAACTGCATTCCGGACCTGATGGCGAGAGTAACCAACGCGTCTCTATGCTCGACGCCAGTCGATGAAAATCTACCAGGCAGGGAGTGCGAAATGAAGCGAAAGTCCGGCTGTCGAAGTTTTCTGTGGGTAGGTTTGCTACTGCTGGGTTGCGGAACGCTGGGGTTGGCGCAAGATCCCGCGGGGCGGAATGCTCCTGCCTCTGACAACACCAAAATGAATCAGCGGGACCAGAATCCCAACGAAGCAACGGCGGATCAGCAGCAGAACAATCGTTCCGACCGGGACATCACTCAACAGGTTCGTACCGCGATTGTGGCCGACAAGGACCTCTCGACGTATGCCCACAACGTAAAAGTGATCACCCAAAACGGCCAGGTTACGCTGCAAGGGCCCGTGCGCTCAGAAGACGAGAAGCATGCGGTCGAGCAAAAGGCCGCCGGAGTTGCTGGTGAGGGAAAAGTCACCAGCGAATTGACGGTCAAACCCAAAAGCTAAATCAAAATACTCGAATAAGGAGAGTTCATCATGGCAGGGAAAAACACGGCTGTGTTCGGCATTTATCCATCGTACGTAAGCGTTGAAAATGGCGTAGACGCATTAAGGTCGGCGGGATTCAGGAACGAAGACATTTCGGCGCTCTTTCCGGAGGGCGCGGGGACAAGAGATTTTGCCCACGAAAAAAACACGAAAGCGCCCGAAGGTGCTACCGCCGGGGGCGGAACGGGGGTTGTACTGGGGGGTGCTATGGGATGGTTGTTGGGAATTGGCGCCATCGCGATTCCTGGCTTGGGGCCGTTCATTGCTGCCGGTCCGATCATGGCTGCTTTGGCGGGGGCCGGTGTCGGCGGCGCCGTCGGCGGGATTGCGGGAGCTCTGATTGGAATGGGAATTCCCGAATACGAGGCCAAGCGTTTTGAGGGTCGCGTGAAAGATGGCGGAATCCTGCTTTCTGTCCACTCGGAGAATTCTGACTGGACCAAGCGGGCGAAGGAAATCTTAAAGCGCACGGGAGCTCAGGATATTTCGTCGTCCGGTGAAGCCGGCTCCGATGATAAGTCCGAAGAGATACGGCTGCCGCGCGCCGTTTAGCAGGGCCGTAAATTGTTTTAAGCGTCGGGGCTGCCGGCAGCAGTTTCTCACGAACTGTTGCCCGGCGCCCCGAATTGCGCGTAGTGAGGCAGCTAGTGATTCAGGAAGGAAGCGACCCATGAAAGCTGAAAGTAATGCAAAAGGGAAAGAGAAGGATTCGTTTCTCACCGATATCAGTGAGATCCGACGACGCGCGCGGCAACACATTGAGGACGGAGCAGTCACCGACAGTTACAAAGGGGACCGAAAGGTCGTTCTGCGCGTGCTCAATGAAGCTCTGGCTACCGAGATCGTTTGTGTACTGCGCTACAAGCGTCACCACTACATGGCTAAGGGAATTCATTCGCAGGCGGTGGCGGAAGAGTTCCTGGAACATGCAGCCGAGGAGCAGGAGCATGCCGACCTGATCGCCGAGAGAATAACGCAACTGGATGGCGAACCGAACTTCAATCCGGAGGGCCTGCTCACGCGCAGCCACTCGGAATATGTGGAAGGCGAGAGCCTCGTCGAGATGATCCGCGAAGATTTGATCGCGGAACGGATTGCCGTCGAATCCTACTCCGAAATCATTCGATACCTCGCCGATAACGATCCGACGAGCCGGCGAATGATGGAGAGCATTCTGGCCAAAGAAGAAGAACACGCCGAAGAAATGAAGACGCTGCTTGAAACCATCGCGAAACAGGAAAAGCAGGAGGACAGGACGAAGGCGAGTTAGCGAACGGTCACTAGGACACCCCCGCTGGCCGCCTAGTCTAACGGGCTGGTCCATACAAGTTCAGCATGGCGTAAACGCCAGGAGAACAAACATGGAAAATCGCAAGCGAGAAAAGTGTGTCCACAGGAGTTGCAATTGTATGGCGGGAGCCGACAGCAAGTACTGCAGCCCCTATTGTGAAGCCGCCAAAGACACGACCGAAATTGCGTGCGGGTGCGAGCACGCAGGCTGCGCCGGTAAAACCTCGTAGGAGTTTCCTGCGGCCCGGTTGTGATTGTTCAGCCGCGGGGAGGCGGGAATCGGTCGGAATTGGACTGGAGGTCAGGCATTGGTCCGCTCCTCGAATTCAACGACTTCCTCCAAATCGTCCATATTCATTGCGCTCGCATTGGCGATTGCGACGCTTTATCTCGGCCGCCAGATTTTCATTCCGTTGGCCCTGGCCCTGGTTCTTACCTTCTTACTGACCCCGCTCGTCAGCTTGCTGGAAAAATGTCGCCTGAGCCGGGTTCCGGCCGTTCTGGTGGTGTTGGTTTTTTGTTTCGCGCTGACCGCGGGCGTGGGCTGGGAAGTGGCGGGGCAACTGCTGGACATCACGGGCCACATTCGAGATTACAAGACGAATCTCGAGGAGACCCTCCGGTCGCTTCACCCGCCGACCGACGGCGCCCTTGGTCAAGCAACGGCCACGGTGCGAGAGTTGAACAAAGAATTGGCAACAGTCCCTGGGCAAGCAGCTGCTTACTCGCCCAATGACGGGAACGGCGCCCCGCATCCGACCCGCCCTGTTCCGGTCCAAGTCACAGCTCCTCCGTCCAATTTCATCCAGGATCTGCGTGCTCTGCTCGGCCCGCTTGCGGGTCCGGTCGAGACCACTGCAATCGTAGTCATTTTTACGGCATTCATGTTGATCAAGAGGGAGGACTTGCGCAATCGCATGATCCGGCTGGGAGGGCAGGGGCAATTGACCGTCATGACCCAGGCACTGGACGATGCCAGCCGGCGCCTCAGCCGATATCTCTTACTGCAATTCCTGGTGAATGCCGGCTACGGAACTCTTTTTGGGGTTGGCTTGTACTTTGTGGGAGTGCCGCACGCGCTGTTGTGGGGAATCCTGGCGGCCTTGCTTCGCCTTATACCGTACGTTGGAACTTTAATCGCCGCTGCGTTCCCCATGGCGATGGCATTGGCCGTGTTTCCGGGATGGAGCCACGTTCTGCTGATTTTCGGCTTGTTCTTGGTTCTCGAACTGATCATCGCGAATATGATCGAGCCCTGGCTATACGGCGCGCACACCGGAATCTCAGCGCTCGCTATCCTGGTCGCGGCCGTTTTCTGGTCGATGCTGTGGGGACCTGTGGGGCTGATCCTGTCGACCCCCCTCACGGTGTGCCTGGTGCTGATTGGACGTTATGTTCCGCAGCTAAGCTTTCTTGAAGTTTTACTCGGTGATGAACCGGTGCTCAGTCCAGAGCAGATCTTTTACCAGCGTCTCCTGGCGATGGATCAGGACGAAGCGAGATATATCGCGGAGGCTCAGCTGCAAAACCAATCTCTGGAAAGCCTTTACGAAACGGTCCTCATCCCGGCGCTCCGATTGGCGGAAGAAGATCGCCATAGCGACGTTCTCGGAGAACGCACCAGCGAATTTATCGCTCAAACCACAAGAGAACTCATTGATGATTTAGGCGACCGCGCTGTGCAGCGGGACTCCCCAGAAGAAGCCAGCGGAGGCGGCTTCTCATCCGATCGCCGACTCGGCGGCACCGCCATTGTTTGCGTGCCGGCAAGGGATGAGGCCGACGAATTGGTAGGAATGATGTTCGCTCAGATACTCCGGCAAGCTGGTTATGGAGCCAGTTCTCTCCCCATCGGGACAGTGAACGACATGCTGGAGCAGGTGCAAATGGGCGATTTTCGAATCGCCTACGTGTCTGCGCTTCCGCCCTTCGCAGTGGGGCAAGCCCGTTCACTTTGCAAACGCCTGCGCGAAAGGTTCCCGGAACTGGTGATCGTGATAGGACTGTGGAAATTTGCAGGCGGGGTTCCGAAGGCGCAAGAACGAGTGGGAGCCAGTTGCGCCAATGCCGTCGCTACAACGTTCTCCGAAGGCCTGCTACAGGTCGGAAGACTGTCTCATCTGGACACGGCGGACATTTTAGAGAAATCGAAGACTGTGGGGGACGATGACAAAGACGGCAAGACTGGGTCGCTGCAGAATGAGGCGGCCGTGTGAAGCCCGAGCTGCCGCTATTCGCGATCCAGCCCTGGTAGAGATTGCATGCTGAAGTCCTCGGAAACGCACCGATGGAATCAGGGGACCGGGGTGATCAGTCACCCTGATTCCGTCGAAGGATTGCGTCGAAAGCGTGGTTAGGCCGCGCTTCGTCCCAACACAAAATGCAAGATCAAAGAGATTACGGCGAACACCAGTAACAGGTGGATCAGTCCGCCGGCAACGTGAAACACGCTGAAGCCGGTAATCCACGCGATCAGCAGAATGACGAACAAAATCGTCCATATGCTCATTTTCGTCCTCCTCGGGCATCAACCACGATTCCGCCTGCCTGAAACCATTCTCAGCCTAGCTTCGAGCGCCCAAGCTGTCGTTACCGGGCATCTTGTAGCGGCAGAGAAATATGTATGTAGGTCGCTTCGTGGGCGCCGGGACATCGAACTCGGAACCCGGCCCTGCTTTCAGGCCAACCTTGAACACCGGTTGGCAACTAAGAAAGGCTAGGCAAAACCCGGGGAATCGCGTTACAACCAGGTTGCTGGGACGGACAATCAAAGCCCTGGTCAGTCCATGGACCAGGCGCGCGGCATTTTATGACACGACTTCTCGAACTGGCTCGAACGACGCTTGGCATGGTGTTACTCCTTATTCTTTCCCAGCTTTGCGGCGCTTATTCGGTCTTAACGCACGAAGAGGTCGTCGATCTGCTGTGGAAGGATGACCTCTCTCCGCTGCTCGCCAAGCGATTTCCTGGCGCGAGCGCGGATGATCTAAGAAAGGCACATGCCTTCGCCTATGGCGGTTCCCTGATACAGGACATGGGCTATTACCCGTTCGGCAATAAATATTTCAGCGATCTCACGCACTACGTGCGGAGTGGCGACTTCATTGTCAATTTGATCAATGAAGCTTCTGACCTCAACGAATACGCTTTCGCCCTGGGCGCACTCGCGCACTACTCGGCCGACAATCTGGGACATCCCACCATCAACCGGGCGGTGGCGCTTGAGTTTCCCAAACTGCGGAAGAAGTTCGGCAACGAGGTAACTTATGCGGACAATCCCAAAGCGCACATTCGCACCGAGTTCGGCTTCGACGTAACGCAAGTTGCAAAGAATCGCTACACCTCGGACCGTTATCACGACTTCATCGGGTTTGAAATTTCAAAACCTGTACTCGAGCGGGCCTTCCAGGATACCTATGGCATTCCGCTCAGCAATGTACTCACCAAGGAAGACCTGGCCATCGGAACCTTCCGCCGGTCGATCAGTCACATCATTCCAGAGATGACGAGAGTGGCGCTGGTGGCGCGAAAAAAGGAACTCGTCGCCGAGACCCCGAACTTCAATTCCAGAAAGTTTCGCTACTATCTTTCGCGGGCGAATTATCAAAAAGAATGGGGCAAAGGATACCGGCGTCCCGGATTTGGCACCCAAGTGCTCGCGTTTTTTCTAAGGTTCGTGCCCAAAGTGGGACCCTTCAAGGCGGTGGACTTCAAAATTCCCACGCCCAAGACTGAGGATCTGTACGTCGCCAGCGTCAATCAAACCCTCGATAACTACAAGAGTCTTCTGACCGAAGTCCGAGCCAATAAGCTTAGCCTTGTGAACACCGACTTCGACACTGGACGAATGACGCAGGCCGGGGAGTACATTCTCACCGACAATGCCTATGCGCATTTGCTGGACCAGTTGGCTGAGCACAACTTCGACCAGGTGACAGCGAAACTGCGCGAAAACATTCTCGCTTTTTACGGCGATCCGAGCGCTCCCATCGCGACCAAACGAAACACGGCGGCCTGGGAAAAAACGCAGGATGAGGTCGAGCGGCTGAAAACTTTCGTGCCTCCGCAAACTCCTGCCATTCAAGTCTCCACGCTTCCTTAAAATTTAAAACAGGATCGCAAAGACAAAGAATTGCTCAGCGGCAGCCTGATTCGTTGGCTGGCCATTCGTTTTATTCCCCCAACCTTCGCCACTTCGCCAGCAACTAAATCACAGTGGTGGATTCAAATCGTGCGCCAAGACGCGCAGCTAAAGGAGGACTATTTCATGGCAGACGATATGGAGAAAAACCGACAACAGGGTGGTCAGAGTGGTCAGCCTGGACAGCAGAGTGGCCAGTCCGGCCAAAAGGGCGGCCAAACCGGTCAGAGCCAGCAGGGCCAGTCCGGTCAGCAGAATCAGGAGAAAAAGGGAGGCGGCCAAGGCCAGAACGAAGAAGACGACAAGGCGGGACAGCGACGCGCGTCCTAGTCGTATCCCAAGATGATTTGATTTTCTTGAAGAAGTCCCGGATCGGTTGTCCGGGACTTCATTTTGTCTTCGGGGCAGCATTTCGGCGAGACGACGCTCTGGCATTGAGAGAAACTCTGTTGCCCATTTGATTTAGGATCAACGCACCAAAACTAACGGAAGATCTGAGGTTTGGCGTTGGCATGAGGAATGCTCTGGCGCGATCGATTTCCAAAGTGTTTGGATTCGTCTTGTGCGCGCTGATTGTCCATGCTGCCGAATGCGCGAAGGCCCAGACAACTGGAGCCAGTCTGCCTCCGCCGGCGCATCTCACATCGGAGCAAGATCACCAGCGCCTGCTGGATCTCCGGCATATCTCTTCCCTGCGCCCCGGCGCGGACGGGGATCCGAAGTCTTCGCACGCCGCGAATTATGACGAATCCAACGCCAATCATGACTTGAAGCTTCCCGATCCCCTGCTATTGAACAATGGCAAGAAAGTTACGTCGGTGAAGGCGTGGTGGAAGAAGCGTCGGCCCGAGATCGTGGAAGATTTTGACCGCGACGTGTACGGTCGGATGCCAAACAACACTCCTAAAGTGAATTGGGAAGTGATCGGCACGACCAGGGAGCGGAATGGCGGGGTTCCAGTCATCACCAGAAGATTGGTCGGACACGTTGACAACTCGGCATACCCGCTCGTGACCGTGAACATCGACCTGACGGTGACGACCCCGGCGAATGCAAACGGGCCAGTCCCGTTGATGATGGAATTCAGTTGGAGTCCAGAAGTCCTGGCGGCGCTGGCGAAGCGTTTTCCGCAGGCGAGCGTTTCCGGTTCCGAACTGACATGGCAGCAGCAGGTTCTCGCCAAAGGTTGGGGTTACGCAATCTATCTTCCTACGAGCGTGCAGGCGGACAAAGGAGAGGGACTGACCGAGGGCGTGATCGGGCTGGTCAATCAAGGGCAACCTCGCAAGCTCGACGATTGGGGCGCATTGCGGGCCTGGGCATGGGGTGCCAGCCGCGCTCTCGATTATTTTGAGACCGACAAGTCGGTAGACGCGAAACGCGTCGGAGTTGCCGGCCACTCGCGCTATGGTAAAGCGGCGCTGGTGGCGATGGCTTATGATCCGCGGTTTGCGATCGCCTACATAAGTTCATCCGGCGAAGGCGGAGCTAAACTGTTTCGGCGCAACTTTGGCGAGCAAATTGGAAACGTGGCTGGAACTGGCGAGTATCACTGGATGGCCGGCAACTTTTTGCAATATGCGGGACCGCTGACGGAGAATGATCTGCCCGTCGACGCGCACGAGTTGATCGCGCTTTGCGCTCCGCGTCCGGTGTTTATCGGCGCCGGCGCCACGAATGGGGACGGCTGGGTCGACGCTAAAGGCATGTTTCTGGCCGAGGTTGGAGCTGCCCCGGTTTACAAACTTTTGCGCAAGAAAGATTTGGGAACAAGCGAGTTTCCCCCGATCGAGACCGCGCTGATCGACGGGGATATTGCGTTCCGCCAACACAGCGCGGGGCACACGCCGGCACCGAACTGGCCCACGTTTCTTGCTTTCGCCAGCCGCTATGTCAACGGCCAACCGCCGCCGGCAGAGTCGAAGCGGGGAGATCGGGCGTGTTTCCGGGGAGAGGGAATGAATCGCCGGTTTAGTTTTTCCTGGGCTCTTCGAGACACGGCTCCAGATGCTTGAGATTTACCCCAGCTCGGGGTTGCGAGCCTTCCGGAGCAGCCCTGAGATATTGGGCGGGCCACGACGTTGGCTGGCCCAGCTCACGGGCTGCGTGCAAGGGCCAATACGGCTTGCGCAATATTTCGCGGGCGAGTAGCACAGCGTCCGCTTGTCCTTCCGCCACGATGTGCTCAGCCTGCGATGACGACGTGATCATCCCGACCGCGCCGGTCATGATGCTGGCTTCCCGACGGATCTGCTCCGTAAACGGCGTTTGATAACCGGGACCAACCGGAATCTTCGCGTGCGGCACATTGCCGCCAGAGGAACAATCGATCAGGTCCGCGCCCAGTGGCTTCAGTTGTCGCGCCAGTTCCACAGACTGCTGGATATCCCAGCCCCCATCGACCCAATCGGTCGCAGAAATACGCACGAACAGCGGTGCTCGTTCTGGCCAAACACGGCGCACGGCAGCCACGACCTCACGCAACATCCGAGTGCGATTCTCAAACGAACCGCCGTAGGGGTCGGACCGACGGTTGCTGAGCGGGGACAAAAACTCATGAATCAAATATCCATGAGCGGCGTGAATCTCGATGACTCGAAACCCGGCTTCGCAAGCCCGCCGAGCAGCTTCCGCGAAAGCATTCACGACCTCCTGAATGCCGTCGCCGGTAAGGGCCTGCGGCATGGGATAGTGATCGGCGAACGGCAAGGGGCTCGGAGCCACCACTTTCTTCCAACCCCCGGCGCTTTCGGGAATCATTCCATTTCCTTCCCAAGGCCGGTACGTACTGGCCTTGCGACCGGCGTGTGCCAATTGCATCCCGGCAACACTGCCTTGCTCATGAATGAAGCGGACAATGCGAGCCAGAGGTTCCATGTGGCCGTCCATCCAGATGCCAAGATCCTGGGGGCTGATACGCCCCTCCGGAACAACGGCGCTGGCTTCGGTGAGCACCAGGCCCCGCTCCCCCGACGGCCCGGCTGCCCAGATGCACGAGGTGCCAGTCGTTGGCGTATCCATCGGTGCTGGAGTACTCGCACATAGGGGAAACAAATACGCGGTTGGCAAAGGTGATGTCGCCAATCGCAAGGGGATCAAACAGATGAGCCATACACCCTTGATACTACGTCACCAAAGACAGACACGTGGATTCCGCCGGGAGCAAACCCCGACCGCGCATAGCAAGAAATAAGGCGCCGCACTCCCCACTGACTTGAAGGGAGTACGGCGCCTTGAAGGAAGTGCGGCTTGATCCGATTAGGCGCCTTCGGGAGAATGCAGCACTCGGAAGGAATTACCTCCGTTCGACCAAACCAGCAACAATGCGTCCTGTCCCTTGGCCACCTTGGACAGGGCTTCCTGCACGTCGCTTGCGCTTTGGACTTTGTGGCGATTCACTTCGAGGATGATGTCTCCCTGTTGCAGTCCTGCGTTGTCGGCAGAACTTCCCGGTTGCACTTGCTCGATCACCGCTCCGTGCACGTCGCGCGGGGCCTGAAGCTGATCGCGCATTTCAGGAGTCAGGTTGCTGAGGCCGATGCCCCAGTGCATTTTACCTTCGCCCTTGCCCGAGTCATCGCTGCCTTCGACGTTGCGATTGCCCAGTGCCTCTAACGTGACTGGAACGGTCATACTTTTGCCGTCCCGCAAAACCTGGAGCATGATCTTCGAGCCCGGCTGTTTCTGTCCGACCAGAACCTGGAGTTCTCCAGCGTCGCTGACTTTCTGGCCATCGATCTGAGTGATCACATCGCCGATCTGCAGACCGGCTTTTGCTCCGGGCGAGTCAGCTTCGACTTGCGTGACCACTCCGCCAGTCGTTGGGTTGTCAAAAAACTTCGCGTTTTCGGGCGTCACATCCGAGATGCCGATCCCGATGTGCCCGTGGCTGACTTTGCCGTCGCGGATCAAAGTCTCCACGGTCGGCCTTACGATCTGTGAGGGAATCGCAAATCCCATGCCTGAGAAGCTTCCCGAAGACGAGATCAGGAAGGTGTTAATCCCGATTACCTCGCCGCGGGCATCGACGAGCGGTCCGCCGGAGTTGCCGGGGTTAATGGCCGCATCCGTCTGAATGAACTCGCCCGGCTTGTTGGGATTGGTGGGGTCTGGGTTCGCACGGTTCACCGCGCTCACGATTCCTCGCGTCACCGTGAAGCGAAATCCGTAGGGATTGCCGAAGGCCAGCACGGTTTGACCGGGCCGGACTTCTTTCGAGTCGCCCCACGGAGCACTTGCTAGATCCGTGGCGCTCACCTTCAGGACCGCCAGGTCGGTCAAGGGATCGGTCCCAATGAGTTTCGCCTTCAGAACCCGGCGATTGCTGGTGGTCACCCGGATGTCTACGGCTCCATCGACCACATGGTTGTTGGTGACGATGTATCCGTCGGGCGAGATCACCACTCCGCTGCCCATCCCATGTTCGATTTCAGGTTGTTGCTGCCGCATATGTGGTCCAAACATCTGACCAAACGGGCCGCCTTGGCCGAAAAACTGTTGCATGTCTTCTGGCATCTGCTTGCCAGCCATCTCCGGCTTGGTTCGCGAGGTTACGGTGACGTTGACCACTGCCGGGGTAACCCGAGCGGCCAATGTCTCCATTGCCTTGTCGAGAGCCAGGAGTGAGCTGACGCTGTCTACATCAAGTGGAGCGGCGGAGGGTGCGGTGGCTGCCGCCCGGGCTGCGGTTGCCTTCACACATTCATAGGTTACGAACGAAGCGACCAGGGCCAGTGCAAGCATTGGCGCCGCCAGCCGCCGCGTCCATTTGTTTGTGCCTTCTTTCCATTGCATTCCTACATTCATTTGCGTTTTGTCCTTTCGAAGTTTTTACAACTAATTCGTTAGTTCTTAAAAATGCTGTTCCGCCCGCTTTCTCCGACCTCCCTTGCCTAGGCTTGTTTCGCGGGAATTCTGCTGTTGGGATCGACAACCGGTTGCAGAACCATCACGCGCCACAACTGGATGTGATATACCGGCTGATCTGGAAGGCCGCCGCCTTCAATCACCACAATTAGCGTCTCGGTGAACCCCACTGGAATGAAACTCGCATTCGTCAGCCGTACGTTGGTTGGATGAACATCGGCGGGAAGAACGCCGCTTTGACGGGTATCCGTCTGCTGAACACCGGTCTGACGAAAATGGGGCTGCCGAATCATGCTTTCCCCCCCATGCGCCGTTAGAGACGGCATCACCGCTGCGCCTTCTGAACTGTGGCGAGAACTCTCGAGGCCGCGAGGATTTGCACCTGCCCTCAAGCTGGCGGGCACCACGCGAACTGGCTGACGCTGAAACACGGCATTCCTCGCACCGACACTCGCGATTGGCACTTCTGTCGATACGCGTCCCATCCTGGCCTTAGGTGAAAAGGCAGGGATCAAGGGAGCGGCATGATCCGCAAACGCAATCAGGCGAGGCGTTCTCGAAATACCCAGAGCGCAGACTAGGGCGAATCCCGCCACCAGCGACACCGCCGGCTTCCAGGCGCGTGCGGTTACCGGAGCTCGATTTACGTCCAAAATCTGAGCCACCCGCAGCGAGGTCTGACGAATTCGCCCGAGTGCTGACTGGGCTAAGGCAATGCTGCGGTGAAGCAGCGTTTTTTCGGCCAAATTGGCGAGGCACTCCGCGTAGGCACGTGGACTTGCGGTCTCTGCCAACACGGCATCGTCGCAAGCCATCTCACGCTCCAACGAAACTCGCTTCTCGATCCACCACACTGCGGGATGAAAGAAAAACAATGCCTTCACTACCTTCTGGGCGAGGTTCGTCCAATCGTCCCAGCGACGCAAGTGCGCCAGTTCGTGCAGAAGGATTTGGTTCAGTTCATTCGAGGAGAGTTCCTGCATCACCCAGCGGGGGATGAGGATGATGGGCTTTACTAAGCCGACAGCCGTTGGAACCTGCACCCGATCCGACGTGCAAAGGTCCACCGACCGCTTTGATCGGGCACGTTCTAGAGTTTTCTGCAGTCGAGGATCTAGCGCAGCGGGCCCGACCGGAACCGAGCTTTTGCGCAAAACATGCAGATGCCATAGACCTCGGACCACACCAATCAACAGCCCAGCTGCGATCACGGCCCAAGTGCCGAACAAGTAAAGCGCCCAGGAACCGGGTAGGGTGATCGTCGAAGGGCTCGCGCTTCCGGCTGGAATGCCGACATGCCGCCCCCATGAGCCGCCGAACAAGGGCAGAGTTGCAATCGCCATAAGGGCGGAAAACCATACGGCAAATCGAGTGCCCGAATTCTGCCGGCGAGCCATGCCCAACATCAGAGCGGAGAAGATCGCGAGGAGCGTGCCCTGAACCAGGCAGTCTACGATTTGAAGCGCTGAGGTTTGGGCAATGGCATGGAGGCTGAAAGCCACGGTCACTCGGTCAATCATGGTTCGCTCCCTTGCTCCTTGCCAGCAAGTGGCGCAAGCGGGCGAGTTCTTCGGCATCGATGGTGGTCTCTTCCAGAACGTTTAACACCAACAATTCATGGGAGTTACCGAAGAATCGGCTGACCAGATGCCGCACCTCGAAGCGGGTCGCATCCTTGCGGTCCACTTGCGCCGAATACACATGCGCCCGCTTGTCTTTCAGGTGCTTCACATACCCCTTTTTTTCGAGGATGCGAACAATGGTCAGAACAGAGTTGTAGGCCAGTGGCTGTGGCTTCTCGGGCAGAGCCTGGAGCACTTCGTGGACGGTGGCCGAGCCCCGATCCCAGAGCACATTCATGATGCGCAACTCGGCTTCGGTCAGGGTTGCGGACTTACTGCGGGCCAAGGTGTCCTCCGGGGATGCAAATATGTCGCTATGAATTTGACGCGGTAAGACTGAAAACGTCAACTAATTAGTTAGTTGCAGGAAGAAGAGTGGGAGATGCCCGGAGCTGCCATGGAATTGCAAGTACAGATCGTGGAGTTATCTGGAAAAAGGTGTCCAGCCGCTACTCGTATCGGAGGGCCTCCACCGGTTCCATGCGCGAGGCCTTCAGCGCGGGCCACATGCCGGCCGTGACCCCGACCAACGCCAGAATCACAAAGGCTGTCAGCATCACGCTGCTGGACGTCTTTAGGACGATATCCCCCTCGTGATTGGCCGTCTTATAGAGCTCGGAGTAGAGCGGCATGGGCGGGATTGCGTGCGCCAGCAGAACTGAGACCAGCATACCCACCAGGCCGGCGGCAAAGGTCAGGACCAGCGCCTCCACGAGAAATTGAAGCGCGATGTCGCGATTGCGCGCGCCCAGCGCCTTGCGCAGACCTACTTCTTTCGTGCGCTCGGTAACGCTGACCAGCATGATGTTCATCACTCCAACGCCGCCGACGCCAAGGGTCAGCACGCCGATGAATCCAAGGATCAGGCGCAGGGCGATTCCGAACTCTTCGATCTGCTTGGTGTCGTCCACGGTATCCCACTCGGGGCTGGACTTGTCGTCCTTGGGATTGAAATTGTGACGGCGGGCTAGTACCTCTCTCACCTGCCCCAGAGCCGCTTTGTGCTGGAGAGCGGTGACGGGTTGGAACGCAATCATCTCGGGATCGCGCTGGTCGTTGATGTCGCTCAGGCTCTCGAAGGGCAGAAAGACGTTCTCATTGTCGGGACCGTTGTTGGAGGAATCCTGAATTTTCAACTGGAGTAGGCCGATCACGTCCCAGCTCTGTCCGTTAATGGTGACCTCTTCGCCGACCGGGTCGCGAGTGCCAAACACCTTTCTCGCCGCATTCGGACCAAAAATGAGCACATGACGATGCTCCGAGAAGTCGCTCTCCTCGAAGTAGCGGCCCTCGGCGATGTTCAGCTTGCGCATTTCCCCGTAGGGATATTGCACGGCCTTGGAGGAGACCGTAATGATCTTGTCGCCATACTTGTAGGCGAGGCCGTCATCCCATTCGCCACTGAGCAAACGAACCAGCGGAGCCTCGTCGCGGATGGCCTGAAGATCTTCGTACTTGAAATGAATTCGTTTGCCGGCGCGCTGTCCTCCAGCCTGCATGCTGGTCTGGCCCTGCCAGACCATGATGACGTTGTTGCCGATGCCCAGAAACGCGGCGAGTACGCCTTCGCTCACGCTCTGGCCGTAGCCGAGCAGAAGCACCACGGTCGTCAGTCCCCAGACGATGCCCATCATAGTCAGGATGGAGCGCAGGCGGTTGCGCGCCAGTGCGTCCCAGCTTTGCACGATGAGTTCCTTGATGCGCATATGCGACGGCTACCTACTCCTGGCGCAAACATTCTATTGGACTGAGCGCGGCGGCACGTTGCGCCGGATACATTCCGGCGCCCACTGTGATCAACCCCAACGTCAACAAAGACGCGAAAATCGCCAGCGGAGAGATCACGGGATGCGGCACGATATCAGGCAAGTCCACACTGCTGACCAGCAGACAAATCCCCAGGCCAATACCGAGGCCGAGCGCTCCGCTGATCAGCATGAGGGTCGCCGACTCGGCAAAGAACTGATTGCGGATGTCGCGCGCCGTCGCGCCCAGCGACTTGCGCACCCCAATTTCGCGAGTCCGTTCGGTGACCGCGACCAGCATGATGTTCATCACGCCGATGCCGCCGAGCGACAAGGTCATCAAAGCAACCGCGCCGAAAAAAATGGTCATGATGTCGAAGATCCGCTCTACCAGCTTCGAACCGTCGAGCGTGTCCCAGATGAACAGAGCGTCTTTGTCGCGGGCATCGAAGTGGTGCTCGCGCCCCAGAATGTGATAAAGCTGGTGCATGGCAGCTTCGTGATGTTCAGGATCGGCGACTTCGACTACCAGGTTATTGATCCATCCCCTGGAGATGCCGGGACGCTCCGGCGGGGGATAATCGCGGGCCATGGAGGAGTAAGGCACGAAAAGCTGCGTATTGTCGGGGCCGCTGCCGTAACTGCCATTCTGTTTTTTCTTTTCCAGCACGCCGATGACGGTGTAGGGCGAGCCGTTCATGGTGAGCGTCTCGCCGATAGCGGGCTTGCCGGGATATAACTGGTCGCGCGACTCCACGCCTAGGACCACGACTCGCCGGCCCTCTTTTTCGTCGTCATCGCTCATCAGGCGGCCCTCCTGCACCTTCAGCGAGCGAAAGCGCTGGTAGTCGGGCCAGACACCGCGCACCGGGCGCGAGGCCGCGTTGTAACGGCTGACTTCAGCGACGCTGCGCCGCAGTTCGGGGCTGACGGTCTTGATCAGGTACGCTTCGGATTTGATCGTGTATGCATCCTCGATCGACAGGCGAACCGGGCGGCCGGCTGCGTATCCTCCGGCCTGTTCGCTGGTGCGGCCGCCCCAGATTATGGCGAGATCGACGCCGATTGTCTTGAGATGTTCTTTTTGGTCGCGGCTGAATCCCTTGCCCAAACCAACCAAGAGAATGACAGAAGTGATGCCCCAAATAATACCGAACATGGTCAGGAAGCTGCGCAATTTGTGCGCGGCGATGGAGGCGACGGTCTGACGCAAAACTTCCCGGATGTTCAAGAACCGAAGCCTCCGCTATTTGGACGTCATGGGTCGGATTATGGAAGCTGAGATTTTCCAGTTAACCACCAAGGATGGAGCCATTCTGCTTCCTATTCGCCGGGTTGGCCTGGGTGCTTAAGGATCACGAAGGGCTGAGACTTATTGATCTCGAGCAGATTCGCGAACCGGTGTTTCAGAAAGGTCGCGGACAGAAAGATCACAGCGGCGGTCAAGGCCCTGCCGGGACGCGGCAAAATGATGATCGGGACGCCCGGCTGCGTCATCGGCAGAAGAAAATCTCGGCGAAAAACCCGGTCCTGGGCACCGTGCGGGTGCGGCGCGTTCCGAGTCCAAACGAACGATTTGTCCGTGCCGCCGCAGCCGGACGAAGCCTGACATGCACCCCGTTGTCGCCTCGTCCTACTTCGACGGAATCCAGTAAACCTCTTCCTTGACCGCTCCCTTGTCCGTGAAACCGCGGCGCTTCAGAATGGCCTTGCTGTGCTCGATCATCTCCGGATGACCGCACAAGTAAGCCATGGTGTTGCTCGCATCCAGTTCCCAATGGTCGGCATACTTGCGCAGAATGTCGTCGGCCCGGCCAATCTCTCCCGACCAGTCGGCGTGATCCCAGGGACGACTGACCGTGGGCACGTATTTGAACCAGGGTAATTCTTTATCGAAACGGTTCAGTTCATCGAGATATCCGAATTCCCAGGGGCGGCTGGCGCCATTCAGCAGGTACAGTTTGTGCGAGCCGTCGAAGCGGCCCTCTTTCCATTCTTTGGAAAGCGTGCGCACATAGCTTACGAAGGGAGCCACGCCGGTTACGGTTGAAATCAGCAGATGATTGGTCCGCCCATTTTGCGTGTCCAGCGAAAATTTCCCCTTGGGGATTTTTCGCATCAGCAACTGGTCGCCGGGCTGCAACTTGTGCAACAGCGGCGTCAGCGCGCCTGCGGGCACTAGTTCGAAGAAAAACTCCACTTCATCTTCCGCCGGGGATGAGACGATGGAATACGGACGTTCGACGCGCTTTCCGTTGGGCTCGACTCCGAGGGTTGCATATTGGCCCGGAACAAAATGGAACTCGCCTCCGCTGCGGATGCGGAACATCCACAGGTCGGGAGCGAAATCGACGCGCTGGGTAACCTGCGCGTGGTAGAACTTGTCGTCGAGAATCGTCATCTCCTGGTCTCAAGTGGTCAAATGCAGGTTCAAACTCCAACAGCGTCCAGAGAACGTCGCTTTATTCAGCGGGGAGATACGTTCCACCTGCTGATTCGTGGGGATTCATACTCCAACCGAACGGTCGTACGGTAACCTGAGTTGCGCTATGGTAGCCGGAATTCGCGGTTTTGTGAAGGCCCGAAAGGCCCGCACCGGGTTATCTTCTGCGAACCCGATCTCTCCTCGGCAGTTCTCGCATTTATTTCCCCACCACGAGCACTACGAAGCTATCCGGAACAATTGGGGGTCGTGGACGGGGATTGTCGGCCGTGGGAGCCGGCCTGGGTCCGAACTGCGCCGTCACCACGAACACGTTGTGGGTTTTGGAATCGAGCGCCAGCGTGCGCGCACCTTTTTGCGTGGGTACGTTCTCGGCAACGGTGAATTTGTCCTTCGATTCCTCTTGGATGATGGTGAGCACGCCATCGGCGCCGCAAGAGGCGAAAGCCAGTTCAGTTTCCGGATCGAATGTGGTTGCGTCTACACCTTCGCCAATCGACGGCGTGGCGATAACTTTGCCGCTGTCTGCGTCGACCACTGCCATCATTTTGTTGTTGCAGCCGACGAACAGGCGGTGATTCTTGCGATCAATTGACAGCCCGCTCGGCTCCGTGCACGGGGCCAGCGGCCAAGTCGACTTTACTTCCAGCTTGTTGGAATCGATGGCCGTCAGTTCGCTCTTATCTTCGATGTTGACGAAGATCTCGCCTTTCGCGTCGCTGGCGGCGAACTCTGGCTTGCCATCGAGCGGAATCGTTCCCAGCACCTTTCCGCTCACCGCATCGATCGCCGTCGAATCGTGGCTGCGCCCGTTGAAGGTGAACACGCGCTTGGTCGCAGGATCGTAGAGAATGGCGTCGGGATTATCGCCTACTTTTACTTTGCTGCTGGTCGCCAGCGTTTTCATGTCAAAAATGCCTACCGTACCTTCCCGCCCGTTACTGACAAATCCGCGGCCGAGTTCTGGGGCCAGGGCAATGCCGTGAACGCCCGGAGTATCGGCGATGTCACCTACGCTTTTGCCTGAATCGGCGTCGATCACCATGACGTGGGTACCGCGCGAGATGTAGACGCGACGCGCCTCGGAGTCGGCGGTCAGGTAATCCCAGCCTCCGTCACCGCCCACTTTGTAGGTTGCGATAACGTGGTCCCCCGGACCAGTTGCCGCCAAAGCCACCGCCGCCAGGAACATACCGATTACGGATACCAACCACTTGGACTTTGTAAGCATCAATTTCTCCTGAGTAACTGTTAGGGGCGCCACATTCCGGCCCCGGTTCCCACATTCGTGGATATGTCTTTTTGCAGCCAAGGTTTTTCGATCGTATCGAATAGGATTGGAAACCGAAGTAACTTTACCTTATTTCGGTGCTAATCCTAGACTCTTCTTAATATGGATATATCGCCGTCACGTTTTTCGCGCCACTGCGCAACCCTGGAAGCTACGCCGACGGCCGATCCCCGCCTGCAGCCGACGCCTGATTACGGCACGCTTGGGCCTGGCTGCGACATTGGCCCTGGTTTCGATATTAAGGTGCGCGGAACGGAATCGAATCCGGTCTGGGTTCGGCAGCCGGCGAACCCGCGCCGCCTTATCCTGATTCTTGCTGCCGGACTCGGAGTATTCGCGGCCGTTTTAGCCGGAAGCGCCAGCGCGCATGCTGCCTGGTCAAGCCTGGAGAGTCTTTTTTCCGGGCATGAAGCTTTGCCCGCTTCCGCCCAGGATACTCGCCAACTCGATCGTATGAAACCGCAAAAGCAAGCCGAGGCCCTGCTTGAACTCGCGGTGGGCCGCAGCGACGGCGCCGCGGATCAGATTTCATCCCGAATCGATCGTTGGCAAGGGAAGGTAAAGTGGAATCCGCAGATTGCGACGTTGACCACCGCCGCGCTGAACTCCAGTGATATGCGTGTGCGCGAATCCGGCATCGAAGTCGAACTCGCGGCCTACGGGCTGGCCAAGAACCCTGCCAGTCTCGATTACCTGCTTCGGACCGCCGCATCTTCCGATCACGCGCGAAAGGTTTGGGCGCTATGGGCGCTCGGGCTGATGGCGAACCGCGGCGTCGGAACAGACCGAGTTGTAGAGGTTCTAACGGGCCATCTGAAAGATGCCGACGAAGACTCGCGACGCTGGGCCGTGGAAGGGTTGGCTTTGTCCGGCGCTACGGAAACCATCGAGCCGCTGCTACAGACGATGCACGACGATGCCTCGCCCAATGTGCGCGAGAGAGCGGCCTGCAGTCTGGCGGAGTCCGGCATGTTCACGCTCGAGCAGCGTATGAGTGCCGTCCCGCGATTATTGAGCTATACCGACGACCCTTCGCTGGATGCCCGTACGCATGCCTGGGCTGCCCAGGCGCTGAGCGACATTACCCACCACCATTTTGGCAATGATGCCAGTGCGTGGAGGAATTGGTACAACTCCACCAAGGCTGACTGATCGGACCAGTAATTCACTAATTCAGTAATGGTGTTCGCGCTGAGAGTGTTCGTAAGCGCTCAGAGTCTGTGTCCAGCAGTGAGGGAACTCCGAGTCGAGGCTCCATGGGAAAACTGAACGTGGTTGTTGCTCTCACCACCAGAGAGAACGATTACCAGGCAGAACAGGCAGCCGCCGCAGCCGACATGGCCGCACGACTCGGCATCAAGATTCGGATCATCTATGCCGACAACGACGCCGTCAACCAGACCCAGCAGCTGATCAAGATCATCCAGGATCCCGCCCAGAAGCCCAGTGCGATTCTGGTAGAGCCGGTTGGAACTGGGATGCCCCAGGTCGCGAAAGCGGCGGTCGGCGCCAGTATCGGCTGGGGGATCATCAATAGCGATCCCGAATACATCCCGGAACTCCGCCAAGATGGCGCCGCTCCAGTCTTCACGGTCAGCACCGACCAAACCGAAGTGGGCAGAATCCAAGGCCAGCAACTTAGCGCTCTCGTCCCTGCCGGTAACGTACTGTACCTCGAGGGTCCGTTCAACAGCACGGCGACTCAACTGCGGACGAAAGGGATGCTGTCCACCAAACCGGATGCGGTCCAGTTGAAAATGCTGAAGGGGGACTGGACCGAGCGCAGCGCGCACCATGCAGTACAGTCGTGGCTGTCGTTAGGGTCCTCGCGCCTGCTCCAAATTCGAGCCGTCCTTTGCCAGAACGATGCCATGGCCATGGGTGCCAGAAAAGCCTTGGGCGGCCTGACGGACAAGGACCGCGAGCAGTGGCTCAGCATTCCGTTTATGGGTTGCGATGGTGTCACCAGGACGGGGCAGGAGTGGGTGCGCCGCGGCTTCCTGAAGGCGACCGTCATCACTGCTCCGGCGGCGGGAATCGCTTTGGAAATCCTGGCGAAGGCGATCCACGCCGGTTCCATGCCTCCCCACCGTACCCTGATTCCGGCACAGTCCTTTCCCGCGGTGGAAGAATTGCGTGGCCAGACCATGAAAGCAAGTAGCGAACGATCGTGATGAGTGATTCTTGCCTGGTGAAGATACTCAACTCACTGCAAGCCACTGTTCCTCTCTCCTCTCACTCGGCCATCTTCGCCACATGCACATCGAACCCAGTCTTCGGCAATAAGGATGTCAGCGAGAACGCCTTGAATCCGTCGCCGCTGACTTCAGTATGACGATAGATACCCGGCTCGCTCTCAATCATTTCGCGGCGTCCTTCCATGTTACCCAGGAAGAACTGCGCCCGGCTCACGCTGATGTCGACTTCTTTCGCGCGGGTGACCACCGCCTCTGCAGCGTAAGAGCGCACCAGCTTAGGCCAGTATTTTTCCAGGAGATCCGTACTGGCGAACACATCGGCCCAAATGATGCGCCCGTTCACGGCTACCACCACACCAACGGCATTACGATCGCGCAGTTGCCGGATCAGACTCTGATAGTTTTGCTCGATCGGCTTGGCCACCGCGTCCACCTGCCGCTTGACTTCCTCGTTCTCATTTACCTTGGCGTACGAGGATGTTCTCGCAATCTCGTTTGCCACTTGCGGAGCGGCGGCCGTTACTTCCACCGTCTCCATCGCCGCCTGCTGCTTGCGCACCTCCGCCCAAACCTGGCTCTGGTCCTTATCGGCCATTGCCTTGGCGCGAACCGAAGGCTGTGCCATCATTGCCATGGGAGGTTGAGCAGCTTTTATGGGGCCGCCGACATTGCCGCCGTACATCGCTTCCGACGCGCCGAAATGCTCGCTGGTCGCGACCCACCGCCCCGGCTCCACGCAGAACACGCTTAGGTCCACCGGATCGCTTTCCGCCGGAACGATGCGGTCTTTGCCGATCACGCGATCCTGCTTGCCTCCGGTAACGATCTCTCCGGCCAGCAACAGCAACGGCCGTTTGGAGTTGTTCACCAGAACCAGGCGATTCACCTGCGCTCCATCGTTCCGAATTGCCGGCACCGAATGCCGCCGAATCAGTCCTTGCACATGGCCGGCTTCACTCACCTCTACTTCCCCGGATCGCAACCCTTCATCCAAAGTCAGGAACTCGCCCGTCGGATAGCTTTTCGCCGCGACCACGGGAAATACGGTTAGATTGCCATGCCGGATCGGGTCCAGCACCTTGTAGCCCGGCGCCGCGGTAACCTCTCCGGCTCGCGCGTCTCGCTGGTTCAGGATCACGAATCCGGCCATTGTCAGCACCACCGCCAACGCCACGAAAATCTTAGGACTCAGCATCAGACTCATCTTCAGACTCAGCTTCGGAATCATGGAGGTTCCTCCCGAGCCGGAGAACGCATCCCTTGGCGGACAGGGTGTCCGCGCCAAACGCTCTAAGCCAGAGGCGCCGTTGGGACCTCGTCCCGTTCGACTCGTGAGAAGAACGAAACGGTCGAATCGGCTTGCGAATAAAATTCGCGCGGCGCCGGGTGCGGGTGTTTTGTTTCAGAAATCTGCGGCCGGGAATTGGAGCGCATCCCCTCCGCGGCCATTCCCCTGTAAAATTGAATCAGCGATCCTGGAGCCACGTCCGCATTGTCCTTTCTCGAACAACTGAACCCGCAGCAGCGCGAAGCCGTCGAAACTACTGAAGGCCCGGTTCTGATCCTGGCCGGCGCCGGCAGCGGGAAGACGCGCGTCATCACCTACCGCATCGCCTACCTGATCGAGCACCAAGGCGTGATGCCGGAGTCCATCCTGGCGATGACCTTCACCAACAAGGCCGCCGCCGAGATGGGCGAGCGCGTCGAAAAGCTGGTGGATGGCCTGAGCATCGCCAAGCCCGTGATTTCCACCTTCCATTCGTTCTGCGTGCGGATGCTGCGGCGCGACATTGAGGCCATGCGTATTCGGTCGAGCGTTCCCGGCCAGTCGCCGATCGGTCACACCAAGAACTTTGTCATCTATGACGAGAGCGATCAGCAAGCCGTGGTCAAAGGAGTGATGAAGCGGCTCGGCCTCGACGACAAGCAACTCACGCCGCGCACCGTTCTCGGCCGTATTTCCTGGGCGAAGAGCCATATGCTCGACCCCCAGGAACTCTACCTGCAATCGGGGGATCCCAAGACTGAACGCATCGCGCACCTATACGAGGAGTACCGCAAGGAGCTACGCAAGGCCAACGCTCTCGACTTTGACGATCTGCTGCTCGAAGCAGTGCGGCTGCTGAAGTCAGCGCCGCAGGTGCTCGATTACTACAATCGCCGGTTCCAGTATCTGCTCATCGACGAGTATCAGGACACCAACCGTCCGCAATACGAACTCATGCGCATGCTCGCCGGAGAACGCCGCAACGTTTGCGCCGTCGGGGATGAAGACCAGTCGATTTATTCCTGGCGTGGCGCCGACATCCGCAACATCCTCGAATTCGAACGGGATTTTTCCGCGGCCAAAATTATCCGCCTGGAACAGAATTACCGTTCGACGCAAAACATTCTGCAGGCGGCTTCGGCAGTGGTTGCGAACAATATTCGCCGCAAAGGTAAGAACCTGTGGACGGCGCGGCAGGGCGGCACCAAGATTGGCTACTACGAAGCCCCAGACGGCGAAAACGAGGCCCTGTTCGCCGCCGACTGGATCGCCCGCTACGCACGCCAGGCGACCGATAGCGGGGAAACTCCGCGGGCGGCCGTGCTCTACCGCACCAACTCCCAGTCCCGTTTATTCGAAGAGGCCATGCGCCGTTACGGATTGAAATATCACGTGGTCGGCGGATTCTCGTTCTACGAACGCTCCGAGATCAAAGACATGATCTCGTACCTGAAAGTCATCCATAATCCGGACGACTCGATTTCTCTGCTGCGTGTCATCAACACACCGACTCGCGGCATCGGCAAAGGCACCCTCGACACTCTGGAACGTGTGGCGCTGGAAACCGGATTATCGCTGTGGGGCGCGCTGGCAGAAGCGATCCGCCGCCAGTTGCTGCCGCAACGGGCCTTGTCGTCGCTCGAGAGCTTTCGGCAATTGATCGAAGACGGCCGTGCCATGCTGGCGGGAAGCTTCAACGACCCACTGGCCCAGAGTGTGGGCGCGGGCGACTCGCCCGCCCAGCCCGAGTGGGGACAGCCGCTCTCGGCTGTTCCGCAGGGCGAAGCCCTGCAGTCTGGAGACGAAGATGCGACAGCATTCGATCCTGCAGAATTGGGAAACTTTTCTTTCGACTTCGGCGCGGCTGAGGACGAACTCAGCGGCACTCCAGTGGATTCCGCGGTGAAGGCGGGACCCCTCCACGACAGCCGGCGGGACGCCGGCGCTCCGGATGCCGACAGGCCGGCGGAACCACAGATTGGGGCGAGGCCTGATTCGTTTCCTGCCCCCACCATCAGCACCGCCGACATCCTGAAATTTCTCATCGACCGCACCGGCTACATTAAGCTGCTCGAGGAAGAAGACACGCCCGAAGCTTTTTCTCGTATCGAAAATCTGCGCGAACTGGTGAATGCCGCCATGGACTCGCGCGACCGCGCCGAGACCCTCGACCAGTTTCTGGACCACGCGGCGCTCGTCGCCGACGCTGACGATTACGACGCCCGCGCCCAGATCACGCTGATGAGCCTGCACGCCGCCAAGGGCCTGGAATTTCCCCTGATTTTTCTCAGTGGCCTGGAAGAAGGGCTCTTTCCGCACTCCCGCACCATGCTCGTCCCCGAAGAGATTGAAGAAGAGCGCCGCCTCTGCTATGTCGGCATGACCCGCGCCATGGACCAACTCATTTTGACGCGCGCCGTCTACCGCAGAAGATACGGAACGGATTTGCCCGAAGCCAGCGTCCCGTCGCGCTTTCTGGAGGAGGTCCCCGCGCCGCTGATCGAAGAACTGGGAACCAAACGAGCTCATGGGGGGACGTCCGCCCCCGGCCGTGCGGCGGGCCGAAGCGCCACCGCTGCCGCGAGCGCACACTATTCCTACGAAGACGAAGACCAGAGCGCCGCTTGGCACGCGGGCGGTAGCCCCCGAGATAACACCCGCGCCGCGAAGGCCACAGCCCCGGCGCGCCCCTACAACTCCATTGAGAACATAGCCGAGTTCTTTGCCAGCCGCGGCAAGAAGTTCACTGTCCCGAAGCATGTCATCGCAGAGCCCACCGGCAAGCGCGGATTCCGTCCCGGCCAGAAGGTTCGCCATCCGAAATATGGCGAAGGAACGGTCTACCAGCGCGAAGGAGAAGGCGAAGAAGCCAAGATTACGGTACAATTCCCTCGCTTCGGATTAAAGAAGCTGGTGGAGAAGTACGCGCAGCTGGAAGGTGCATAGCAGGTCGTAGGGACAGCCGCCTGGGCTGTCCGGCCGCGCAAAGCGACGCGAATCTCGCGACTGATCCGACCGCGAGCTGGCGCAAAAGTACAGCCCACGGCGCAAGCCGCGGGGGCGAAGGAAGGAATTTTGGCCCGAAGGGGGCTAATGAAATACCGAGGCGTATCCGCCTGGGCAATCCGTACTACGGAAGAGGACGTTCACCGCATTCATGGCAAATACAGCGAAGTTAACCAGAGAAGAACGCAAGAAAGCCAAACGCACCGCCCGCAAGAAGCGAAAGGCGGAAAAGCCGCTCAAGCCCCGCGATTACCCGCGCGGATCGAAAAAACCCAAGGTTAAGAAGCTGGCGCGGGGCCAGGCGAAGCGCTAGAGGGCAAGAGCAGCGCTACGCTCGGAGGACAGCCGAGGGCCGAGGGCGGCTGTTCCCACCTGTTGGCTTGGCATTTCGCCGGCGATGTTTTTGGCGGCAAGACATTTGCTGGCTCAAGGCCAAGTCTTAGGTGTTAGATTTTCAGGAGACTACAACCGCTTGTCAGAACTCACGGAACCCGCTGCCGTCATCCGCACCTCCGACAGCCAGCTTTTTTGCTGCAAGTCGATCGACAAGCTGATCTCCGAATCCGAATCTCCGGGCCAGCGCCTGCAAAAGACGCTGGGACCGTGGTCGCTGACAGCACTGGGCATCGGCGCCATCATCGGCTCGGGCATTTTCGTTCTCACCGGCACCGCCGCGGCCGGCGAATATTTTCAGGCTCCATCCATTCTGCACGCGCAGGTGCTCGACATCATCGTGAATTTTCTTCGCGGCGGCGGAACCGGCGCCGTGCTCATGCACGGACGCCCGCCGGCCGGCCCTTCCATAGCGATTTCGTTCTTGTTGGTCGCCATTGCCTGCAGCTTCGCCGGCCTCTGCTACGCCGAACTGGCGTCGATGATCCCGATCGCGGGCAGCGCCTACACGTATTCCTACGCGACCCTCGGCGAAATCTTTGCCTGGATCATCGGCTGGGACCTCATCCTCGAATACGTTGTCAGCAATGTCGTCGTGGCCATCGGCTTCAGCGCCTACACGAAAGCGCAACTCGCCTCGTTCGGCCTCAATCTGCCCGACCGCTGGTCGACCCCGGTTTGGGAATCCGGCCACTGGACGGGCGCTTACTTCAACGTCCCTGCATTCGTCATCATTTTTGTTCTCACCGTGCTTCTGGTGCGCGGCATCCGCGAATCGGCGAAAGCCAACAACATCATGGTCGCGATCAAGATTGGCGCCATCCTGATTTTTCTTGTGGTGGGCGGCGCGCTGGTGCACAGCAGCAACTGGAAGCCGTTCGCGCCTTCTGGATTCGGCGGCGTCGTCACCGGAGGCGCCATTGTCTTCTTCACCTATATCGGCTTCGATTCGGTTTCCACGGCGGCCGAGGAAGCGAAGAATCCTCAGCGTGACTTGCCTTTCGGCATCATCGCCTCCCTGATCGTTTGTACCGTGCTCTACATTGGCGTCTCCATCGTTCTGCTGGGGATGATGAAGTACACGACCTTTGTCTCTGGCGAAGCGGCCGAGGCGCCCGTGGCTTACGCGCTGAAAGTGCTGGGCGCCAGCCGCTGGTCGCGCTCCATCATCGTGATCGGCGCGCTGACCGGCATGATCTCATCATTGCTGGTTTTTCAATACGGGCAAGCGCGCATCTGGTACGCCATGTCGCGGGACCGTCTGTTTCCGAAGATGTTTTCGCGCGTCCATCCCAAGTTCAAGACGCCGCACGTTTCCACCTGGATCGCGGGATTCGTGGTCGGAATCCCATCGGGAATCTTCGCCATCAGCGACGCTGCTGACCTCTCGAACATCGGCACTTTGTTCGCATTCGTGCTGGTGTCGCTGGGCGTGATCATTCTGCGCCGCACCCAGCCCGACCGCCCGCGCATCTTCAAGGTTCCGCTTGTGCCGTGGTTTCCGCTGATCTCGATCATTCTGTGCGGCGGACTCATGACCGGGCTCACCGTCATCACCTGGCTGCGGTTCGTGGTGTGGCTCGGCCTCGGCCTGCTGATCTACATTTTCTACAGCCGCCACCGCAGCGAATTTGCCAGGAAATAGGCGTCCGCTCGCGACTTTGTCCCATCTAAAAAACGCGCTGTCATCCGGAACGAAGCAGACCGAAGAGCGAGGCGAATCGGTCCGCGCAGTGCAGGACCGCTGTACTCCCGTTCCTGGGCAATGTCTTCAACTGAAGTTCTGACTCGACGGCTCCTCCCTACTTCGCCCAGGCGCCGGTCAGAAACAAATACCGCTCCCGCAGATCATCCTGGTGCGCCGAGGATTGCGCGTCCAGCAACATGACCGGCCACCCGTCCGCTGCCGAATACACCGGCCACTTCGGCAATCCCGGCCCATTCGGATCTCCGCTGCGCGCGAAGTTTGCCCAATATTTCTGCATCTCTCGGCTCAGCTGACGGTCCTCTGGTCTCCACGCCACTCCGGCTTTGGAGTCGAGTTGTCCAAATACATATTCAATTTCGGACGAGTGGTATGCGCCCAGCGGCGGTCCTTTGGGATCGGCAGGCGGGCCCAGGTCAAAACGATAGCGATAGATGGGTTGGTTGCCGGTTTTGGCCTGCGATTCCATCCACTCCCACGTCGAGAACGCGATGAAGCGATCTCCCGCGAAATCCTCCGCAGAGCGCAACACGTGTACCTCCGAGTCGGAGGGATAGAGCTTCAGAAATTCGTCCGCCCGGTCGCCGAATTCCTTTTGCGCCGTGGCCTTTAGGGTCTCCACCGTCGGCTTCTGGGGAGAGAAAACGATTTCGGAGCTGCCTTCGTCGTGGTTCCAGCCCGCCAGCAGCGGCACGTCGTTTTGGTTTCTTGCCGCAAAGATAGCCGGCACCGGCTCCGGGAGAAAATATCCGTCCACGTCCGGACCGAAATCAAAACCACGAGACTGCGGGGGCGAAAAAGCATCCAGCAACTTCTGTGCCGGAAGGGCCCGCAATTCGGCCAGCGTGCTCATCCCCAGTTTCGAGCGGACCAGCTTCGCGTCCTTTTCTTCCCGCGCCGAGCGCGGCTCGAACGGCAAACCTCCGCTGAAGAACGCTCCTCCACTTTCGCCAATCGCCTTCTGGAACAGGCCCTTGGCAAGCGGCGAGGCCATCTGCGCACTCACCGAAAACGATCCCGCACTTTCGCCAAAAATCGTCACATTCCCCGGATCGCCGCCGAATGCCGCAATGTTGTCATGCACCCAATGCAGTGCCGCCACTTGATCGAGAAGACCGTAGTTGCCGGCAGCCTCATGCGCCGATTCCTTCGCCAGTTCGGGATGAACAAAAAAACCAAAAATGCCCAGCCGATAATTCATGCTGACCACGATCACGCCCTGCTGCGTCAGTCTTGTGCCATCCTGGCGCGCCTCCGACGTCGTGCCCGCGACAAAGCCTCCGCCATAAATCCAAACCATCACCGGCAGCTTCTTAGCCGAAGCCTTCGCCGGCACCCAAACGTTCAGCGTCAAGCAATCTTCACTTCCCCCGGCGTCGCGAAAATTCATGTCGCCAAACACTTTTCCTTGCATACAGTGCGCGCCGAATTCTGTGGCTTTGCGGACTCCGCCCCCCTTCGTCAGGGGTACGGGTGGTTTCCAGCGCAGATCACCCACCGGCGGCGCGGCGTAGGGAATACCGAGAAAGGCGTGGACCGAGCCGACTTGCTTTCCCTCAAGCACCCCGGCATCGGTCTTCACTCTCGGGGCCGACGCCCCCCACAGGACCGGCGGTATGCCCAGCATTCCCCCCGCAATCAGCCAGCCGCAAACAAACTTTGCCTTCATGAGATCTCCAACCCGTGATCTGAGAAATAGCCGATTGTAGCGGAAAAATCCTCTCCCGCAAGATCTCCATTCCCTCGCAAATCTTTGGTCAAGAATCTACAATCAAGGGGATGACTTCCGTGCCGCTGCGCCCGCCCAATGCTTTTATCCGTCAGTTGCCGAAGGCGGAGCTGCACCTGCACCTGGAGGGCTCGGTCGAGCCGGCCACGCTCCTTGAACTCCGCAAGCTGCACGGCGACCACGCCACTCTTGCCGAGGTTGAGACGCTCTACCACTACACCGACTTCCAAAGTTTCCTGATGGCATTCAAGGCGGTGAGCGCGCAGCTGCGCACCCCCGAAGACTACGAACTGATTACCTATCGCATGATGCAGCGGCTCAAGGAAGAAACCGTGCTGCACGCCGAGGTCTATGTTGCGGTTGGCGTCTGCCTTTATCGCAAGCAGGATTTCACCGCTATCTTCGAGGGTCTGGAGCGCGGTCGCGCCCGCGGCGCCCGCGACTTCGGCGTTTCGCTGCTGTGGATTTTCGATGCAACCCGCCACTTCGGAGTCGAGGAAGCACAAAAAGTCTTCGAGCTCGCCGCGCGCTACCGGGATCGTCACGTCGTCGGAGTCGGCATCGGCGGCGATGAAGTAAAGGCCCCACCGGAGCTTTTCCGCAGCGTTTATGGCTACGCCGCCGATCGAGGCTTACGCCTTACGGCTCACGCCGGAGAGACCGGTCCTGCGGAATCCATCTGGGGAGCGCTCAACTTGCGCGCTGAGCGAATCGGTCACGCCCTCACTGCCGCGCAGGACACGGACCTGATCGAAGAACTTGCCCAGCGCCAGATTCCGGTCGAGCTCTGCATCACCAGCAACCTGCGCACCGGAGTGTGTAAGACCGTCGCCGAGCATCCCGCGAAAAACTACTTCGATCAAGGCGTCATGATCACCCTCAATACGGACGACCCGGCATTGTTCGCCACCACCCTGTCGCGCGAATTCCAGCTTGCCCAGGACACGTTCGGATTCAGCGATGAACATCTCCGTGAACTGGCGCGCAACTCATTCGAAGCGTCTTTCCTGCCCGCAGAAAAAAAGCTGGAGCTCCTGGGCCTGTTCGACGCAGCCGCAGCAAGGTAGTCGGCAATCCAGAAAGTTTTGTAAGAAAAACGCCTCGGCTGTTCCCGGCCTGCGCGCGGCCCGACGGTCCACTCCCCGGTCGCACACGGAAGAGATGTTATAAAATCTCGTGCCTGCTCTATCTTGTCTTAACTGAGAACTGGGAAGTCTCCATGCCAATCCGCCCCGTCCTGCAACTCGGCAACCCGCTCCTGAGGCAAAAGGCCGTAAGAGTGGAAGACCCGACGGCGCACGAAACCCGCGTTCTGGTTCAGCATCTCGCCGATACTCTTGCGCACTGGCGTTCCGTTACCGGCTACGGCCGCGGCATCGCGGCTCCCCAACTCGGCGAGTTGCAGCGAGTCATTTTTCTCCAACTCCGGCGCAGCGAGCCTTGGCCCCTCATTAACCCCGAAATTGTCGAATCGAGCCAGGAAAAAATTGTGGTCTGGGACGCTTGCCTGAGTTTTCTCTCGATCTTCATGCAGGTCGAACGCCACCGCCGGGTCACTGTCCGCTATGAGAGTCTGCAGGGCGAAACCCGCGAAGTCGTAGCCGGAGACGAGCGCAATCTTTCCGAACTTTTGCAGCACGAAATCGACCACCTCGACGGCATCCTGGCCATCGATCGGGTCGTCGATGTCAAGACCATCTGCACCCGTGAAGAATTCGAAAAACGTTACCGGGACACGAGCCCGTATGCGGTTGCTCCAGGTCCCATCAAAAACGGGTCTTAAGTCTTGGGTGCTAGACTTAGCCTAGAATTTTCAACTCGCGAAGAAACTGAACAACGACGTTCTGTGACCCGGCTCCTAATCGCAAAGACCTAAGCCCCAAATGTTACACATCGGCATCGTCGCATCCAGCGCGGAAGGCGCCGCGCTCTGCTATCGCACTATCTGTGTTGAAGGCGCCGAGTTGCTCGGGCCTTACAATCATCCCGAAGTCTCGATGCACGGCCATCCCTTTGTCCAATACAAGAACTTCATCGACGCTGGGGACTGGGCCGGGGTGGCGGAACTCATGCTCTCTTCCGCCGAGAAATTGGCCAAGGCCGGGGCCGACTTCCTCATCGCACCCGTGAACACCGTGCACCAGGCTTTCGATCTGGTCGAGCGCCGCTCGCCGCGCCCCTGGCTGCACATCGCGGTTGAAGTCGCTAATGAAGCCAAACATCACGGCTACAAACGCCTGGGAGTACTCGGCACCCGCTCATTGATGGACGGTCCGGTCTACCGCGAGACGCTCAGGGCCGCCGGCATCGAACAACGCGTCCCGGGCGCGGAGCAGCGGGAGCGCATCCACCGCATTATCTTCGACGAACTGGTCCAGGGAACCTTCCTGCCTCGCGCTCAGGCGTACTTCACGGAAGTGATTCGCGGACTCAAAGATGAAGGATGCGAGGCCGTGGCGCTGGCCTGCACTGAGATTCCCTTACTGATGACTCCGGAATCTTCCCCGCTTCCCCTGCTGGACTCGACGCGCATTCTCGCCCGAGCCGCTCTGCGCAAGGCGGTAGAAGGCTAATGGAACGCTACAAACTCAAATTCCGCTTGCTTCCCGGCTCCTATGCCGTCGTGCGTCTGGCGGTCGACACCCCCGTCGGCGATTGGGCGACAAAGGGCGGGTTCACTTCGATCACGCGCACCGCTGATGAGGTCTCCGTTGTGTGTCCAACGGACCATCTTCCGGCGGAGATGCATTCTTCACATCGTTGGATCTGCTTGAAACTCGAAGGCCCATTTCCGTTCTCGCAAACTGGAGTGCTGCTTTCCTTTATCGAGCCACTGTCGAGGAAGGATGTTCCCGTCTTCGCCATCTCTACCTACGACACCGACTATGTGCTGATTCAGGAAGAGTTCGCGTGGGCGGTCGACGCCCTGCGCGCAGCCGGTCATGAGTTGTGCCCGCGGAATCAAGCCGCGATCAAACCACTCGACCCGGCGTGAGGGTCATGGTCGAATAAGACTAGCGCTGTGCAGGTTCGACTGAGGCTTGTTTTTCTGGCTGAGGATTGGGCGCACCGCAACCTCAAGTTCGCCATCGGACACCATGCGGAACCGGCCGTAATCCTGTGAGTCCCTTATAATCAAAAGATTCTTATGGCTGCCATTCTTGAACGGATCGTTGCGGCTACCCGGGTGCTGGTGGCGGGAGCAAAGCGCGGTGCGGATTTGCGCGAACTGGAGTTGCGCGCGGAAATGCATGGGCCCCGCGGGTTTCGACGGGCACTGGAGTTGAAGAGCCGCGAGGGGGTGGCGGTGATTGCGGAGTTGAAGAAGGCGTCGCCGTCAAAAGGGCTGATTCGGGCGGAATTTCATCCGGCGGAGTTGGCGCGGGAACTGGAAGCGGCGGGGGCGGCGGCGCTGTCGGTGCTGACGGATGAGGAATTTTTTCAGGGCTCGCTGGGGAATCTGCGGGCGGCTTCTCAGGCTGTGAAGATTCCTTGTCTGCGAAAAGATTTTATTGTGGATGAGTTTCAGTTGCTGGAGGCGCGGGCGAATGCGGCCGATGCGGTGTTGCTGATTGTGGCGGCGCTGTCGCGGCAAGAATTGGGTGTGCTTACCTCTGGGGCGCGCCAGCGTGGGCTGGATGTTTTGTGTGAAGTGCACGATGGGGATGAGTTGCAGCGGGCATTGGATGCGGGATGCGATTTGATTGGAGTGAATGCGCGTGACCTGCGAACGTTCGGGGTGAGTCTGGAGACGGCGTTTCGGCTGGCAGAGAAATTTCCCGCGGATGTGGTGCGGGTGGCTGAGAGCGGGATTCATTCCGCCGAGGATGTCGCGCGGCTCCTGGCGGCGGGCTATGACGCGTTCCTGGTAGGGGAGTCGCTGATGCGGGCGGATTCGCCTGGAGACGCATTACGGGAGCTGAGGCGAGTACCGAGTCGCGAGTACCGGGTACCGAGCGGACGGTAGGAAAGTCCCCATGTCTCGCATGGGACGCGAAACCTGGGCACCCGGCTCCCGAATTTTACCGGCAACTGACAACTGGTTTTATGACTTGGGTGAAAATTTGCGGAATCACGAATTTGGAGGACGCGCTCGTTGCGGTGGAGGCGGGAGCGGATGCGGTGGGATTCGTGTTTTATGAGAAGAGTCCGCGGAGGATTTCGGTCGAGGCGGCGCGGCAGATTGTGAAAAAGCTGCCTGCCGGTGTGGAGAAGGTGGGGGTGTTTGTTGATGCAGACTCCAAGACTATTCTCGAAGTCGTGTCGCGCGCTGGGTTGACTGCGGTACAGCTACACGGAAAGCAATCGAGCGAAAGCGTTTTGGGTGATCCGCGATCGACCGTAGAGTGCGTGGGGGCCAAGAAGCTTATCGTGATGATTCATGGCGACTCGCTAAAGGACGGCGGATTCTTCATGGGAACTGGCGCCGGCGCAAAGCCGTTTGCTGTGCTACTGGATTCTTCCTCAAAGGGAGTGACGGGTGGGACGGGAACCACTTTTGATTGGGACAAGACGAGCGCTAGGGTGCAAGCCCTTGGTCTAAACGTGCCTATTATTGTGGCCGGTGGTCTGACACCAACGAACATCGGGGAGGCGATCGGAACTCTTCATCCCTTCGGAGTCGATGTGGCGTCCGGAGTGGAGGCGGGGCCGGGGAAGAAGGATGCGGAGAAGGTGCGGGCGTTTGTGCGGGCAGTACGGGAAATCGATAGGAAGGCGAGTTAGGGGTGGCTACCAGTCCAAGAACAACCAAGGTCAAAACCCCCAGCCTAGCGGCAAAAGACGCGGCTCGGATGGCGCACTCTCGTGTCTCTATTCCTCGTACTCCGGGCTTGGTAAACCAGCCCGGGCGGTTTGGGGTTTACGGCGGGCGGTACGTGCCGGAGACTTTGATGGCGGCGCTCGAAGAACTGGAGCGCGAGTATGAGAAGGCGAAGCGCGACCGGAAATTTCAGGCGCGGCTGGAGGAGTTGTTGCGGACTTATGCGGGGCGCCCTACCCCGTTGTTTTATGCCCGGCGGCTCACGCAAAAATTGGGCGGGGCGAGGATCTATTTGAAGCGCGAAGATCTGCTGCATACCGGCGCGCACAAGATCAATAACTGTCTGGGGCAAGGGCTGCTGGTCGAGCGCATGGGTAAGCATCGCGTGATCGCGGAGACTGGCGCGGGTCAACACGGCGTTGCCACCGCGACGGTGTGCGCGCTGCTGGGATTTGAGTGCGTCGTCTACATGGGAACCGAGGACATGCGGCGGCAGGAGTTGAATGTGTTCCGCATGCGGCTGCTGGGGGCGGAAGTGCGCGGGGTCGAGTCTGGATCGCGCACCCTGAAAGACGCGATCAATGAGGCGATGCGCGACTGGGTCACGAATGTGCGGACGACCCATTATTTGTTGGGAAGTGTGCTAGGCGCGCATCCATATCCGACGATGGTGCGGGATTTTCATCGAGTGATTGGCCAAGAGGCGCGAGCGCAGATTTTAGAGGCCGAAGGAAAGTTGCCGGCGGCGATTATTGCGTGCGTGGGGGGAGGATCGAATTCGATTGGAATTTTTTACGACTTTCTTAGCGACCAGAAAGTACGACTGATCGGGGTCGAGGCCGGTGGACGGGGCGAAGCTCTGGGTGAGCATGCAGCGCGGTTTCGCGGAGGATCTCCGGGCGTGTTGCAGGGAACGTTTTCTTACGTACTGCAGGACTCGGGAGGACAGATTGCGCTGACGCATTCGATTTCGGCGGGGCTGGATTATCCTTCGATTGGGCCGGAGCACGCGGCATTGCGGGATGCGGGCCGAGCCGAGTATGTCTCGGCGTCGGATGCGGAGGCGCTCGAGGCCACGACTTTGCTGGCGCGGACGGAAGGGATTATTCCCGCACTGGAGTCTGCGCATGCGGTGGCGGAGCTGGTCAAGCGCGCGCCCCAGATAAAGAAATCCGAGATCGTAATCGCGAACATTTCGGGGCGCGGGGATAAGGATATCGGGATCATGCGGGAGAGCCTGAAAATCGATTGATGATGGTTGATTTCTGATGGTTGATGGAAAACCTCACAAAAGGTTTCCCGGCCTTTCAATCTAGAATCAGAGATCAACCATCATCAATCTCTTGCTATGCCACTGACTTTCTACAAAAAGCCGGGGCTCGTCGTGTATGTGACGTGTGGGGACCCGAACCTCGCGACCACGCGCGAGATCGTATTGGCCGCGATTGCGGCGGGGGCGGATGTAATTGAGTTAGGAGTGCCGTTCAGCGATCCGGTGGCGGACGGGCCGGTGATTCAGCGGGCCAGCGAACGGGCATTGAAGCAGGGGACGTCGCTGGGGCAAGTGCTGACGCTCGCGGCGGAGGTGCGGCAGCATGCGCAATCTACGGGGTTGATTGTGTTTTCCTATCTCAATCCCATCTTACGAATGGGAATGGAAAAATTCTGCAAAGTGGCTCGGGCCGCGGGAGTGGATGGCGCGCTAGTCATCGATCTGCCGGTGGAAGAGGCGGGGGAATATTTGCGGGCGATGCGGGCATACGACCTGGCTCCGGTGTTTCTGGCTGCCCCGACCAGTCCCGATGAACGGTTGAAACGGATTGCGGATGCGTCGGGGGGATTTGTGTATGCGGTGTCGCGGACCGGAGTGACGGGCGCGGGGCAACAACTGGCGGAGGATGCGCGGAAGTTGGTGCGGCGCCTGCGGCGCTTTACCAAGTTGCCGCTTGCTTTGGGATTCGGCATTTCGACCGCGGAGCAGTTTGCGGAAGCGAGTGAGTTTGCCGATGCCGTGGTGGTGGGTAGCGCGATTGTGGAAACCGTGGAGCGGAATCGCGGGCGGGAGGCGGCGGCGGTAGGGCAGTTTGTCAGAGAGCTGACCGCTCTCAGCGGTCAGCCGTCAGCCATTGGCACGATGAGGGAAGGATCAATTCCAGGGTTTTGATAAACTCCCACCCTTGCCGCAAAAGAAGGCGACAAAGATGGGGCACTCGGAGCTACACAGCCCAGGCTTATGGACATCGAGGATTGGCGAAAGAAAATTGATGAGCTGGACCGTAGGCTCGTGGAACTGCTGAGCGAGCGGGCTCGCGCCGCGGTGGAGATTGGGCGGCTCAAGCGCGATACTTCTTTGCCAATTTATGAGCCGGACCGGGAGCGAATCGTTTTTGCGAATGTGCAGGCGGTGAATCGGGGACCGCTGGCGGGGCGGGATCTGGTGCGGATTTATGAACGCATTATTGATGTGATGCGGAATGTGCAAAAGGAAGAGATTGTGCCCAAGGGGAAAGCGGCTGAGTCGGGGACGGAATTGGATTCGGAACTGAATGAGTGAGTGCTGCGGTTGGCGGGGAAAACCAGATTCCTCGCTTCACCCGGAAGGACAGAACGTTATTATGAAAGCTCGCAGTAAGAGAGAGAGAGCCCCAGCCCGCTGCTGAGAAGCTGAGAATCCTATGATTGTTGCGATGCAGGAAGGCGCGGATGAGGGGCTGATTCAGCAGGTGATTGAGCACCTGGTGAAGATCGGCTTTGAGGTGCACCGCTCGACTGGGGCGCGGATGACCGTGCTGGGAGCGGTTGGGGCGGGGATTGATTTTGACATCCGCAACCTCGAGCTATTGCCGGGCGTGCAGGAAGTCCACCGCATCAGTTCGCCGTATAAGCTCGCGGGCCGGAGTTTCCGTCCCGAAGGTACCGTCGTCAAACTGGCAAACGGAATTGGCGTGGGCGGGAACGAAATCGTGGTGATGGCCGGGCCTTGTTCGGTGGAATCGCGCGAACAGATTTTCACCACGGCGGAGGCTGTGAAGAAGGCGGGCGCAAAAGTGCTGCGGGGCGGGGCGTTTAAGCCGCGGAGTTCTCCCTATTCGTTTCAGGGGCATGGGGAAGACGCGCTGAAGTTGCTGCGCGAGGCGGGCGAGAAATTCAAGTTGTTGGTGATCAGCGAGGTCATGGAGATTTCGCAGATCCCCATGATGTTGCCCTATGTGGACATCCTGCAAGTGGGGGCGCGCAACATGCAGAACTTTAATCTGCTGCGCGAACTGGGAAAAGTGCGCAAGCCGGTGCTAGTGAAGCGCGGCATTGCGGCGACCCTGGAAGAGTTGCTGCTGTCGGCGGAATACATCATGGCGGGCGGGAACTACGACGTGATTCTATGCGAGCGCGGCATTCGGACTTTTGAGACGTATACGCGGAACACAATGGATATTTCTGCGATTCCGATCATTCACAAGCTATCGCATTTGCCGATGACCGCGGATCCGTCGCACGGGACGGGGCGCCGGGACAAGGTGGCGCCGATGGCGCGAGCGTCGGTGGCGGCGGGAGCGGATGCGCTGCTGATTGAAGTGCATTGCAATCCGGACAAGGCATTATCAGATGGGGCGCAATCGCTGTTTCCGGAGCAGTTCGCCAAGCTGATGGACGAGTTGCGAATGATTGCGCCGGCAGTGGGACGAGCGATTGGGTAAGTATATTTCAGAAATTTTGAAATTTAGTAAATTGAACTTCTGGATCCTCCAATTTCCCAATCAGCAAATTTCCCAATTACTCAATTTTTTCTATGGCGATCCGGCAAATCACGATCATTGGCACGGGGCTGATTGGCGGGTCGCTGGGACTCGCACTCCGGAAGAAGAAATTTGCCGGGCGGATTGTGGGGTGCGATCGCGAGGGGACGCTGGAGAAAGCGCGCATGCGAGGGGCCATCGACGACGGCACCGCGAATCCGGGGGATGCAGTGCGGGGGAGCCAGGTGGTGGTGCTGGCGACTCCCGTGCTGGCGATTGTCGATCTGATCGAACGTGTCGGCCCTTCCCTTCCAGCCAAGGCATTACTCACCGACGTGGGCAGCACCAAGGCGATGGTCATGGAGCGCGCGGTGAAAGTTTTTGGCAAGAGTGCGGGCAAGCGGTTTCTGGCGGGGCATCCGATGGCGGGGAAGGAAATGAGTGGAGTGGATTATGCGGATGCGGATTTGTTTCAGAAGGCAGTGTGGTTTCTGACTCCTCTGCCGGGGCAAAATTTAAACGATGGGCTGTTGGCTGAGTTTTCGGGATGGATTGATCAGATCGGATCGCGCATAGCCATGTTGCCGGCGGAGGAGCATGACCGGCTGTGTGCCTGGATCAGCCATGTTCCACAAATGATTTCGACCGCGCTGGCCGCGGCGCTGGTAGAAGAGTTTGGCGATGAGGCTCCGCTGCTGCCGGCCGGTGGCCGCGCACTGCGGGAGATGACGCGGATTTCCGCGAGTCCCTATTCGATGTGGCGGGATATCGCGATCAGCAACAAGCCCAACCTGGAAAGAGCCCTGGCGAAAGTGGAGCAGCGCTTGGCGCATATCCGGGAAAATTTGGCCACGCGGCAACTCGCGGAGGAGTTTGAGCTGGCGCATCAGCTGAGGAAGGTTCCGGTTAAGAGAAAATAATTCACCATAGCGACTTAGAGGCACAGAGACAAATCAATGACTAATCTTCGGTCCCGCTCCTGGCCAATGTCGGGAAGCATTCTCCGGTCTTTTTCCATGTCTCTGTGTCTCGTGGTCAAATTCATTTAGAATCCTTTGCGCTATGAACAAAGTTGTGGCGAATGCGGATGAGGCCATCGCCGACGTGTTTGACGGCGCTACCATCATGATCGGAGGCTTTGGGCTATGCGGGATGCCGGAGAATCTGATTCGAGCGCTGGTGCGCAAAGGTACAAAGAGCCTGCGGACGATCAGCAACAACGTGGGAGTGGACGGCGTGGGTAACGGGTTGCTGCTGGCAGCGGGGCAGATTGTGCATCACATTGGATCGTACGTGGGGGAGAACAGGCTGCTGGAAGAGATGGTGTTGAAGGGGACGATACGACTGGATCTGGTGCCGCAGGGGACATTTTCAGAGCGCATTCGCGCGGGAGGTGCGGGCATTCCGGCGTTCTATACGCCGACGGGGGTGGGAACTGTGGTCGCCGATGGCAAAGAGACGCGGCAGTTTGACGGGCGCACGTACCTGATGGAACGCGGGCTCAAGGCGGACTTCGCTTTTGTGAAAGCGTGGAAAGGCGATCGCGAAGGAAATTTGATTTATCGCAAGACTGCGCGGAATTTTAATCCCATGATGGCGACGGCGGCGAAGATCACTATTGCCGAAGTGGAACATCTGGTGAATACGGGGGAATTGGAGGGGGATCAGATTCATACGCCTTCAATTTATGTGAAACGGATTTTTCAGGGCGAGTTATACGAGCGGCGGATTGAACGCAGGACGGTGCGGAAGGGCTAGTGCCCAGGGCGAGCTCTTCCTGCGGCATTGGTGATGAGTTCAGGAGTGCGGGGGATCCTTCGACTGCGGCTTTTGCTTTGCGTTCGCGAAGCAAAATCCTCGCTCAGAATGACAAAGTGGTTAAGGATCGAGAACGATGAACAAGCTTGGCAAAGATCACGATAAGCGCGAGCGGATTGTGAAGCGGATTGCGCGCGAGTTACGCGATGGGTTCTATGTGAATCTGGGCATTGGCATGCCCACGCTGATCGCCAACCATGTCCCTCGCGGCATGGATGTAACGCTGCAGTCGGAGAACGGAATGTTGGGAATTGGGCCGTACCCGACGGCGGGGCAGGAGGATCCCGACCTGATCAACGCGGGGAAGGAAACGATCAGCGAGATGCCGGGGACTTCGTATTTTTCAAGCGCCGATTCGTTCGCCATGATTCGCGGCGGACATATTGATCTGAGCGTGCTGGGCGCAATGGAAGTAGATGAATCAGGCAGCCTGGCCAATTGGATGATTCCGGGAAAGATGGTCAAGGGTATGGGCGGCGCGATGGACCTGGTCGCCGGCGCGCGTCGCGTGGTGGTGGCGATGGAGCATACGACGCGCGAAGGCGCGCCGAAGATTTTAAAGAAATGCACTCTGCCCCTGACCGGAGTGAACGTGGTGGATACGATTGCGACGGAGATGGCTTACATCCGCGTTACGAAGGATGGGCTGGTACTGGAGGAAGTGGCGCCGGGTCTGACGGCTGACGATGTGCAAGGTGCGACGGAAGCGCGACTGATCGTGAGTCCGGGCCTGAAGGTGATGGAAAGTTAGAACCCACTGGGGGGGTCGCAAGTACGACCTCAGCTTGCCATAGCAGACAATCCATTACCGTTGGCGTGGTTGGCACGTTCTTTCACTGATTCGCGGCAGGACAGCCGAGGCGGCTGTCCCACAGAACCTAGGCTGCCGCAATCCTGCGAATCAGGTCTTCCTGCTCCTGCTTGCTTTCCGCGCCGATGGTGAAGGCGTCGAGTACGCCTAACGACAGGGCATATTTGATCGCTTCGTCCTGACGATTGCGCAGCGTGCCTTGGCCTAGAATCTTCATTCCGACCACCGCTTTTCCGGCGGTCTTCATTTCCTTCAGAACGCTCAGCACGGTGGCGGGATCGGCGTCCATGTAAGCACCGACGGGATTCATGCGGGCCAGATCGATTTCCACCCAGGGAGATTTCGCGGCGGCGCGCAGGGCTTCGATGCTGTGGCAAGAACACCCGTGGGTGCGGATGATCCCTTTCTGTTTGGCGTCAGAGAGCACGTCCATCACCCCTTTGTAACGCTCGGTCCAGTCGGCTTCGGTGACGCAGTGCATCAGGCAGATGTCGAGGTAGTCGGTGCCGAGTTCGCGACGGAAGCGGTCAAGATCGGCGCGGGCGGTGGCGGGATCGCGCGCCCAGGTCTTCGTGAGGACGGTGACTTGATCGCGCTGCACATGCTTGAGAGCTTCGGCGACATGGGGGTGGCTTCCATAAGAGTCGGCGGAATCGAAGAAGCGGAGGCCATGATCGTGACCGTTGAGCAGCAGGTCAGAGAGGCCTTTCACGCCAAGCGCGGTTTGATGCGAGTGATGGCCAGAGCCGACGGTGCCGGTGCCCATGGCGAGGCGACTGGTCTTGATGCCGGTGTTGCCGAGAGTAACGGTATCGGAGGCGGAGAATTTTGCGGGGAGCGTTTGATCCGCGATGGCGTTGAGGATGGATTTGGAGCTGAGCCAGGCCGCCCCCAGGCCCGACGCGGAGCGAACGAGAAATTCGCGGCGGCGCATGTGTCCTCCTAAAGATTTATGGCCCTTGGTTAGAGGCTACACCCGGAAGGCCGCGGAGGGAAAGGTCTTGGTCGTCGCTGTCGTCGCTGCTTTAGTTTCTAAACGTGTCATTTCGAATATGAATCTCCTCAGATCCGGAACGGCGCGGCCAGCAGCCGGAAGGGCAGCGTGATGACGAGGAAGATGGCCTCGAGGACAGCGTGAACGGCAGCGCCGACCATGCGAAACGGCAGCAGGAGCAGCCAGATGAAGGGATAGGCAATCAGGGCCAGCAAGGCTAGAGGCCAGCAGAGAACGAAAAGAATGCACCACAGCAGCAATGCCAACATGGCTGACACCTCCTTAGTTTTCTCTCGATACTTGTACGTTTGTGGCGAAGGAAAAGTTCCAGGTTGCGCGGAGCGATTATTCGAACTGCTGGCGGAAGTTCGCGAGTTGCTCCTGGACTTCCGATACTTGCTGGCGCAGTCGAGCGACTTCTTCTTCCAGCGCAGCGAGACGGTCGGCGTCGGGGTGTAAGCCGGCGCTCGCGGGCGAGGGCGCCCGCGCCATGACCCCTGCGGCTTCGGACATCGGTGGTTCGCCGTAGAAAAGGTGCGTGTAGCGGGATTCTTTGGTGCCGGGTGGGCGAGGCAGAATTCGGGCGAGTGGGAGTTCGCGCTGGGCTAGGCGATCGAGGGTAGAAATGATGTCTTCGAGAGCTTCGAAGTGGTACATCCGGTCGGCACGGCTGCGGAGTTCGCCGGGAGTTTGCCCTCCGCGAAGGAGGAGGACGCAGATGACGGCAATTTCGCGGCGATCGAAGTTGAATACCTCTTGCAGGCGGTGTTCGAATTTAGGGACGCGGCTGTCGGCGCCGCTAGCTGGGCCGGCGAGGCGTTTTTCCTGCAGCGTGCCGAGGGCCTGGCGCACGGTCTCGTCGTCGAGGTTCATCACTGGATGGCGATTGTTTTTCTGATTGCAGGCGTTGACCAGGGCGTTGAGCGAAAGCGGATAGTAGTCGGGCGTGGTGATGTCTTTTTCGATCAGGGAGCCGAGAACGCGGGCTTCGATTTCGGACAGAATGGGGGTCATGGGTACGTTTGCTTGGGGATGTCCAGGGTCGATTGTAGCGCCGGCATCGGCGGACAGAAGTGTCCGCCCCGGTACGCCAGAATCTGCCTGCCTTCTTTGGACATGTTCAGTGTCAAGGTTGCTGGTATAGTCTCCGGGAGCGGATCTTTCTGGCGCTGTCGTCAGGGCAAGGAGCGACGATGCTGCGACTGCTACTCCATTGGGTGCTGAGTGCGATTGCGGTTTGGATTATGGCTCAGGTTGTGCCCGGGATTTCTGTTAGCGGGCCGAAAAACGCACTGATCGCGGCGCTGGTCATAGGATTCATCAATGCAACCCTCGGGCTCGTGCTGAAGGTTATCACTTTTCCTCTCACTCTTGTGACATTGGGATTGTTCTGGTTCGTGATCAACGCCCTGATGTTGGAGTTTGCTTCGGCGCTTCTGGCGCCGGGATTCCAGGTGCGGGGGTTCCTGGCCGCATTCATCGGGGCGATTGTGCTCAGCCTGGTCAACATGGTTCTGAAGGCGATCATAATGCCGAGCCGACAGCGCTAGAGTTTTCCTTTCCCAAAAATACCGAACCATGGCGGACGCTGCGGGGCACAGGCAGTTCTGCTCCAGTTTATCCCTCTCTAATTCTTTGGGGTTTGGCCTGACTTCTTCGGTTTGATGGCTTGCCAATCTGCTTCCGTGAGCACTCGTCCCAGATTGCTGAATTCGCCGGCGCCTTGCAGGAATTCACCACCGTCCATGCGGATGACTTCGCCGTTGATATAGCCCGAGCCGTCGCTCACCAGAAAAGCCGCGAGATTGGCGAGTTCTTCCACCGTGCCGAAACGGTGGACCGGATTTCGGTCGAGGGCGAGCGTTTCCAGTTCGGGGCGCGGCAGGACTCGGGAGAATGCGCCTTGGGTGGGGATGGGGCCGGGGGCAATGGCATTCATGCGAATACCGCGATTGCCCCACTCGACGGCCAGGCTGCGGATGAGAGCTTCGACGCCGGCTTTGGAAACGGCGGAAGGGACGACATAGGCCGAGCCTACGGGCGCGTAGGTGGCAGAGATGCTGAGGACTATGCCGGGATGTTTCGCTTTGAGCCAGCGACGTCCGCAGGCCATGGTCGCATGGAGCGTTCCCATGAGCACGATGCCGATGACGGATTCGAAGGCTCGCGGTGATAGTTCTTCGGTGCGGGCAATGAAATTGCCGGCGGCATTGTTGACGAGTACGTCGAGAGGGCCGGCGCTCCACATCGAATCGATCATTGCTTCCACCGCCTCGAGGTTGCGGACGTCGCAGGAAACAGCGTGGATGATGCCCTTCGCGGAGAGTTCTTTTGCAGTCTCGGTCAGAACTTCTTTGCGCCGCCCGCAGATGTAGACGGTTGCGCCGAGTTCGAGGAAGCGTTCGGCCATTCCTTTGCCAAGGCCGGTACCGCCGCCGGTGATGAGGATGCGTTTGTTTTGCAGCAGGTCGGTGCGGAACATGTGGGCCTCTGTCTGGGATTTTCTGGGTATTTGCGTAATTTTGAATTTGAAAACTAAAAGTGATGCGGGAAGATTTTCAATTACAAATTACCCGATTCCTCAATCGCAGGCTACGCGAAAGCCGTAGTCGGAGTACTGAAAGTCTGGGGGGATGCTGGAACGGGCGGAGCAGCGGGACGCTTTAATGTGATGTCGCCAGGATCCACCGCGAGAAGATTTGCGCTTGGTGGCCTCGGGCCCGCGCGGGTTGCTCTCCGGCGAAACGCTGTAATAGTTCGGGTCGTACCAGTCGCTGCACCATTCGTGGACGTTGTCACAAATATCGTACAGACCGAACTCGTTGGGAGCGTAGCGCGCGACTGGCTCAGGGCCGGTCTGCCAGCGTGTGGCGTAGTCGGGAAGGGATTGCGGCGGGGCGTCGCCCCAGGGGAAATTTTTCTGTTCCAGGCCGCCGCGGGCGGCCAATTCCCATTCGGCTTCCGTGGGCAAGCGGTAGGCGCGTAGGGCCTTCTCGCCGAGCCATTCGCAGTATTGCGCGGCTTCGAACCAAGAAACTGCCGCCACGGGTTGTTGGGGATGGTTGAAGTTGGGATCAGACCAGAACGGTGGCGGCGTAGCGCCGGTTGCGCCGAGAAAGCGAGCATATTCGGCGTTGGTGACTTGGGTCGCGGCCAGCCGGAAAGCGTCGACCCAGACGCGATGAACGGGACGTTCGCAGTCCTGCCCGGCGGTCGAACCCATCAGGAACCAGGCCGCCGGGATCTGGACTAGGGATGGTTCCACGGCGAGGGCCGAAGTCTCTGCGGGAGCTGGGCTGAGCGTCATTGCCGTTACCGCGCCTTTCTTGACAAGTTAGAGTTTACCAGCGCCGCTAACCGGGAGGACGGGAATGGCAGAGAAGAAACTACGTTTCAAAGTGAAGATCCAGGGAAAAGAGGCGGGAGTGCTAGCCGCGATTACTCCCCCGGTTCGCGTGCCGGAGATGTTTGGAACGCGCGGGCGCGTACCGGTTCGTGGGACGATGAACGGCTTCCCATTTCGCTCGTCGCTCATGCCTTGCGGCGGTCCTCCCCCCTGATGGCGGTGAACAAGGCTTTGGGTCAGGCTGCTGGTGCAAAACCGGGAGATGTGGTCGAAGTGATAATGGAACGCTGACGAGGAAGAAGGCACGGTCGACGCTCCCCCCGAATGAATGAAGGAGTTGGCGAAAAGCAAGTCAGCGCAGAAGCGATGGGACGAGCTCGCCTTCACGCAGCAGAAGGAAATCGCGAATTCGATCTTGAGCGCCAAGCAGGAAGAGACGAGAGAACGGCGGCTAGCGAAGGTGATGCGCGTTCTGAAGACTGAGACGAAGCGGATGGGCTAACCGCGCAATTGTTTGACGACGGCGGCGACGTCGTTGTCCTGAAACAGGCGGATGGCCGCGATGCCGGCGGCTCCGGCATCGAGGCAGGAGTGAGCATTGGCAATCGTGACACCGCCCAATGCCAGGACTGGAATATCCGTGAGGCATGCTTCGCGGAGAAGCTTAAGGCCCGCGGGATGCGCATCTCGTTTTTCGAAGACGGGGGCGAAGACCGCGAAGTTTGTGGCGCTGGCGGCGGCTCGATCTAGTTCTGCTGGTGTGTGACAGGAAACTGCGATCAGCGGATTCTGTGGTGGGTTTGCGCGGCCGAGTCGCCCGCGCCCACTCTGGTTGATACCGTTCCTCCAAATCGTTCTTACTTCTTGCGGGGAAATGTCGTCGGAGCGGAGATGGACGCCGTCGGCCTGGACTCCTAGGGCGACATCAGTGCGGGAGTTGATGAGCAGAGCGGTTGCCGGTCGCCGGTTGCCAGTCGCCAGTTGTGCTTTCCGAATTGCGCTCACGGCTTCCTGGGCCAGGGATTCCAGATCGCGCGTACGAAGATCTTTTTCGCGCAGTTGAATGTAGTCGACGCCGGCTCGGGCGGCCTCGCCGATTTTTTCCAGCAGACGACTGCGGCGTGAAGATTCGTCCCCGGGGAAAGCGGTGCGGTCGGCGATGTAGTAGAGAAAACAGCTGTCAGCCATCGGCTTTCAGTTATCAGTTCGGGGAGACAAAAGCAAGAAAACTAGGCACTGAGAATGAAGGCAAGAGCTGGGACCAAACCATTTCGGTTCGCTGCCGCGGCCCCAGGGCCGCTCTTACAAAACTTCTTCCTCTACGGCCTAGTCTTGGCGATTTCCGGCAGGGCTTCGCCTTCGTGTTTAGGCGCTCCCCCGAGATGGTATTTCGAAAGGCCATCGCGCAGGAACTCGAAGGCGTCTTCGGGGGAGTCAACGATTTTGAACTGGTTGAGGTCCTCCGGGGCAATGGTCCCAGCATCGACAAAGGCCTGGAAGTTAAGGATGCGGTTCCAGTATTCGCTGCCGTAGATGACGACCAGAATTTTCTTGGCCAGCTTGTCGGTTTGCGCGAGCGTGAGAATTTCGAACAGTTCGTCCATGGTGCCGAAGCCGCCAGGAAAGATGACGAGGGCCTTGGCGAGATAGGCAAACCAGAATTTGCGCATGAAGAAGTAGTGAAACTGAAAGTTCAGCGCGGGAGTGATGTATTGGTTGGGGCTCTGTTCGAAGGGTAACTGGATGTTCAGGCCAACGGTTTTCCCGCCGGCTTCGTGCGCGCCCAAGTTGGCGGCTTCCATGATGCCGGGGCCTCCGCCGGTGGTAACCACGAAACGGTGTCGGCGGGCGGGAATCTGAATTGACCACTTGGTCAGCATGTGAGCCAGGCGACGCGCGTCTTCGTAGTAACGGGCCATATCGACCCCGGCCTGGGCCAGTTTCAAGTCCTTCTCGAGCTGCGCGGCGGGCGTGGCGGCTTGATTCTGTTTGATCGCAGCGAGCATCTCGCGGGCCTCCTTATGACCTTGAAAGCGGGCGGAGCCGAAGAAGACGACGGTGTCCTGAATCTGCTCGCGGCGGAACCGCGCCAGGGGTTCCTGATATTCGGCCATGATGCGGAGGATGCGCCCATCCGGGCTGTTGAGAAAGGATGGATTTTCGTACGCCACGGGCGCGGATTTGAGGTGGTCAGTCATAACGAAACTCGCAATCGAAATCTTGGTGCGAAGCGCAGGGCGCCAGACTACCGGAACGGCGGATGGGAACCTGGGCGGCACGCTTTGGCTCTGGGCCGCCCGACTACAGATCCCCAGGTGCGCTACCCGGGCAGAATGCTACAGGTGCTCGTGGTAATGGAGTGCCTCCCAGAAACCGATCCAGATATCAAGCAGACCCAGGCCGCTGCACAGTCCACGGAAGAACCCATTGGAAACCAACGAGCGGAGACCCGGAAACGAGAGTAGCAGATAGTTATCCGTCCACTCTGGAGTCCAGGGGAGGATGATGAGTAGCACTCCAGCGACGGCACTGACCAGAACAAAAAGAAATACCGAGATGCGATGCATCCAGATTTGCACGGGACCGTGAGTCGGCTGGGTGTCTGCTTCGAGTGGGGGATTGAGCAGTGCGGTGGTCGACTCAGCTTGCGGCCGAGAGGTCTCTGGCGCCTTGCCGGACGCGCGGGAAAACGACCTGGGATCCGTCATCGGCGACTCCGCGAAGAGACGGCAGGGAAAACACGGCAGCTCGCAGCGGGCCCCGGGGGTAGAAAATTGGGGAGGAAAGCCATCGGGCTATTCTACGACTTCAGGGCCTTGATGCGCTCGGCGACGTCGCGATAGTCGATGTTGTTGCCATAGACGTCCATGAAATGGTGCAAAGCGGAAGGCTTGTCGCCTGCAGCTTCGTAGGCGGAGGCCAGTTCGTAGTGGAGTGCAACCCGGGTTTCGCCGTTGATTCCGGCGACGTTGAGAGCCTTGTCATACCAGCGCACGGCGGCCTCGGGCACGCCTTTTTCCAAGAAGCACTGCGCCAGCCAGGTATAGGTCTGCATGATCTGGGGAAACGGTTTGCCGTGATCGAACGAGTGGCAGGCCTTTTGCAGTTCTCCGATAGCCTCATCGAGCAGGCCCATTTCGCGGAAGGCGATGCCGAGGTTGTAATGGGTTTCGGGATCTTCGTCGTCGGCCGCAACGCCGGCTTCGAGATCGTGTTTCAGTTCGCCAAACATTTCGGCGAGATCGACCCCGGCATCGTCGCCAAACGGCGAACCCTTGGTGGACGTGGCTGGAGCAGTATACGCGGCAGGCGCGGGGGAAACCGTCGGCTTGGGAGCATGGACGACCCCTGTTTGCCAGGCCACGGACCCGGTTGCTGCCGCTGTGGGCGCCGTCATCGCGGGCGCACTCTGCGGAGCGGAAGGTGCAACCTGGCTGGCGGATGCGGCAGCACTCGCGGCCAATGACGGAGCGACGTGGGGAGCCAGGTTTGGCGGCGCCACGACTGCTGGCGCGACGACTGGCCGAGTGACGACTGGCCGAGTGACGACTGGCGGAGTAACGACCGGCGCTGGAATTGGAGGCGCGGGTTTGGGTACGTCCTTTTCGACCGGAGCCGGGGCCTCTGGTTGTGCGATGGGAGCGGCTTTCAGGAAGTCTTCCCCAAGCGACGCTTCGATGTCGGCCACAAACTCTCCCAGAACCGGGGGCGTTTCTTCCACCGCTGCGGGCGGGGTGTGTGCGGCTGGGACTGCCTTCGGCACCGCATGAGTTGTCGCGGCGTAAACGCCGGCAGAGGCAGCGGGCGATACGGGTTGACCGGCGGCTGCATCGGGCAAGAAGCCATCGCCCAACGAGGTTTCGAGGTCTGAAACAAATTCTTTTAGAACACCGGGCTCGGGCTCAGAGCTGGGCTCATGAACCAGGGGCGCAGGCTTGATTGCGACGGGAATCTCGGCCACGACCGGAGGCGCGGCGGCGACGATTGTGGCCGCTTCGGCTGCCGGCGTTTCGACCAGAGGAACATCGCCGACTGGACCTTGATCCATCGAGACTTCATCAACCGAGACTTCCAGCGTCGGAATATCGTCGGAGGTGAGTTCTTCGATCACCGGTTCCGCTGCGGCCGAAGCTGCTTCCTCCGCTGGTTCGGCGGCGGCTTCGACTTCGGCGCGAAGCTCATCCAGCTTGGCCTGATCGCTGGTCAGAGTCTGGAGTTTGGCCAAGGCTGCCATGGCCTGCGCAGGCATGCCGTGAGCGGCATAGAAACGAATCTCATCGATGGTCTCGTCGGTTTTGCTGGATTCCGGAATTGCGTGAGCGCGTGCCGCATTGGCAGCGTCACCTTCGGCCGCGTTCTCCGCTGGACCATCCGTTTCAATGGTGATGGCGTCATCCCACTCCGAAGAGAGGTCGATTTCGGAAGCCGCAGCCGCCTGGGCTGAAGGCACCGAAGATCCATCAACCACAGCGAACTCGGTTACGGCAGCTGGCTCGACGGTAATTTCGTTGGCATGCGCGGCAGCCGTTGGCCAAGGCGAAGTGGTCGGAGCCACGGCCGTAGCTTCCGGCGTCTCTTCTTCTTGGTCTTGGAGGGCAGCGCCTTCTGCAGAAGGTTCCTCGATCGAGGATTCCGGCACAGCGCTTTGGGGCTGGTGCGGCGCAGGGACGCGGAGTTGGATTGGAGCATCGGCGGCGGCATCCGGCGCCGCAGTCGAGGAACGCTCCTCATAACGCTCGGCCAGTTCCCCGTATTTTGTAGCTTCTTCCGGATACTCCGCTTCAGAGTAGACGCGCTGCAGTGTGCGGCAGCAGAGCGCAGCTTCGGCGAAGCGGGCCGCCCGCGTGTGCAACGCGGCCAGCCGCTGATTGATGCGCAGATCGTCGGGTGCCATCGGCAACGCACCGACAAGTGGTCCCAGTGCCTTGGCAGGCATGTTGTACGAAATGAAGAGCTCCGCGTCGGTAAGAGCGGAGCGGACCGCCAGCGAAATCTCGTCAGAATAATGCTGGTGAACCGAAGGCGCGGTAGCTTCCAGATCCTCCACCAGTACCACGGCCTCTTCGGGCGTAATAAGTTTGTTTCCGGAGGTGCCGCTGAGTTGGCTCACCACCTGCTGGTAATTCTGCATGTGCAGGGGGTTGGCCGGTTCGATCGCGGCTAGCTTCTGGTAAAGGTCGCGAGCGCGCGCCAGGTTCCCGGACTGCACGCTGGCATGAGCCAGCAGTTCCATGACTTCACTGACGTGGGTGGTATCTCCAGCTTTGTGAAACAGGTCGAGCAATTTTTGCAGCGAGTCAGGATTGTCGCGCACGTGGCCGATGATGGTGTGTAGGCTGGCGACCACTTTATCCGAGTTTTCAGCCAACAATCGCTCGGCGTGCTGATCGAAAACCTGAAGAGCATTCTCGTATTGGCCAGCCTGCATCAGCGCATCGGCGAAACTTGAGATCGCCGGCAGGTCGTTGTGCACGGTCAATAACTTGCCCGCTACGGCTCCGGCCTCGGAGAGTTGTCCGGTCTGCAGGTAACCCTTGAGCAGATCGCGGAGACCATCGGGACTGGAATCGATGTCTGGAACCTTTTGCAGCACCGCAACGGCGCCGGCCGCGTCGCCCGACTCGATCATGTTCTTGCCTCGCATCAGCAAGGCATAGGTATTACCCGGATCGAGAATCAGCATACGCTGCAGGATTTCTTCGGCAGCGCTGAGCGATCCTTTGGAGCGCAGACTTTCCGCCGCCGCAGAGAAAATCTGCCAGGCTTCCGTCTTCTTGTTCAGGCGAACATACACTTCCGCCAGGCGAACCCGCATGGTGCTGTTTTCCGGATCCATCTCCAGGATCTTCTGGAAGATGCGGACCGCATTCTCGAGTTCGCCGGCCTTCAGGAATTCTTCCGCGACCTGCAGATACTGGGCACGGGCGTCATTGAAAAGACCTTGCTGAGAGTAAAGTTCAGCGAGTTTCAGCAAACTCTCGAGAGACGGCTGGAGCTTGCAGATCTTCTTGTACATGGCGATGGCCTTGACCGTGAAACCCTGGCTGGCATAGGCATCGCCTACATTCTTGAAGCATACGGTGGCTTTATCGGTTTCGCCGAGGCGGGAATAGAGATCGCCGACGGTGTTGGTGACGGTCAGATCCTTGGTATCGTTCTTGAGGACCTTTTCGTACTCAGCAATGGCGTTCTGGATTTTGCCCTGCTGGACATACTTCTCCGCATTGTTAAGAGCCTTCTGCTTGTTGAATCCAAACAACGCCATAAGTGTGCCAACTCCAGACCTTGGTCTTTGTACAGAGCGCCTTGTACTGCGCGCCTTGATATAGAAACCGCTGAGCCTTAGGGAAACTACTTCCCGGTACCGCTCCGAAAGGTCATCTCCTCTATCGGCAGATGGACCTACCGGACAAGGCCAATTGTACGTCCGCACGTCATGAATCGCATGGTTACCAAGGGTTACCAGAAGGGAGTGTACGAAAGGGTTACCAAGGGAATCGGGACGCGTTACGGCTGCGTGGGAAAGACAGGGGGGCGGTCTGGGCTGGCGTATCCTTTAGAATGCCTTGCCGGAATCGAGGAGTATGGTCACCGGGCCTTCATTCACCAGTTCCACCTGCATCATTTCTTGGAAGCGACCGGTTTCGCAGGGCAGGTCTGCCGCTCGGATGCGCTCGACAAAAAACTCATAGAGCCGCCGAGCGCGTTCGGGCGGAGCGGCGGCATCGAACGATGGGCGCTTGCCGCGGCGCACATCTCCGTACAGAGTGAACTGCGAAACCGCGAGCACGCTGCCTCCCACGTCTTGCACGCTGCGGTTCATTTTTCCCTGCTCGTCTTCGAAGATGCGCAGGCCGGAGACTTTTTCGGCGAGATAACTCGCATCGGTCTCGGTGTCTTCATGTCCCACGGCCAGCAGAACCAGCAATCCCAGGCCGATCTCGCCGGTAGTCCAATCTTTGATGGTGACCTTGGCGCGGCTGACGCGCTGCACGACGGCACGCATACGACCTTCCTTGCTTCTGGGCTTCGTGGGGAACCGCGATTGGTGCGTCCCCTGGCCGGCCCATCATAACCCGCGCCCCCAACGTTTGACCCCGGCAACGGCCAGCCTTTAGGATTCAAGGGTGCAATCTCATGTCAACCGAGGCTTTGCCGGACGTGGCCGAGCGCTTCCTTTACACTAATTCAGCGGGACAATTACACTACACACTCTCCTTTTTTCGTATCGCAGTGCGTGAGAACTGACAGAAGTGTAAAGGGCTGAAGCCCGGGCCGACTGAATTAAAGCTGCGATTGCACGACCGGAGCATCCGAATTCAAATCTAATCGAGGCAAGCGAGGAAAAACATGGCAGCCGTAGACGAGAAGGTAAAACAGATTATCGTGGAGCAGTTGGGAGTGGATGAGGGCGAAGTCACCTCCAGCGCGTCGTTCGTCGACGACTTGGGGGCGGACTCACTTGACACCGTCGAACTGGTCATGGCTTTCGAGGAAGCGTTCGACATCGAAATCCCCGACGAGGATGCCGAGAAGATTCGCACCGTCCAGGACGCGGTCGACTATATCGGCAAGCACGCGAAAGCGGGGAAATAGTTGGGACGCAGGGTCGTAGTGACAGGCCTGGGCTTGATCTGTGGTGTGGGCAATACCACCGACGTGGTGTGGAAGGCCCTGCTTGCGGGTAAGAGCGGAGTGGGACGCATTTCCAGTTTCGATCCCACAGCTTTTGCCTGCCAGATTGCCGCCGAGGTGAAGAGCTTCGACCCGCTGAATTTCATCGAAAAAAAAGAAGTCAAGAAGATGGGACGCTTCATTCACGTGGCGATTGCCGCCGCCGATGAAGCGATCAAGATGTCGCAACTCAAGATTACCCCGGAGAACGATGAGCGCGTGGGAGTTCACATCGGATCGGGGATCGGAGGGTTCGACATCATCGAACGCGAGCACACCGCGTTGATGGAAGGCGGTCCGCGCAAGATTTCTCCCTTCTTTATTCCGGCGGCCATTATCAATCTTGCGGCTGGGCAGGTCTCCATGCGTTTCGGCGCCAAGGGACCGAACGAAGCGACCGCGACGGCCTGTACCACCAGCGCTCATTCCATTGGAGATTCTTTCCGCATTATCCAGCACAACGACGCGGATGTGATGATTGCCGGCGGCGCGGAAGCTGCGATCACGCCCATGGGCGTCGGCGGCTTTGCCGCCATGCGCGCCCTTTCGACGCGCAACGACGCACCGGAAAAGGCCAGCCGTCCGTGGGATCGCGACCGCGACGGTTTTGTGATTGGCGAAGGCGCGGGCATTCTGATCCTGGAAGAGTTGGAGCACGCCCGCAAGCGCGACGCTCGCATCCTGGCTGAGATCGCGGGATATGGAATGAGCGGCGATGCTTATCACATGACGCAGCCTGCGCCGGAACATGAAGGTGGCTTCCGGGTGATGCGCAACGCGGTGCGGGATGCGGGCATTACTCCCGACGTAGTCGGATATGTGAATGCCCATGGCACCTCGACTCCGATCGGCGACACGCTTGAGGCCCATGCCATCCGCAATTTTTTCGGCGAACGACGGATTGCGGTGAGTTCCACCAAGTCGATGACCGGGCACCTGCTGGGCGGGGCCGGAGGGCTGGAGGCAGGCGTTACCGTGCTGGCTTTGCGCGACCAGATTCTGCCTCCGACCATCAACCTGGAGAATCCCGATCCCGATACCGCAGGCATGGATCTGGTCCCCAACCAGGCCCGCAAGGCAGAGATCGAATACGCCATGTCGAACTCTTTCGGCTTCGGCGGGACCAATGGCGCGCTGCTGTTCCGGCGCTGGAGCGAATAAATTCCCCTGTGGGGAATTTTGTTTCCCTGACGGCGGCCGCCCAAGTTCTTCATTCCACAAATGTTCTGCAGCGTAATGTCCCGTCTCCCGGCGGCCAGGGAAAAAGTAACGACACTTTGGTACTTCAAGCCTTGGTCCTTTGTGTCTTTTCAGCGATGGCGAGCGCCTCCACAATGGATTCTGAAAGTGGAGTCTTCCCTCGACTATGCATAAAGCTTTCGCCACTACTTTCGCCCCAGCTCCTACCGTCCGCAAGGCAGCCGCCCGCACCGCACTCGTAGGATTGAATGAACCGTCCCGGGCTCTACTGACGGAGTGCTTCCGGCAGTTCAACATTGAAACGGTGGTCATCTCTTCCGACGCGGCGGAGCGCCTGCGCAAGGAGAAGTTTGAGGCTTGTGTGTTGAGCTTGGGCAACGGCGCCGACGCTGTAATGGAGTCGGCCCGCTCTTCCCCATCCAATGGCCGATGCATCATTTATGGCGTGGGCGGCAACGCGCAAGAATATATGCGCTACTCGAAATACGGCATCAATGCCATATTCAACGAGCCGCTGGAGCGGCCCGCAGCCCTGAAACTGGTGCGCGCCACGCGAATGCTCGTGCTCCATGAATTCCGGCGCTATGTGCGCATTCCGGTGATCACCGAAGTCTCCGTCGTCGGAGATGGCCGCCGCCTCAGTGCTTCCAGCATCGAAATGAGTACCGGTGGCATGTCCCTCAAGAGTGCTGAAGACTTTTCGATTGGAACCAACGTAGAGGTTTCTTTTTCCTTGATGACTCTACCTCGCGTCTGCGTTCGAGGAATGGTCAGCTGGCGCAAACCCAAATCGTTCGGAGTGCGCTTCGACGTAGCCGACGAACGGCGCCAGAAAGTCAAGATTTGGATCGATTCCTACCTCGAGAACTGAGTCAAGTCAGCGCCAGCAAAGCATTGAACCGCGGAAAACGCAGAGACTGCCAAGGGAAATAAAGACGTTCTCTGGTTCGCCCTCGGTGTTCTCTGTCGTTCTCGGCGGTGAATATCGTTTCGACGTAAACCTCAACCGTGACGCCCCATCCCGTTAGAATTTAGAATAGGGTGGTGCCCGAAGCCAGCACTCGCATCGCGGAGGCGTCCGCGCTTCCTGCAATTGACTGTCGCCGCTTCAGCCTTCGCCAGCGCGTCGTCCTGCGCATCATTATCGGGTTGGGATACTCGATCATCCGCCTGATCGGCCCCACGCTGCGGGTTGCCGTTTCCTACGAAGCAGGGGCGCAGGCGATGCTGGACCAGCGCCCTCTAATCGCTTCCTTCTGGCATTCCTGCATGATTCCGGCAACCTATATTTTCCGCAAGATGGGCATCCGGGTGATGAGCAGCAACAGTTATGACGGCGAGTACATGGGCCGGATCATCCACAAGTTTGGCTTCGTCGCGGTGAAAGGATCGAGCAGCCGTAACGCGGTGCGGGCGTTGCTCGGCCTGCGGCGCGCGCTCGAACAGGGCTGGACCGTGGCGTTCACCCTCGATGGCCCGCGCGGCCCGCGGCACAAAGTGAAGCCCGGCCCGGTAGCGCTGGCACGATCCTCTGGCCTGGCTCTGACTGTGTTCCACGCGGCTGTCGATCGGGCCTGGGTACTGAATACGTGGGACCGCTTAATGATTCCGAAGCCCTTCTCGCGGGTGCTGGTGCGTGTTGGGAAGCTGATTCCCGTACCTGAGGGTGCCACCGACGAAGACCTCGAGTGCTATACGGCGGAACTGCAAGCTGCGCTCGACCGGGTGTGCGAATTCGCCGAGGCCAACGTGAAACGGGCCGGGAGTAGCGAGTTCCCATATTACAAGCGGAGCGAAATAGGGCGGAAGCAGTAATGGCTGATGGCTGATGGCGGATTGAAAACTGTCGCCCGCATCAGCCATCTAGAATCCGAAATGCTGTTCCGAGGGCAGGGCGGCTATAGCGGACGCGCCTCATTCCTCATTCAGCATTCATCGTTCATCATTCAGAAATCAACGATCAGCAATCGCCCTATTCCAGAGTCGAGCCGAGCTGCTCATATTTGTATTTTTTGCCGTCCCAATAGACGACGGAAGAAGTCTGATCGCCCTCGCCGGTTTCTTCCATGTAAATTCCGAGAATTGTCTTCTTCTTATTAAGGGCAAGCCGTTTCACGGCCAGAGTTTTGAAGGGCAGATTGATGAGCAGGAACTTGGCCTTGGGTTTGTCGGCGCGCCACGCGTCTTTGTCGGCGCCATGAATGATGAGCAGGCTGATGCCGCGACGCTCCGGCGCGTCGGAGGCGAAGGTGGAGGTGACTTTGACATCGCTGTAGCCGAGAAAACTGTCATAAGGGTCGGCGACCACGAAGCTGTATTCGGCTTTGTCGGCCATCGGGCTCTTGCATTTGGCGGCCACCACGAGGTCGTCGGTGCCGTCGTCGTCAAGATCGGCGACAAACTGCTGCGGTCCCGCCAGCAGAGAACAGTTATCCCCGAACTGCTTGTGGATGAAATCGTCGGTTACGGCGGGCGACGGGGACTTGGCGTGGGCCGGCGGCGGAGGTGGCTGCTTTTTATTCTGCGCGGCAGCGACCAATAGAAAAGCGGCCAAGGCTGGGAGGAGGAGCAATTTAGGAAACGACATGGTCTTAACTGTAGTCCGGTTTCGGGTGAGGGGGTAGAGTCAGAGTAGTGACGGAGGTAACGAAAGTCAGTGGCGCAGGCAGCGGCGCCGGAGAGAGTTGCGTTCCCCTTTCTTTCTGGGGGAAGAGTCGTGCTGCCTCCGGTTAGGCGCAGTCCGCCGGGCTTTGCCCTTGGGGGGACACGCGAGGCGATTGTCGCCCCATGAGCGTGTTAGCGATGGAAGTGCTGCCAGCCTTGCGGCACGAGTTCATAGCGGTTCCCCTCCGCGTTGCGCAGAAAGATCTTGGGGGCACGGGTGATGTGGCCAATGTTAGTGAGGGTGACTCCGGAAATTTGGGCGGGGACACGCCTGCCGGGCGGGGCCGTAAAAAGGAGTTCATAGTCTTCGCCGCCGTGCAACGCGAGATCGAGGTCAACTTCACGGGCGGATTTACCAACGCGGGCGCGGGGAATGAGTGTGGCGTCGAGTTCGGCGCCCACGCCGGTTTCTTCACAGAGGTGCGTCAAGTCGGTGGAGAGGCCGTCGCTGGTGTCAATCATCGCAGTGGCCAGGCGCCGGTTGCGAAGAGTGCGGCCCAGTTCGATCCGCGGCTCGGGATAAAAGTGGCGGGGATAGTCGCGGGGGTTCAGCTTTTTCTGAAGCTTGCTTCTCGCTTGTCTGGCTCGCATCTGAAGAACGGCCGCGGCTGAACCACCGAGTTCTCCGCTGACAAAGATGCGCTCTCCGGGTCGGGCTCCGGAGCGCAATACAGATTTGCCTTCAGGCGCGGTACCGACCACGATGATGTCGGCGAGGATTCCGTTGGGGGATTCGGCGGTATCTCCGCCAGCCAGGGTCACCCCGAATTTGTCCGCGAGGCGGATCAGGCCGCGGGCGAAGCGCCGGACCCAGGCTTGTGACAAGTCCTGAGGCAGCGCCAGAGAAAGAAAAGCCGCGACGGGCTCGCCACCCATGGCAGCGATATCGCTCAGTCCGCGGGCCAGGCAACGGTGGCCAACCGATTCAGGCGGGTGCCAATCGCGGCGGAAGTGGATTCCTTCCAGAGAGAAATCGGTCGTGACCAGGGATTCTCGTCCTGGCGGCAGGCGCAGCACAGCACAGTCATCTCCGATTCCGGTGAAGACCGTCCGGCGCGCGTCACGAGCGCGGCCAGCCGCGGAAGATTTCGCCAGACGGCGAATCTCGGTAATCAGCGCTTTTTCAGGAAGCGGCACGGCGCAATTACTATACCGCCGACGAACGAGTACGGGCGGTGTGTCGGCGGCATCGTCGCCGGTCATAGGGGGTCGTCGAACCATCTTATGCCAAACTCACCTTGGCCGAACTCATGATTCCTGATCCTCGACGGTGCGGTTGTGGGGCAACTGTCAGTTACAATGAATCAAGCGAACGACAAAAACAACGACTGACATCCAACTACTTATTCTGCATGAAGAAGAACACACTCAAACAGCAAATCGCCGCCGCCATCCAAGCCTGCCTGGAGAAAAAGGCTGAAGAACTGAGTATCCTGGAAATGGAAAAAGGGTCGGGAGCATTTACCGACTACTTCGTCCTATGCAGCGCGACCAATCCGCGGCAGGTTCAGGCCATCGCTGACGAAGTGGAACTACGTCTGAAGGCCGCGGATTTACGCCCGGCGCATGTCGAAGGCTACAAACAGGCGGAATGGGTGTTGCTGGACTATGTTGACTTCGTCGTGCATGTTTTCTCCGAGAAAGCGCGCAAGTTCTACGATCTGGAGCGGCTGTGGAAGACGGCGAAGCGGCTGGAGCCCGGTGACCTGAAGCCAGTGCCC
>Ga0182018_10000205_pt1 | contig 77268 bp, 74 predicted proteins | sample 812P2MmetaG_FD_120490 | JGI IMG/M metagenome (GOLD analysis project Ga0182018, IMG submission 120490) | Permafrost microbial communities from Stordalen Mire, Sweden - 812P2M metaG | ecosystem: Environmental > Terrestrial > Soil > Wetlands > Permafrost | place: Sweden: Stordalen | collected... | reverse complement strand
GGTGGATAAGCAGAAGGGCTATTGAAGAGCGCATGGCCCCGACTGGCGAAATCGCCTTATCTGATGGCCACCCGCTTGCAGTAATTGAGATATAACCAGCGCATAGATGACTACGCCTGTAGGTTTATGCGGAGGGGAGGCTCGTGATAATTCGATGTACGCGTTGTAGCGGAAAAGGCGGACACCAAATAACTGCGCCTTCTGTCGTTGCAAGAAGTGCTCGGCTACGGGAGGCGTAGAGAGGCGGTGCGACAGCGGCGACCACGGCACGTTCGAAGCGTGTCCAACGTGCGTGGTGCCAGGCCAAGAATATGGCACCGGGAGGATGAAGCTTCTATTCTGGAGGTGAGATTCGGGTGATGTGCTGTTTTCCTGAGTTGGTGGATAAATATGTACTCTAGTGAATGAACATGCATCGTGGTGGTGCGCTTGCCTTATCGTCCTGAAACTCGACTGTAAGCCTCAAACAGCTTGATACATTCTTGCGCCAACTCGTAATGATCTTCGCCGAGAGAAAGCACAACGCTCGTCGGCTGAGACGGCGAAGTTCTAGTTGCTCCATCAACTTCGATCTTGCTTCCCGATTGTTTAGGCTTAGCGCCGGAAATTGACAAGGCATCGTCCAATTGCCGCCTTACGTTAACATACGCTGAGTGAGCTTGCGCCACTAATAGGAACCGGTCGGTTTTCGATTCGTCGTACATGATAACCCCTCAATCATTGTCGCACAGCTTCGAAGAACGTCAAACAGGCTGGCCGTCGCCGCTGCGCTAGGGCGCTACTGAGTAGACATCTTATGCCATTTCCGCAGGACGGAGCCGTTACCGTAAAACGTATGACCGCATTGGGTGGTTACATATACTCGTCGGGTTGCTTGGGGGAACGGTCCCACAGAGATCTTCGTTGCGCTCCTTGATTCTAGCGTCTTTGGCAAGAATCTGTCTTGAACGGCTTTCCTGGTGCCATTCTCCAGAAGGAAGCCAACCTCTGCAACGGTCACTGGAAAGCGACTGTGGTTAGTCACTTCAAGGCAGACATCGTTCGAAATGATATTGGAATTACTGTATTCGATTTTGAAGGTCGCTCCCGACGCATCCATTCCATAAATGCGCTTTTCGCTTATTGGGACGACTTGTACTCGAAGACGATTCTGCACCGTATTTTGCACGGTATTCCAAATGCCAAGAAGCGTACCAACGCTACCCGTAACTACTCCGGTTATTGCTGCTAATGTAGTCCAAGTCATAGTCATTGATTCATTGTCCCACAGCTTTGAAGAACGTCAAGCAAGCTGGCCGACGCCGCTGGCCCTCCGGCGCTCAGGCGACAAACCTCACGCAAACAGCGCATTACCGAGATTCGGGATGATACGAGTGAGTGGCTACCGCGTGACTCTCTATACAACGGATGCAAGTACCTAAACAGAGATATCGCGATTATACGCGTTGGCCGCGACAGCTACATTATGAGAAGCCAGTCGCGAAGAACGGACGATCTATACGTCTACGACGAGGGCTTCCGATTCTTGGCCGGGAGGAGCCCTGCAATCACGGGTACGGTTGCGATCCCTCCGCCTACCAGTGGACCAATCTCAGCGGGCCTTAGGATCTGCGCAAGAAATCCAACTATTCAGGGGAACATTAGCTTGGGAGCAGACGCCTGGTTTGAGTTCACGGAAGTCGGGGGCATCGAACTCAGCTATCCAATTATTGGCCTTAAGATATTCTCGACCAGATGACTCTCCTGTTTCAAGGCCCAACGCGTTCAACCCGGCTGTGGCCCATCGGCCCGCGCGGGAGGTATAAAATAAGACGTGCCCACAATCGAACGTCCGAAGTTGAAGGAACCTAAGGTCGACCCCCATCTACAGGCCGCCGGCGAGCGTGTTAAGGCGGCGGCCGAAGAGTTGGAACGCCTGGGTATCGCCCGTCACGACGGCACACGGATTCGCACCGACCTGCCCAAGGATATGCAGGAAGACGCCGACCGCGACTTTGGCGGCTGATGTCCCCCAGGATGTTGATTATCGCCGGTCCTCCAGGCAGCGGCAAATCCACGGCGTTTCCTGTTTCCGGCTTTGGCGTCGATTTCTTCAACGCCGACGATCACGCCGCCGCCCTGAACCGCGGGTCGTACCTGGAGATTCCTCGCGAAATCCGCGGGCAAGTCAACCGTCTGTTCGAAACATTCGTGGCAGATCACATCGAACGCCGCGTCAGTTTCGCATTTGAAACCACACTGCGGAGCGCCATCACCTTTGAGCAGGCCGTCGCCGCGCACACCGTTGGCTTCGTGATCGAAATGAGATATCTGGCCTTGCAGACGTTCGAAATGAACCTCGAAAGAATCAAGATGCGCGCCGACATGGGCGGCCACAGCGCCTCTGATTCGGTCTTGCGCCAAATCTGGCGGTCGAGCATCGCGAACCTCGGCCGGGCCATTCGCGAAATGGACTTCGTCAGCGTCTACGATAACAGCCGTTGGGGAATCACGCCTGCCGTACTGCTGCAAGCTGAGCGGGGCGAGATCGTCTATCGTGCCGACCAACTCCCGGCCTGGCTTATCACGGCGCTGCTTTGAAGAGGGCATTCGTCTAACGCGGTTGCCGTGCAGGGATAGATGTACAATGGGCACTTCCAATGATACAAACGCGGCCGCAAATCGTCCTCGCCGTTGCGCTGGCTGCCGGCCCGCTATGCGCCCAGGTTCCCGCCACCGACGCCCGCAACATCGACCTCCACCATACCGATTTCCATTTCACCATGCCGCAGTACACCCTGCCGGAATGGGAAGCGCATAAAGCGCATCTGCAGCGGCAGATCCTCGTCGCGGCGGGCTTGTACCCGCTTCCGAAAAAAACGCCCCTCCATCCCGAAGTCACCGGCCGCATCGAGCGCGCCGCCTACTCCATCGAAAAAGTCGCGCTCGAAACCATGCCCGGCTACTATCTAGGCGGCAATCTTTACCGGCCCCTCCATCCCCAGGGCAAGGTCCCCGCCGTCCTGACTCCGCACGGCCATTGGAGCTACGGACGCCTGGAGAACTCGGAGGACTTTTCAGGCCCCGCGCTGGGAATCAATCTCGCGCGGCAGGGATATGTGGCATTCGCCTACGACATGGTGGGCTACAACGACACCCTGCAGACCGAGCACCGCTTCACCAGTCCCACCTATCAACTCTGGAGTTTCACGCCGCTGGGCCTGCAATTGTGGAACTCGATGCGCGCACTGGATTTTGTGGAGTCGCTGCCGGAGGTGGACAGCCAGCGGATCGCCGTCGCGGGTGCCTCTGGCGGGGCCACGCAGGCCTTCTTGCTGGCGGCGGTGGACGATCGCGTGCGCGTTGCGGCGCCCGTGAACATGGTCTCGTTCATCATGCAGGGGGGCTGCCAATGCGAAAATGCGCCGGGGCTGCGCATCGGCACCTCCAACGTCGAAATCGCCGCCATGATGGCGCCGCGCCCCATGCTGCTGGTCTCGGCCACCGGCGACTGGACCCACAATGTGCCCCGCGAGGAGTATCCCGCCATCCGCTCCATCTATGAACTCTACAAACGGCCGGACAACGTCGCGGTGGTGCAGTTTGAGGCGCAGCATAATTTCAACCGGCGGAGCCGCGAGGCGGTGTACGGTTTTCTAGCCAAGCAGTTTCTCGGCGCGGATGGCTCGCAAACGGTCGCGGAACGCGGTGTGGAAGTTGAGCCGCTGCGGGACATGCTCGTCTGGCAGGGACGCAGCCTGCCGCCCAATGCGCTCACCCAGGCGCAGCTTTTCGACGCATGGAAGCTCTCCGGCAGAATGCGCATGGCGGCGCTGGACCCGGCGGCGCGCCGCGAAGCGATGCTGGAGGTGTTCCATGCCGAGTGGCCCCGCGAAGTGGTTAGCGAGCGCGCCGGCGAACTGATCGCGCTAGGCCGGCCCGGACGCGGCGATCGTGTTCCGGGCATCTGGCTGCCGGGCACAGGCGCAGCCACATTGGCGATTCATCCGGATGGAGCGGCCGCCGCCCGCCGTGATGCGCGTGTCGCGGAACTGATTCGCGCCGGCAAGGCGGTGCTGCTGATCGATGTGTTTCAAACCGGCAAAGCCGTAGCGCCGCGCGATCTGAACAAGCAGTTCATCCCGGCCTTCAATGCCAGCGACGACGCCCATCGCGTCCAGGACATTCTCACGGCGCTGCGGTTCTTGGAGACGCAGCACGCCGGGGCTCCCGCGTTGTTGGCGATTGGAAAGGCGGGCGCGTGGGCGCGCTATGCCAAAGTCATGGCGCCCATCGATGTGGCGCTCTCGGCCGATGCGGGAAGCTGCCCCTCCAGCGACGATGATTTCCTAAACCAGTTGTTCGTGCCCGGCGTGCAACTGCTCGCGGAGCCGTGCAAAATGTCGGCACAAAGGTAGAATGCCCCACAGAGGCCCTAATCTACGGTTCATACAAAAACTCCGGATACCGCGTAACAGCCAGTGACGACCGCTTCCGCGCCAGGCAATAACTTTGTTCTCCGCGGTCCGCCGGATTGTAGCCATTCTCCTCCAGAAATTGAAGCAACGGCTGGTAGAAGCCATATTCCGGAATCCGCTCGGTAAACAATTGTTCGATTTCAAAACCCGCGCACACGACGGCCTCGCCCAACTCGACTAGCGTGTACTCGCGCACGTGCTGCACGGCGATAGGGCCGGCACCCCTGGGTATCTTGTATTTGGAGTGTATTTGCGGATTGTCGTGCCCGTGCAGCACGCGCGCCAGACTGGTCAAACCCGCGATATTTGGAGTGGTGATCAGGATACAGCCCCCCTCTTCCAAGACCCGGCCGGCCTCCAAGAGAAGGTGCATGGGATCGCATAACATGTGCTCGATCACTTCGCACGCGAGCACCAATTCGAAGTGACCAGCGGGATAGGGATAGGTGTCCCGCTCGGCGTCAAAGAGATCGACTTCCAACTCGAACCGATGCTCTCCATATTGCGCCGATTTATGCTGGGCCGCGCCCGCGCCGTACTCCGCTCCATACACTTCCTGGAAGCCGCAGTGATACTTCAGCGCGGGCGTGATCTGCATGTAACAACCCAGCTCCAGCACGCGTCCGGAGCCATGCGGCGTGGGAACCAGAGACAGCGTCTTCCTCAACCGGGGCAGGTGTTTTTCGAAATAGGCTTGGGCCGCAGGATCGTCCAAACGCAGCTCGCGCAGAGCGGCCTCGATTGCTTGAGGTGTGTCGTCCCCCGGCGCAGGAGATTGCCATTTGAGGCGCTCGCGCCGGCGGCTCAAGCGGATGTTGAGCCGGCGCAACGCGGCGCGGATCAATCTTAAGTGCAGAGGCAGATCGGACACGGCGTCCCTGCCCACATCTGTCTCCCGTCGCCGCTACTTCGTCAAGCCGGCCACGTAAACGCCGTGGTACCCCTCAACCTTCGCCTCAGTGCCGATCACTTTGACGATGTGTCCCATATGTTCGGCGCCCGCCGTCCGGATGTCCACGCCGCCATCGCGCCGCGGATCGTGCTCTTCGGGCATGAGCATGTACAGCGTCCCATCCTTGGTCAGCAGGCCAATGGGCTGCCCGTTTTGGGCGCACTTCTGGCCGCAAGAGCGGTGCTTCTCGCCGTGCTTGCCCAGTTGCAGATAGCACGAGAAGTCCACCACCTCACCCACCAGCGTGATGTCATGGCCCGCCTCGGGCTTCTTGTCCACGCCGGCCGCGATCGTGGTCGCAGACCAGGGTTGCTCGGAGCTTTGACCCAGCGTGGCGGCCGGCGCATCATACGTACCGGTTTCCACCTTCATTTCAGGATGCAGGATGGCGCTTGCCATCAGAAGGGCCGCCGCGAACGTAATCGAGGCCCCGGACAGAACAGCTTTTGGAAGGTTCGACATAGCCCCTAGTTTACAACGTCTGGGACGCACCGGCGCAACCGGTCACATCCGGCCAGCGCTTTGGCGATCGGCCGGGTCACAAGTCGGCGCAATAAAGCTATTTGCTAACCCTTCAGCAACGTGCGTCCTGTTCCCTAGCCGCCAATAACGGGTTGCCGGTCACCCGGATGCTACCCTGGTAGGTGGAACAGCCGCACGCCATTACTGAACAAGGACCGTCCGGAAGCGGCTGCCTCGAATTCAGGAACGCCTGGGCTAGCTCCCACGCAATACAGCGCAACGCGATGTTACCAGATGTTACAGAAATCGAAGAAAAAGTCAGCGACCCACGGGAAGCTCCTGGTGTCCCTGTCGCCCGCTCAGTCGCGCAATCCGAGAACGTCAGATGAAGAAAACAAAGACCGAATTGGCTTTGTTTGTCACGATTGTGGGTGGCCCCGCCGTCCGGCCCTCCTGGTCGCGCGTGAAAGCATTGGCGTTCATGCTGCCCCTGGTCGCCGTGCTCGCCCAGCAACCTACCGCGCAGCACAAAGTCGAGTTGCTGTGGCCCGGAGCCGCTCCGGGAGCCGTCGGCACCGAGGACGCCGATAAGCCCAGTCTCACCGTCTATCCAGCCCCGGAAAAGTCTGCAGTCCAAACCGCCGTGATCGTTTTCCCCGGCGGCGGATACGGCGGCCTGGCCAAGGATCACGAAGGCGACCAGATCGCACGCTGGCTCAATTCGCTCGGCATTCAGGCCTTCGTACTGCAATATCGCATCGCGCCGCGCTACCACTATCCGGCCCCCATCCTGGACGCACAGCGCGCCATCCGCTGGGTGCGCGCGCACGCCGCCGATTACCGCATCGCGCCCGGCCGCATCGGCATCTGGGGATTCTCGGCGGGCGGTCACCTGGCATCCACGGCCGGCACCCACTTCGCGGCCGGCGATGCGAGCGCGGCAGACCCCATCGAACGCGTCAGCTCCCGGCCGGATTTCATGATCCTGGCCTACCCGGTGATCTCCTTCACCACGCCCTACACGCACCAGGGATCGTTGCACAATCTGTTGGGCGACAACCCCGACCCCAAGCTGGTGTCGAGCCTCTCCAACGAAACCCAGGTGACTGCCGAGACTCCGCCCACTTTCCTGTTTCATACCAACGGAGACAACGGCGTGCCGCCCGAGAACAGCGTGCTGTTCTATCTGGCTCTGCGCAAGGCTGGCGTGCCGGCCGAGATGCATATCTACGAGCGCGGCCCGCACGGAGTGGGCCTCGCGTCCACGGACGCCGTCCTGGCCACTTGGGCCGCGCGGCTTAAGGATTGGCTTGAAATTCGCGGCCTACTTCAATAGCGCGCCCGTCGTCAACAGCGCCGCGCTGATACCGCTGCCCAGCCTGACGCCCGCCAGCGTCGTCGACATCCTGGTGGTCGCCTTCCTGATCTATCAAGCCCTGATGATCGTCAAGGGAACCCGCGCCGGCCACATTCTGATCGGCATCCTGATTATGGTGGCGCTGTACGTGGTCGCGCTGTATACCGGCCTGGAAGCGTTGCGCTCGGTGCTTTCGTATATTGTGCCGTACCTGGCGCTGGCCGTAATTATACTGTTCCAATCCGAGATCCGCCGCACGCTGGCCCGCCTGGGACGCAAACGCTGGTTCGCGCGCGGCTACCAGCGCCCCGAGTTCGCCGAAGATATCCTGATCGCGCTGCGCCGCCTGGCCGCGGATAAAACCGGCGCGCTCATCGTGGTCGAGCGCGATATCGGACTGCGCACCTTCATCGAAACGGGCGTGCGGCTGGACGCCCAGTTGTCGAGTGATCTGCTGCTCGCCATCTTTCATCCGGGCGGCGCCCTGCACGACGGCGCGGTGATCCTGCAGAAAGACAGGATCCCGGCCGCCAACTGCTTTCTGCCGCTGGCTCTCAATCCCGCACTGTCGTCCAGCTTCGGCACCCGCCACCGCGCGGCCATCGGCATCACCGAGGAGACCGACTGTCTGTCGCTGGTGGTTTCCGAAGGAAGCGGACGCATTTCCGTGGCCGCGTTCGGAGAACTCACTCCCGGCCTGAACCTGCGCGAAGTGGATGAGCGGATCTGCACCCACTTCGGCGTGCGGCGGAGCGCGCCGCACCTGATCGAGGAATTCGCCGCCGACATTCCCATGGAAGCCGATCCCGCCGAAAGGAGCGAGCCGAAATGAAGAACTTCTTCACGCGCAACATCGGCTGGAAGCTTCTGTCGTTGGCGGCGGCCGTGCTCATATGGATTTCGGTCGCCACCGAACCGGAGCTCGCGACTTTTGTTTCGGCGCACGTGGAGTACAAAAACCTTTCGCCGGGCGTGGAAATCAATTCGGATGTGGCGGAGACCGTGAATCTGGAAGTGCGTGGGCCATCCGAAGCGTTGCGCTTGCCCGAACTGCCGCGGCGATCCGCGGTGATCCTCGATATGGCCGACGTCCAGCCTGGGCAATACACTTTCACCATCGACAGCAGCGATGTCCGGTTGCCGCGCGGCGTCCAACTGGTGCGCGCGATTCCGGCGCAAATCCGGATAATCTTCGAACCCGGTGCAACCCGTAGCGTGCCCGTCGAGGTGCGCTTTGCGGATGGCTTGCCGGGGGATCTGCAGGTGATCGAGGCGACCGCTGAGCCTTCCGCTTTGGCCATCACCGGTCCGGCCAGCCGCGTGACGCGCGTGGCGTCGGTCGAGACCGATCCGCTCAGGCTGAAGCCGGAAGTGGGAACCAATTTCTATGCTATGGAAGCGTACGTAAATGATGCCAGGGTACGCTTTCAAGACTCGCCGCAAGTTACAGTTAAAGTTACCGTCGGGAAAAAGTAGATGGCCAAACAACTATTCGGAACGGACGGCATTCGCGGCGTGGCGGGAGAGTATCCGCTGGATCCTGCCACAGTGCATGCCTTCGGCAGGGCGCTCGGCAGCGACCTGCGCCGCGCGTCGCCGGATGCCGCCGTGCTCATCGGCATGGACACGCGCGAATCGGGTCCCTGGATCGCCGCGCAGGTGGCCGCCGGCCTCGCGCAGCAGGACGTGCCCGCGGTTTCCGCCGGAGTGATCACTACACCCGGTGTGGCTTATCTGACCCGCTCCAGTGCATTCACCGCCGGGGTGATGATCTCTGCCTCGCACAATCCGTATCGCGACAACGGTATCAAGGTCTTCGGCCATTCGGGTTACAAACTGCCGGATGAAGATGAGCACTTAGTCGAGCAGGAGATCTTCCGTCACGCCGGGCAAGCTCCTGGTCCGCCGTTGCCCTTGGCGCCCGATCCCGCGCTGGCCGAGCGGTACCTGGATTATCTGGCATCTACGGTGGCAGGCTCGTTCGACGGCATGCGCATCGTGCTGGACTGCGGCAACGGCGCGGCGTACCAACTCGCGCCGGCGCTATTCCGCCGCCTGGGCGCGGACGTCGAAGCTATCTGCTGCGAGCCCAATGGACGCAACATCAACCTGGGTTGCGGCGCGCTGCACGTCGAATCGTTGCGGGCGGCCGTGCTGGAATCGGGTGCATGCCTGGGCGTGGCATTCGACGGCGATGCCGACCGCGCGATCTTCGTCGCTGGCACCGGGCAGATCGTGGATGGCGATGCGGTGTTGCTGATCGCCGCGCGCGCCCTGCAGGCGGCTGGGAAGCTGGATGGCGGTCTGGTGGTGGCGACGGTGATGTCCAACCTCGGTCTGGAGCGCGCCCTGGAGCGCGATGGCATCCGGCTGCTGCGCACCCCGGTCGGCGACAAGTACGTGCTGGAGGAAATGGTGCGCGCCGGTGCGGTGTTGGGCGGCGAGCAATCCGGCCACGTGATCTTCCGCCAGTTCGCCACTACCGGCGACGGCCTGCTGACCGCGCTGCACATCCTGGAGATTGCGCGTAACGCTAGCGCCGGCCTGGATAAATTGACGGCGGGCCTGGAAATCTATCCGCAGCGCTTGCAGAACGTGCGTGTGCGGGAGCGGCGGGCGCTGCACGAACTGACGGAGGTAGCGCGCGAGATTGCAGAGTGCCAACGGGAGTTCGGTTCCGCGGGGCGCGTGCTGGTGCGCTTCTCGGGCACCGAGCCGCTCGCCCGCGTGATGGTGGAAGGACCCGACCTGGCGCGCGTGGATGAATTCACCGATCGTATCGCCGCGGCAATTAGAAACGAGATTGGAGCATGAACATGCGCGCTTTGATTTTGATCCTCGCACTTACCTCGGTTGCGGTTGCCCAGCAGCCCCGGCTGAAAGGGGCCGAAGAAGGGTGGCTTTCACTCTTTAATGGCAAGGACCTGACCGGCTGGGTGAACGTGGGCGGCGAGCAATGGACCGTGGACGACGGCGCCATTCACGGCGTGGGTGTCACCAAAGGCTACGGCTACCTGATGACCGAGAAGCATTACAAGGATTTCGAGCTGGCCATCCGCTTCCAATGCGTGACCGGCGGCAATAGCGGCATCTTCTATCGGACCACTTTCAAGCCGGGCACGGCCGACGTCGCCGAGGGATACCAGTTCGAGATCGACCGCAACCTGAACCATCACACCGGCGGCATCTACACCGCGCGGCGCGGCTGGATCGTGTGGCCCTCGCCCGAAAACGAGTTCGTGATCAAGCCTACGGAGTGGAACGATTACGTGCTCACCGTGGTGGGCAACCACCATCGCGCGCGCTTGAATGGCGTGCAGGTGATCGACTTCACCGACCCGGTGAACGAGGTGGACGACGGCGCGATCGCGCTGCAGTTGCATGCCGGCGGGGAGGCGAATATGCGGTTTAAGGATGTGTTCATCCGGGATCTTTCGGTACGGTAATTGCCGCCAGACTGCGACAGCATTTCTCCGAGATGACCCAACTCCCGCACGGCGCGCGAACCTGCCAGGGTCTCCCTGAGCCGGCCAGGAAGTGAACGTATTGTTTTTGGGAGCGCACGAGTTTACGAGAGCGACTCCGGCCAATGATACAGCACATCGCGATCTTGCCAAGCCGCAGGGAGGCGATCTCAAGCCGGGAGGATGCACTCGATATTCTCAGCCGGAACTGGTGCTCGATAGAAGACGTTCGCTCCAACATCCGGGAGGCCAAGGACCGCCGCAACAAATACCTTATGTAACGCTGGGAACACGTGGTGATGGAAGCCGTCGCCACCGAGTTCGAGCAGCGTCACCACCACGGTTGGGGAGCCCAAACTCATTAGGCGCTCCTTGAACGATTGCGCCCCGGAAGACATGTACATTCCCTCTCCACCCCAGATCGTGAGAAGGGAACGACAGGCCTCCGGATCACGCTCGAAAATTCGCTTGGAAAGGACAAGGCAGACTTGGTCCTTGCGGTAGCGCTCCTCACTGGTAGCAAACACGTGCGCCTTATGAAAATTCGCAGCCTCACGGGCCGAGAGGGCGCCCTCAGTACGGGCGGCTTCGATCCGATCAAAAAGCAGTTCAGCGGAGAGAGGGCGCAGACCGGCGTTCAACAGCAACGCCCGTTCGTGAGGCAGAAGTCGTGTGTAGTGGTACGCGCGAAAGATATCCGGTGAGGAGTTCGCGGAACGGTCCTTGAAGCTCCGGAGGTAAAGAGAGGTCGCTGGTATAGTTCGTCGTGCCCTTGCAGTGCTCCGCCCATCCCGAGGCGACTTCATAAACCCGGGATGGCCAAGTGGTCGGGTCATCGATATCAATGGGCGGCATCATCAAGCTCGTTTGTCTAAATCTGCACGGATGCGGGTGTATGCCTGGCTCCGAGGCGGGAACCGTGACTTGCCAATAGTGCTTCTGGGCTCAAGGATGTAGGTCACTCCGGAGGCCACCTGTCGAATACGCCCTCATCACGCACCGGCAGCCGTGCGTCTGCAATGGCGGCTTCCAGATCGTCGACCGCCTCAGAGCTTGGATGGGGTAGCTTCCGAAGCGCCCGCAATAGGGCCTCAGGGGAGCTTGCTCTGCCGCAGAGAGAGCGCAGGCCGTCCAGCGCGACCTGCTCCACGCTCTTCTGTTGCGCGGCGGCCACTCGCTCCAGACTGTGTGCGATGTCATCCGGGATCTGAATCGTCATCATTGGTCTCCCCGATACCATTGTCTCAACAAAAGAGCCGTGAAATCAGGCTCACAACGCGCCGCGGCCTGCCTCAGTCAGTTGGCCGCATGGCCGGCTTACCGGACTGCACGCTACTGACAGGTGGTAGACAATCCCGCCACGTGGAGCCGCTTCCGTTTTTTTCCGCTTGCCAGAGGTCGTACTGAAGCTGCTGGTTCAGCCAGCATTCAGCGCTGGTGTTGAAGGCAATCGAGAGACGGACCGCCATCTCCGGACTGATGCCTGCGTGCCCGTTCAGGATTCTAGACAGGGCCTTCCGGCTTGCGCCCAGCGAACTCGCAGCGTCCGTGACGGTCAAGCTCAGGGGTTCCAGCACCTCAAGACAACAGCGCTCCAAATCTGTTGTCTTAGATCAGGGTTGTGTAGAAAATCCAGAGGCCGCCTAAAACGTGGCTGCAGCCATGATTGGCTGCTCCACAAGCTCATTCATCCTCTCCACCTGCTTCACCAGAAACCCCATATCCGAAAACGGATCGCCGCCGAATCGCGCCCAATACACCCGCCCCTTCTTATCGATCAGAATCGTCGAGTGCAGCTCGATATCCTCGAAATCGTCGTACGAATGGAAGCGGCGCGCGTTGGCATGATCCGGGTCCGACAGCAGCCGCGCGGGCAGATCGCCGAACTGCTTCAGCGCCTCGCTGTTCTTCTCCGGCGCAGCGCTGCTCACCGCCAGAACCACCGTGTTCAGCCGGTCCCACTCGTCCTTCTTCGTCCCGATCTCATGCAACTGACGCAAGCAGTGCGGACACTCCGGCCCCAGATAGAATACCAGCAGCACGTTTTTGCCGCGATACTCCTGCAGCGAAACAGACTTCCCCGCGGCATCGTGGACATCCAAAGCCGGCGCCTCATAAGGCTCCCAGCGCGGCGGCCCGAAGTGGTCCAAAGGTACGCGCGCGTAGTTGCGCTGCGGCGCGGGCGACGAGTCCCGCGGCGTGGCGGTGATGCCGGTGGCTTTGGCGCGCTCCAGCACTTTCAGCCCAGCGTCCGCGTTCGAAGCTACGAACAGCAGCCGGGCCATGTCGTCCTCGGCCTTGGCCTTCTCGCCCAGCACGGCGTTCGCGCGCACCAGTCCGGAGAGCGCGAAGATGTCGTTGTGGGTCAGCTCCAGCGCCCTCACGAATGCCTGCGCCGCCAGCACAGGACTCTTGGCATCCAGGTAAGCCTCGCCCAAGCTGTTGTAGAGTGATTCCGGATATACCGGCGGGTCCGCGTATTGTTTCTGCATGTCGTACTCGCGGCTGGCGGCGTCCGCCAGCAGCCCCAGACCCACGATGGTATCGCCGGTCTCGCCCCGCGCGATCGCGAACCGTGCCCTCAACTCCAGCGCTTCGATGGTGTAGGTATCCTCCGCGTCTTTGTTCTTGTCCAGATCCTTCTTGAGCGCGGCATGCGCGGCGATGCTCTTCGCGGCTTTCTCCAGGTCGCCTTTGCCCAGCCAGGCGCGCGCCTCGCAGTAGGCCTTGTTCATCTTGTCGTCAAACACGTCGCGCCACGGAATGGATTTCGCATTCAGCAGATCGTCCCACCGTTCGTATTTGATCAGCACCCGCTGCATGGCCGTGATTCCGCGCGAGTGCGTGCTGTATGCGTTCTCCTTGTTATCGACCGGATCTAGCGGCGCGTCGATCAGTTGGCGCGCGCCGAAGATGGCCGCCTCCGCCATCCCGAGCTGCTCCTGAATGTAAGAAAGGTAAGTGCGGTTGTGCGCGTAGTTCCAGTTATTGAACGGAAACGTGAGGCTGATCTTCATGTACTGCTTTTCCACGCGCGTGGCCGCATCCATGGACAGCGCCGCCTCGTCCCACATGCCCAGGATGCTGTAGATGTGTCCCGGCATGTGCTGGGCGTGGCCGATGCCCGGCACCAGTTCGGTGTACGCGCGGCAGCTTGCCAGTGCCTGCTCGGGTTCGTTGTAATCCCAGTTGTGTATGCGGTAATGGTGCGCGCCGGGATGGTTGGGATTGTGCGCCAGGATCTCGCGGATGATCAGCTCGGTGCCATAGCGCGAGTCGCCCATGGTGACGAAGGCCAGCAACGCGCGCGCCTCCATATCGTCGGGATACTTCACACATAGCGTTTCGAGCTTCTTCACCTCGGCGCGCCGCAGCTCCTTGTAGTCGCGAGCGCCGCCATCGTCGCGCACCGGATCGGGCAGCATGACGGCCTCCAAAGCCTCGATGTACAGACGCTCGCGCTCGGTGACTTTGTCCTTGCGTTTGACGGCTTCGCGCAAGAAGTCGGCGGAGCGGTCGCCCGAGGTGGCGCGCGCCAGGCCCCAATACGCCATGGCATTGTCCGGCTCCAGCTTCAGACACCAGCGGAAGGAGCGCTCGGCTTCGTAATACCAGAAGGAGTGCAGCAGCGCGTTGCCCTGGTTGAACCACTGCTGGACTTCGGGGTTCTTGGTAGTGATGGGGAACGGCGCGACGCCGATGCCTTCCATGACCCAGGGCTTTTGGCGGGGTCCGATGTCGAACGCGGTGCCATGCGCCGAGTGGCCTTTGTCGGGCTTGTCATCGGTGTTGGAGGTCTGCGCATAAGCGCCGGGAGAGGCGGCAAATGCAGCCGCCAACAGGAGCGAAAATGGCGATTTGAAACACATGGCTGACAGTATAGCGCGCCCTGCTGGAACACATCGGCCGGGTTTTTCGTATCTCTATCTGAGCGAGGTTAAAGCGATGTTCTGCACACGATGTGGGATCGAAATCGACGAGAAGGTGCGCTACTGTTCCGCCTGCGGGCACCCCACCAAACTGGCGGAAGCCGCGGCGAATCCCTACGCATCTCCGAGGCTGGCACTGGACACGGAGAACAAGAAGATCGCTGGAGTCTGCGCGGGCTTCGCGCGCTATCTCGGGGTGGACGCCCTGCTGATCCGCATCGTATGGCTGGCGCTGGCGCTGGGCGCGGGCTTCGGTTTCTTCGCCTACCTAATCGCTTGGATCCTGATGCCCAAGGACGCGCCGCGCACAGCCGCCGCGGCGGATTATGCGCGGCAGAATGGGTAGAAGTGGGGCGGGCAATCCTGCCCCTGCGGACACGCTTTCCAGCGTGACCCGGAGGGCCCGGTGGTATCTGTGCCGGCCGCCGGGTGTCACCACGGTCAAGGGTCTTCGCGCCCCGCCATCATTGCCGCTTTGCTTGCTGTGTTCGTGCCGGCCTGAAGCGCATCGCTTACGATACAATAAGAGGTTCGAGCCTACTTCCGATCAGACCGCATTGAAAACCGACGGTGCCTTGTACCACCGATTCGGATGTTGCTGCGTCGCTACTCTAAGGTGAACGAATGCAAGCCATGCAGGCTAGGAAATTATTGGTTCCCGCAGTTCTAATGGTATTGACAATCGCCGTCACGTCTCGCGCGATGGCGCAGGGATCCTCCCCGGCGACGACGCCGGCTCCGGCTCCGCCCGTCCGCCGGTTCGGTGGATTCGTTCCCGGCCAGCACCGTGCGCCCGGCGACCCAGCGCAAATCGCGCGCGGAAAGGCGCTCTTCGCCGTGAACTGCGTCTCCTGCCACGGCGTGGACCTCCGCGGCGGCGACCTGGGCGGACCGAACCTATTGCGATCGCAAGTTGCGCTCAGCGACCAGAACGGCGAATTGATTCTCCCCATCATCCAGGGCAGCCGGCAGGACGAGGGCATGCCCGCCATTCCCATCGATCCGCAGGACGGGCTGGCCGTGGCGGCATATATCCGCAGCGTCGTCGAAACCATCGGTTCGCAGGGCCGGCCTCCATCGGTTGGGAAAGAGGCGCCCAGCATCCTGGTGGGCGATGCCAGCGCCGGCCAGGCGTACTTCGCCGCCCAGTGCGGCAGTTGCCATTCCCCGGCGGGCGATTTGCAAGGCATCGCGACAAGAATCACCGACCCCAAAGCGCTACAGACCACCTGGGTTTCGGGCGGCGGGCGGCGGCGCCGTATGCTGGCGGCGGGTGCGGTGAGCCCGCGTACCGTCAACGTGACGGTCACTCTGCCCGCCGGGGAGAAAGTCGAGGGCCGGCTCATTCGAATCGACGACTTCCTGGTGACCGTGGGGCTGGCCGATGGAACCGTGCGCACGTTCCCCCGCGACGAAGACGTACCGAAAGTGGAAGTCCACGATCCGATGAAAGCGCACCGCGATCTGATGGCGGTGTACACCGACAAAGACATACACGACGTGACTGCCTATCTGGTGACTTTGAAATGACTATCGGAAAAACGCTGCTGGCCGCGCTGTTCGCGCTATCTCCGGCCATGCTGACGGGACAAAGTGCGAGCGGAGTGGATCCGGCCGATCTCCTGAAGCCGCTCAAGGACTCCTGGCCGACTTACAGCGGCGACTACACCGGGAAGCGCTACAGCGCACTGGACCAGATCAATCAATCCACCGTGAGTCACCTGACGCTGGCCTGGATGGCGCATGTGACTCCCGGGACCGGGCAGGGTGGCCGCGGCTTCGGGCGGCCGCCCGTCATCGTCGGCGGAGAGGGACCGGGCGACATCAACGTGGGCGGCGGGACCATCAAGGCCTCCGCGCTGGAGGTGGATGGCGTGCTCTACTTCACCATGCCGGACAACGCCTGGGCTGTAGACGCGCGCGATGGCACTGAATTGTGGCACTACTTCTGGAAGACGAAGGGCGGCACACACATCGGCAACCGCGGTCTGGGCATGTGGCATAAAACCCTGTTCATGGAGACGCCGGACGATTATCTGGTGGCCCTGGATGCGTCGACCGGCAAGGAGCGCTGGCACAAGGGAATCGCCGATTTGTCTCAGGGCTATTTCTCCACGCCCGCGCCGGTGGTAGTTGGAAACCATGTGCTGGTGGGCACGGGCGACGACATCGACGCGCCCGGGTTTATTCAGTCGTTCGATCCCGAAACCGGGGATGTGCAATGGAAGTTCTTCACCGTGCCGATGAAGAAAGGCGATCCGGGAATGGACACTTGGGGCAGTGTGGACGCAGCCAGGCACGGCGGCGGGCAGGCATGGGTTCCCGGCGTATACGACCCGGAGACGAATCTCTACATTTTCAGCACGGGCAACCCGACTCCGGCGTTTACCACGGGCACGCGCGGCACGGGGGACAACCTGTTCACTTGCGCGATCGTTGCCGTGAACGTGGACACAGGTAAGCTGGCCTGGTATTACTCGACGTCGCCGCATGACATGCACGACTACGATTCCGCTCAGACGCCGGTCCTGGTTGACGCGATGTTCAACGGGAAAATGCGGAAACTGTTGTTGACAGCGGCGCGCAACGGCTATTACTTCACTCTGGATCGCGTAACCGGTGAGCATCTGGTTACCACTAAGTATGGAGTGTATACGAACTGGGCCAAAGGTCTGAACCAGAGGGGCGCGCCGATATACGATCCGGAGAAGAATGCCACGGTGGCGGGGTCGCTGGTGTCGCCCACTTCGGATGGCACCACTAACTGGGAGCCGGCTACTTACTCTCCGGATACTGGACTCTTGTATGTCGCGCAGCATAATGATTATTCGCTGTTCTATCTTACCGACGTCGACCCGCGCGGCTCGATGGGTCTCGGCGGGAAGGAAGAAGCTCAGGTAGGATCGGGCGGAAGCTTTCTCACGGCCATCGACTACACCACGGGGAAAATCGCATGGAAACGTCCTTACTATGGCGATGGCGGCGGGGGCGGATTGTTGACGACGGCCGGGAAGCTGCTTTTTGGGGGCGATGGCGCGGGAAACCTGGTGGCGAACGATGTGGCCACTGGCAAGCCGATCTGGCATACGCGCATCGGCGACGTTACGAATGCGCCGCAAACGTTCATGCTGGACGGCCACCAGTACCTGATCGCGGCCACCGGGGATACGCTGTGGTCATTCCTGCTGTATTGATAGATTTGGCGACGCATTCTTCTGACAGCCTGATAGCACGGTTCAGTCCGCGGCGGGAGTGCCAGCGCCACGCTTCGCCAGTGCTTGTTCGATGCTCGCCAGGGTCTCCTTGGCGGTTCTCGTCCAGGGGTTGTCGGGGCCGAATGTCGCCTGTAAGATGCGCTCTCCGAATGAAAAGGGAAGGAGTCGCATTGTCCATAGTGCCGGCCATTCCAGCTATAGATCGACTCCGCCTGGGCTTTGATAGCGCAATGGGCGAGCATGGCGTCACAGATGCCACCGCCGACGATGCCGAGAGCGGCCGATGCTTCAAGCGCATCGGCGTATTCGTCTCCGGTGAGCGCGACAATGGAAAGCCGTTCACGAATGCTGCCGATGAAAAGCATGGCCTGCTCGCCGCTGGTACGGTGTTTGCCCGGCATCCTGGTCAGCGTGGCCCGATCAGCGGCTCTCCATTCGTTACGGGCGGTTCTCCGCAGGCGGTTGCCATAACGCCTTCGGGACGGCTTCTTTATGTAGCCGGCGGCTCCTCTAACGAAGTGTACGGCCTAAGGATCAATGCGACTACCGGCGCGTTGACACCCGTCTCGGGGTCGCCGTTCCCCGCCGGCATCGACCCGTTTTTCGGGCCGATCTCCAGTTCCGGGCAGTTTGCCTACGTCGCCGATGCAAACGGGAATCAGATATCCAGCTTCTCGATCGACGCTTCCACCGGCGCGCTGACGCCGTTGTATGGCTCGCCCTTCGCGGAGGACGGCAGTTACCCCGCGTCCATTGCGCTGGTCAACCCCGCTGTGAAAGCCTGCGGCGCGCTCAACGTATCCGCCGAAGCAACTCTGACACCCGGAGCCTATACCCGCCAGTCGAGGACCTCCGACCTATGGAACGAGACGCTGACCATTACCAATGGAGTCACGCCGATCTCCGGCCCGCTCTCAGTGGTGCTGCTCGACCTTCCCAGCTCCACGACCACGCTTTCCGGCACCTATACCGGCCTGACCACCACTTACTGCTTCTCGACGGCGGGCAATTACGTGGTTCCCATCGACTCGCTTATTCCGCCCGGAAACGACGATACGCTGCTGCCCGCTGAGGTGCTTTCCGTGCCGTTCGTTTTCCAGGCAACTCAGGACGGTTCCCCTGTGAAACCGTCCGCCTACAAGCCGTTATTGATTAGCGGAACGCTTAACAAGTAGCCAGCGCCAACAGCAAGGGCGCTGGCGGTCGCCTGAATTTTACTTGGCCGCTCGCGGCTGACCGCCGGCCCTACGAACGCCGGCGCCGACCAAACGGTTCAAAACCGTCCGCCGCCTCGGTTTCGCAGCCGCGGCGGCGTCCGCCAGGATCCGCAACGCCCGATTCACGGAATCGCCGTCGGGAAACACTTCCGCCAGATCGGGTTCTATTAACACGAGGTTGGTTCCGGCAGTCGCCTGCTTGTAGTACTTGCCGCGAACTCCTGGACCGAGCTTGGTGAGATCGTATTCCGCCCGCAAGCCGTCATCCTCCGTCTTCTGTGTTCCCTTCTTCATATTGCCTGCGTTCCCGTGGGGTCGCCCTGCGAGCGCTAATGAGCCGGACGCGATTCCCCCGCTGACAGTGGCGACGAACACCACCTGCTGTCTCCTAGTATGACCTATCGTGACCCCGCGCTGTTCCGCAATCGAGTGGTCAGAGTCCGCGAAGGTCAAGGCTAGCGGGTCGAGAAACACGCTCGCTGCATCGTCGAACGAAATATCATGCTTCCTCTGGTTAGCAGCGGCCTTCTTTGGGTCCCATTCGTAAATCATTGGGACCTTGGCCTCAGTCGTTGCCGGAGATGTTCACCAAGCTATCGTTCAACACCGCCTCCGCTTCCTCCGCCGTAAACTCCTCCACCTTAGCCGAAATATTCATCGAGCAGAACTTCGGCCCGCACATCGAACAGAAATGCGCGTCCTTGAAGCCTTCTTCCGGCAGCGTCTCATCGTGCATGGACCGTGCCGTCTCCGGATCCAGCGACAGCTCGAACTGGCGCTTCCAGTCGAAGCGATAGCGCGCGCGCGACAACTCGTCGTCGCGGTCGCGGGCACCCGGACGGTGCCGAGCAATGTCGGCGGCGTGCGCGGCGATCTTGTAGGCTATGATGCCGGCCTTCACGTCGTCACGGTTGGGCAGGCCCAGGTGCTCCTTCGGCGTGACGTAGCACAGCATCGACGCGCCGTACCAGCCGATCATGGCCGCGCCAATCGCCGACGTGATGTGGTCGTAGCCCGGCGCGAAGTCCGTCACCAGCGGTCCCAGCGTGTAGAAGGGAGCCTCGTAGCACATCTCCTTTTCCTTCTCCACCTGCATCTGGATCTGGTCCATGGGGATGTGGCCGGGACCTTCGATCATCACTTGTACGTCGTATTCCCAGGCCCGCTTGGTCAATTCGCCCAGCGTCTTCAACTCCGCGAATTGCGCGGCGTCGCTGGCGTCGGCCACCGATCCGGGCCGCAAGCCATCGCCCAGCGAGAAGCTCACATCGTACTTCTGGAAGATCTTGCAGATCTCGTCGAAGCTTTCGTACAGCATGTTCTGGCGATGGTTCTTCACCATCCACTCGGCCAGGATGGAGCCGCCGCGGCTGACGATGCCGGTGATGCGCCGCGCGGCTAGCGGGATGTGCTGCACCAGCACGCCGGCGTGGATGGTCATGTAGTCCACGCCCTGCTCGGCCTGCTCGTGGATCACTTCCAGCATTAGCGAGGCGCTCAGGTCTTCCAGGCGGCGCACGCGCGAGAGCGCTTCGTAGATCGGCACGGTGCCGATGGGCACGGGCGAAGCGTCGATGATGGCCTGGCGGATGCGCGGGATGTCGCCGCCGGTGGAAAGATCCATCACGGTATCGGCGCCGTACTTCACCGAGTAGCGCAGCTTCTCCAGCTCTTCATCGATGTTGGAGGTGACCGCGGAGTTGCCGATGTTGGAGTTGATTTTGCACTTGGATGCGACGCCGATGCACATCGGCTCGAGGTTCGTGTGGCGGATGTTGGCGGGAACGATCATACGGCCGCGCGCTACTTCGGAGCGGACGAGTTCGGGTGAAAGGTTTTCGCGCTGCGCGATGTACTGCATCTCGCCGGTGATTACGCCCCGCCGCGCATAGAACATCTGCGTGCGGACCGCGTCGTACTGGCGTTCGGCTATCCATTCTGTTCGCATGGGATTCCTCTGGTTTTGCGGGTTACAGGTGATGGGTTGTGGGTGCTGGGATGGAGCGTCCAGCACCCATTCGCCTACTTCTTCTTCTTGGGTTTCTTGACTTCTTTGTTGCCTTTATCCCTGCTTTTTGCCATATCCGCAATTATACCCGCTAACGGAGGCGATGCAATCTTTCATCGTCCTCGTCCCAGGCGTCCGGGTAGGTGGCATGCAGCAAGATGAACTGCTGCAACTCGCTGGGTGGGCCCGTGAGGACCATCAGAAAGGTTTTCTGCAGGACGCATGCGTGCATGCGCCACGGTCAGTCGGGTGGCGCAGTGGCCGTCAAGCGATAGCGATTGCCGCGCCACTCGATGCGGTTGCCGAACGCCGAGGCCAACAGCACGATCAGCCAGACCCAGGTCGCCAGCGGTGTCCACAGCGTGTGCACCCAGGCGTGGCGGTCGAACCAGGCTTTGTACTCGGGAAGCTCGGCCTTGGCCAGCGTGGCGCGATTGGCGCCTTTCAACATGCCCGGCGAAAGCTGCGCGAGGAGCAGCCACTCGGCGCCGCGGCTGCCGTGGATGGACGCGATGATGGCAGCCGCCATGCCGCCGCAATAGAAGATGTGCGCTACCAGTGCCGTGCACCAGAGGCGCGGACGGTAGACGCGCGTGATGATGAGTTGGCGGCGCGCCCACTGGAGGAATTCGCGGCCGCTGGTGCGGCCGGTGGAGACGGCCATCGCTCCGGGCGCGAAGACGATCCGCAAGCGGGCGCGGTGCACCGCATCGCTCAGCGCATAGTCGTCGCTGACGGTGTCGCGCCAGAAGTCGGGAACGCGAATGGCGTGAAATGTTTCGCGGCGGATGGCCATCGATCCGCCCCAGGCGAAGGCGTTCGAACCAGGGCCGAAGGTTCCGCCGATCACCGCATCCCATACGCCGCGCATGAGCGACCAGAAGTCGGGCGGCTCGGGCGCGTACCAGCGGTACCCGGTGCTGGCCCCCACCCGGGCATCTGCCAGCGGCGCGGCCAGCGCGCGCAGCCAGTTTGGCGAGACGCGCCCATCGGAATCCGCGAATGCGAACAGCACCGCGTTCTTTCGCGCGAAACGGACGGCGGTGCGCAGATTCAGCACTTTCTCGCCGGTGCCGGGTTCCTGTGCGTGGGCCAGCACCACCCGCACACGGGCCGGAAGCACGCCAGCCGGAATATCGGCGGCGCAATGCGCGACTACGATCAATTCATAATCGGGGTAATCCTGCGTGGCCAACGCGTCCAGATTTTCGCGCAGGCCGGGGTCGCCGCCTTTCACCGGAACGATGACGGTGGCCGGGGGGAGATCGGTCGCCATGCTCGGGGGCGGCGCCTCCGCAAGCTTTCCGGCTACGTATGCGGCGCGCTTTCGTTCACCGCGCAGAGAGAGGAAAGCAAGCAGCAGCGCGGGCCCGGCGAAGAACCAAAACCACAACACACGCTACTTGCGGCCCTTGGCGGTGGCCTTGGCCTTGACGTTAGCCTTAGAGTTGGCCTTAGTCTTGGCTTTAGTCTTGGACGTGGTCTGAGGCACGGCTTTCGGCTTCTTGAGCTTCGCCTTTTGCCTGGCCGCTGGCTTTGCCGCTCGCATGGGTGGGACGTCTTCGGGCACTTCTTCGGCGGAGGCTTCTTCGACCAAGGCTTCTTCGACCGGTTCCTCTTCGGGAAGGATTTCTTCCGCAGGGCCTTCCAGGAAAGGCTCGGGCACCTCGGCAGCGATCGCGCTACCCGGCGCGACTTTGGCCAGCACCTCGTTGAACAAGGCCTGTTTGCGCGTGTCCACCTTGGGCGGAGGCGGTTGCTCGTGCCGGTAGTCGTGATCGTTGTGGCACGTCCGGCAGCGAACCTTGGCGGGCTCGCCGTTCAACAAGGATACAACCGCATGATTCATGATGCGCTTGCATTTGACGCAATAGTCGTCGATGATGTCGCCTAAGCGCGGTTCCCGCATGCGCCTCCTTCTTAGATCTGCACAGTCTGCTCCGGCTGCTCGAGCGGGGCCTGCGGCGCGGATTTCGCTTCCGGGATAACCCAAGCCGCCGATTCGAAACCCACATACTTGCAAATGCGCAATGCTCCGCTTTCGCTTTCCAGCAAATCGCCCACGTCGAGGGGGCGCTCGGAAGCGCGCAAACGGCTCCAGGCATCGTACTCGCTATCGGCCTGGACTTCGCCTTCAGGCTCGTAATCCTTGGCCTTCACGCCGGCCGCGCCGGCCACGTGCGGCGCCCAGCGGAACTGCTGGCGCGGCGCATCCTTCATCCGGTAGACCCGATACATCGGCATAGAATAGCCTATTTTATACGAAACGGTCCGATCTGGCTGCAATTGCCGCGAATTGTGAGCTGCGGAGGAGGGCTTCGGCGTCGGCTTGGCCGCGATCGATCCAGCGCCGCATATTCCCTTCGTCCCAGGCGATGGCATCGTGCAGCTTGCCGAGCGCTCGCTGGGGACCTAGCCGGAACACCTCCAAACCGGTCACGTGCGGCTCGCGCGGGGCCAGCAGGCGCACCACCCGGACGGCCGCCCGCATGGCTTTCAAGGGCATGTGGGGCAGGACGTTGACGGCGATCGCATGGTCCACGCCAAAGCGCTCGGCGGCCCACACGGGCATGACGCTGAGCAGGCCGCCATCGCAATAGAGATGTCCGTCGATGCGCACTGGAGGATATCCGACGGGCACGGCGCAGGAGGCCAGTACATGCCGCCAGGTGAGATCGGGGGTCCGGACGATTTCGAGGCGCAACTGCGGCAGTCGCGTGACGGCCACCGCGAACGGCACGCGCGGGGTGTAAGTGGAAGCGAATTCCCGAACCATTTCGCGGAGAGGGCCGGGATCGAATATGGTGCGCCACGGCCGCCAGGGCGCACGCGGAGCCATGAGGGTCGCGGTACGCGGGTCGAGCCAGGTGCGGATCAGTTCGTCGGCGGGGATGCCCGAGGCGATGGCCCAACCGTTGATGGAGCCTACCGAGCAGCCGATCACGACGTCCGGCTGGAAGACGGGTTGGAGGGCTTTCCAGACACCCGCTTGGTAGGCGCCGAACATGCCTCCGGCGGAAAGGACCAGCGCGGTTTTCACTCTTCCATTCTACGGTGGTTCGGGTTGAGGCTGAGCGGGTCAGCGGGCGAGGGGGCGATTTGCGTGCCTGGATCGTACATTTTGGGCCTTTTTGTGCTTTATTGTGCAGGTCGGCGCGCTGCGGGAAAATGTGCCGAGCAAAGCCAATTTGCGCATATGTTATTGCAGATAAAGGACTTGAATGGAGATTGACGCGACCGGGCCTCTGGTTTGGCGATCCGCATGAAAAACCCGACGCGGTGGACATGGCCGCAGTCCTGGCGGCCAGTGGAGGATGGGGCGGGGCCGGATCGCAGGCGGCGGGTGCAACGTCCTCGCAATCGAAACCATGTTGCATCCGGTTGCATCCGGATACATCCGCTGAGGGAGGGGCCGGGATTCGGCGGGCAGTGGGGGTTCGGAAGCGGCTGATTCGCCGGGGGCTTCCGCAGTTTCGTTGGGCGTCTCGGGAAGCGTTTCGCCAGGATCGGGCACGCCGTAGGCTTCGGCGGCGCCGGTAAGGGTTGAGCCGAGGGGCAAGGCGCTAACGACGCCCTGCTGGACCGTGGAGAGAGAGGGTTGTCTGGTGGTGTGTTCCATGCACGAAATTAGCATGCGGGTGCGGGCGGGAGCGCGGACCGACTGGACATTATGCTTTGTTTTCAGCGGGCTGCGGGGATTTTGATATGCGTGAATGGGCTTGGCGGGCCGACGAAGCTAAATATGACACAGGATGTCAGGAATGGCCCGTTACATTAGTGAGCATGAACTTGGATTACAGCTCTGAGGTGGTTGCGATTCTGGCGTTGGACGGCGATGGCGAACGGCTGATGCCGCTGGCGATGGAGCGGTGTTCGTCAGAGGCGGCTCGCGAGCGGTTGCGGGCGGCTTCCGCAGTCCGGTTGTTCGCCGGTGCGCGCGCGCCAGAAGCGGCGCTGAGCGGACTTTATGTGTACTTCTCGTGCTTCGAGGAGGCGCACACCCTCGCGCAAGACATCGCTACGGCGGAGGGCAGCTATTGGCACGCCATCGTGCATCGGCAGGAGCCGGATGCGGGCAACGCGGCGTATTGGTTCCGGCGGGTGGGGGCGCATCCGATTTTTCCGGCGCTGGCGCGCGCGGCAGGCCAGGAGGGGCCTTGGGATCCGTTTGCGTTCATCGAGCTGTGCGAGCAGGCGCGGCGGCAGCCGGGCTCGGAACTGGAGGCGCGCGCGCGGGGGATTCAGCGCGTGGAATGGCAGCTTCTTTTCGATTACTGCGCGCGGCCGGGGGTAGCATAGAGTCAGGATTATCTTCGCGGTTCGCGACGTGGCCACGGTACGATCAGGCTATGATCAGGCCATTCGCGGAACAGCAGCCTCCGCTGCCATTTGGAGGCTGGTAGGAATTGGCTTTCCCGGTGAGCTTCGCCAGGCGGCATTCTTACGCGACTTAGTTGCCAACCTCGATACGGGCGCGGCCTATTGCCTTTTCCACCGAAGCTACGCCGAGGCCTTGGACATTGACTTTGAGCGGGGAGTTCCGATGAGCTTCACGAGCCGCCCGCTTTGCGATTAGATATTGAGGATTCGGGATCAACCTGGGCAGTCAGGGAGTAATGAAGATGCCGGCGTGGACGCCGGCCGCAGGACTGGAGTCCTGCCCCACCAGGATTGGCACCACGCGATAGAATCGTCCCTATGCTGCGACGACTCGTTTCGATTCTGTTTGTCGGATCCGCATTTCTTCAGGGCGCGGAACCTACGCTGCCCGTCCCGGCCAACCTGACGGCGGAAGAGATTCCCGCCATTCCCACGAGCTTGATGGAGGAGCTTGCGCCGTACACCGAATTTCGCACCGCCGCGTTGATCGACTGGCATCCCACGCGGCGCGAGATGCTCATCGCGACGCGCTTCGGACAGGCGCCGCAAATCCATCGCGTCACGCAACCCGGCGGCGCGCGCACGCAGCTCACCTTCTATGCCGATCGCGTGCAAGGATTGCGCTACCGGCCCGATGGCAGCTCGTTCCTGTTTTCGAAAGATATCGGCGGCGGCGAGTGGTTCCAGATCTACAATTACGACACGCGCACCGGCCACGCGACTTTGCTGACCGATGGCAAGTCGCGCAACATGGGCGCGCTGTGGTCGCGGGATGGCGCGCATTTCGCCTACGCCTCCACGCGCCGCAATGGCCGCGATACGGACATCTATATCGGCGTGCCGGAACATCCCGAGGAGGCCCGCCGCGTGGTGGAAGCCGATAGCGGCGGCTGGGAGGCGGAAGATTTCTCGCCCGACGGCAGGTCGCTGGCTATCGTGCGCGTGACGTCGGCATACGAGGCGGCTTTGTTCCTGGTGGACACCGCGTCGGACCAAAGGACGCCGCTGAGCCCGCAACAGCCGGGCGTTTTCTACGGGCAAGCGCGGTTCTCGCCGGATGGCAAGACGGTCTACCTGATCACGAACCAGGATTCCGATTTCGAACAGCTTGCCGCGCTGGACCTAGCCACCCACCGCGTGACGATTCTGCGGCCGGGTTTGAAGTGGGACGTGACCTCCTTCGATCTCACGCGCGACGGCCGGCGCGTCGCTTACATCGTGAACGAAAACGGATCGGACACGCTGCACGTGATGGATACGGCCACGCGTAAAGAGGCAAACCTGCCGAAGCTTCCATACGGCAGCATCGGCGATGTGCGCTGGCACGCGAACGGGCACGACCTGGGCTTCACGATTGCGTCGGCGCGCACGCCGTCGGACGTTTATTCGATCGATACCGCGTCCGGCAAGCTGGAGCGTTGGACCTACAGCGAGACCGGGGGCCTGGACGCGTCCCAATTTTCCGAGCCGGAGTTGATCCAGTGGAAGTCTTTCGATGGACTGACGATCTCGGGATTTCTGTACCGCCCGCCCAAGCGGTTTGAGGGGCCGCGGCCGGTGATCGTGAACATACATGGCGGGCCGGAGGGACAGTTTCAGCCGGGCTATCTGGGCGCCACGAATTATCTGTTGAACGAATTGGGAACGGCCATCATTTTCCCGAATGTGCGCGGGTCGACCGGCTATGGGAAGACGTTCCTGAATCTGGACAACGGGCGCAAGCGCGAGGATTCGGTGAAGGACATCGGCGCGCTGCTGGACTGGATTCAGACGCGCTCCGACCTGGATGCGAAGCGCGTGATGGTGACTGGCGGCAGCTATGGCGGGTACATGACGCTGGCCAGCATGACGCACTTCAACGATCGCTTCCGTTGCGCCGTGGATGTGGTGGGGATTTCAAACTGGATCACGTTTTTGGAGCATACCGAAGCGTACCGGCGCGATTTGCGGCGCGTGGAGTATGGCGACGAGCGGGATCCGCAGATGCACACATTTCTGGAATCGATTTCTCCGATAGCGCATGTGGGCAACATCACCAAACCGTTGTTCATCGTGGCGGGGCGGAACGATCCGCGCGTGCCGTATACGGAAGGGCAGCAGATGACGGCGGCGATCCGCGCGCACGGCGTGCCGGTGTGGTATTTGCTGGCGGCGGACGAAGGCCACGGGTTTGCGAAGAAAGGGAATCGGGATTTTCAGTTCGCGGCTACGGTGATGTTTATCAAGAAGTATCTGTTGGAGTGAGTGGTATTTGGTCGTCCTATCCCTACTTTTGGATCATCACTTCCGTGGACTTGATGACCACCGTAACGCTGTCGCCGACCTTGAGATCCAACTCTTCGGCGCTGCGCCGCGTGATGACACTTTCGACTTCGTTCTCGCCAACCTGAACCACGATGTGCCCCATGACGTCGCCCAGTTTCACGTCTTTGATCCGGCCACGAAGTTGATTGCGTGCAGATAAGCCCATGCGATCAGGATAATCCATGGCGGGCCGCTTGTGAATCGGCACTCGGTGAGCAAGGTTAAGATAGTAGCAGTGAAGAAACTCCTGTGGCTGTTTGCGATCCCGCTGGCCGCTGTGGGCTGGTGGGCTTACCACCGGAGCAACGATACGCCGCAGGTCCCTTTTGCCAAAGTTATCCGCGAGACGCTGGTCAGCACACTGCCGACCAACGGCAAAGTGGAGCCGATCGAGTGGCAGGCGGTACGCGTGGATCAGGCCGGGCTGGTAAGCAAGGCGCCGGTGCAAGATGGACAGACGATCAGGCAGGGCGCTCCGCTGGCGATCCTGAGCGACACCGGCTTGCAGGCGGATCTGGATGCCGCCGAAGCGCGTGTGGCGCAGGCGCGGGCGGAGGTGGCCACCATCGACGCGGGTGGCAAGCAACTCGAATTGACCACCATCGACAGCGATCTGGCCCGTTTGCGGGCGCAAAAGGACCACGACCAAAAAGAATATGCTTCGCTGCGCCGGCTGGCCGATAAGCAGGCCGCGTCGATGTTGGAAGTGGATGAGATGAAGAGCAAGGTGCAGGCTGCGGACATGGGGATCGAGGCGCTGGAGAAGCGGCGCGCGGCGCTGGTCACCCAATCGGACAAGACGGTGGCGCGGGCGCGACTGCACGACGCCGACGCCGCGGTGGAGCTGGCCAAGAGCCACATCGCGCAGACCGCGATTCGCGCGCCGATCGGCGGGGTGGTCTACGATCTGGCGGCGCGGCCCGGAGCCTATCTGAACGTCGGCGACCTGGTGGCGAACGTGGGCCGGATCGAGCGTTTGCGGGTGCGTGTGTATGTGGACGAGCCCGAATTGGGGCGGGTCGCGGAAGGCCAGCCGGTGACCATCAACTGGGATGCGCTGCCGGGGCGCGCGTGGCAGGGCAGGGTCGAGCGGAAGCCCGCCAACATTGTGGCGCTGGGCAGCCGGCAGGTGGGCGAAGTGCTGTGTACCATCGACAATCCCGGCCGCATACTGCTGCCGGGCACGAATGTGGATGCGCACATTCGCACGGCCACGGTAGACAACGCGCTGACGATTCCGAAGGAGTGTTTGCGGCGGGACGCCAATGGCGTGGGCGTATTCGCGCTGCGCGGCGGCCGCCTGGCATGGCGGGCGGTATCGACGGGCGTGTTCAGCGTGACGCGGGTGCAGATTGTCGCGGGGCTGGCGGAGGGCGACGAAGTGGCGTTGCCGACGGAGCCGACGCTGCACGATGGCGAGATGGTGACGCCACTACAGCATTGATGTGACTGCCAGGGTCCGCCCCACCATATACTAAGCTTTGACACGAGACGTGGTCTATGCGCTGCGGGGTTTTCGGAAGAACCCCACGTTCACGGCGGTGGCGATCGCCTCGCTGGCTTTGGGAATCGGCCTGAACACCGCCATTTTCAACTTAGTCAGCGCGGTGCTGCTGCAGCCGCTGCCGGTGCGCGACCCGGCGCGGCTCATGTCGGTATTCACGTTGGACCGCATTAACCCCGGGTTGCTGTCCAACTCGTATGCGAATTACAGGGACTACCGGGACCGCAACACGGTTTTCTCGGGACTTGCGCTATATACTCCGATCCAGGCAACGCTCACCGGAGAAAGCGATCCCGGGGACGTGCTGGGTCAGATCGTGTCCGGGAACTACTTCGAGGTACTGGGCGTAAAGCCGGTCCTCGGGCGCACGTTCCGGCCGGAAGAAGACCGTATCCCCGACGCGCAAGCGGTGGTGGTAATCGGTTACGCCTTCTGGACGCGCAGATTCGCCGCCAGCCGGAGTGCCATCGGCGCAACCATAGGCCTGAACAACCGCCGGTACACCATCATAGGAGTGGCTCCCAAGGATTTTCATGGCGCCAACGCACTGGTGAGTAGCGACCTGTGGGTTCCCATGATGATGTATCCGCAAATGCTCCCGATGGCGGACTGGGTCGGTCATCGCAGGGCGCTATTGTTCCCCGTCATCGGCAGGTTGAAGGACGGCGTCAGCCGGCAACAGGCGCAAAACAACATGCAGACGCTGGCTGCACAACTCGCGCGGGAGTATCCGGCGGACAACCAAGGCTGCACAGTGACGCTGCTCCCGCTGACCGAATCCGTCATTCAACCCAATTCGCGCGGCGGTTTCGTGCTGGTGGGGAGTGTCGCTCTGGGAGTGAGCGGACTGGTGCTGCTGATTGCCTGCGCCAATGTCGCCAACCTGCTGCTGGTGCGCGCGGCAGGCAGGCGGAAGGAAATGGCTCTGCGCGTGGCGCTAGGCGTGGGGCGCGGGCGTTTGATCGGACAACTGCTTACGGAGAGCGCGTTACTGTCGATAGCCGGTGTCGCGGCGGCCCTGGCGCTGGGGCGCTGGGGGCGAGACGTGCTGTGGACCTTCCGGCCGCCCTGGATGCTGAGCGGGGATGCCGTTCTCGGGTTCGACGGCCGGGTGTTGGGCTTTACGCTGCTGATTGCCCTGCTAGGCACGCTGGTCTTCGGGTTGGCGCCGGCCTGGAGCGCCACGCGTACCAATCTGGCGACCGAGTTGAGAGAACGCCGAAGCCCGTGGACGCGCGCGGGACATCGCGTGAATGTACGCAGCTTGCTGGTGATGGCGCAGGTGGCGCTGTCCGTGGTGGCGCTTACGGGCGCCGGCCTGTTCCTGCGCAGCCTGCGCAACGCGCAGGCGGTCGACCCTGGATTCGACGCCGCGCACATGGCCACCGTCGCGCTAAACGTAAAGACGCGCGGTTTCACCGCCGCGGAGGGGCGGCAGTATTATGCGCGAGCATTGGAGCGCACCGGAAGCTTGCCGGGAGTGGCCGCCGCGACCCTGGCCTTCAACGCTCCGTTTAGCGCTTACCGTGCGCGGAGCTTTTCGGCGGAAGGACAGGAGACCGGGACCGGACCTGAGGCGGTAGCGCCGATCGATGTGGTCGAGCCGGGATATTTTCAGACGCTGCGCATCCCGCTACTGCGCGGCCGTGCGTTCTCGAGCGGCGACTTGGAGAGCGCTCCGCGGGTGGCGGTGGTGAATGAAACCATGGCGCGGCACTTCTGGAGCGGGAAAAATCCCATTGGAGCGCGGGTGCGCTTTTTCGGCGAAAACACACCGGTGGAGATCGTCGGGATGGTGAAGGACAGCATTAACAGCGGCCTGGGAGAGCCGCCCCGGCCGATGATTTATCTGTGCCTGCGGCAATACTATGCGCCCGCCGTCACCTTGTGGGTGCGCACCACCGGCGAACCGGAGGCGATGCTGGGGGTGGTGCGCCGCGAGGTGCAGAGTCTGGACCGCGATGTGTTGCTGTCGGATCTCCAAACCGCCATGCAGGTAAGCCATGAGTTGCTGTGGGCGCCGCGGCTGGGCGCCGTACTGTTCACGGCTTTCGGCGCGCTGGCCGGGCTGCTCACGGTGGTCGGCCTTTACGGAGTCGTCTCGTACTCAGTGGGACAACGCACCCGCGAACTCGGCATCCGCATGGCATTAGGGGCGCAGCCCCGCGCTGTGTTACGGCAAGTCCTGGCGGAAGGGATGATTCTGGTGTTCTGTGGATTGGGGCTGGGGCTGATTGCGACCGTCACGATTGCAGGGGTGCTCAATAGCCTGTTGTTCGGTGTGCGCGCGCGCGATCCGCTGACGCTCGGCGTGGTGGTGGCGATCCTGTTGGCGACGGCTTTGGCGGCCTGTTGGGCGCCGGCAGTGCGCGCCACGCGCATCGATCCGATGGTGGCGCTACGCGATGAGTGACCAGGCGGGCTGCGGCCGCCAACATCGAACGAGGCCCTGTCCGTGGACAGAAGACCATTAACATAAATGAATCGCCCGTGGCAGAAGTGTGGGATCAACTACCGAGGGCAAGCCAGCTAAGCTGTCCAAGGCGCTGGCGGGTTCAATCCGGGAACGCCATGCAGCGGCCAAATCCCCGATCTCAATTCGATTGGGCCTCCTAAAGCGGAGCGGTTGACATGCGTAAGGCTACGGGCTACAGTATGAAAGAGTGAAAATACGGTCCTTCGTCCATAAAGGACTTAAAATGCTCTATCTAGAGGACAAGCCGAAAGGCCTGCCTCCGGACGCCGTGGACAAGGTCCGGGCAATGCTGACGTTCCTGCAGGACATGCAGGACCCGGAAAAGCTTCGTGCTTTCCCATTGTGGCGGGCTCACCATCTCGCCGGAGATCGCAAAGGGGTCTGGAGCCTTCACGTTACGCGCAACTGGCGTCTGACGTTTCAGATTAAGGATGGCGAGATATGGGACGTGGACTATGAAGACTACCATTAGGGAGCAGACCATGCGAATGCACAACCCCGTTCATCCGGGACGATTTCTGCGGTCCGAAGTCATTGAAGCCCACAACCTCTCCGTCACGGAGGCGGCGAAGGTTCTGCGCGTATCGCGCCCGGCCCTTTCCAGCCTCCTGAACGCGAAGGCAGATCTTTCCGGCGAGATGGCCCTCCGCTTCGAGAAAGCGTTCGGCGTCGATATGGACACCTTGATGCGAATGCAGAATTCCTACGACATTGCGCAGACACGCAGCCGCGCGAAGGAAATTAACGTCGAGCGCTATGAGCCGCGGCCGGCGGCTTAAGTAGTGCGTTACAGCGCCACCCGATGGCGGCTTCCTATGCTTCCCTGCATACGGTTAGTAGACTTTTGTGAACGACCATGGCCAGATGACGAGCGACTGTACAGGTGGAAGGCCCGCTTCGCGAATATGACCCCGGTTCCTTGGAACCGTCATGCGGTCTACGGAGCACTACACCGACCCGCGCCGCTACCTTGTCGAGTTGCTCAGGACCATCCGTCATCTCTATGCCGAGCGAAGTAGTGGAACGTGCGCGCCGCGCCGGGTGACATGTTCGGGATCGATTTCATCCACGAGCCGATGTAACCCTTCATTAGTTGCTCAGCACTAACCTCGGCGTGGAATCGCACGACGATTTGCGCGACGGGCTGACCTATTTGTCATCGGGAACTTGCCAACCAGGGTTTGGAGCTGCCGAAGATCCACTGGATCGAGGGGTAACCTTGCTCACTCATCGCTCTTAGGGAATATCCACGCGACCGCCTTCAGCCCACAAAATCAATTGGTGATAGTGTACCTCGTCCCAGATTATTCCAAGGAATGAACCGTTTGTTTACTTTCACATTTATAGCGGCGCCTACAGGCACCAGACACTGGGCCATCCGCAGCAAGTTTTCGTCGGTATGCGGCAGAGCACCTCGCAGGGACCCAGCCGTGGGATTAAGGATTACCATGAAATACGTCAGAGCTGTCAGGCCGTTACCCCAATGGTCTTCTCCATTTACGAACTGAATAAGAGTGGTTGAATCCATGCGCCGCTGCCAAGCCCGCACGAGCACTTCCAAGCTCGCAGGGTGAACATACGATATAGCCTGATGAAGAAGAGTCCATTCCATCATTGTCCGGGAGCGACATTGCATTTCCTCCGGAGCGCTAGTGTTCTTGCGCTCTTATTTGGTGTAACATGCCCCTCTTGCTTGTGAGGCAACCCGGATCGAAGAATCGCCACCCGCGTTTGTTTTGACCTTCACGAGGGAGATCCCTCACTTCCCATAAATCGCCCGCACCGCGCTGCGCACATACTGCTCGTCCGTCAGCCCCTCCACCGCCGCTTCCGGAAAGTGCACCAGCGCCCGAAAGTATCCCCCCAACTCGCCGAATAGCTCCACGCGCGCGGGCGGTTCGTAACCGTCGCGCATGGCCAGCGCCGTCACCGCGATGCGTACCGCCTCCGGATCGGCGCGGCTGCGCAGCCGCGCGGCCAGGTGCGGGAAGGCCAACAGGGAATTGTATTTGACCGGCGCGATCTGTTCCACATCGGGTTCCAGCAGCTTCGCCTCGCGGAGCACTACCGTGTTGGCCGCCAGGTCTCCCAGGCGTTGGCCCTTGCGGCTCAGCAGGCACGCCGTCACTCCCACCAGGTAAGCCGCCGGCAGGAAGTCGATGGCGCGCAGAAGATTGCGCAGCACCACTTGCGCCGGGCGCAGACGCAGGCCTTGCGCATCCACCACGCGCAAACCGAACAGGCGCTTGCCCAACGTCTGCCCGCGCCAGTACCACTCGAAAATCATGGCGTACGCCATGGAGGCCGCGAAGTATAAAAATGCCGTCAGCGCGGTGGCCCAGTCCGTGCCGAGCAGCGCGAACACGCGGACGCTCTTCTCGATCGCCGTCGCACCTGCGGCGAGCACGGAGGCATCCACAGCCCAAGCCAGCGCGCGCAAAACAGGCGACGCCAATCGCAGCGAAAAGACCACGCCTTCGGGCGTCTCAATGCGCAAGGCCGACGCGCGCGTGGGAGTCATGTGCGGCCCACTCTGGAAAGGAAGACGGACAACGCCGCCATTTCCAAGACTCCGAATGCGATTTTGAGACTGTAAGGCAGCACCGGCTGATGATACTGCGACACGAACGCTTCCACGATGCCCGCCCAAACCAGCATTACCGCCGCGCCGCTCGCGATGGCCAGCAAATCGTGCGCCACGGCGCGCAGCCGTTCCGCGCGGGAAGTCCGCTCGCCCCACCCGATGAGCGCGCCGGCCAGCACCAGTCCGGCTTGTCCGCCCAGCAGGATCGCGGGAATTTCGATAGCGCCGTGGGGCAGCAGCCAGCCCGCCAGAAACTGCCCGTAACCCGCGCCCACATAGTCCGCCGCCACCGCTCCCAGGATCACGCCGTTGTAGAACAGCAAAACGATCGTCCCCACGCCCCATGTCACACCGGCGGCCAGAGTCATCACCGTGACCTGAATATTATGGGTCATCAACTGGGCCGAAAACGATGCTTTGTGGCCGTGGAGCCGGTCGGTCTTCCTGCTCTCGGCGCTCTCTTCTTGGGCCACGCGCTTGGCCGGCGATTGCATCAGCCCGGCAAAAGGCATGAGCACCGCCTTGGCGTCGGGATCCGCGCGAATGGCAAACCAGCCGAAAGCGCAGCCCGCGAGGGTCAAGGCCACGGCCAGGCGAAACGCTCCCAGATGCCGCCGGAAGGCGCGCGGAAACGCTGCGATGAAGGCACCCCAACGGATCTTCCCGGCCCGCGCACGCGTCTCGTGGATCTCCGCATAGGCGCGCGAGACCAGCGACTCCACGTACGCGCGCAAACGCGGCTCGGTGGCGAAAGTATCCAGGCGCACCAGGTCCGCCGAGCAGCGCTCATACAGGTAGTGCAGCCGCTCGATCTCCGGAATCGACATGCGCCAGCCCGGCTCCAGACGCATCCGGTCCAGCAGGGCCTGCAGTTCGTTCCAGTAGACACGCTCGGTGGTCACGAATCGCGGCAGGTCGAGGATCACAGCAACTGCCTCCGCTTGATCTCCAGATACGCCGAGGTAGCCTGCGCCTTGATATTTTGCGGATCGACAACCGACAAGCGCACGCCGCGATTGCGCAGCGCGATCTGCAACTCGTGCATCTTATTCCAGCGCATCTGGCCGGCCAGAGCTTGATACGCCGACTCCACATCGCCCGGGGCATCGCCTTCGAATAGCGGCTGCGACCCGGCGGTGCGCATCACGTTTACCAACACCAGATGGCGGCGCGCCATCAGCGATACCTCGCGCGCGAAGGTCTCGGCCAACAGCGGGTCGTCCAGCGAAGTGAAGAAGATCAACAGCGAGCGGCGGCGCAGATTGACCTGCAAACTGGTGAACAGCTCGCGGAAATCGGGACTCACGCGCCGCGCGTGCAAGTTGTAGATGGTTTCGCGGCACAAGCGGAAATGGTCCATGCCGTTGCGCGCGCGAACCAAGCGGTGCGGGCGGTCGCTGAAGGTGACCAGGCCGAAGCGGTCGCCCTGCCGCTCGGCGGCCAGCGCCAGGTGCAGCGCAGCGGTCACATAGCTTTCCAGAATCTGCTCGCGCGCCGAGAGGCGGGAAGCATCCACCAGCACGTAGACTTCCTGCGCCTGCTCCACCTGATAGAGCTTCACCACCGGAGTGCGCCGGTGAGCCGTGGCTTTCCAGTGGACATCTTCGTAGCTATCGCCCGGTATATACTCGCGCAGTCTCTCGAATTCCCGGCCCTTGCCGACCTGGCGATGGACGCGCATGCCGGCATTCGGCGCGCGCAGGAACAGCGCCGCCGTGGCGCGATCGCGTAGGTTCGGATAAACGCGCAAGTTGCACGCGACCGGCAGGCGGGCGCGCGCCAGCCACAGTCCCAGCGGCGAGGGAGCTTCCACATACAGATCGCGCAGCGCATGATCGCCGCGCGTGACGCCCGTACACGGCCAGGCCAACGCGGACCGGCCGGGCTGCAAGGTGACGTTTTCCGTGAGCCGCTCGGATTCGACGCCGGCCGGCATCGCCAGCCCGGCGCGCACGGAAAGCGCCCACGCCGAGCGGTTCTCCAGCGTGATGGTCACATCCGCGCGGACATCTTTGGTGAGCCGCACCAGAACCGGCGCGCTGCCGCCAAGTGCCGCCACGCGCCGCCCGCTCAACAGCGCATCCACCACACTCGCCGCAAAGCAGACGGCCAGAATTCCGGCGCAGGGCAGCGCCAGCGCGGGCATGATGCCGGCCAGAGTGGCCGCGGGCAAAACCACCAGCGCGGCGGCGAGCAGGATGCGGGATCCCGGAACAATCATCGCGGCACTGGCACCTCGTGCAGAATTCGATCCAGGACTTCGCCCGTGCGCACGCCCTCCAGCTCCGATTCGGGACGCAACAGCAAACGGTGTTCGAGGGCCGGCGATGCCATGGCGCGCACATCGTCGGGGCTGACGTAATCGCGCCCGGAAAGAGCGGCCCACGCGCGGCTGCCCGCCAGCAGCGCTTGTGTGGCGCGCGGCCCGGCGCCTACCAGAATACTATCGTCGCTGCGCGTACGCCGCACCGCTTCCACCACGTACTCCACCAGTTGCTCGCTCACCTGCACCAGATGCAAGGCGGCGCGCAGCTCGCCCAAGTCCGCCTGGGAAAGGCACTGGCGCACTTCGCCGCGGTGCAACACCGCCTCCGGCGCGCGCTCATCCAGACTGCGGCGAGCCAGATCCAGCTCCTCTTCGCGCTGCGGCCAGACCATCGGAATCTTGAGCATGAAGCGGTCTTTCTGCGCCTCCGGCAATGGATAAGTGCCTTCCGATTCGATGGGATTCTGGGTGGCGAACACGGTGAAGTTCGGCGATAGCGAATGCGTCTCGCGATCGATGGTCACGGTACGCTCCTGCATGGCTTGCAGCAGCGCCGACTGGGTCTTCGCGGGCGCGCGATTGATCTCGTCCGCCAGCAGGAAAGCGGTGAAGACGGGGCCTTTGATCAGCGAGAACTCGTTGCGCTGCAAGTTGAAAACGTTGGTGCCCGTGATGTCCGCCGGCATCAGGTCGGGCGTGAACTGAATGCGATTGAAGTCACATCCCAGAACGCGCGCCAGCGTGCGCGCGAGCAGAGTCTTGGCCAGGCCCGGCACGCCTTCGATCAGCGCATGCTGGTTGGTAAGGATCACCACCAGCGACTGGCGGATCGCGCCGTGTTGGCCGATAATCACCTTGCCGATCTCACTAGTGACGCGCTCGATGGCCGCTTGAAATTGATCTAGATTCAAATTGCTCCTTTCGCGCGCACGATGGTTTGGATTTCGCGCAGCGCCTCGGTGGGACGGCCCGGATGATTTCGGATGGCGGCTTCCGCCTGTGCGCGGCGCGCGGGCGCCAGGTCGCGCGCGTGGCTCTTCAGCCATTCCTGCCAGCACGCGGAGGCGAGCCTGTCCGGCGCAATGTGCCTCCGCAAAAGCGTGACCAGGCCGGCCACGGATGTGCGGCCGAAAACTTTCTCCTCGCGCGGCGCGCTGGCCACGGGCGGAAAGCTGGACGCATTCTTCCAAATGAACAGCATCGCGATAACCGCCAGGCCGAGGGCCAAGCCGTGCAACCGGAATCTGCGCGCCAGCGCGACCACGCTGCCGCCCTCGACGATACCGAAGTGCGCTTCATCGAATACGATCCGCTGGTGCGGACCCTGCTTGTTTGGGAAGATGATGCGCGCCAGCAGCGCGGTTTGCTTGGCATCGGCTACCGCTTGATTGTCGAACAGCCGGCTATCCGCCACCAGCACGACGCTCCCTTTTCCGAAGGCTCTCTCGACGACCACCGGCCGCGTTCCGTCCCGCTCCAGGATTTCCCAATTCTTCGCATCGGCGAAATACGGATTGCCGTGGCCTTCTTTGTCGAAGTCGAGGCCGAAGCGAACACCCCACACCTTTTCGAGCGGGGCCGGCCGTGGCGGCTCGCGTCCAACCGCCTCCCCCATGGCGAAGACCAGGCGATTTCCGCGTTGCGCGAATTCTTCTAATGCGCGCACTTCGGAATCCGGTTGCATGGCGAAGCTGTACGGCTCCGCTCCCAATAGCAGGACTGTACTGTCGCGATCCGGCACGCGGTCCAGGGGTTGGTAACTGCGGACCGCTGTCACGCCCGGCAGCCGGCTCAGGCTTTCGAAGATCACCTTGGCCCCGGCCGGGCCGGCGCGCAGCGTGGAGTACGCGGGATAGACATCGCCGCCTGCAAATCGCCGGTTGAAGAGATACAGGACGCCGCCGGCGAAGACCGCGGCCATCGCCACCAGCAGCGCTATGGAAGCGAGCTTCTTCATGCGGCCGTCTCCGCCGGCGCCATGGCCGCCTTGATCTCCCGCAGACGCTGCCGGAATGCGTCCGTATCTTCCGCGGTGGCGCTGTGGCTGCCATACCAGACGCGCTCAAAGCTGGCAATGTTCACCGCGAATAGCGCGCGCGCTTCCGGAAACTCGCGCGCCCTGCGCCGGACTTCCAGTTCATACTCGCGATTGGTTTTGCCCGGGTGAATGGCGATCCATGCATGGCTCCCCAGCCATGCCAGGTTGGCGAGATATAGCGCCCGCACAGCAGCGCGGTAATCGGCTTCGCGCGCGCGGCTCTCCGCCAGCGCGATCCATTCTTCTTCCGGAAGCCGGTCGGCGAGCAGATTCTCGTCCTGTAAACCGATCGCCACACCGCCGGCCGCAAACGTGCGCACCGGTGTGGTTTTGGCGCGCCGCAATCGCCACACAATCAGGGAAGTCAGCGCCAGCAGGGCGGCAATGAGCACATAAACGCTCCAGTGCAAAACCGAGACGGGTGGCCGGGCAGTGTCCGTTCCGGAATCGTTGGGGAGCTTCTCGCGCAGCCAATCGATCAATCGATCTACGACCTTCTCGATGCTGCGCAGCCCTTGTTGAACGCTATCCGCCAAGCGGTCGGTTACGGCGATCAGCCACGGAACATTGCCGGCCCGTTTCGCGGCGGGAGGCGCCAATCGCCAATCGTATTCGGGCGATTGCAAAGTCCGGCGGATGGATTGGTCGAGATTCGCGGGAGTGACTTGCGCCGGAAGCGCCTGTGCCACCACTAACACGATAAGAGCGGCGGCCGCCACCATGCGCAACACCATGCGCAGTGCCGCGCGCAAGTCTTCGCCGGTCCCGCGGGACTCCAACTGAAAGCTGCGCAGGCAATAAACCGCCTGTGTGAACGGATCGAACGCCATCCAGGCCAGCGTCATCGCCGCCAGCCAGAATAACGGATTGCTCACGTAGTATGTCGCGCCGCGGCTGAAAACCGACTCATAACCGGTGAGTATCCGCACCAGGTGCGGCAGCACCGCGAGAAGAATCAGCACATTCAGCAACAGGATCAAATACAAGACGGTCAGCAGGAGAAGTACGCCCCAGCCCTGCCGTTGATCGGAGCCCGCCAGCTTGCGCGCCTTGGCCATGAGCTGAGTCAAGTCCAAATCCTCGCGGTCCGCCAGCACCGCCGCGCCCCTGTAGAATGCAGCCATCCATGGCAGCGGCAGGACCACGCCGGCCGCCAACGCCATTGCCAGCGGCTTGGTTCCACCGAGGAATGCCTGGCTCGAAACCAGCCGCCAGAGCCGCCGGCGCGTCCACGGCAGCTCCGGCCGCCCGCCGAGCTGACGGTGCAGGCGCCCCGCGAATACCGCGCGCCAACAGTTCATCCATAGGACGAGCAGCGCCAGCGCGAACGCCTCGAACGCGCGAGTCGAATCGAGCGTGCGAGGCTGCGTCATGTCATTCCAGAAGACCAGCAGCCCCAGCGCAAAAGGCGCGCTGCCTATCGAGTGAGAGACGATGGTCCCGAGCGGCGCGGCCCGCAGCACGTGCACCGCTTCTTCGAGGAGATCGAGGGCGCCGGGCCGCGCTAACGGATGCGCCATGCACGCTCCGCATGCGCCGCGATTTCCAGCAGAATCTCGCCGCCGATATAGAGGGTTAGCCACGATAGCAACAAGCCGCCCAGAGCCGCCATGGGGGCCAGCAGCGCGCGGGATTTTCGGCGGCGCGCGGGGGCAATGCGGGCAATGGCCTGCAAGCATGCCGCGCACAGCAGCCGCGATGCATGCTCCGTTACGCATTCCCGGCAGAAATGACGGCCGCACGACGGGCAGCGGCAGACCGCTTCCCGCAGCCCATGGTTCCAGCAGCGCTGATGAATGAGGACGCCCGTCATTCCGGTTTGAAGGATAGCACGAACCCCGCAATAGCCAGCAGCGCCGCGCCCCCGCTGTATATAGGGCGCACGATTCCGGTGCGCAAGCGGGCGGGCACGGCCACGGGGCGGCGCCTGCCTGCAAGCGCCGCATTCATGGCATCGCCAATCATCTGGGCATACGTAATGCCGCCGATAAACAGCAATGCGGCAATTGCCAGCCTCTGCATGCCGATCCGCAGGATGCCGCGATATTTTTGCACAAAGATCCCGATGGCGCTCGCGATCTGCACCACGGTCAATGCCACGGACACATTCGCCAGCCACGACATCGGAGAGCGCATCGGCAACATGGCGATCACCGCATCGGCGAAGAGGCTGGCCAGGAAGATGTCCGAAACCCAGGTGCGAGCCACGGCGGCCGTGCGGCCGTCTGTGGCATGTCGACTCGCCAACTCCGCCGGTCCCAGCGCGCGCATATCGACCGTCTCGGCCCAGTCCTCCGTGAATATTCCCTGGACTTGGGCTATGCGCCGCTCCAGTTCCGCGAGGGCCTTGCGCGCCGTCCACATGCGGTAGATGGAGGGCAAATCTTCGCGGCTGACGGCCGTATAGAGCCGGCAGGTGCAACTTTGCGCTGCCGCAACGTAAGTCCAGCCGGCCGTCAAGGCCGCCGTTAACAGCCAAACCCAGTCATTCAACGCGGGCAGACGCAAGTGCATGATCGACAGAGCGATAAGCAGCGCAACCGCGACTGCCAGCACGGGTGTCGAGACCACCAAACGCGGGACCCTGGTAATGACAATGGCCTGAATATCACGAAAGTAGAATCTCTTGTACTGCTCCTGAAACCGTGCGGACTTAACCGAAAGTAAATGATCCGCGCCAGTCCAGAGACTGGCCGAAAAAATGACCCCGCGGCGGCGGCCGGGAAGCTTGCGGTAGATCTGTCCAGTATCCGCCACCGTCACCTCCGCGCCTTCAAAACAAGATATGCGATGCCCCAGATCCAGCCTCCGATCTCGCATAACGCGATCGCCGCGGCCAGCACCGACCTCCAGCGCCAGCGCCGCACCAGGCTGAGCGGCCGGTTCCAATAGCGCAGCGCCACAAACAGCGCGATGGGCGCGGAGATGGCGGTGAAAGGCCACGCCAGCAGTGGCGCCACAGCCACGATCAGCGCCGTGGAATCGTACAGCGTGCGGGAGTTTTCGAACTCCACCGTCTTGGCCTGGTATTCGCCCGCCGTGAAGCACGATGGGCACCACACGGCGCCCTTGAATTCAACCGAGCAGAGCTGGCATACAAACCGGCCGCAGCGGCTGCACGCCGCCACCGCGCGCTTGCCGGGGTGATCGAAGCAGGCGGCCTCGCCCGCCGCCGCGGCCTCGGTAGCCACCGGACCCCTGGGCGCGTAGAACAGCGCTGGAAAGACGCGCACGATGCTCGCAGCGCCGCACTCCGGGCACGTCGCGGCATGCTGCGCGCCTAGCTCCCACTTGGGCAGCGGACGGTCGCAGCGGTTGCAAGGGACGGACATTTTAGAGAGGCTGCTTACTCACCCTGATCACCCGCGTATCGCAGATCATATCGTGCAGCGCACGCTTCTGAGAGTCGAATCCCGCCATGATATAGCCAATCGCCAGAATAATCCAGCTCACGATTTTCGCGAAGTAGCGGCCCACTGCGCGGCCCAGCGATAGGGGACCTCCGTCGGGACGAACGACTTTCAGATCCAATGCCATCTTACCCGGCGTCGCGCCAAAGCGGCTGACGAAGACGCCCTCGTAAGTAGCGCCGATAGCCATGCCAATCAGAGACTCTATCCCCAGCGCCATCAACATCACGTCCGTGCGCCCGCTGCGCAGCATCGGCGCCAACAATAACTGCACGACCACGCTGGCCACGAGGAGGATAATGCCGTCCAGCAGCGCGGCTACGAATCGTATCCAGAAGCCGGCATAAATGAAGGTTCCCGCGGAAGCCACCCCTTCGCGCAGCTTCTGCGCATAGGCGATCTTACAGTTTGAACAGATGAGCCGGTCGCCGAAGCGGGCGAGTTCCTCCGGGGGCCATGGCTGGCCACATTCCGAGCAATACCGCACCTGGACCGGCGCTGGTTCCATTTGAGGAGATTGTACCAAGGTGGCGTACACACTCCTGTGTGCGCCACATTGCGGCAAGCCGCAAACAGAGCGTCGGCTTGCCGCCAAGATTGGCTGCCCGACAAGAGGCGTATAATCCCGGAATGAGAAATTCCTTCCACAACCGGGTAGCCATCGTGACCGGCGGCGCTTCCGGCATCGGCCGCGCGCTCTGCGAGGAATTGGCCCGCCGCGGAGCGCTGGTGGTGGCCGCCGATATCGACTGCGATGGCGCGCAGGCAGCGGCATCCGCCATCGCCGCAAATGGCGGCCGGTCCGCGGCCGCGCTGCTCGATGTCACGCGCGCCGCGGATGTCGAGCGCCTGGTGGAAGACACCGTGCGTACGCACGGCCGCCTGGATTACATGTTCAACAACGCGGGCATTGGCGTGGCCGGCGAAGTGCGCGACCTCTCCCTGGATCATTGGCGCAAGGCCATCGACATCAACTTGTGGGGAGTTATCTATGGGACCACCGCCGCGTATACCGCGATGCTGCGGCAAGGGTCCGGGCACATCGTCAACACAGCTTCCGCCGCCGGTCTGATCGGCGAACCCGGCTTGGCGCCATATTCCGTGACGAAGAGCGCCGTTGTGGCTCTTTCGACCGCATTGCGCGCGGAGGCCGAGGGCTTCGGCGTGCGCGTCAGCGTGGTCTGTCCCGGCTTTGTGGACACGGCCGTCTACGAGAACGCGATCGGTGTCAAGGTCGATAAAGACAGGTTTCTGGCGAAACTGCCCGTGCGCCTGGTCTCCGCCGCCGACGCCGCGCGCGCCATCCTGCGCGGCGTGGAACATAACGAAGCCATCATCGTGTTCCCGTTCTATGCGCGGCTGCTGTGGTGGCTCACGCGCATCAATCCCAGCGCCCTCGGGGGGTTTCACCGCAAAATGCTCGCGAACCTCCGCGCCATGCGGGATCACTCATAGCGCAACGCGACGAGGGGATCGATCCGGGTAGCCCGGCGCGCCGGAATATAGACCGCCACCCAGGCCACCGCCGCCAGCGTCAGCACCACGGCGCCGAATGCGATCGGGTCGTTGGCCTTCACGCCGAACAGCAAGCTCGAGAGCAGACGCGTCAGGCCGAACGCCGCCGCCAACCCGGCCGCCAGTCCGATTCCCGCCAACAACAAACCGCGCCCGATCACCATGCGCAGCATGTCGCTGCCGTTGGCGCCCAGCGCCACGCGGATGCCGATCTCCTGGGTCCGCTGCTCCACCGAATACGACATCAATCCGTATATTCCGAGGGCCGCCAGCAGCAAAGCCGTGCCCGCGAAGATCGTCAGCAGCAGCATATTGAAATTCGAGCGCGCGGTGGATTCCGAGATCACCTGCTCCATGGTACGGAATTTGGAAACGGGTAGTTGCCCGTCCACAGCCAGAAACTCGCGCTCGATCGCGGCGGTAAGCGAAGTGGGCTCCTGGGACGTGCGCACGATCCAACTCAGCGGGATCACTTTGTTGGCGAGTTGCGTCAGGCCATCGGTGATCTGGCCCTCAGGCACATACATCACGCCTTGATTGGAATCGGTCAGCCCATTTTCGCGCACATTGCCGACGATGCCCACGATCTCGCGCGCGGGCTCTTCGAATTCGGGACCCAGGCCTTTGCCGAGTGTCATGGCATGGCCGATGGGATCTTCTTTCTGCCAGTATTTCTTCGCAAACGCCTCATTGATAATCACGACGCGGGCGGAGTTTCCCGTGTCGTGTTCGCTGAAGACGCGTCCCCGCAGGAGCGGAATCTTGAACGCCGAAAAGTAGTGCGCCGATACGGATCGCCATTGCTCATCGCCGTTGTACATGTTGCCCTTGGCCGGCGGCTTGCCGGCGATGTTGAAGGGCAGGTCGATGCCGCCTTCAATGGGTAGCATAATCGCGGTCGCGGCCGATTGCACTCCGGGCAGGCTCTCCAGGCGGGGCGTCATTTGCCGGATCAGGTTGTCTACCTTGGCGGTGGTGTCGTACCGGCCGCCGGTGAGCGACGTCTGCAAGGTCAGAACGTTGTGGGGATCGAAGCCTGGGTTCACCGCACGCAGACTGGCGAACGTGCGGATCATCAGGGCCGCGCCCACCAGCAGAATAACCGCCAGCGCAATCTCGCTGATTACCAGGAAGCTGCGGGCGCGGTTCTGATGGCGGCCCGTTCCCGAACGGCCGCTGGTGTCCTTGAGCGCCGAATTCACATCCAGCCTGGAGACATGCACCGCCGGAAAGAGTCCAAATAAGATGCCCGTAGCGAAGGCCACGGCCAGCGTGAAACCGAGCACGCGCCAATCCAGAGCCGAGACCGCCGTCGAGGACTGCAGATTATCGCTAATGTGCGGCAGGTTGCCCGGTGCGATGGCCAGCAGCGCGCGCACGCCCAATGCGCCAATAAGAAAGCCGAGAACGCCGCCGGCCAAGGCCAGCATCACGCTCTCGGTCAGGAGCTGCCGCACGATGCGCAGGCGGTTTGCGCCAATGGCGGTGCGGATGGCCATTTCCCTCTGTCTGGTGGAAGCCCGCGCCAGCTGCAGGTTGGCCACATTCGCGCACGCGATCAGCAGGACGAAGCCCACCGCGCCCAGAAGAATCAGCAATGGCAATTTCACGTCGCCCACTTGCGCTTCCTGCAATGGCACTACAGCGACGCTCTCGGTTTTGTCCATCCACTTGGGGTTGGCCTGGCGAAATCGCTCGCCCACGATCTTCATCTGCGCCTTGGCGGCCTGCAAAGTAATGCCCGGCTTCAGCCGTCCGGCGACCGCCAGATAGTGGCCCTGATTGACGCTGTTCGGATCGGCCTGCAAGGGGATGAAGATATCCGCCGGCGGATCGGACTTAAACGTGGCCGGCAGGACTCCCACCACCGTGGTGGGTTCGCCGGCGATCTGGATGGGCGTACCTACCAGCCGCAAGTCGCCGCCCAGGCGATGGCTGAAGAGCTGATAGCCGATCACGGCGACTTTTGGCCCGCGGGGCACGTCCTCGTCGGCAGTGAAGGTGCGGCCGAGTACCGGAGAGACACCGAAGACCCGGAAGAATTCCGCGGAAACATGGATGCCCTTCACTTGCTCGGGATGGTCGCTGCCACCGACGTTCATCCCCGGGCCGGCGAAATCGTAAGCCGCCATGGCTTCGAAAACATCGTTCTTCTTCCAGGCATTGAATTTCGGGATGGAGCTCGAGTTACCAACGCCGCCGGGAAAGCCGCGGGCAACCTGCATGATCCGGTCAGGTTCCGGATATGGCAGCGGCTTCAGCAGTACTACATTGATCACCGAAAAGATGGCAGTGTTGGCGCCAATACCGAGGGCCAGCGCAGCGATGGCTATGGCGGTGAAAGCAGGACTCTTGCGGAACACGCGCATGGCGTGCCGCACATCGGCAAGCAGGTTCTCCATGCCCGGATTACGTTCCAGCGTGCCGCATAGTTTCATTTTTTTGGGGCGATACCGTGACATTCTACATATCCCCGCGTAGAATACATGTAGAGCGCCTAGGCAACGCACACAATATGCCATCGGAAAAGACAGGCTTGTTACAAGGCACCCTGGACATGCTGATCCTGAAGATCGTGGCGCTGGCTCCCATCCACGGGTACGCTATCTCGCAGCGTATGCAGCAGATTTCCCGCGACGTGCTACAAGTGCAGCAGGGATCGCTTTACCCGGCCCTGCACCGGCTGGAGAACCGCGGCTGGCTGCGGGCCGAGTGGCACGCATCCGAGAGCGGCCGCGACGCGAAGTTTTACTCGCTGACCAAGACCGGCCGCAAACAGCTTCAAACGGAAACCGCGGAATGGGAGCGGCTGGCGGAGGCTATCGGGTCGATCCTCCGCACCGCGGAATAGGAGGCAGGTGAATGTCGTGGATGGACACTTTATTTCGACCGAAGCGTATGGACCGGCAGCTCGCAGACGAACTCGAATTCCATATCGAAGGCCGCACGCGGGATCTGGTCAAAACGGGAGTGCCGGAGGCAGAAGCGCGAAGGCGCGCCGGCATTGAGTTCGGCGGGATGGAAAGCGTGAAGGACGATTGCCGCGACGTGCGCCGCGGGCAGTTCATCGAAGAACTATTCAAGGATCTGCACTATGCCTTGCGCGTCTTTCGCAAGACACCCGCGTTCAGCCTGGCGGCCATCGGCACGTTGGCGCTGGGCATCGGAGCTTGCACTGCCATTTTTACCGTGGTGGATGACGTGCTGCTGCGTCCGCTGTCTTATCCGGAGCCGGACCGCCTCGTCAGGCCGCTCACCAAGAACCCGCCGCTGGGAATAAAGAACGGACCGGCGTCCTATGCGGACTATCTCGACTGGCGCGACAGCGGCGTGTTCGAGAGCGTGGGAATTTATCTTACGGACAACGTGGTCCTTTCGGTGGGCGGACAATCCGAACGGGTCGTCTGTGTCATGGCGACCAGCGGCGTCTTGTCCGCGCTCAGGGTCAAACCCTTGGCTGGCCGCATATTCACCCCTGAGGAAAGCACGCCCAGCTTGACGCCGGTCGTCTTGCTTACGGAGCGCACGTGGCGCAGGCGTTTTGGCGCCGATCCAAAGCTGCTGGGCAGCGCGATCAAGCTCAACGGGCTTTCCCTGACTGTGGCCGGCATCCTTCCGGCAAGTTTCACGTTCGAAGGCGATCCGGAGGTGTGGACGTCCCCGATCCACACCGGCGACGAAGCTACGCGCGAGAACCGTTATTGGAGCGTGCTGGCGCGATTGCGGACCGGCGTCACACTGCGGCGGACCGGCGTACAACTCGACCAGATCAGCCGGCGGTTGGCGGCGGCATACCCGGCGTCGAATCGGGATTGGGGCGTGGACATCGTCGGCTTGAAGGAGGACATCGTCGGCGATACACGCGCGCAGCTTCTAGTGCTATTGGGAGCGGTGGGATTTGTATGGCTGATCGTGTGCGCCAACATCGCCACGCTGCTGCTGGTGCGGGCCTCCGGCCGGAGTCGTGAGATGGCGGTGCGGGCGGCGCTGGGCGCGAGCGGCGCGCGCCTGGTGCGGCAGTTGGCGACGGAGAGCCTGGTGCTGGTGCTGGCAGGCGGCGCGGCAGGCATTGGAATGGCATTGGCGGCGGTCTCGTTGCTGCGCGAATATGGGCCGGCGGACCTGCCGCGGCTCGACCAGATCCACGTGGATGCGATATCGGTGGCATTCACGCTGGGCATCGCCATAATAACTGGCTTACTATGCAGCCTCGGACCCGTGTTCCAGACGCGCGGACATCATCCCAGCGCGGGTTTGCAGGAAGGCGGACGCAGTGCCACCGGAAGCCGCCGGCGCAGTCTCACGCGCGCCGCGCTGGTCATGACGGAGGTAGGCCTGTCGATCGTCTTGCTCACGGGCTCGGGTCTCCTGATCAAGAGCTTCTGGAATCTGCTTCGCGAGGATACGGGCTTCCGGACCGATCATTTGCTGACGTTCTTCCTTTCGCTGCCGAATTCCAAGGTGATGGAAAACGGCCAGTATCGGAGGGAGAAAGTGGTGCGTTATGTGGACTCGGTTACCGCGCGCCTGGAATCCATCCCCGGCGTGCAGCATGTGGGACTGGGGATGTCCTTGCCGCTGGGCGGCGGCGGATGGCAGGTATGGTCGAAGTTCTGGGTCGCGGGTGAGGGAAGCAGCCGTGCAGGCTTCCTGCAGGGGATCTCGCAATCCGTGACACCGGATTATTTCGCCGCGTTGGGCGTGCCGCTGCGCTGGGGGCGCGCGTTCTCGGATCATGATGGCGCCCATACGCCGGCGGTAGCGATCGTCAACGAGGAGTTCGCGCGTCAGAAGTTCGCGCATCGGAATCCGATCGGCAGGCGCATCGGCATCGAAGATGGAAAGGAGACCTTTGAGATCGTGGGTGTGGTTGGCAGCCTCAAGTCGGGCGGGCTGCAGGAGCCGTCGCCGCCCCAGATCTACCTGCCGATGGGGCAACAGCCTGTGCCGATGCTGTCCGCGGTTTTGCGAACCACGGGCGATCCGGCCGCGCTGGGCCGCACCGCTCAACAGGCGATCCTTGGCGTGGACCCGGATGTGCCGGCTTACCGCCTGCGCACCGGCGATCAACTGCTGGGTCGCTCGCTCGCCAGGCGCAGGCTGCTGGTGACGCTGATCTCCTCGTTCGCGGCTATCGCCCTGGTGCTGGCGCTGCTCGGATTGTACGGAGTGCTGGCCTATGGCGTGGCGCAACGTACGCGCGAGATCGGCATTCGTATGGCTTTGGGCGCCGCTGCCGGACAGGTGCTCGCCGGCGTGGTGCGGCAAGGCATGATCATCGCCTCTTTGGGAGCGGTTGCCGGCCTCGCGGGAGCGCTCGCGATTACGCGTGTGCTGAAAGACGCGCTGTACAACGTCAGCCCGCTGGATGCCGGCGTGCTGCTGGTGGCGCCGTTGGCGCTGCTCGTGGTGGCGTTACTGGCGTGCGCGATTCCGGCGCGGCGGGCGGCGCGGATCGATCCGGTGTTGGCCCTTCGGCACGAGTGAAGACTGCGGGGCGAGCGGATCCTGGAGGCCCTCCCAACTACACCGCCTTCACCTTCATCGCGAATTTGTGCCGGAACTTCTGAACTTTCGGCGCCACCACATACGAACAATACGGCTGCCGCGGATTGTTGGCGAAGTATTCCTGATGATAGTCTTCGGCGGCGTAGAACGTGGACGCGGGCGCAACTTCGGTCACGATGGGATCGTGGAACGCCTTCGCCGCAGTCAGTTCGCGAATCGCTTGTTCGGCCGCCGCGCGTTGCGCGTCCGAGTGATAGAAGATGGCGGAACGGTACTGCGTCCCCGCATCGTTGCCCTGCCGATTGAGAGTGGTCGGATCGTGAATGGCGAAGAAGACTTCGAGGATGTCGCGGAAGCTGGCCACGTCGGGATCGAAAGTGATTTGCACCACCTCGGCATGGCCCGTGCTGCCGGTGCAAACATCGCCATAGCTCGGATTCGGCTGGCGGCCGCCCATGTATCCGGACTCCACGGAGAGCACGCCTTCCATATCGTCGTAGACGGCTTCCAGGCACCAAAAACATCCCCCGGCGAGGGTGGTGGTTTCGCGTTTGGACATGGTCCTAGGGTAGCGCACCACTGGCGGCTTCGATTTCCACTTTGTCGCCCACGTGCAGGAACGTAGTGCTGGGGTTCTTGATTCCCCACATTACGTATGGGATGGTGAAGCTCGTCGTGGCGGACGCCTTGCCATTGCGCATCTGCACCTGCACCGGAATTGTGATTTCATGCGCCGCGCCGTGGATGCGAAAGAGTCCGTGCACCCGAATTCGCGACGCACCTTGCGGAGCCACCGAGCCATCGACGCGATCCGGCGTGAAAACGATTTCGGGATATTGGGCGCTTTCGAGAATGTCCGTGTGCATGCGGCGGTCGCGTTTATCGTTGTCGCTGTTGCCGCTGGTGGCATCCACCACCACTTCGCCGGAGATCTTGCCGGTAGCCGGATTGAAGCGGATCGCGCCGTGCTTCAGCTTGAAAGTGCCGTGTACCGTGTGCAGAGTGGCGGAAAGCTTGAATTGCACGGTGGCGGTCGCGGGGTCCGGATTCAGGACGATTTCCTGGCCCCCTGCCGCGGCGCAAACCGCCAGCGCGGTCAGGAGAATGTTGGAGCGCATAGTTGGAACGACAACATCGTTTGAAAGATCCGTGGCTCGGCGGCCATGGCGCGGAACGCGGGCTTCCGGAGCCATGTTCGCCGGTCCATGGTCAGCATCAGTTTCGACATCAATGTGGGGCGCCAGGCCAAGCGGCGGTGCGCGGCCTGGTAACCCGCGAGATCTCCGGATGCCATGCTATCGGCCAGCGCGATCGCCTGTTGGAACGAGAGGCACAGCCCTTCGCCGGTGATCGCATCGACCGAGCCGGAAGCGTCGCCGATGAGCGCGACGTTGCCGCGATAGACGCGGGAAAGGCGGCGATTTGCGGTCACGGCTCCGCGTTCCGTGGTCGCGCGCGGCGCGCCATTCAGCCGCGCTGCAAGTTGCGGAAACTGCGTGAGAGCCTCATCCAGGCGCAAGCGCGGATTGCGGGAAATGAGCGCAGCGCAAACCTCATGCGGGCCGATCGGCGTGACATAGATCTGACAACCCGCGCCCCAGTGCAATTCCATGTAATCGCTCCACGGCGCGACCGCATAGTGTATGCGGAATCCGAACCGCTGGCTTGCCGGCGGGTTGACGGCAAGTCCGGACCAGCGCCTGACGCGAGAATGAAAGCCATCCGCGCCAACGATCCAACGGGCACGGATGGTCTCGCCCGCGATCGAGACGCCGCGCGGGCAGATGCCGCCGACCGGCGCGCCCCACAGCATGCGCACGCCGGCCGCGGCCGCCGCCTCCACCATCTTGGAATGGAGGACGGTACGGCGCACCCCGAGCGCATATCCTTCGGGAAACACGGACTCAACGGAAACGCCGCGGTCCACGAATCGAATGCCGCGGAAGGGCTGCGCGTCCGCACCGTCCAACGTAACCCCGAGACTGCGCAAAGCGGCCAAGCCATCGGGCATCAGGCCTTCGCCGCATGCTTTGTCGATGGGCGGGCGTGCGCCGTCCGCGAGTGTGACATGCAGTCCCTTGCGGCGCGCGGCGACGGCGGCCGCCAACCCGGCCGGTCCACCCCCGATAACGAATACGTCAGTTAGCTGCAAGACCAGCAGACGGTTGCCGCCGCGCTTGGGTTCCTGCAAGGACTGTTAATTAAGTTGGGGAAGCAATCCTAATTCAGGCTTTCCAGGTATTGAAAGCTTTTGCGCAGCGATTCGATGGGGTCCCCGGGCGTCTCATCCTGCTCGACGAAGTAATGTTTCGCGCCGGCCTGCTTGGCGGCGCGCAATACTCCGGGGATATCCACCGCGCCGTCGCTCAGATCGTGAAATGCATCGCGCGGGATATTCTCGTTGAAGCGCGGCTCCACGCCGGGCGCGACATTCTTCAAGTGCACAAGGGGAATGCGATCGCCATATTGTTTCAGAATGCTCACCGGATCGACGCCCGCCACGTGCGCCCACATGACATCCAACTCGAGGCTGACGAGCTTCGGGTCGGTCGTCTTCATCAGGACATCGAGCAATCTGCCATCCGGCGTGGGCTGGTATTCGAAGGCGTGATTGTGATAACAGAGGCGCATGCCGGCTTTGTTGGCCAACTCGCCGGCCGTGTTGAGCGTCTGGCCCAGCTTGCGGATCATGTCGACGCCGCCGCGGTCGCGCGGGTCGATCCAGGGGCAGACCACGTATTCGAAGCCATGCTTCTGGGCGTCTTCCAGCGCGGCCGGCAGCTTCTCCGGCTGGTGGATGAACACCTGTGCGTTGAGGTGCACGCTGACGGCTTTCAGCGAAGTCTCTTTCAGGCTGGGCCAAATGGCGTCGAGACCATCGGCAGTACACTCCACCTCGCGATAGCCAATCTGCTCGATCGCGCGCAAGGTTTCGAGCGGATTCTTGGGCAGGACGCGGCGGACGGTGTAGAGTTGCACGCCGACGACTGGCAATGCGCGGGCGTGGAGCGAGGCGGCCGAAGCGACGGCGGCGGTGGTCAGAAACGAGCGGCGGGAAATGGAGTGCATGTTCATATGGTATAGCAGACCGCTCCCTTACGGGCGCGTCTCAGTGAGAGTCTTCGAGAGCGCCTGAAAAAACTCGGCCGGCGTCGCAATCCGCAGTCCGGTCCGCCGCGCAACGGCCGCCGTAAAATGTTTGGTGTTGTGGGTAAGAAGCCAATCGGGGCGGCTCGCGATAGCGGAGAGGAGCACCGGTACATCTGCCGCGTGACGAATCAAATGGCGGGCCGCCTTGACCTCCGTTTGATCCGGATAGGCCACTACCTCCGGTTTCATCAATGCCATCAAGCGGGCGTAGTGACCCAGTACCCGATTCGCGTCCCTGGATTCAAGCCCGCCCAAGCGGACCAGGAGATTATCTTCAACCTCCTCGCGCACCGCCTCCGCCAGAACCAGCCGGCAAATCCGGGCCGCGCATAACGAGAGTACGGCTTTATCCAACCCCCAGGTTGAAATTATGCCAGCGGTCAAGACGTTGGAGTCGAGGAAAACGCGGGTACGCTTCCCTTGACTCAACGGCTCTTGCTCGGCCGCGTTCCGCCGCGCTCCGGCCCCACCAACTCAGGATACCGGCGAGAGAAGACGCGCCGGCGCGCCGACGGTAAGGTATCCAGCAGGTCCGCCGGGGCGAGTTGCCGCCCCTCTAAAACGGACACGATGGACTCACAGAGGCTCCGGAATCGATTCTGCTCCGGGATCAACAGAAGGCCTTCTCCAATCCGCAGCACGGCGACGGGATCGCCGGGATCCAGACCCAACTCATCGCGATATGGTTTGGGGATCGTCAGTTGGCCCTTCTCTCCAATCCTGGTGTGGGCCACGTATTCGACCTGTAGCTGGCTGATAGACATGGTAAGAATATCCTACCACATCGATAGCGAGGCGGGGTAGCATTTTTGCAGATTCACCCACGTTGCATTGCAGCCTCCAGTTGGGATATGCTTGCCCCAGCCTACCTGGAGGAGCACTGATGAAAATCTCTTCGACGATAGTGGTACTGCAACTCGGTCTCGTGTTGGCAGCATCGTGAAGGCGGAGGATACAGCGGTGGAGTTGATCGTGAAGGCAACCATGGATCCTTGGAAAGCTGGCGGCTACAATGACGGAAGCGACGGCATAGCTCCGGCGAACTTCACTTTTGCGCCGGGACAGGGTCGATTCATTACGTTTCCTAGCGTTACGGGGGCATGGTCGTGCGGTACCGGGACTCCTCTATATGGGCCCGATGGAACGAACATGGGTGCCATCTGCAATGGGCCACGCTACATCAATGGCCCCATTGGAACTTTCTCCGGATACTACACTACAGACTTCTATGGCGCGCTAGTAGGTATATTCCTGGAAGACACGCTCCCCACGAGCGCGCCGCCGCCATTGCGATTCTATGTCAGCAACAACACCGAGGGCGGAACTGCTACCGACTTCAGCGTGCTTGCTCCGGAGATTGGGGAAGTGTTCTTTATTGGCGATGGATTGACCGGGACTGGCACAGGCGCGGTGCAGGCGTTTATTGTTCCCGCCACCGCTACGCATCTCTATCTAGGGTACGTCGATGGCACAGATGGGATTCCGCAAGAATATACCGGCAACGCCGGTGGGCTTAGGGTAATCCTACGGTTGCATCAGGTTAATTGATTTCAAACCGAACCACTACCCGAGCCGGCTTCATTCGCAGCGTAGCGCGGTGACCGGGTCGATGCGCGTCGCGCGCAACGCGGGGAGCCATACGGCGAGCAAAGCCACCGCGCTGAGCAGCACCGGCACGGTGGTGAACACCAGCGGGTCCCAGGTCTTGACGCCGAACAGGAAGTTCGCCAGGAAACGCGTGAGACCGAACGCCGCGGCCTCGCCGACAACCACCCCGGCCAAAGCCAGCCGCATGCCCTGCATCACGATGGCGTTGCGCACGCGGCCCGGTGCGGCCCCCAGCGCCATGCGGATGCCCAGCTCCTGGGTGCGCTGCTGGACCGAATACGCCATCAATCCGTAAATGCCGATGGCGGCGAGCAGCAGCGCCGCGCATCCGAAGATGGTCAGCAGCGTCATGTTGAACCGCTCGCGCGCGGTGGAACGCGTCACGACTTCCTCCATGGAGCGCACGCTCGCCACCGGCAAGCCGCCGCTCGATTCCCGCAGTTCCCGTTCGATGGAAGCGCGCAGCGCATGCGGCGGCACGCGCGTGCGCACGATCCAGGCAATCGTCGAGGCACGGTTGGCGAGGGCCGTGATGCCATCCGTCACCTGCGCGGCGGGGATATACACCATCGCCTGCGGATCGCGATTGAGTCCGTCATCGTGGACATTGCCGACCACACCCACGATCTGGCGGGCGGGCTCTTCGAACTCTGGTCCGTATCTCCGGCCGAGGACCAGGCGCTCGGCCAGCGGGAACTTGCGCGCAAACGCTGCGTTGACGATCGCTACGCGCCCGGCGGCTTCGTCGTCGCGATCGGTGAAGGCGCGCCCGCGCAGGACCGGGATCTTGAAGATATCGAAGTAACCGGGCGAGACGGCCATCCAGCCGCGGCCATCGTAGCGCGCACCCGTGGATGGGCGGCCCACGATGTTATAGGGCACGCCGAAGACGCCTTCCAAAGGCAGGCTGTAGCTCGCGGCCGCACGGCCCGCCGCGGGCAGAGCCTCGATCCGCCGCAAGGCCTCGCTAACCAGTTGGTTCACGTCGGATGTCTTCCTGAAGCGCGAACCGGCGAGAGACATGCGCATGGTCAGGATGTTGTGGCGGTCGAAGCCCGGGTCGACGGCGTTCAATGCGGCAAAGGTGCGAATAAGCAGCGCCGCGCCAATCGACAGAACCAGGGCCAAGGCCATTTCACCGGCGGCCAACAACGCGCGCGTCCTGGTCTGATGCAGGCTGGCGCCGGAACGTCCACCGCCGGCTTTGAGGGTAGCGGAGAGATCGGCGCGGGAAGCGCCGAGCGCGGGGATGAGTCCAAACAGGATGCCTGTCGAGAGCGAAATGAGGGCGGTGAAGGCCGCCACGCGCCAGTCCATGACGATCGCCGCGCCACGTTCTCCGATGCGCGGGATATCGCCGGGGTCGACGGCCAGCATCGCGCGCACGCCTGCCAGGCCCAGCACCAGTCCCAGGGCGCCGCCCAGCACGGAGAGCACCACGCTCTCGGTGAGCAGTTGACGAACGATGCGCCCGCGTCCGGCGCCGATGGCGGCGCGGACGGCGATCTCGCGCTGGCGCCCGCTGGCGCGCACCAGCAGGAGATTGGCGACATTGGCGCAAGCGATCAGCAGCACGAAACCGACGGCGCCGGCCAGCACCAGAAGAGATGGCCGCACGTCGCTGACGATGGCGTCCTGGAACGGCTGGATCGCGAAGCCGTCGCGCGGGCCCATGATGTTCGGGAAGTTACGGCGAAACTCGTCGGCGGCGAGCTGCAGTGGCGCGTTCGCCATGCCCAGCGTGACGCCCGGCTTCAGGCGCGCGATCACGTTGAAGTACTGAGCGTGGTCGGCACTGGCCGGATCGATTTGAAATGGAAGCCAGACATCGGGAGGCGTGTCGAGCTCGGTGTTGAAAGCGGCATCGACGATGCCCACAACGGTGTAGGGAACGCCGCTGAGCGAGATCGTTTTGCCGGCCATTTGCGGGTCGCCTGCAAAACGGTGCTGCCACAATCCGTAGCTGAGAACGACGACGTGGGGGCCGTTGGGTCGATCTTCATCGGCGGTGAAAGCGCGGCCATGCGCGAGCGGAGCGCCCAACAGGCGGAAGTAGTCAGCCGAGACGCGAATGCCATGGATCTGTTCGGGGTATGCGCCGCCGGTCAGATTGAGGCCGGCGCCGCGGTATTCATAAGCGGAGACGTCTTGGAATGCGGCCGTCTGGCGGCGCAGCACGTTGAACTTGGTGGCCGAAGCGCCATAGTTGGGGCCTGCGGGCGTGGACTGGAAGAATAGGACGATGCGATCGGCGCCCGGGTAGGTCAACGGCTTTAGCAAGACGGTGTTGACGACCGAAAAAATGGCGGTGTTCGCTCCGATGCCGAGGGCCAGGGCAGCCAGGGCGGTGGCGGCGAATGCGGGTGTCTTCCAGAGCGCGCGGAGGGCGTAGCGGATGTCGAGCAGGAAATCTTCGACGTGCTTCATGGCTATTAAGATTATGTCAGCGACGAGGTGGCGCACGCGCGCGGTGCGTGCCGCGCCCCCACGCATGGGGACGCCTGGACTTTGGCCATTCTTGTGCGGCTTGGCCTGCGCGCCCGCCCATGTTGGTTTTCCTTTAAGTGTTTCCAAAAACCCAGGCTCTCAAGCAACTGGCACAAGTCGTCAAAACCGATAGCCGCGTCGGCCACCTCCAGCCATCGCTGGCAGGCGTGCACGCCTCACCCCAAGTGCGCGAAAATTGGAATAGATCTAAGGGAACCTGGATTCCCATACTAAGGGGGTGAGATCCATGCGAAGGAAACTGCTCTGGCTCGGCTTGGCCGTGGCCATTCTGGCCGCGCCAATAGCCGCTGGCCCGGGAAACGATATGACGAACCAGCGCCATCCAGTGCTGGTGGAGTTGTTTACATCGGAGGGATGTTCGAGCTGCCCACCGGCCGACGCTCTGCTTGAAAAGCTGGACCGCGACCAGCCCGTCGCCGGCGCCCAAATCATCGTGCTCAGCGAGCACGTGGATTACTGGAACCATGACGGGTGGACCGATCCGTTCTCCTCGGCGGCATTCACCACCCGGCAGCAGAATTATGCGCGGCGTTTTGGTATCGACGGCCCCTATACGCCCGAGATGGTGGTGGACGGCGGCGTGGAGTTCGACGGCGGCGATCCACAAAAAGCCGAATCGGCAATCCGCCAGGCAATCGCGGAGCCAAGAGTGGGTATCCGGATTAGCACCGCGGCGTCCGGCGATGCGGCCCTAACGCTGGAGGTGGATCCCCTTCCGGAGGGCAAGACCCACAAAGCAAACGTCTACGTGACGTACGCCGCGGACCGTGGAACCTCGAATGTCCTGCGCGGAGAGAATCGCGGCCGCACGATGCATCACGTTTCCATTGCCGGAAAAATTCAGCAGGTTGGGACGGTCAACACGCGTGCGACGTTCAAGACGCAACTCCCGATTCGCGCGGCCAACGCCCCTGCCGGTTCCCGGTTGATCGCCTTCGTGCAGGAAGGCGGCAACGGCCGGATCTGGGGAGCCGCGATGTACTCGATTCCAAAGGAAGGAACGCCATGAAAGCGTTCGACGATCGAGTGGTCCTGATCACCGGCACCAAGGGAGGCCTGGGACCTTCCGTCAGCCAGGCGTTTCTGGCCGCGGGCGCCATGGTGGCCGGATCTTCAAAGAGCATCCTGGATTCCGATTTTGCGAATCCCCGTTTCGCCGCCGTACCGGCGGATCTGACCGTCGCCGAGTCTGCACGCCAGCTTGTGGATGTCACCATCAGCCGCTTCGGGAAGATCGACGCGCTGGTGCATGTGATGGGCGGATTCGCCGGAGGGAGGCCCATTCCCGAGACTGACGACGACACCTGGGACCTGATGATGAACCTGAACCTGCGCGCGGCGTTTAACGTTTTGCGGGCCGTGATTCCGCCAATGCTCCAGGCCGGGCGCGGGCGCATCGTGGCGATTTCCAGCCGCCAAGCCGTCGAGCCGGCCCCGAATCTAAGCGCCTACAATACCTCGAAGGCCGCGTTGGTGGCGCTGATCCGCACGGCGGCGATCGAAAACAAACACGCCGGCATCACCGCGAACACCATCCTGCCCGGCACCATGAATACGGAAGCCAATCGCAGGGCCAGCCCGGGCGCGGACCCCTCTAAATGGGTACAAACGGAGCACGTGGCCAGCATCGCGGCGTTCCTGGTTTCCGATGCGGGGGCGGAGATCACCGGAGCCGCCATTCCCGTTTACGGCTCCGACTTTTGACTTCTGGCTTTCCAAAAATAAAGCTTGTATTCCAGTGAGAACTTTGCTACCCTCTCTTAACCATTTAGAGTGCTTACGGTCTTAATGACTGGTTTGCAAGGGAGGCGCCAGCTCATGAACAAACGGGCAACCAGCGTAGCGCGGTCAAGCTCAACCGAAACATATCGCCAGAGGCTGATCGAGAAACGGGACCAGGTCGTCTCCGGTCTGGGAGTCAAGTTCGACACGATCGCCAAAATGGGCCGCATAGCTGAGGAGGATCAGGCGCAGCTCTCGCATGACGAATTCGTCTCGCTTCGATTGAACAGTCTGGATTACGGGCAACTGCGCCTGGTGGAAGAAGCTCTGGATCGCGTGCAATCGGGGGATTTTGGTGTTTGCCTCGCGTGCGAGCAGCCCATTCCGCCGAAGCGGTTGCAGGCCCTGCCATGGGCCCGCTATTGTGTGCCGTGCCAGGAAGCCATCGGGATGACGCAGCAAGAAGACCTGCACGAAGCGCGGCCGCACCTCTAGACTCGCGGCCGCCCGCTACGAAACCTTCGCGGCGCTGACGTGCGCCTCCACCATGCGCACGACTTCCGACTTGCCGACCGCGCCCACCCGCTGTTCGACCACTTTCCCGTCCTTGAATAGCAGCAAGGTCGGAATGCCGCGGATGTTGTAACGCCCGGCAGTATTGATGTTGGAATCCACGTCCAGTTTTCCCACTTTCAATTTCCCGGCGTATTCCTGGGCCACTACGTCGATGGTCGGCGCCATCTGCCGGCAAGGGCCACACCACTCGGCCCAGAAATCCACTAAAACCGGCACCTCCGACCGCAAAACGTCCTGGTCGAAGCTTCCATCGGTGAAGGTGAGGGTATTTTGACCCGCCATTATTCTTTTACGCTCCTCTAAGAATTAGATCCATTCGCAGCGCGCCGGATTCAAATCCAAGCGCCCAAACGCTCGTAAAGCCGCGCATACTCCGCGGCCGAGACATTCCATGAAAAGTCCTTGGCCATGCCGGCCAGCATGATCGCCTGCCATGCCTCCGTATCGGCGAACGCCTCGCGCGCCGACCGCAAAGCGTCCAACAGCGAGTTTGCGGTGTAGTTCCGGAACTTAAAACCCGTCCCAGGTTCGATAGTATCATCAAGCCCGCCGGTCGCGCGCACCACCGGCACCGTGCCAAATTTCAAGCTGTAGATCTGGTTCAAGCCGCAGGGCTCATAGCGGCTGGGCATGAGGAACAGATCCGCGCCGGCCTCGATCTTGTGGGCCAACGCGTTATCGTATCCGATGCGCACGGCGATGCGCGAGGGATGCCGAGCCGCGATTGTTTGGAAGAGTTCCTCGTATTGCGGCTCGCCCGCGCCCAGCGCCACCATATAATAACCTTCGCCTACCAGGCCGTCGGCGGCGTCCGCGACCAGGTCGGCGCCTTTCTGGCTGGTAAAGCGGGAGACGATGCCGATCAAGGGGGCATCCATGGCCTCCCCCGGCAGTCCAAACGCGTTCACCAGATCCTGCTTGCAGATGCGCTTGCCGCTCAAATCGCCGCGCGAATAATGCGCCGCGATCAAAGGGTCGGTCTCCGGATTCCACTCCGTGTAGTCTACGCCGTTCAAAATGCCGGAAAGTACCTGGCTGCGCGCCCGCAGCACCCCATCCAGTCCAAAGCCATATTCCGGAGTCAGGATCTCGCGCGCGTAGGCCGGGCTAACCGTGTTCAGGGCATTGGCATAGTTGAGACCGCCCTTCAGGTAACAGACTTTGCCGAAGAACTCCAGCCCACTGGGACGGAACTCCTCGGTTCCGGCCAGCCCGATGTCCGCCAGCGCGGCAACCGGAAAAAGCCCGTGGTATCCCAGGTTGTGAATCGTGAACAGCGAGCGCATGCCCAGGAAGGTGGGGTCGTTCGCATAGATGGTGCGCAGATAGGCCGGCGACAGTCCGGCCTGCCAATCGTGACCGTGCAGGATATCCGGCCGCCACACGCGGCGGCTGAAGGCCAGAGCCGCTTGCGCCAGGACCGCGAAACGGATGTGATTGTCGGGATAGTCCACGCCGTCTTCGCCATAGAAGCCGGGCCGGTCGTAGAGCGGCGGGCAGTCCAGGAAATAGAAGGGCGTCTCGCGCTCCATCAGGTAAATGGATGTGTCGTACTGCCGGGGCGGGAGCCAGATGGGCAGCGCGTCATAGACGCGCCGCGCATTCTTGAGATCCACCGTGGCGTAGCGCGGCAACAAAACCGCGACGTCGTGGCCCAGGGCCTTCAGCGCGGCCGGCAACGATCCGACAACGTCGGCCAGGCCGCCGGTTTTCGCGAAAGGGGCCGCCTCCGAGGCCACCATCAGAATTCTCATGGGGGTAAGAATCAGTCTAGCAGCCGTTGGATAATGGCTCAATGACCCTATGGCCGCTTCTCTTGCTGGCCGCCGCCGCGCCCGCTGCCGACAAGGTCGTCTTCGACACCGACTGCGGCTTCTTCGGCGACGATGGCGCCGCGCTGGTGATGGTTCTGCGCAGCCCCGATAAGGTGCAGGTGGCCGCCATCACGGCGGTCTCGGGCAATGTGTGGGCCGCCGAAAGCGCCGGATATCTCACGGAAATCCTGGGTCTGCTGGGACACCCCGAAATCAAACCGTACGTGGGCGCGCAAACGCCGCTCATCCACACGGCCGATATGGCCAAACTGGAAGGGCCCCTGGAGTTTCAAGGGGCCTTCGGCAATCCGGCCAAGTTCGCGCCGCCGGGACGGCCCGGGGCGCTTGATGCGCTGGCCGCTGCAGTGCAGCAAAACCCCGGTCATATCACCATACTCGCGCTGGGACCCATGACCAACGTGGCCCTGCTTCTGCGGCTGCACCCGGATCTTGAAAGGAAGATCAAGCGCATCGTCTTTATGGGAGGCAATGTACACGTGCCCGGCAATGCGTCGGCCGCGGCGGAGTTCAACTTCTGGTTCGACCCGGAGGCGGCCCAGGCCGTGCTCCGGTCGCGGATTCCCGAGAAGGTCATGTTCCCGCTGGACATCTGCAATCGCGCGGTGCTAACCAAAGCACGCTTCGACGAGATTATCGCGGCCAAGACGCCGGTCACCGAGCGGTACAAAGAAGACTACGGCCTGCGCTATCCTGGCTTCCTCAAGAATCCCAACGCCAGCGGATTTCTTTGGGACGAACTGGCCGCCGCGTGGCTGCTCGATACCCGGTTCGTGACAAAGTCCGAGACGGCGTGGTTGGACATCGATACCCGCTTTCGCAAGACTTACGGCGCAACCATTCCACTGGAGCGCAGGCTGGCTCCCGATGCCACACCGGTGCGGGTGATGCTGGATTTGGACTATCCGCGCTTGTGGAGGCTTTATAAGGGTTTATTGACAGAGTAGCGGTAAATCACGGTGAAATTGGTTCTGGCGACCTCTTTATATTGCGCGAACCAAGGGCGCAGATCCGGATATGCCCCAATCGCCAGCCGCGGATTGAATGGACCCAGACCGTCGATGACAAAGGTCGGCTGTGTGCCCGCAAGCTCCGCGCGGTGCCCGCGCGTGGATTCGCTGTCCAACGGCTGCGATTCGGTAAGATGGCGGTCGGCCGGAACGCCGGTCAGCGGTTGGGAATCGAGATAGCGCGTGGCGGCGGCGAGACTCGTATAGACGTACAACTCCGGACGGAAGCCCCACACGAGAAGGGTGTCGCCAGGTGCGCTCCACTGGCGCGCGAGCCGTCCGGCCCGGCGGCTGTCCTGGTCCATGGCGATATCCACCCAGTGCGGCGGCCAGCCTGCGGTCAGGTCGCGCGCCAGCAGCGCGTAGCGCGGGCCGAAGCGCACCAACGGGACCAGCAAAAGCGCGGCAACGGCCATCGCGCGGCGGCGGCCCAACAGCACGAATCCGCGCGCGCCGGCCAGGGCCGCCAACGGCAGAAGTTGGAAATAGTAGCGCGGGAAAAAGCGCCAACCGGCGGCTACGGCGGCGAACGAGACAACCGCCCAGGCGGCCCAGCGCGCGCGATCCGCCTTCGGGTCGCGCCACCAGAACCAAAGCGCGCCAATAGCGATGGCGGCGTGAAAGCCCAGCCAGTGGGCGGTCCGCAGCAAGCCGTTGGTCCATGGATTGGCGACGAATGTGCCGGCAGCATATACGCGGCCCCATTTCCACACCTGTTCATAATACGCGCCGACGGCGCCCTGACTCCACAATAGAGCGGCCGCCAGCGCGTTGGGAATTGCAAACCCCGCCACCAGCAACGGCAGCGCGCGCAGGTTCCAGACGGCGCACGCGGCCAGCACGAAGACGCCTTTGGAATTAACCAGGAAGGCGATGCCGGCCAGCACGCCGCTCCAAAACGCCCGCCCGCGCCAAGCCAGCCAGACCGCCGCGAGGTGCGGCGCCAGCATCAGCAGATCCACGGCCAGCGGCGTGACCGCCGAGGGGATATCGAAGACCAGGTAGAACGCCAGCAGGCCCGCAGCCCACAGCGCCTCCCGGCCGCCCCATAGGTCGCGCGCGAAGCGCCAGGCGATCCAGCAGGCGAGCAGCACGTAAAGCGCTCCAGCCAGACGCAGCGGGAAACCGTCGCGCCCGCCCCATGCCAGATAAGTCCATGCCACTAGCGGCGGCTTGTCGAACCACAGGTCGCGATAGAGGACCTTGCCGTAATGGGACATCTGCCCGGCGGCGGCCAATGGCAAGGTCTCTTCTGCCCACAAGATATCGAGATGGCACAGGCGCGCCGCCAGAACCAGCGCGAACAGCGTCAGGAAGAAAAGGCGCGTGCTTTTCAAGGCCAACGGCTATGGTACCTTGAACCGCCTGCCGATTGGTTCTATGATAGGCAAATAAAAGGCGAACAGTGGAGGATATCCAGGAACAGCTCGCGATACTGCGGCGGCGTATCGCGCACATCGACAAGAAGTGGACCGGCCAGGGGCCGAACGACAGGCCAAAGCCCGTCCCACCGTGGGCGGACCTGCGCCCCGCGCGCTATTTCGTCGAGGAACTCATCAGCGGCGAAGTGGTCCACACTGCGTGCGGCGAGCACTTCGAAACCGAGAAGCTGTTTGAACGGCATCGGCGCCACGGCAGCATGGATATCTCGAACTTGCACGAACTTCCGGCGGACCTTCTGGATTCGCTCTCGGACGGCGCGATCGCCTCTTCGCATCCGACGAAGTGGGCGTTTCTGGATACCGAAACGACGGGCCTGGCGGGCGGCACCGGCACTTATGCTTTTCTGATTGGAGTCGGCAACATCGAACCAGCCGGTTTCCGGCTGCGGCAGTTCTTCATGCGCGATTACGGCGAAGAGGCCTCCCTGCTGCGGCGGCTTTCCGAGCACCTGGCGCAGTTCGACGTGCTGATCACTTACAACGGCAAGACTTACGATCAGCCGCTGCTGGAGACCCGCTTCCGCATGGCGCGGGCGCGGCATCCCTTCGAGCGGCTGGCGCATCTGGATCTGTTGTTCGGCGCGCGGCGTTTGTGGAAACTGCGGCTGGAGAGTTGCCGCCTGGTGGAACTGGAGAACCGGATTCTGGGCGTCGAGCGCCAGGGCGACCTGCCCGGCGAGATGATTCCCTACTACTACTTCGAGTATCTGCGCACGCAACAGGCATTCCGGCTGGTGCCGGTCTTCCATCACAATGCCATCGACATTCTGTCGCTGGCTTGCCTGACGGCGATTGTGCCATTCGCCTTTCGCGCGCCGGAAGAGACCGCGTTCCGGCATGGCGCAGACCTGATCGGGCTGGCGCGCTGGGTGCTGCAGGCCGGGCGGCACGAGGAGGCCCTGCGGCTGTTGCGGCGCGCGGTGGATCTGGGTTTGCCGGACGATCTGCTGTTCCGCACCCTCTGGGATATCGGCGCGCTGGAGAAACGGCTGGGCCGATCGGATGCCGCGCTGGCGCTGTTCACCGACTTGGCCGCGTCGCGAAATGCGTACCGGGCGCGCGCATTGCGGGAACTGGCGATGCATTACGAGCACCGCGAGCGCAATTATGCCATGGCGCTGGAGATGACGCATAGCGCTCTGGCCCTGGAGGATTCCGCGGACTTGCGGCGGCGCGAGCGGCGCTTGCGGGAGCGCGTCGCGCGGGCGGGACCCAAAGGCACGCTGCCGCTGAAGCCGCTCCTTTAATTTCACAAATCATTTACGAATTGCGCACCATTGGCGCGCCCCAGGGGAGACATAATCGACCTGTAATGATTTGTCTCGCTCGCGAATCTGCCCGTTCAAGCCAAGGCAGGCAGGCGAAAGCGCCTGCCCCACCTCTGTGGCGGCTGCTCAGCGTCCTGGAACGTATCGCCGCGCTGGGCGTGTTGGTGACGCTCGCGCCCCTAATGTTGATCGTGGCGATCGCGACGGCCGTGCTTTCCCGTACGTCTCCGTTGATCGCGCATCGCCGGTTAGGCCTCGGCGGCAGTCCTCTTTGGGTGCTGAAGTTCCGCACCATGTGGCAGCGTGGCACGCGGCCTGCAGGGCGTTTCGCGTTGGTGGAATATATCGTGGATGAGAGCGGTCCGCGCAAGAAGGGTGCCCGGGACCAGCGCATTTGCAGCCGCTTCGCGCGCTTCTGCCGGCGGCATTCCATAGACGAATTGCCGCAGCTTCTGCACGTAGTGCGGGGCGAAATGTCGCTGGTGGGTCCACGGCCGATCACGGACTCCGAGTGGAAGCTGCACTATCGCGCTCACGCGGCCGAAGTGCTGGAGGTGAAGCCGGGCCTCTCCGGCCTGTGGCAGACTATGGGGCGCGGCCGGCTGACCTACGAGCAGCGCCGCGATCTGGACCTGGCGCTGGCGCGCAACCGCTCGCTCCAGCTCTATTTTCGGATCCTGCTGTGGACCTTGCCCGAAATCTGGAACGGCCGGAACGCCTGGTAGCAGGTGTTGGCGGTGGTAAGATGGCTGCGAGGTCCGCTATGCAAGCCATCCAACTCGCGCCGGGGATCGATCCCTACGAGGTTCTGGAAACCGGCAACGTTCTGGTTTTGCCGGACGAGCCACTCCTGTTGAGCGCGGAAGACCGCGAGTTGATTCAGGGCATCCGGCAAAGCGGCGGACATCACAAGAACATATCTTACAAGCCTCAGCAAGACAAAGTGTCGGGGCTGGACAAGACAGCGGCCCCCACCCGCGAACGGCTGCATGCGATTCTGCGGCGCTATTCGGAATCGGCCATCGCGGGCGCCGCGCGCCTTTTGCCGCGATACTGCCCGCGCTGGAGCTTGGATTATGCCAGCCTCCGGCCCATTGAGGAAGCCGGAAGAAAGCTGCCACACAAGAAACGCAACGACCTGCTGCATACCGATGCGTTCCCTACACGGCCAACCCACGGCGGCCTGATCCTGCGCATCTTTTGGAACCTGCATCCCTCGCGGCCGCGCGTTTGGTGGACTTCGGACCCATTTGGAAGCCTGGCCGCGCGTTATGCCGAGGCGGCCGGCCTCGGGCGTATCGCGCGCCACGGGCGGCTGGCCAACGCCTTACTTTGCCGTCTGGGTTTGCCGCTGGCGGCGCGGTCGGACTACGACCAATTCATGCTGGCATTTCACGACTATCTGAAGGGCAATGCGGAATTTCAGTCCAACTGCCCGAAATACCGGCTGGAATTTCAGCCCGGCGCGGCCTGGATGGCCTTCACGGACGTGGTCCCGCATGCCGTGGAATCCGGCCAGTTCGCCATGGAGCAAACGCTGATTGTGCCGCCGGATGCGTTGGCCGTACCGGAGCGGGCGCCGATCGCAATTTTGGAAAAGCTGGCGGGGCGAAGCCTGGCGTAAGCGGGCTGCGCTCGCCATCATCGACAACAGGCGTCGATGTTAGAGTGGGCGACACGGCGAGGGAGCGACGCGGCGATCCCCGCTACGGGGCGACCGCGATGGTGACCTGGGCCGAAGTAGTTACGCCATTGATCGTGATCTGTAACGGCACAGCGTTACCTGTAGGCGTGGTGGTGGGATCCGGCACTACGCCGATCTGATACTCGCTGACGAATTGCGGCGAGAGTATGGAATAGATAAGCTGCGCCTTGACGCCGCCGATCAATACAACCGGCGTCAGCACGGTGTTCCAGAATTGGCCATTGGATGCGGGTGCGGCCACGTAGTTGCCGATAGGCGGGTTGCCGGCCGGTGCGTTCACCGAGCCGAGTCCGGTGCATGCAATGATCAAGGCGTGTCCGGAACTGAGCGAGATGGGGGCCGTGGTAAGTCCGGAAACCGAGCCGGCCGCGGCGGCGACAAGAGAAGTGGTGTTGTCGTATGCAAGAGCCTGGCCAAGCCCGGTTGCGTTCGCGGTGAAAATGCCGGGCGATGCCGGCACCACGGTCACAGTCTGCGGGGCCGACGATCCATTGGTGCGGGTGACCACGATGTTCACCGTGCCGCTTTCCTGGCCCGATGGCAGCACGTTAAACGGGAGTTGCGCATTAATCTGCCCGGAACTTACAAAGAATAGCCCCGCCGGAACGTCGTTGAAGGTTACGGATGTAACATCGCTCCACGTGGTGGATAGCGGGATGGTCTCTGGTTGGGGTATCGTGGTGGCCAGGTTCGTGCCAAAGATCGCTACGATGGATCCGGGCGCGACCCCTTGTGCGGAGTAGTTGCCGTCGTTAACCACGCCGCCCGCGCCCACCACCGGCTGCGCGTGCGCGAGAGACGCACAAACTAACATCGTAAAAGCCAACCCGGATAACCGCATAATTACCCTCCGCTTTGATTCTAGTCGATCCACTTACTCCGGCCCAAGCTTCGACGAGAGATTTTACTTGTGCGGCGGTTCCAGGGACGCTGCGCCGATCGCGGCGCGAATATGTTCCAACGTACTTGTAACTTCCGGATGTTTGCCGCCGTCCAAGGTCACCGCGGTGGCGGCCTCTGTTTCCGCCTCTTTCAGCCGCGACTCAGCCTCCAGGACTTGAGCGAGCATCCAATGCGCCTTGAACCAGTTCGGCGCACAGGAAATGGCGGCGCGCAGGCTCTGCCCAGTGCGCCGGAAATCGTTCGCGCGCGCGTAGAATGCAGCCAGGTTGTAATAAGCGTTAAATGCGGCTTCAGTGGTTTGGGTGGCGCGTTGGGCGGCCAGACCGGCCTGTTGGAAGGCTTGCACACGAATAACCCGTTCGGCGTTGCTCCCGGCAATCTGCGCCAATCGGCGCGAATACCATAGATCGGCACTGGGGTAGGGCCAGCACCAATTCTGGTATTGGACATAGCGGTTGGCGGCAGCGCCTACCAGCCCGGCGTCCAGATCGCGCCGCGTTGCGGCGAGCAGGCCCTCGGCTATCCACAAGCGCATGCTGAAAAACACCAGTATGGCGGCGCACGGCAAGGCGACGGCCACGCGCGGCCAGCGGCGGCCAACCGGCCACGGTGTCAGAGGTGCACGGACGCCGAGCGATACCAGCATCGCGATGGCGACGTAGTATGCCAGCGCGGTGGGCAACGTGAAGCAGGTAAATTGCTCGCTGATGGTCATAGCCGCAAGCCCGGCCGCGAGCGCGCCCGCAGCCGGATCCCGGCGCACACTCCTGGCTGCCGCGAATCCGCTGGCGGCGAGCGTCAACAGCAGCACGGGCCCGGCGACACCCTGCGCCACCAGGGCGTCGAGGAAGATGTTGTGCGGCGATTCGTGATAGAAGTCCGGATAGGCGCGGCTCAGGTCCGCCGATTGATGGCGCGCGAAGCTGGCGATAAAGGTCTCCGGTCCATAGCCCGCGGGCCAGCGTGCGGCAGCCATGCGCAGGCTGTCGCGCCAGAGCAGAAGGCGCGCTCCGCCCGCTGGTTCCTCGCGCGCCCAGTGGACGCGGGCCCGCAATTTCTCGCCGGCGGGAGACATGTAGAAGGCCGCGGCTGCCGCCATAATGGCCAGAACGACTGCCAAGTATGGCACGCGAAACCGCCTGCCCCACCAGATGGCGCACGGGGTGCCCTCTGGGCCCGTGCGTGCCGTATCGAGACTCCCCTCGACACCGGGCGCCGGCATGCGTGCCGACCCGGCACGTATGCGTGCGTGTGCCACATAAAAGACGGCTCCGGCCAGCATCCCGATCATCGCCGCGCGTGTGCCGCTGAATACGATGGCAATGGAGCCGGCCGCCGCGGCAACCCAGGCGAGCCACCTCCAGGGAGTCTGCTGTTCCAAGACGGCCAACGCCGCGCCGGCGAACACCACGAATAGCAGCCAGTTGGCGGAGTAATCCGCATGACCCAGCGTGGAAGGCGGCCGCACGATGGTCCAAATGCCTTCGCCGGCGTGATAACCGCGCGCGTCCAGCAGCGGATCCCAACCGAAATACTGCGCGATTCCGTAGACCGCCACGGCGAGCCCGCTAGCCGCAATGCCACGCAACACCAAGCGCAACCGGCCCGGTTGGCCGGCGCAGCATGCGGCCACCAGATATGCGAAGGCGAGCGCCGCGAGTTGCGTCACCAGGCCCCAGCAGCGCCAGTTGCTTCCGCCCAGCGAGAACGCCGGATTCACCGAGACCAGCGTAGAGACTACCAGCGAGACGGCCATGCCGCCCATCGCCAGCAAGAACCAGCGCGCCGCGCGCGAGGCTCGATAGAATCCCGCCGCGCCGCCGGACGCCGTCCACCAGACGGCCGCCACCGCGGTCCCCAGCAGGAGCAGCACGACCTTAGGTGTAACATCGAAGTAAAAAAACCATCCGGGAGCGATCGCCAGCGGAATTAACGCCATGACGACGGCCAGAAGCAGGGCCATATAGGCTACACTAGCTCACAGGCATGCTCGCAAGCACGGCGCAGTCTGTAAACACTTATCGCTATCTGAGCTTCCTGGGATCGCGTTGGCGATTTATCGCGGCATCCTGTGCGATTGCGGTGAGCCTGGCGCTGGTGGTGACTCTGACGCGTCCCAAGCTGTATACCGCCACCTGCCGGATTCTGATCGAGCCGCCCGCGGGCACAGACATCCGCAGCGCCTTAGGAGTAAGTCCCATCTACTTAGAGTCGCTTAAGACTTATGAACATTTCGCGGCGAGTGACAGCCTGTTTCTGCGGGCGCTGGACCAATTTCAGTTGCGGCAACATTTCCCGGGCCGGTCCATCGAATCGCTCAAAGCCGGAATCCTGAAAGTCGGGATGGTACGGGACACCAAGATCCTGGAGATCAAGGTCACGCTGACCGACCCGAGGACCGCCCAGGCGCTGGCGCAGTATCTGGGGGAGGAGACCGTCAAGCTCAGCCGCTCCGTGGACCAGGAAGCCGACCAGGATCTCTCGCAAGCCATCGAGAAGCAAGAGGCGGACGCGCAGGCGCGCCTGGAGCGGAGTGCCGCCGCCTGGACGCGCACCGTCGCGCAACAACCCGTCGAGGGCTTGCAACGGGACGTTCAAAGCGGAGGCGACCTGAAGACCAGCCTGGAGCGCCAACTGTTCCGCGCCGAAGCGGATGCTTCCGCGGGCGACGCGCGCGAAGCCGCCGCCAGCCGGGCCCGCGCCGATACTTTGCGGAAGCAACTTGCCCAAGTGGAGCGGGACCTGCCTGCCAAGGAAGAACTGCTGGCGCGCCGCATGGCCGAACGTAACCGCGTGGATGCCGAACGAACGGCCAGCCAGGAGGCCTATGCGACCGTCGAAACGCGGCTAAGCCAAGTGCGTTCGGATCGCGGATATCGCAGCGAGCGGCTAAAGATCATCGACCCAGGCATCGTTCCCGAGCAGCCGTCGGCCCCCAACGTTCCGCTCCGTGTGCTGGCGGCGCTGTTGCTGGGGTTGGTGGCGCCGGTCGTCTATTTGACGCTGGAGTTGAGCTATCGGACCCAGCGCGCGGTGGGGCAGGCCGCGCGGCCTGCCGCGAGGCTGCGCGCGACCGGGACCGGCGATGATTGAACGCACTGCGGTACGTCCGTGGCGGTGGGCCGCGCCGGCGCTGGTGGGCGCATATGCCGCGGCCATCGCGCTCGCCCCGAAACCGAGCGTGGCATGGGCGCTGGCTGCCCCGCTGGCGGCCGTACCATTCGCTTACTGGGCGATCCTGAAGCGCGACCGCTGGCTGACGCTGTTCTTCGCCGCGACGCTGCTGCTACCGCCGCTGCCCTTCGGACTGGGCAATTCCGGACCTCATCCAGCGCTGGTCTTCGCCGTTCTCGGCCTGCTGGCGGGAGTGCTCCGCCTCGGCGACTGGCGCGCGCCGGACGCGCCGCTGAATCGCGCCTTCGGAATGTTCTTCTTGATCCTGCTGGGCAGCGCGGCGGAAGCCATGCTTTATTCGGGCGCAGGCATAGGGCTGGGGAGCCTGATGCGGGTGCTGTTGTTCGGCATTTCCGTTTACGTGTTTTTTTACGCGGCCTACGGCCCGGGCTCCCGCGAAACGCCAGACGCCTTCGCGCAGACCCGCGCACTTTACTGGATGGCCGTGGCTTCCGCGTTGTTCGCCTGCGTCGATTTCTATTTCCAGTTCCCCGCGCCGGCGGGATTTGGCGAGCAGTTCATCTGGCTGCAGTCCGGCGTCTACCGGCGGGCGCAGGGTCTGTTTTACGAAGCCAGCACGCTGGGCAACTTTTGCGCGTTCTTCCTGACCATGATCGCGGCAGCGCTGCTCGCACCGCGGCAACAGGCCCCGGTTTCGCGCCGCGGGCTGCTATTGGGCGGGATGGTGTTCGCCGCCGCCCTGGTGCTCTCCTACTCGCGCGGCTCTTTGCTGAATGCCTTGGTGGCGATCGCGGTCCTGATCTATTTGAATCGGTCCCGCATCCGGCTGGGCAGATTCTTCCTGGCGCTGGCGGGCGCCGCGGTGGCTGGCGGGCTGGCAGTACGCGCGCTGCTGCCATCGTTCAGCGGCGCGTTCGCGGGCGCTTACTGGATGCGCGTCTCCACCTCCGTGCAATACGTTTTCTCGGAAACCGAAGGGCTGCTTTCGGGGCGCCTCGAGAGCTGGCGCGCCGTGCTCGGATTCCTGGCACAGCATCCGTGGCACGCGCTGTTCGGCGTGGGGTACAAGACGCTACCCTACTCGGACTACCTGGGGCGCACCGTGATCACGGATAATATGTACCTCAGCCTGCTGGCGGAAACCGGTATCGTGGGACTGGGCGCGATGGTATGGCTGAGCCTGCAGATCCTGCGATCGGCGCGGCGCGCGGCGGCGGCGGCGGATCCGCGGCGCCGCTTTTTCGGCAGTTGGATTTTTGCGTTTTGGGCCGGTCAGATGGTGCAGATGTTCACGGGCGACTTGCTGACGTACTGGCGGGTATTACCGCTGTACTTCTGGGCGCTGGCGGTCGCGGTGCGCCATGAACATCCTGTGTCTTGACCAGTTCGGCGAGTTAGGGGGCGCGCAGCGTTGTCTGTTGGATCTGATGCCCGCTATGGCCGGCCGCGCATGGCGCGTGCATCTGGCCGCGCCCGGCAACGGCCAACTCGCGGAGCGGGCCGCCGCGATGCACGCCACCGTGGACCCCATACGGTGCGGACCCTATTCCTCCGGCAAGAAAACGCTGGCGGACATGGCGCGCTTCGCGGCCGAAACGCCGCGGCTGGCCGCCGAGATCCGCGGGCTGGTCTGGCGATATGACGCGGATCTGATTTACGTGAACGGGCCGCGCCTGTTGCCGGCGGTGGCTCTGGCCGCGCGCAAGGGTCCGCGCGTGTTGTTTCATTCCCACAGCCTGCTGGATGGGAACGCGCTGTGGCTGGCGGGACGCTCGCTGGCCATCGTGCGCGCGGCGATAGTAGCCTCCTGCCGCTTCGTGGCAGCGCCGCTGTTGCCTTACTCCGGTGATCGCGGTATCCGGGTGGTGTACAACGGCGTGCGGCAGATACCGAAGCCCAGCAACCCGCCCGCAACGGGGGTATTCCGCATCGGCGTAATCGGCCGCATCTCGTCTGAAAAGGGGCAGGCGGATTTCCTGCGCGCGGCCCGCATTCTGCACAATCTGCACAATGCCGCGCCCCAATGCCGGTTTCTGATCTGCGGGGCGCCGCTGTTTTCCAACCCGGCTGCCATGCGATACTGCGCGGCACTCGAGGCGCTGGCCGAAGACCTGCCCGTGGAATTCGCCGGCTGGACGGAGGATGTGGATGGCGTGCTGGCCACGCTGGACCTTCTGGTGGTTCCTTCCGCGTCAGTGGATGCAACGCCGCGCGTGATCCTGGAGGGTTTCGCCGCCGGCGTGCCCGTGGTGGCCTTCGCCTCCGGCGGCATTCCCGAGATCTTGGAGCATGGAGTGACCGGATTCCTGGTGGAAGAGCGTTCGCCTGCAGCGCTGGCCCGCGCCATACGGGATGTGCTGCGGGAACCGCACCGCCTGCGCGAGGCGGCCGAGAAGGCCCGCGCGAAGGCCCGCACGGAGTTCAGCCTGGAGCGGTATCGGGCACAGATGATCGAGGCGATCGAAGCGGCGCTTCGAGTTTGATCCACCACCTCGCGCGTGTCCATGCCCGCCTTAATCGGCTTGATCGCGACGCGTCGGCGAACCGGCCGCCTCTGCTCCGCCAGCCATACCTCACCCGGCGGCCTGGAAACGGAACATGCCCCCCGCTGTCGCGCGCGGTGCGGGCTGCTATCATGAGTTCCAGCATGCCAGATCTGAGTTCGGTTTCCGCTCCGATGTCCGAAGCCGTCACCCACAACATCCGCGTGGAGGTTCTGTCGCGATACTCGGCCGAGAACTCACGGCCGCTGCAGGACGAGTGGGTGTTTCAATACACGGTGCGCATTACGAATCAGGGAACCGATACGGTGCAACTTCTCAGCCGCCACTGGATCATTACCGATGCCGTGGACCACATCGAGGAAGTGCAAGGTCCGGGCGTGATCGGCGAGAAGCCGGTGCTGGCGCCGGGCGAGTCGTTCAAATACTCGTCATGGTGCCCGCTCAAGACTCCCGTGGGCATGATGCACGGCACTTACCAGATGGTCCGCACGGATGGGAGCCAGTTCGACATCGAGATTGCGCCTTTCGCGTTGAAAGCCCGCTACACGGTGAATTGAATCGGGGGAGGAGGGCCAGGGCTACGCCGCCACACATCCCGACCCCGGTGGTGCTTACCGTGATCATAGTTTCAGCCGGCTCCGGATGTAGGTCCCGTCCCCGGAACGTCCATTCCCAAAACCGGACACTTTCACATTCCCATCCCCCCCGCTCCTAACCTTTTTCCCCCAAAGGAGTCATAATGTTACCGGCCTCGGATCGATTGGCAGGCGCCGTGCCTCTCCCTCCGTGGAACCAAACATGGATGTACCAAGAAAAGACGCAGCCAAGAAACGCCTGATCAAGCGCATTATCATTGGGTTAGTGCTACTCGCCGCCCTCGCGCCCGTGGGCTACTGGGTGGGAATCCCGTTTATCTCCAAAGGCCACTTGAAGGCCGCCGCGCCGGGCGTGGAACTCTCCACCCTATGGCCCGAATTTGTGAAGCGCGGTCCCATGGTGCTTGAGGTGCGTGGCTTGGGCACGCTGGTCCCCGAGGACACCCTGCTGGTCCCGGCCCAAACGGACGGGCGCATCGACAAGATCCTCATCAAGCCCGGCACGCCGGTCAGGCCGGACAGCGTCATCCTGGTGATGAGCAACCAGGAGCTGCAGACCGCCCTGCTGGATGCCCAATTCACTCTCAAAGCCGCGCAAGCCGCTTACACCGACCTGCGCGTGACCCTGGAAAAGCAAGGGCTGGACCTGCAAGCCAACGCCGCGCAAGTGTCCGCCGATTACCATTCCGCGCAGCTTAAAGCCGAGCGCGACGACGCCCTGGTGAAAGAGGGCCTGGTAGCCCAGGTGGATGCCAAGATTTCCGACGTCACCGCGCAGGAGCTATCCACGCGCAACGGGATTGAGGAAAAGCGCCTGAGCATCAACCAGGAGTCGGTGGAGGCCCAGTTGGCCGCGCAGAAAGTCAAGGTCGACCAGCTTGAGGCCGAGTACAAGCTGAAACAACAGCAGGTGGAGGAACTCAGAGTCCGGGCGGGCGCGGAAGGCATGCTGCAAGCGCTGCCGGTGCCGGTTGAGGAAGGCCAGAAAGTGCTGGCCGGAACCGCGCTGGGCAAAGTCGCGCAACCCTCGCACCTGAAAGCCGAACTGAAGATCGCGGAAACCCAGGCCAAGGACGTCAGAATCGGACAGCCGGCCGTCATCGACACGCGCAATGGCCTCGTGAAGGGCAGCGTTTCGCGCATCGACCCGGCGGTATTGAACGGAACGGTGACCGTGGATTGCAAGCTGGAAGGTCCGCTGCCGGACGGCGCTCGTCCGGATTTGAGCGTGGATGGAACCGTCGAGCTGATGCGGCTCGACGATGTGGTCTACACCGGGCGGCCGGTGTTCGGGCAGGCGGACAGCAAGGTCAGCCTGTTTAAGATCGAGCCGGAGGGCAAGTACGCCGACCGCGTCCAGGTCGAGTTGGGCCGCGCTTCCGTCAATACCATCGAGGTGAAAAAGGGGCTGAACGTGGGCGACCGGGTGATCTTGTCGGATATGTCGGCTTGGGACCAGTACGACCGAATAAAGTTGAACTGAACCCGCGAACGAAACGTATTGGAGATGAAATGGGCACTAACGGAAAAGAATCGCTGATTGTCTTGGATGGGGTGACGAAGGTGTTCGTGACCGACGAGGTCGAGACCCACGCCCTATCCGGGATACAACTCGATCTGAAGAAGGGCGAGTACCTTTCGATTGCCGGACCGTCGGGCTGCGGTAAGTCTACCTTGCTGGCCATTCTGGGCTTGCTGGATACGCCGAGCGACGGCACCTATACCCTGAACAGCCGGCCGGTCAGCGGGCTGAAGCTCTCGGAACGCGCGCGGATTCGCAACCGCGAGATCGGTTTCATCTTCCAGGCGTTCAACCTCATCGGCGATCTGACGGTGTATGAGAACGTGGAGTTGCCGCTGACCTATCGCGGGATGGGGTCGGCCGAACGCAAGAAGCGCGTGCAGGAGGCGCTGGAGCGCGTGGGCATGTCGCATCGCATGAAGCATTATCCTTCGCAGCTCTCGGGCGGCCAGCAGCAGCGTGTGGCGGTGGCCAGGGCGCTGGGCGGCGATCCAGTCATCCTACTGGCGGATGAGCCGACTGGAAACCTGGATTCGGCCAACGGGGAAGCGGTCATGAATTTGCTGAAGGATCTGCACCGCAATGGCGCCACCATCTGCATGGTGACCCACGATCCGCGGTACGCGCAGTTCGCGGATCGCACCATCCGCCTGTTTGACGGCCGTATCGTCGAGGAAAGCTACGAGGCGACGCGGAATTAGTGGGGCGGTTCCCCTGGACCGCAGCGGACGCCCCCGTCCGCCCATCTTGGTTGGTTCAACGAGGGAAGGCACATAGGAGGGAGAATGCTACTCGCAAGCGCCCTGGTGGCGCTGGCAAGCGCGCTCAGCTTGCCGGCAACTGGAAGCGTTCATCAAGAGTCCAGCCGGATTTATCCTCTTTCGGCGCGTGGACGAGTGTCGCTCCAAAACATCAACGGCGATGTGCACATCCGCGCCTGGGACCGCAATGAGGTGCGCATCGCAGCCGTCAAAACCGCCTCCAGCCGGGGCTTGCTGGACGAAGCCCGCGTGATCGTCGATTCGAGCGCCGATGCGATCGGCATCCGCACCCGTTTCGGCGACGGATCTACCACCAATCCCGGCAGCGTGGAGTTTACCGTCATGGTGCCGAGGCATGCGCGCTTGACTGAAATCAAGGCAATCAATGGGGCGGTGGATATCGAAGGCGTCAGCGGTGGCATCAACGCGTCGTCGGTGAACGGACCGGTGCGCGCGGAAAAGATCGCCGGAGACGTCCGCCTTTCCACCGTAAACGGAAAGCTGGAAGCCACCTTCGAGCGTCTGAGCGACGCCAAAACGATCTCCATGAATTCCGTGAACGGACCCATCTCGCTCTCCATCCCTTACGACGCGGGAGCTGAGTTCAATGCGCGCAATGTCACGGGCGGCATCGACAACGATTTCGGCATTCCCGTGAGCCAGGATCACTCCGCCGGCAGCAAGTTGCACGGCGTGTTGAAGGGTGGCGGGACTTACATCGATCTGCACAACGTCAACGGCACGATCTGCATCATGCCGATGTCGCACGGCCGCCGCGTCAAATTCACCTAGGTAGGACAGGCTTCCGCCTGTCGTCAATGATGCTGCAAGACCTTCGCTTCGCATTTCGCATGCTCCTGCGCAGCAAAGGCTATACGGCGGTAGCGGTGGTCGCCCTGGCGTTGGGCAGCGACGCCATCGGCGCCGACGAGGCGCTCATCAAATACAGTGTCGGCTTCGAAGCCGGCGTCGCGGAGAATGACTGCGCAGTCAACGGGCAGGTTCTCGTCGATCTTGAGTTTCAAACGGTGTGTTCCAGAGGTAGCTCCGCTGTACCTCACGGGCCAATTCTGCGGCATAAGCCAAGGCTGCGTGAATATCCAATTCCTGGAGTGAGGGGGAGCTTTGCAGTAACTCTTCACGGGCCACGCCTGCGGCCAGGTTATCGAGGATGACGGAAATCATGACCCGCGTGCCGCGGATGCACGCCTTGCCATGACAGACCTGCGGGTTGACGCTGACGCGCTCCTGCCATTCCAACATTTCTCTATTCTACCTCTTGGGGCCGAAACGCATGTAGCGCCCAGACGAGGAGGTGGAGCGAAGCGGCCTCAGACCGGCGACCGAACCGGAGAATTCATTCGCGATTCGCGAATCGCGAATCGCGAACGCGGAGTGCACGTCATCCGGCATTAAGGGGCACTGCAATCTCTTCGACTCGCCAAGCAGCGTAGGCGAGCGATTGCCGAATGTCCTCTTCCTCCAGATACGAATAGGCTTTAAGGATTTTCGGCACGGGATTATGCCGCGCGGGCCGCGCAGGCCGCGCAGGCAGGGCTTCCTCACATGATGTGAGGGCTACGTGTAGTCGGGCATGTTATCTGCCTTCATTGTACCGTGATCCCGTCGGGACAGGCCGGCAGCCCTTGTACAAGACCTGTCCGTACCCCGTAGGAATGCCTGCCTTTGGAGTGCAGCGCGAGCAGGTCCTTGTCGATGCGAGGCTTGTAGTAGAAGCCTTCCAGGAAGCCTGTGGAGACCAGGTTGATGAGGTTGCGATAGCCTTCCTGGGTCTCGCGGTGATTCGGCAAGTGAGCTGCTCGGCGAGATCGAGGATGAATCGGCAGGGCACGAGCCCCCCACGATCCGGCTCGAGTGCCGCCGGAAGGGGCATCCCAATTTCGACCTGCCTACCGCAGGAACGAATACCCGACATAGAACACGTTGTTATCGACACCGGGATTGAAGCTGGTGGTATAG
>Ga0182018_10000204_pt1 | contig 77611 bp, 73 predicted proteins | sample 812P2MmetaG_FD_120490 | JGI IMG/M metagenome (GOLD analysis project Ga0182018, IMG submission 120490) | Permafrost microbial communities from Stordalen Mire, Sweden - 812P2M metaG | ecosystem: Environmental > Terrestrial > Soil > Wetlands > Permafrost | place: Sweden: Stordalen | collected... | reverse complement strand
CTCGGCCAGCAGCCGACCCGCGAGTGGCCCGTTCTGGCGGATCGTCGTCAGCGGCGGGTCGCTGTGCGCAGCGAGCGACACATCGTCGTAGCCGACGACTGCGACGTCCTCGGGAACACGCCGACCCTGGGCGTGAAGCTCCTCGATCGCGGCAATCGCCATAAGGTCACTGCTGACGAAGACGCCGTCGAGATCGCCTGCACGCTCGAGCAGCGCGCGCATCGCCGCGGCTCCCGAGGCCGGCGAGTAGTCGCCGTATTCGACGAGCGCGTCCTCGGCTTGCGTGCCGGCCTCCCGCAGCGCAGCCGAGTAACCGCGGTATCGCTCCTCGACCTCGCGCGCCCGGGCAGGACCGCCGATGAACGCAACGCGCCTTCGTCCGGATCGCAGCATGTGGGCAGCCGCGGTCCGACCGCCGGCGAAGCTGTCTCCATCAACGGAGCAATAGTCATGCGACCCCGGCATGCTGCCCCAGATGATGAAAGGCGCGCTTGCCTCGACAAGCGTGCTGATGTGCTGCTGGGTGCAGCTTGCCGCCATCAGGATGAAGCCGTCGACGCGACCGGAACCCAGGTAGCGTCCCACCCACTCGGTGTCCTTGGGCGTGATCTGGATCAAGAGCAGGTCATAGCCGTTTGCGTGCAGCCCAGCCGAGACACCGCTCATGATCTCGAGCGAGAACGCGTCGGCAACCGCCCAGTCCGCCTCATACGCGTACGTCACGAGCGCGACGATCTGGCTCTGCTTGAGACTCAGCCGTCGAGCCGGCTCGTTCATCTGGAAGCGATGCTCACCCGCGATCGCGCGGATCCGCCGCTTCGTCTCGCCGCCAATCAGCGGGCTGTCGTTCAGCGCGCGAGAGACGGTCGACTTCGAGACGCCTGCCAAGCGCGCCAGGTCGGCGATCGTCTGCACTTGAGTGTCGGGCGTATGCAACCGGTTGCACTATACAGGGCCGCAAACGCATCGTCAACCCCGAGGGCCGCTCAGCTACCAGCGACTGTAGACAATTCAGTCGCTCTCCATTTCTAGACCTTGTGTACGGCGACGCCGGCCGACTCGAGGATCGCGACGCCGCCGCTCGGCGGATCGGCAAGCCAGGCGCTGTCGATCGTGCTCGCGTGGGCGACGACGTTGAGGCCGCGCTCGTCGAAGTAGCCGGAGCTCGAAGAGTCGATGAACATCGTCTCGCGCCTGTCCAACGCCAGAAGTTCGGCGAGCGCGGCCTCAATGTGGTCGCTCACGCCCGCAATGTCGACAACGCCTGGCTAGCTGACCCACCTTTGAACGGCGTAGCGATCCTCGAATCCGCCGGCGTCGCGGTCACCGAGGTCTGATACATCGCCACTCGTCAGGCGTCATGAGGCAGGCGGCGCCTTTCCGGCAGGTCCGTTCGGACAGCGGATTCCGACGAACCAAGAGTCCAGCACCGACATTTGAGCCCGTGTCCGGTCACGCCATCCGGCCGCACGCCACGGCATACGACACGGTTCGGGCCATGTTGAGAGTGGAGCGCCGCTCGGCTTCGTGGCTTGTATGTTGCGATGGGTGCCAGGCCAGTTCGCCAGCGGGTCGGTCGGAGATGTTCCGTTTGTCTACGTCGTAGGCCGGGTCAACCAGGGCATTCGTCGCGAGCTGCAGGCGAGGCTCGCAGCATGGGGCCTGAGCATCGCCGAGCTGACGGCACTTTCAGCTCTGGCGCGACGGCCCGGGCTCTCCAACGCCCAGCTTGCTCGTCGCGCCATGGTCACGCCACAGTCGATGATCGAGATTCTCAGCGCCTTGGAAGCCCGTGGCCTGGTGCGGCGTGAACTCGATCCGGATCACGCGCGGATACTGCGCGCCGAGTTGACACCGGCGGGCGCCAAGTTGCTTGCTGACGCGGAGGTGGCGATCCGCGTACTGGACGACGAGGTGCTCGCTGATGTCGCGCCGGAGAACCGCCAGGTGGTTCTCGAGGCCATGATGCACGCGATGGAGCGCCTGCGCTCGGGTCTGGGCGGCTCTCCAAACGGGAACCGACGAGATTCAGCAGGATCGACGGCACAAGCCAGCAGACGCGAAGAACCACACACCGAATGAGCGGGCGCCCACGGCGGACGGCGTTTCGCTCGGCGTGTGAGTTACGCGGTCTCGTGGCCTTAGTAGCATTCGGATACCTGATATACGTACTGCGCTGTGGCCGCACGGGGAAATGAGGAAAGATGAGCGAGTCCGCCACGCCGGGCTGGGACACGGATCTGGCAGGGGTTGCTAAGGGTCCTGGCCGACACCTCGGATTCACGGAGTGGCAGACGGTGACCCAACCCGAGGTCGATCGCTTCGCGGATCTCACCAACGACCACAACTTCATCCACGTCGATCCCGAACGGGCTGCGGCGACGTCGTTCGGCGGGACGATCGCCCACGGCTTCCTGAGCCTCGCGCTGCTCGCACCCGCGACGCAGCGACTGCGCGTGACCGACAGCACGACCGCCGTCAACTACGGCCTCGACCGGGTGCGCTTCCCCGCGCCGCTGCCGGTCGGCGCGCAGTGGCGGGCAGGAGCGGAGATCGCTGAGGTGGAGCCGGTCAAGGGCGGCGTTCAGGTCAAGATGGTCGCCACGCTCGAGGTACGCGACTCCGAGAGGCCCGCCTGCATCGCTGAGTGCGTATTCAGGTACTACGCATGAGCGGGATCCGCCTCGACGACAAGACCGCCGTCGTAACGGGCGCGGGACGCGGGCTTGGCCGAGCCTACGCGCAAGCGCTCGCCGGCGCCGGCGCGAGCGTCGTGGTCAACGACATCGATGCCGACGCCGCGACGAACGTGGCTAGAGACATTGTGGCCGCGGGCGGAGTCGCGATCGCAGCCCCCGGCGCGGTCGGCGAGACGGACACCGCTCAGATGCTGGTCGATCGCGCACTCGAGCGCTATGGCCGACTGGACGTCCTCGTTACCAACGCGGGTGTGCTGCGCGACGGCGTGCTGTGGAAGATGAGCGACGAGAGCTTCGATCTGGTGATCAAGACCCACCTGCGAGGAACGTTCACGTGCGCGCGCGCTGCCGCGATCACGATGCGCGCGCGCGGCGACGGGGGTCGGATCATCGTGATCGGCTCACCCGCCGGGCAGTTCGGGAACTTCGGCCAGACGAACTACGCGGCCGCGAAGGCCGGCATCGTGGCGTTCGCCCGAACCTGGGCGCTCGAGCTGGCGCGTAGCGCGATTACCGTCAACGCCGTGATCCCGACCGCCTGGACCGACATGACCGCGAGCATCCCTGCCTACGAACCGCTAGGCCGGCTCCTCGCTGCCGGTCAGCCGTTTCCCGAATCGGTCAGGCGAGACCACGCGCTGGGAGACCCAGGCGACTGCTCACCGCTCGTGGTGTTCCTTGCTTCGGATGGCGCGAGCGCCATCAGCGGCCAGGCGATCGGCATCGGCGGTGACAAGCTCACCCTCTACTCCCACCCGGCGGAGCTCGTCGCGGAGTTCCACGCCGGCGGGTGGAGCGCCGAGCAGATCGCCGAAGCGTGGCCCGAGGCCTTTGTGGCAGCGCAGCAGGCCTCAGGCCTCGAGCTCCCGCCGCTTGAGATCGACATACCCGACGCGAGGTGAGCATCGACCTTGAGAAGATCGTTGCGCTCGACGTGCACGTCCACGCCGAGCGAAACGACGGTCAGGAGCAGGACCCGGTCACGACCGAGGTCCTCGCCGCCGCGGCGGGGTATTTCGGTGGCAGCCCGCCGCAGCCAACGGCGCTCGAGGTCGCGGCCTACTACCGGGAGCGATCGATCCTCGCCGTCGTGTTCACGGTCGACGATGAGGCCGGGATGGGCAGGCGGCGCCTGGGCAACGACGAGGTGCTTGCGGCGGCGCGCGCAAACCCGGACGTGCTGATCCCTTTCGCGAGCGTGGACCCGCACAAGGGCAAGCTCGCGCTGCGCGAGATCGACGAGCTGATCCGGGCCGGTGCCCGCGGCTTCAAGTTTCACCCCAACACGCAGGCGTTCTTGCCGAACGACCCGGCGCACTACGCGATCTACGGGCTGATCGCCGATGCCGGGCTGATCGCCCTCTTCCACTCGGGCACCACCGGCATCGGCGCCGGAATGCCCGGCGGGGGTGGCGTCAGGCTCAAGTACTCGAACCCAATGCTGGTCGACGACGTCGCGGCCGATTTCCCGGGGCTGAAAATCATCCTCGCCCATCCCTCGTTCCCTTGGCAGGATGAAGCGCTGGCGATCGCGGTCCATAAACCGAATGTCTATATCGATCTTTCGGGGTGGTCGCCGAAGTACTTCCCCGAAATCCTCGTGCGCTACACGAACACGCTGCTGCGGGACAAGATGCTGTTCGGTTCGGACTACCCGCTGATCACACCCGACCGCTGGCTCGCAGACTTCGAGCGGCTGCCGATTCGCGATGAGGTGCGCCCACTCGTGCTCAAGACGAACGCCGCGCGGCTCCTCGGTCTGACCTGACGGAACTGCGATGGTGCAGCGCCCGGCACGAGCTTGCCTGCGACCGCGACCGGGGTACGGATGTCCGAGTTGAAGCGACGCCGCGTGGCGAGCCAGGACGGTGACCTGAGCTGGCCGCTGCGGCACGCCGCGCGGCTGTTTGCCGATCGTGACGCCGTCGTGGCCGGCGGTGTGACGAGGAGCTACGGCGAGCTAGTGGGCCTTGCCCAATGCTGACCAGATCGGACAGCAGCGAGGCGTTCGTGGTCGAGCCGGCGATCGGATCGCCCAGCTCGTGATCGTGGCGCTGCCGGAGGTCGAGCTGGAGGAGCGGGCGGCGCTCGAAGCTGCGGCTCGCGGCGCGCGCGGGTTCGGCTCGAGTGGGTAGCCGGCGATGTCGGGAGTCGGTCCGTGGGCGCTCAGAACGGGTACTTCGCAGGCTCGTCGCGCTCCGTCAGCCACTGCCAGAAGGTGAACTCCTCGACGTTCGACGGTCCGCCGAAGCGTGCGCCGTTGCCCGACGCGCCGGTGCCGCCGAAAGGCATCCGCGGGTCGTCGTCGACGGTCTGGTCGCCGATGTGCACGATCCCGGTGTGCAGCCGCTCGGCCACCGCTCGCCCGTGCTCGGTCGAGCTCGTGTAGATGCCGCTGCTCAGGCCGTACTCGGTGTCGTTGGCCGCAGCGACCGCTTCGTCGTCGCTCGCGACCACGAGGACGGGTGCGACGGGACCGAAGATCTCCTCGCGCCAGACTCGCATCTGCGCTGTCACGCCGCCGAGAACGGTCGGCGGGTAGTAGGGCGAGTCGGGCTTCCCGCCGGCCAGAACCGTCGCGCCGGCGGCGGATGCCTCGCTGACGAGCCCGTGGACCCGGTCGACCTGCGACGGGTTGATCAGCGGCCCGATCGCGACCTCGTCCTTGTAGGGGTCACCGACCGGCAGGTGCGACGCGCGCTCGGCGAGCGCGGCGAGATAAGCGTCGGCGACCTTCTCGTGCACGATATGCCGCCCCGCGGCCATGCAGATCTGCCCTTGATGCAGGAACGACCCCCAGGCGCCGGACGAGCTCGCTCCGTCGACCTCGGCGTCGTCGAGCACGATGAAGGCATTGTTTCCGCCGAGCTCGAGCGCCACTCGCTTGAGGTTGCGCCCGGCGATCTCACCGACGATTCGCCCGACGCTGGTCGAGCCGGTGAAGGAGACCATCGCGATCTCCGGCGCCTCACAGATCGCCTGGCCCGCTTCTGCGCCGCCCGGCACGACATGGAAGAGGCCGATCGGAAGGCCGGCGTCGCTCAGCACGCGCGCAAGGAACAGGCCGCTAGTGACCGGGGTGTTGGGGTCGGCCTTGAGGACAACGGCGTTTCCGAGCGCGAGCGCCGGCGCCACAGAGCGCGTCGAGAGCACCATCGGGAAGTTCCATGGAGCGATCACGCCAACCACGCCGACGGGCACGCGACGGGCGATGCTTTTGATGCCGCGCGGGTCAGGCACCTCGAAGCGGAATTCCTGCGAGTGGTGGAGCTCAGCCGCTTCACGCAGCTCGCCGATCGCCAACAGGTTGACCTCGAACTCGGCGCGCGCGCGCGCCGCTCCGGCTTCCCGAACGAGCCACGTTTCGGCCTCCTCGTGATGCTCCTGGAAGATGTCCGCGGCGCAGCGCAGGATCTCCGCACGCTCCGACGCCTCCGTCGCCGCCCACTCGCGCTGTGCCTGCGCTGCTTCGGTGGCCGCGCGCAACACCTCGGCTGCGCCCCCGGCCCCGACGCGCCCAAGCGAGTTGCCGGTCGCCGGCTCGATGACGTCGAGCGACTCCGGTGCCTCGCTCCAGCCACCGTTCCAGAGCTTGCTGTCTGCCTCTGAGATATCGAACAGTGCAGTTCCGGTCGCGGTCATGCGGTCCCCTTCCTAGTGCTGGTCATCAGGCGGCCATCCGAAGGACGGGCTTGACCACGCGCCCTTCTTCGGCTTCTCGTGCCGCTTCGTTGATCTGGTCAAAGTCATAGTGGCGGATCAGCAGCTCGACCGGGAAGCGACCCTGCTCCCAGTAGCGGATCAGCTCAGGGATGAACGCCTGCGGCACGCTGTCGCCTTCGACGATGCCACGTACGACGCGCCCGCCGGTGAGAATCGTGTTGACGTTGAGCCTGACGTCGCTGCCGAATGGCGGCGCCCCGATCACGCCCGCGGTGCCGAGCGGGCTCAGGCAGTCGACGCAACTGCGCAGTACGTCCGGGACGCCCGTCGTCTCGAGTGCAAAGTCGACGCCGTGCTGGCTGACGCGTCGAATCGCCTCGGCGAGGTCGATGCCCGTAGCCTCGACAGTGTGTGTCGCGCCGAGTTTGCGCGCGAGCTCGAGGCGCGCCGCGTTGCGATCGACCGCGATGATCACCGAGCAACCGGCGATCACGGCAGCGAGAATCGCCGCGCCGCCGACCGCGCCGCAACCGAACACCGCAAGCGCGCTGCCGGCGGGCACATCGAGCGTGTTGAGCACGGCGCCGGCCCCGGTCTGGAAGGCGCAGCCGAACGGCGCAACGATGTCGAGTGGGATGTGGCTCTCGATCCCGACGACGTTGCGCTCGCGCGCCACGGCCCGCGTTGCAAAGCTCGACTGGCCAAAGAAGTGCGCCCCCAGCGGGCTGCCAGCTCGTGTCAAGGAGCTCGTCTCGTCCTCGGCCCGGCTCGCCGCGAAGTTGTGTTCGAAAAACCGGTGGCAGTAGGAAGGCTTAGCGCGGAGACAGCAGGGGCAGATGCCGCAGGAGTCAAACGTGAGGCCGACGCGCTCGCCGACATGCACCGAGCGAACGCCCGCGCCGACGTCGATGACGACGCCTGCGCCCTCGTGACCGAGCACCGCGGGGAGGGGCACCGGAATCCACTGATCGCGACAGATCAGATCGGTGTGGCAGATTCCGGCAGCATGCACCGCTATCAACACCTCGTCGGCTCGTAACTCGCCGACCTCCACCTCCGTCAGCACAAAGGGCGCGCCGCGACTCTCTGTCACGGCCGCGATAATCGCCATCAGGGATCCCCGCCCGAGTCGGGAGCGTGGCGCCGGACGCGGTAACCGACCGGCATGAAGCGCAGCCCGGTGCGCTCCTCGACCAGGCCCCAGATGCCGCGAGGGATGAAGAGCGCGAACGCGATGGCAGTGGCGCCGAGGCCGATCAGGTACGAGGTTCCGTCGTTGCCAAACTGCTGCTGGATGAAGTACAGGATGATCGCGCCGATGATCGGCCCCTCGAACGTGCCCAGGCCACCGACCAGCACCATGAAGATCATGAAGGCGCTGTAGTTGACCGAGAAGATCGAGGTCGGCTCGATGAAGAGGATGTTTGCGAGGGTCATGGCACCCGCCGCGCCGCATCCCGCAGAGGCGAGGATGAACAGGATCCGCTTCCCCGCCACGACACGGACGCCGACCGAGGACGCCGCTCCCTCGTCATCGCGGATCGCCTGGAGCGAAGCACCAAGGCGGCTGCGCAGCAGGAGAAAGACTGCGATCACGAAGAACGCGGTCAGGGCGAGGGTCAGCCAGTAGGTGTAGTGCTCACGATGGGTCGGCGAGTAGGTGTAGAGCTGGATCAGCGAGGTCCCGGTGCCGGCGCCGAGCTGGTTGTCGAAAGAGACGAAGATGCCGATCGCTTCGGCGAGGACCCAGGTCCCGATTGCGAACTGCGCGCCGCGGAAGCGCAGCACGATGAACGAAAGCGGGATCGACACCACGGCGCAGAAGAGCGTCGCGAGGAGCATCGCCACATACGGGTCGACGCCGTGGAGCGCGAACCAGACGGTCGCATACGCGCCGAGGCCGATGTAGGCCTGCAAACCGACCGATACCAGGCCGGCGTAGCCGGCGAGTGCGTTCCACATGACCGCCATCAGGACGAGCGTCAGCAGGCTCGTGAGATCCTGCACGACGCTCGCTCCCATGACGACGGGCACGAAGGCGAGGGCAACGATCAGCACGCCAAAGCCACTGGTGAAGCCGGCCGAGAGCGGCGTCCAGCGCTGGATCCGGGCACCGGCGAGCGCCGGCGTGGGGCTTGCCTCGGATGCCGTCATGTCGTGACCGTGGGCACGGCACGACGCGCCCCACGAGCGCTCCGCAGGGTCAGCAGGCCCCCGCGCGGCGAGACGAGGACGACGAGGAACACGATATGGCCGGCGAGGATCGAATACTCGGGGTTGATCTGCGCACCGACCGTCTGAGCGACGCCGAGCACGATCCCGCCGAGCAGCGCCCCCCAGAGCGACGAGCCGAGCCCGCCGATCACGACCGCCTCGAACGCGAAGATCAACTGGTCGGGGCCGGAGTAGGGGAAGAAGCTCGAGCGGAGCGCCAGCGCCAGCCCGCCGACAGTCGCGATCGCGACAGCGACGGCCGTCGCCCATGCGTAGACCGAGCGGGAGTCGATGCCGACGAGCTCAGCGGTATCGGGGTCTTCTGCGGTTGCCCGCATCCGGCGCCCGGCGTTCGTCCGCGACAGGAACAGCTGAACGCCCGCGAAGATCAACACGGCAGCGCCGAAGATCAGCGCGCTCAGCGCCGAGATCGAGATCTCGCTGTTGATCTTCCACGCAGCGGTGACAAGCGAGCCGGTGTCCTGCCCGAGTGAGCGGACATCCGGCGAGAAGGTCTGCTCGAGGACGTTCTGGATCACGATCGAAAGACCGAACGTTGCGAGCAGCGGCGTCAGCAGCCCGGAGCGGAGGCTGCGCTGCAGGACGAGTCGCTGGAGCAGGTAGCCGAGCAGCAACATGACCGGCAGAACCGGCAGGAGGCCGATCAGCGGCGAGACATTCCAGTGCTCGAGCAGGAGGTAGATCAGGTAGGCCCCGAGGACGGCTATGTCGCCGTGGGCGAGGTTGATGATCCGCATCACGCCGAACATCAGCGCGAGCCCGCAGGCGATGATCCCGTAGTAACCACCGAGAAGGATCCCCTGGATGACGTCGTTGACCCACGTCATGCGCCGACACCCGCGGATCGGTGGAGGCCGAAGTAGGCCTCGGTGATCTGCTCACGCGTCAGCTCGTCGCGGGCGCCCTCGAGCACGAACCGGCCCTCGAGCATGCAGATGATGCGGTCGGCGATCGTCGCTGCGCGGGTGATGTCCTGATCCACGAGCAGGACCGTGGAGCCTTCGCCGATCACGCTCTTCAGCGAGCTGTAGACCGCTTCGACGGCGACCGGCGCAAGCCCCAGCGAGACCTCGTCGAGCAGGAGCAGCCGCGGGTTCGAGATCAGCGCGCGGCCGATCGCCGTCGCCTGCTGTTCACCGCCGGACAGCGTTGCTGCCCGCTGAGCCCGCAGTGGCTGGAGCATCGGGAACGCCTCGATGACGCTGTCGACCGTCCAGCGGCCCGGACGCCGGCGCTGAACGGCGACGCTGAGGTTCTCCTCCACCGTGAGGTTGGCAAACAGGCGGCGGCCCTCCGGGACGAGCGCGATGCCCATCCCGACCCGTCGATGCCCCGGCAGCTTGGTCACGTCGACACCGTCGAAGGTGATCGTCCCGGCGCTCGCCCGGTGGGCACCGGCAATTCCGCGCAGCAGTGTGGTCTTGCCGGCGCCGTTGGCGCCGACAAGCGCGATCGTCTCGCCTTCGCGGACCGTGAGCGACACGCCGCGCACAGCCTCGAGCAAGCCGTGGCGGAGCGTGAGCTGCTCGATCACGAGCTGCGGCTCGGCGGATTGCTCAGCGCGCGCTGCGTTCATGCGGCAGCCGTTCCGAGGTAGGCATCGACCACACGAGCGTCGCTCATCACCGCGCGCGGTTCGCCGTCGGCGATGACGCGGCCCGCGTCCATGCAGATCAGCCGGCTCACGACCTGGACGAGGATGTGCACGATGTGCTCGATCCATACGATCGCGATCCCGGCGCTGCGAAGCTCGTTGATCATCGCCACAAGCGCTTCGGCCTCGGCGTCGGTGAGCCCGGCGCCGATCTCGTCGAGCAGCAGCAGAACGGGGTTGGTTGCGAGCGCTCGCGCCAGCTCCAGGCGCTTGCGCCCGAGCAGCCCGAGCGTGTCGGCGCGACGGTCGGCGACATCGTCCAAATCGCACAGGGCGAGCACCTCGAGGCAGCGATCGTAGGCTGCGCGCCGGCGCAAGCCGCCGCCGGTCGAGGCGCCAACGAAGCAGTTCTCGAAGACGGTCATGCCGCCGAACGGCCGCGGCACCTGGTGTGCACGCCCGATGCCGAGGCGCGCCCGCCGGCTGGCCGCCGCGTGTGTGATGTCGGTGCCGCGGAATGCGACCGTCCCGCTCGACGGCGCAATCGTTCCGGCGAGGACGTTCAGCAGCGTCGTCTTGCCGGCGCCGTTGGGCCCGACGATGCCGACGGCATCACCGGGACCGATTGCTAGATCCACGCCGTCGAGGGCCGCAAGCGCTCCGAACTGCCTACGGACCTCAACGGCTGCGAGCAACGGCTGTGGTGCCATGCTCGTGGATCAGTACTCCACTAGTTGTAAGGCTGCAGCTTCGCCTGGATCGGCACCGCGGGGTAGTCCTTGTGCTCGCAGAACAGGAACTCGAGCGGGTACTTGCTGCCCTTCTTCGTGGTTAGCCACTGGCCGCCCGGGATCGGGGTAGCGACGACGTTCGGCACCGGGTTCTTGGTCGGGCTGTTCGTGCCCCAGTGCAGGTTCCCCAGCGGCGTGTTGACGTTGAGGTTCTTCAGCGCCGAGGCGACGGCTGTCTTGTCCTTCGGGTTGCCGCTCTTTTTGAGCGCCGCGGCTGCGACATCGAAGAGCGCCATGCTCGCACCAGTCTGCTGATTCCAGTACTTGCCGCTGTGCCTCTCGTAGCCGGCCGCGAGCTCCTTGTTGGTGATTCCGGTCAACGACGAGCCGCCCGGCCATGTCGGGCCCCAGTAGCAGCCGGTCGCGAGCTTGTTGCCGAGCTTCAGGCCGACCGCCTCGATCTGCGAGACGAACAGCCCGGTCTTGGCGATCTGGGCGATCTTCACCATGCTCGTGTAGCCCTGCTGCGCCGCCTGACGCCAGAACGTAGTGAAGTCCGGCGGGATCGGAAACGTGTTGAAGATCTGGCAGTTGTTCTGCTTGAACATCGTGATCTGCGAGGTGAAGTCGGTCGTGCCGTCCTCGTAGGCCCCCGGATCGATGATCTTGTAGCCGGCCATGGTCAGCAGCGGCTCGAGCGCACCGCGGATCGCGTTGCCGTCCGAGTCGTTCGGGTACATCACGCCGATCGTCTTGTTCGTCGGCACCTGCGGCCACATGTCCGTGTAGGTGTCGAAGAAGTTGCCGACGCCGAAGCTGAAGTGGAAGATCCATTGGAAAGCCACCGGCTTGGTCAGGCTGTTGCCCGAGCCGAGCCACCAGCCCTGCCACGGCACGGTCGTGGACACCGCCGGAACACCGGCCGCCTCGGCCGCGCCGACGGCGGCAAGCACGACCTCAGGCGTCGAGGTCGCAAGCAGCAGGTCGATGTTGTCGCCGCTGATCAGCTGCTGGGTGACCTGCGCCGAGACCGATGGGCTCGACTGCGCGTCCTTGTTGATGATGTTCACCTTGTATGTCTTACCGGCGATCTTGAAGCCCTTATCGAAGGCCTTCTTGGCGAGGCTGATCACGTAGGGGTCCGGCTCGCCGAAACCGGCGTCGGCGCCGGTCAGCGGGCTGACATAGCCGATCGTGATCGTCTCGACGGAGGCGTCACGCGCCTCAGGGTTGTTTGGCCTCGCCCAGGCCGGCTCTGCCGCAAGGCCACCGCCGAGCACTACGCCGCCAACCGCTGCACCACTGCGCTTGAGAAAGTCGCCGCGGCTCAGGCTGCCGGCTTTCGCCGTGCCACCACTCTCGTCTGACATCCCGCTCCTCTCGATTGGGCGCCCGTTGGCGCCGCTCCCAATCCCTGACCGCACGCCAATATCGGCGCGCGGCGATGCTAGTTCAGAGTCGTGCAATAAGTCAAGCGACTACTAAAGCGCGCGCTTTACTGCCTCGCAGCACGAAACGCGCTCTGGTGAACCGACCGTCGCAGCTTGTGTAGCCCGATAAACAAGGCGAAACGGTGGCTTACAGCTCAAACCGCACGGCTCGCCGAACTCGACAAAAGCCGCGGCCTCTGTCGACCGGGCGCAAAGCTGAGGGCGCTCCAGGAAAGATCGCTCTTATACTCGCGCCGTGAGTATCGCACCTTCAAGCGACCGCGTGGCCGACCTGATCGAGCAGCAGATTGCCGCGCTTGCTTTGGGGCCGGATGACCGCGTCGGTACCGAGGAGGAGATAGCTCGTGAGCTGGACGTCAGTCGGGCGGCGGTGCGCGAGGCGGTGAGGCTGCTCGCGCGCTCGCACCGCGTGCGAGCGGTGCGGGGACCAGGCGGTGGCGTGTTCGTCGCGCGGACCGCCGATCGCGGTCTCGCACAAACCGTTACGGGCGCGATCACGTCGATGCTCGCCACAGGTTCGACGTCGCTTGCCGAGCTCACCGAGGTTCGCGTCCTGCTCGAGGTCCCGATCGCCGGTCTGGCCGCGAAACGGGCCACAAGTGACACGCTCGCGCAGTTGCGGCGCGCCGTCGGGGAAGCCGAGCGCCACCCCGAGGATGAGATCGTCCAGCGCGAGAGCGACGTCCGCTTTCACCGGACGATCGCGCAGGCCGCTCGCAACCAGATCGCTTGCGCGCTCGTCGCCTGGTCACACGAACTGCTTCAGCCGCAGCTCAAGGATCTGATCGGGCCTGCGATCGTCGAGGCCGTGGCCAGGGACCAGCATCGCGAGATTGTCAAGGCGATCGCAAGCGGCAAGCCGGCACTCGCCGAGGCGGCGATGCATGATCACCTGCGCTACCTCGGAGATCTGCTCGAGACGGTCGCGCCGCCGCCCAGCTGACGGACGTCGAGCGGCTTACACGAAGCCCTTGCTGGGTTGGCTCGCTTCGACACGACGCGTTTCGTGGCGCTTCGCCGAGAGCACGCCTGGCATGACCGCCACGACTCGGACGCGCACGCCGAGGCGTTGGAGCACGCTGTCCTCGATTCTTCGAACGAGCGTGGGATCGGTCGTCTCAACGAGCACCCTAACGTCGTCGCGATCGACCGCGTCGCCGTGGAAGCGCAGGCGATAGGGACCGAGAGCGCCGGCTTCGCGCAACGTCTGCTCGATCTCCGACGGGAAGACGTTCTGGCCACCGACCACGACCATGTCCTCTGTGCGTCCGACGATTCCGTTCGGGAGCCACGCGTCCAGGTGTCCTGCTGGGCAGCTGCCGCCGAGCTCGACGATGTCGCCGCCGCGGAAGCGGATCGCCGGGAAGCCCGAACGGGATAAGGCGGTCAGCACGAGCTCACCCTGGCCTCCGGCGCCGACCTCCTCGCCGGTACACGGGTCGAGAACCTCGCACAGGAACTCCTCCTCGATCACGTGCAGACCACCGCCCGACGCGCAAGGATACGAGAACACGCCCACCTCCGTTGAGCCTGCGTGATCGAACACGCGGGCGCCCCACGCGTCTTCGATCCGCTCACGGGTCGCCGAGATCGAGGCACCCGGCTCGCCCTGGCACAGGAGCGTTTGGACGGAGCTGAATACCCGTTCGAAACCCCACCCTCGCGCCAGGTCGATCAGCCGCAGGGCGTCGGACGGTGTGCAGATCATCGCGGTCGCCTGATAGGCGCTGATCGCATTCAGCCGATCACGTACTTCCAAGCCGCCTAGCGGCAGGGTGAGCGCACCGATCTCCTCGACGCCTGCTACTGCCGCCCAGTACCTGAGATAGGGGCCGAAGCCGAATGGCATCGCAACGCGGTCTGCCGCCGTGATCCCAGCTTCGCGGAGGACGCGGGCGAAGCACGCGCGCGTGTGGCTCCAGTCCTCCGCCGTCTGGGGCACGCTCAGCGGCGTTCCGATGGTTCCACTCGTCACGTGCAGGTGCGTGTACTCGCTGGCTGCAAACGTCAGGTTCGAGCCGTACGGCGGCGCGACGTTCTGGTCGGCGAGAAGCTCTTCCTTGGTGGTGAAAGGGAGCGCACGAAGGTCAGCACACGAGCTGATCGAGACACTCGAAATCCGCGCCCGCTGAAACACGTTCGTCTCGAGCACTCGCTTGATCAGACCGTCAAGCTGCGCGAACTGCGCCTGTCGTCGCCTCGCGTCGATCGCGGAAGTGTAAGCGAGGCAGGGCACCAAAACCGGCTCGTCGTGGCTTGCGAGAACTTGTCCCGTGCTGGATCCGCGATCGCCGCCGGGCCTCTATGATCGCGGTCCTCGAGGTCCCGTGTCCGGGCGAGCGAAGGGAGATCCGCGTGGCCGTACTGTTTGACACGAGGAGCCAGGATCCACCCGAACGCGGCGAGGGGTGGTCCGCGGCGCACGAGCAAATCTTCTTTCCGATCGACGTGCGCTTTGCCGCGCACCGGGCTGAGGAGGGACGGCTCGAGGGGCACAATCTGGGACCGCTCAACACGTATCGCGTTGTCAGCGAGGCCTCGGTGGTGCGTCGCAGTCACCACGCCATCCGGATGCGCGATCCGGAGCAGTTCGTCGTCGGGATGCCTTTTCGGGGACGCTGCCTGGTCGAGCAGGCTGGTCGAGCGAGCAGCTTTGGCGCGCGCGATCTGTCGAGTTGGGACAGCTCTCACCCATTCTCGGTTACGACGCGTAAGCCGTTCGACCTGCTCCTCCTGGTTGTGCCGCGGACGCTGCTGGGTCCGCGTCGCGAGGCGATCTGCCGTCGTGTCGCCGGACAGGTATCGGCGGGCTCCGCGGTCGGCGCGGTTGCGGCGCCGTTCTTTCGCAAGGTCTGGGAGACACTTGACGACAGGGACACGGAGACGAGCCGCGAGGACATCGCCGACGCCGTCATCGCCATGGTCCGTGCGCTGCATGCCGAGCCGGCGTCCCGCGCAGGTGCCACAACGATGCTGCCCGGACCGGTGCTGCTGGCGGAGATGAAGGCCTACATCGACCGCCACCTCGGCGACCCGCGCCTGAGCCCGGCGTCGATTGCCGGCGCGCATTACGTATCGACGCGCTACGTCCACAAGCTCTTCGCCGGTACCGCCATCACCGTATCGGACTGGGTCCGCTACCGACGGCTCGAAGCATGCCGCCGCGACATTCGCGATCCGGCGCTCGCCGACCAGACGATCTCCGAGCTGGCGCGCCGCTGGGCGCTGTCCGATCCAGCCCACTTCAGCCGGATCTTCCGCGCTGAGTACGGCTGCACGCCGTCTGAGGATCGCGCGGCGGTCAGGGCGGGCGGAGCAGCGCAAGCCGCCGCGATCGGTGCGCTGCCGGTCAATCCCCGTGCACCGTGGTGCTAGCGCAGGGTGTGGTTGTCGCGCTAACGTAGATCGGCGGTTTCCGAGCGTCCGCGAACAGCAGAGAGGAGGAGAGGCCCGTGACCACCACCACGGGGACGGCTGCATTCCCCCGCCCTAGCGAGGTCGCCACACCAGAGGGCTGCGAGGGCTGGGAGGAGATGTACCCGTACTACGCGACTTTCCACGAGGATCGCCGCGAAGCCGACGAGGGCCGGCTGTGGTTCTGGAACTCGATGCACTTTCCCGACCCGATGTCGGCGTTCGACGTGGTGGCGATCGACGGCCCGTACTACGCACTCGCGAACTGGCAGAACCGCGTCTTCGCGATTCCCCCGGCGATGGGCATCGACTATCGGATCGTCAACGGCTACGTGTACATCACTCCCAACGCGGTCACCGATCCCGATCTCATCGCCGAGCGCGCCGGCTACTTCCAGGAGCGCGCCGGGTACTACTTCGCCAACTGGGACCGGCTCTACGCCCGCTGGCAGGAGAAGATGGACGCTCTGATCGCGGAGATCACGGACCTCGAGGTTCCCTCGCTTGACAAATACGAGCGCGACGAGGTGGCGTTCGAAGACCGCGATACGGCGTTCTACCGCGTGCTCGATGCATGGAGTCGAACGCTGCGAATGCACGAGCGCATGTGGCAGCACCACTTCGAGTTCCTCCTGCTCGGCTACGGGGCCTATCTGACGTTTTCGGATTTCGTCAAGGCCGCGCTGCCGGAGGTGCCCGACCAACACATCGCGCAGATGGTGGCCGGAATCGACGTTCTGCTGTTTCGCCCCGACAGCGAATTGCGCCGGCTCGCCCGCCTCGCCCGCGATCGCAGCTTGGACGCGCACTTCACCGGCGGGGCTGACCCCGAAACCGTGGTCCGCACGCTCGCCGAGAGCGAGGACGGGAAGGCGTGGCTCGCAGAGCTCGAGGCGATCAAGGACCCGTGGTTCAACATGGGCTCGGGCGACGGCTTTTACCACCACCACCGCGCATGGTTCGATGATCCTGCGCTTCCGTTCTCGGCGATTCGCGGTCACATCGATGCGCTCGCTGATGGGCGCGACATCGAACGCCCGACAGAGCGACTGGCGGCCGAGCGCGAGCGGCTCGCGGAGGAGTATGGATCGCTGCTTGACGCCGATGCCCGGGCGACCTTCAACGAACTGCTGGGACTCTCGCGACTCGTGTTCCCCTACGTCGAGGAGCACAAGTTCTACTGCGAGTACTGGTTCCAGTCGCGCTTCTTCAACAAGGTGCGGGAGTTCGGAGGACTGCTCGCGAAACACGCCTTCCTCGCCGATTCCGAGGACGTGTTTCAGCTGAGCCGCCACGAGGTCGCGCAGGCACTCGAGGAGCTGTGCCTGACCTGGGCACACGGTGGGCCAGCGCGGGGGCCACACCATTGGCCACCGATCGTCCAGCGTCGTCGGGCGCTGCTCGAGCGACTCCGAGCCTGGACACCGCCGCCGGCGCTCGGGACGATGCCGAGCGAGGCGATAAACGACCCGATCTCGGTGATGCTGTGGGGTATCACGCCGGAGCGGCTGCGCAGCTGGGCCGCAGCGATGGATGGTGACGGGACGACGCTCTCGGGTGCCGCCGCGTCTCCCGGAGTGGTCGAGGGGCTCGCCCGTGTCGTTCGCGACGTCCACGACATCACTGACGTGCTGGACGGTGAGATCCTGGTTTCGACAGTTACCTCGCCGGCCTGGGCGCCGATCTTCTCGAAGATCAGGGCGGCGGTGACCGACATCGGCGGCATCATGTCCCACGCCGCGATCGTCTGCCGCGAGTACGGCATACCGGCCGTCGTCGGCACCGGCCGCGCGACGGTCGAGATCAAGACGGGGCAACGGCTCCGCGTCGACGGGACCACCGGGGTGGTGACCATCCTCGACTCGGCGCCGGCCGCGTGACTCCCGTTGTGCGCGAGCTCGCCGACCTGCGAGCCGGCGACACGGAGCTCTTTGGCGGCAAGAGCACAAGCCTCGGTGAGTTGATTGCCGCGGGGATCAACGTGCCGCCCGGATTCGCGATTTCGACGGACGCGTTCACGCTGTTCCTAACGGTCGACGAGCTCGGCGAGCAGATCGCCGACGCGCTGGCCCGGCTCAATCCAGCCGACATCGGCGCCGTCCAGCGTGCCAGCGAGGTGATCGCGGAAGCGATGCGCGCCACAGACGTCCCGGAGAGTCTGCGCGCCGAGGTCAGCCGGGCATACGGCGCCCTGGGAGAGCAAGCCGGCGTCGACGAAGCGGCGGTCGCGGTGCGCTCGTCGGCCCGCGGCGAGGACTCGGCGGCCGCGACGTTCGCCGGGCAACAGGACAGCTATCTCTGGGTGGCCGGCGTCGATGATGTGTGCGATGCGATTCGCGCGTGCTGGATCTCGCTGTACAGCCCGATGGCGATCACGTATCGCGCGCGGATCGCAGCCGGCGACGGCGCACCGGCGATGGGTGTGACGGTTCAGCTGATGGTGGATGCCGAGGTTTCGGGCGTTATGTTCACCTGCAGCCCCGTCACCGGGGACCCGAGCATCGTGTCCGTGAACGCGAGCTGGGGCCTCGGACTCGCCGTCGTCGGAGGTGAGGTCACCCCAGACGAGTTCGCGATCTCGAAGGTAACGGGCGAAATCCTGCGCCAGACGATCGGGGACAAGGCAGTCGAGTACGTGCACGCTCCCGGCGAGCTTGGCGCGCGAGGGGCGCCGACGCCCGCCGAACGCCGCCACATCGCCTCGCTCGACGCGGAGCGTCTCGCGGGGTTGCTCGCGGCCGCCAAAGCGATCGAGCGGCACTTCGGCTCGCGCCAGGACATCGAGTGGGCGGTCGCTCGCGGCGGCACTTTTCCGTCGAACCTCTACATGCTCCAGTCGCGTCCCGTGACCGCGAGGCCGACCGCTGGCTCGGATGCCGTCCACGATCGCAAGGGCGCAGGCACGATGGCCCTCGTGCTCGGCAGTTTCGGCGTCAAGCGCACAGGGGGGTGACGTGGAGCTCAGCGAGGAGGATGTGCGCGAGATCCTCCGGATCATCGACGAGTCCCACGTCGAAGAACTGCGAATCGAGGTGTCGGGGTTCTCACTGCACGTTCGCAAGACAGCGACGAACACGCCGGCCGGAGGTGAGCGGGAGCACGCCCGATCGCGGGTGGCGGCGCCTGGTGGCGGAACGCAGATCGTCGAGGCGCCGATGCTCGGCACTTTCTATCGCTCCGAAGCGCCGGGCGAACCGCCGCTCGTGGCGGTCGGCGACCACCTCGAGCCTGATTCGGTCATTTGCCTGATTGAGGTCATGAAGCTGATGAACCACGTCCAGGCAGGCGTTTCGGGGAAGGTCGTGGACGTGCTCGCCGAGGATGGAGCGCTCGTCGAATTCGGGCAACCGCTGTTCGTTGTGACCGCGGACGCATGAGGGTCCGACGGCTGTTCGTCGCCAACCGTGGTGAGATCGCCGTGCGCATCCTGCGTACCTGCGCCGAGCTGGGTGTCGCCACGGTCCTCGGCGCCTCGCTCGCAGATCGGGAATCGCTCGCCGCCGAGCTCGCCGAACGAGTCGTCGTGATCGGACCGCCGCACCCCTCGGAGAGCTATCTCAAGGTGCCGACGATCGTCGCGGCCGCAGTCGGGACCGGCTGCGACGCTGTCCATCCAGGATACGGCTTCCTGTCGGAGAATCCGGCGCTCGCGAGCGCCCTCGAGGCACACGGAGTCGTGTTCGTGGGGCCACCGGCCGAGACGCTCGCTCTCGCGGGCGACAAGCTCCGAGCGCGCGCGGTTGCGATCGCCGCCGGACTACCCGTCGTGCCCGGCCGCGAGGTGAGCACCATCGCGGATGCGCGCGCGTTCGCCGACGGCGAGGGGTACCCCGTGCTGGTCAAGGCCGCCGGCGGCGGCGGGGGGCGCGGAATCAAGCTCGCCGTGGACGCGGCGAGTCTGGCGAGCGTGTTCGCGCTGGCCCGAGCAGAGGCAGCAGCAGCGTTTGGCGATGGGCGGCTCTACCTCGAGCGCTTCGTGCGTGCCGCCCGCCACATCGAGGTCCAAGTCGCTGCGGACACGCACGGCACGATGGTCCACCTTGGCGAACGCGACTGCTCAACGCAGCGCCGCTATCAGAAGGTGGTCGAGGAGACGCCGGCGCCGCGGCTGTCCCAGCAGTTGCGCGATTCATTGTGTGAAGCGGCGCTCACGTTCGCCCGCGCGATCTCCTACCGCAACATCGGCACGGTCGAGTTCATCGTCGATGTCGAGACAGGCGAGTTCTACTTCCTGGAAATGAACTGCCGAATCCAGGTCGAGCACCCGGTGACCGAGCTCGTCTGCGGCCTCGATCTGGTCGCGCTGCAACTGCGGATCGCGTCCGGCGAGCCGCTCGGGTTCCAGCAAGCCGACGTCAGGCTCGACGGGCATGCGATTGAATGCCGCCTCCTGGCCGAGGATCCCGAACACGACTTCCGCCCGGCGCCCGGCCGGCTCGAGCGGTTCGTGATGCCGGAGCTCCCCGGGTTCCGGGTCGATAGCCACTGCCGGGCGGGGACGGTCATCCCGCCCTATTACGACTCGCTGCTGGCCAAACTTATTGCCCATGGGCCCGGGCGAGACGCCGCACTCGCAACGATGACCAAAGCGCTTGGGGACGTCGAGGTGGCCGGAGTCCAGACGAATCGGGCGCTGCTCGCCCGGCTGGTCGCGGACAGCCGGTTCAAATCAGGCAACGTCACCACCAACTGGCTCGAGCAGGCGCTGGCATGACTGGGTTCGTCGAGCTCGTCGACACGACCGTCCGCGACGGCAATCAGAGCCTTTGGGGAGGAACCGGTCTTACGACGAGCGACATCCTCGCCGTCGCGCCGGTCGTCGACCGGGTTGGCTTTCACGCGCTCGACTTCACATCGAGCACGCATCTCGCGATCTCGGTTCGCTACCACCGCGAGGATCCGTGGGAGCGGCTGCGACGCGCCGCCGCGGCAATGCCAGAAACGATGCTCACGTTCCTTACCACCGGCACTCGCTTCATATCGTGGAAGCCGGCGAGCGACGAGCTGCTGGCGATGGCGTTCAGAGCGGTGGTGACCAACGGCGTCCGCCGCTTCCAGATCATGCATCCGGCCAACGACGTTGCGACGCTGGGGGCGCTCGCGCATCTCGCGCGCGCTGCCGGCGCCGAGGAGGTCGTGCTCGCGCTCACCTATTCCGTCAGCCCTGTTCACGACGAGGCGTATTTCGAGCAGCGGATCGCCGAGCTCGCACAATGCGAGCAAGCAGACCGGTTCTACCTCAAGGACCCGGGCGGGTTGCTCGTGCCGGCGCGGGCCGCGACGCTTGTGGCGATGATGGTCGCCACAGCCGGCGGCCGGCCGGTCGAGGTGCACTCGCACTGCACCACCTCGCTCGCGCCGTTGGTCTACCTCGAGGCGCTACGCAGCGGCGCGCAAACGCTGCACACAGCGGTGCGCCCGCTGGCGCTCGGAACCTCGCAGCCGTCGGCGGAGATGACACTCGCCAACACGCGCGCGGTCGGCTACAGCGACCGCATCGACGATCTCGCGCTCGCGGAGATGTCGAGCTATTTCGGCTCGCTCGCCGCCGAGAAGGCACTGCCGATCGGCGCGATGGCCGAATACGACGAAGCCTACTATCGCCACCAACTGCCCGGTGGCATGGCCAGCACGCTGCGCCGTCAGCTCGAGGAGATGCGGCGCGCCGATCTCTTCGACGCCGCGCTGGACGAGGTCGCGCGCGTGCGAGCCGAGCTCGGCTACCCGATCATGGTGACGCCGCTTTCACAGTTCGTCGTGACCCAGGCCGTGATGAACGTGGTCAGCGTTGGTGGGCGCTATGCAACGGTACCCGACGAAGTGGTGCGTCTGCTGCTCGGCCAGTTCGGCGACCCGCCGGCCCCACCTGATCCAGACGTGGCGGACCGGGTTCTCTCTTCGCCGCGCGCCGCAGAGCTGCGCGAGCTCGAGCCGCTCTCGCTCGACGGGGCTCGCGCGCGCTTCGGGCGGCGGATCTCCGACGAAGAGCTGTTGCTCCGCGTCACGATGCCAGAGGATCAGGTGGAGGCGATGCTTGCCGCTGCGGGGGCGCCTACAGTGAACTCGGTCCGGCCACGGCATGCGCCGCTCGTCGGCCTGTTGCGTGAACTCGACCGCCGCCCGTCGACCAGCTTCGTCAGCTTGCGCAAGGGGGCCGAGCTCATCGAATGGCGACGCAGCGGGGGGCACGGCCATGCTCGCTGAAGCGCGAGGCTTCATGTTCGATCTCGATGGGACCCTCGTGCAGCGCTCGCGCGACGGTTTGGCCGCGCTCCCGGGGGCCGCTGACGTGATCGCCGCGGTTCGCCGGTCGGGCCGCCCGCTCGTTGTGTTCACCAACGCCAGCCACGTCGGGCCGGCGGAGATCGCCCGCGAGCTAGGTCAGGCGGGTCTCGAGGTCCGCGACGACGAAGTGATCACCCCGGTGTGCTCCGCGATGCGACATCTGGCCGCCCGCTTGCCCGATCGAAGCGTCGCCGTGCTGGGAAGTGAGGACACGCGACGGCGAATGGCAGATGCCGGCGTCGACGTGCTCGCCGACGCGGATGCCGCCGACGCGGGCGCAGTCTTCGTCGCGCACGTCGACGAGGCGGTACTCGCCGTGCTGGAGCAGGCAGCGCGCGCTGTGCAGCGCGGTGCCGCGTTCCTGACGGCCAACTATGCCGCCGCCTACGCCGGTCGCGACGGGCCGATCTTCAGTCGCGGGGCGATGGTCACAGCGGCGATTGCGAAAGCCGCCGGGCGCCGGCCGACGATCGTCGGCAAGCCTTCACGTGCCGCGTTACGGGAGGTGACCTCGCGGCTCGGCGTCGCGGCGGCGTCGATCGCCGTGATCGGAGATGACGTCAGGATGGACGTCGCCCTCGGACGGATCGGAGGCTCGACGACCGTTCTCGTACGCTCGGGGATAAGCGGGGGAACGCCTGATCCGGGCGGGCGGAAGGGTCCAGACCTCGTAGTCAACGGTATCTCCGACCTGATCTCGATGCTCGGCTAGAAGCCAACGGATGCCCGCCTGCTCAACCCCCCCAGCAGATGCATCGACGCCGATCTGGACGCCGCCGGCCGACGTCCGCGACCGGACCGCGATCGGACGCTACCTACAGTGGCTCGAGCACACGCACCGACGCTCGTTCGGCGACTACGACGAGCTGTGGCGCTGGTCGGTCGACGACCAGGCCGGGTTCTGGGAGTCGATCTGGCAGTTCTTCGAGGTCAGGACGCACGCCCCGTACAAACGCGCCCTCGACTCCGCCGAGATGCCCGGGGCGCGCTGGTTCGACGGCGCACTGGTCAACTACGCCGAGCATCTGTTCGGCGACGCCGCGGATGCCGAGCGCGTTGCGCTCGTCGCGCACTCGCAGACGCGGCCGATCGTGGAGTTGACCTTCGCCGAGCTGGTCGATCAGGTGGGTCGTGCCCGCGCAGGCCTCGAGCGCCTCGGCGTTGGGCGCGGCGATCGGGTCGTCGGCTACCTTCCCAACGCGCCCGAGACGCTGATCGCGTTCGCCGCCACGGCGAGCCTGGGAGCGGTTTGGGCGAGCTGTGCACCAGAGCTGCGTGCGCGGGCTGTCATCGACCGGCTTGCTGTGCTGGCGCCGAAGGTGTTGATCACCGTGGGCGGCTACGGGTTCCGCGACCGGATGATCGACCGCCGCACGGAGGTCGCGGCGATTCGCTCAAAGCTACCCAGCCTCCGCCACGTCGTGCACGTCCCCTACGGACCATTCGCGGTGCCTGCGAGCATAACCTGGGAGGCCCTCACCGCCGAGGCGGCGCCGCTCGTGTTCGAGGCTGTGCCGTTCGACCATCCGCTCTACGTTCTGTTCTCCTCCGGCACGAGCGGGCCGCCAAAGGCGATCGTCCACGGACACGGCGGGATCCTCCTCGAGCATCTCAAGTCGCACGCGCTGAGCTGGAATATCGAACCGGGCGGCCGCCTACTGTGGTTCACGACGACGTCGTGGATGATGTGGAACGCGCTGGTGTCCGCGCTTTTGCTGCGGGCGTCGATCGTCATGGTCGATGGCGACCCGACGTGGCCGCAACTCGACCGCCAATGGCGTATCGCCGCGACGACGCGTCCGAGTGTGATGGGTGCGAGCCCGGCATTTGTGATGGCATGTCGCCGCGCGGGGATCGCGCCTGGTGAGGACTTCGACCTCAGCTCGATCCGCGTGTTTGCGACCGCCGGTTCGCCGCTACCGGCCGAAGGCTACGAGTGGCTGTACGAGCAACTCGGGCCGGAGATGCTCCTGATCAACGGCTTGGGCGGGACCGACGTCTGCAGCGCGATCGTCGGCGGAGGCCCGTTGCAGGCGGTTTACGCGGGCGAGATCTCCGGGCGCTGCCTCGGGGTCGCGGCTGACGCGTTCGACAGCGACGGCAACGCGGTGCTCGACGAGCTCGGCGAGCTCGTCATCACTCGCCCGATGCCCTCGATGCCGGTCGAGCTGTGGGGCGACGAGGACGGATCGCGCTACCGCGACACCTACTTCGCCACGTTCCCCGGGGTCTGGCGGCAGGGTGACTGGATTCGCTTCACACCTCGCGGGACGTGCGTCGCGACGGGTCGTTCCGACGCGACGCTCAACCGCGCCGGCGTGCGACTGGGAACGGGCGAGTTTTACGGCGTCATCGAGGAATTGGCCGAGGTTCTCGACAGCGTCGTCATCCACCTCGAGGACGACGGTGGCGGGCCGGGCGAGTTACTCCTGTTCGTCGCTCTGGCGCCAGACGCGGCACTCGATGACAGACTGCGCGCCGCGATCGCCGACGCGCTGCGCACGCAGCTCTCGCCGCGGCATGTGCCTGACAGGATCGTGCGCATCAAAGCGGTCCCCCGAACGTTGACCGGAAAGAAGCTCGAGACGCCGCTCAAGCGGATCCTGCTCGGCACGCCCCCAGAGCTCGCCGCAAGCGTCGACGGGCTGCTCGATCCGAGCGCGCTCGACGAGTTCGTCGCCTACGCCGCGACTAGACAGCGGTAGCGTGTCCCGCAGACCACGTCAGACGCCAGCGTGGAGGGCCCTGGCGTGCGCAGCCTCCTCGAGCGCGCCGTCAAGCCGTCAGGGCTGTGGGCTCGAGGCGAGTGCGCGTGCGATCAGCCAGTCGCAAAGCCAGCTGTTCTTTTGGCAGCAGCGAACCGTGTACGCAGGGTGCCGATGACGTTGGCGCGGCGCGCGCCCTCGAAGCCGCTGCGACCGTCGTTGCCCGCGGATCACGCGTCCGCGCAATCGACGATCAGCGACGCCGTCAGCCGGAGCTGCGTGACCCTCAGCGCGATCTCGATCTTTCTTGACGGGGCCGAGGAGTCTCGCACCGACAGGATGCTGGCGCATCGCCGACGCGCTCCAGCGGCTGCCCACGAGGAGGCCGATACTGCTTGGAGGTCTGTGTAGCTGCTCCCGGCGCGCCGAAATCCGCTGAGCCCACCCATAGGCAACAGCTATCGGAATGGCACAAGATTCGTATTGTGTGTTGGTCGCGGGCAGTGGGATGCTGCCCGGGGCCGTGAGGTTCGGACGAGAGGGTGTGGGAGTGCCGGAGTTCGAATACACCGGCTTTCCGTCGCACGTGGTGTTCGGCGTGGGTTCGACGGAGCGCCGGCAGCTTGCGCGCGTGATCGACGCTCTCGGCGCGAAGCGCATCCTGCTGATCGCCGCCGAGCCGGAGCGGGCGCTGGCCGATCCGATCGCCGACGCGCTCGGCACGCGGATCGCCGGACGCTTCTCGCAGATACGCGCGCACGTGCCGATCGAGATCGCGCGGCAGGCCCGCGAGGCCGCGCGTGCCGCGCAGGCCGACTGCCTCCTCTGCGTAGGCGGCGGCTCGACGACCGGGACGGCGAAGGCGGTCGCGATGGAGAGCGGGGTGGACATCGTCGCGGTGCCGACGACCTATGCCGGCTCGGAGGTGACGCCGGTCTGGGGGCTGACCGAGAACGGCCGCAAGACGACCGGCGTCGATCTGCGCGTCCTGCCGAAGCTCGTGATCTACGACCCGGCGCTGACCGTTTCGCTGCCGGCCGAGCTCTCCGCCGTCAGCGGCCTCAACGCGCTCGCGCACTGCGCCGAGGCGCTCTGGACGGCCAAGCGCAACCCCATCACATCGCTGATCGCCGAGGAGGGCATCCGCGCGCTCGCTGCGGGGCTGCCCGCGATCCTCGCGGATCCCGCCGATCTCGATGCGCGCTCGCACGCGCTCTACGGCGCCTGGCTCGCCGGCAACGCCTTCGCGACCGCCGGCTCCGGCATCCACCACAAGATCTGTCACGTGCTCGGCGGCGCCTACTACCTGCCGCACGCCGAGACGCACGCGGTCGTGCTGCCCTACGCGACCTCGCTCGCCGCGCCGCAACTCGACGGCGTCGACGCGCGGATCGTCTCCGCGCTGGGCGGCGACGGTGACAGCGCCGCCGAGGCGATCTTCGTCTTCGAGCGGAAGCTCGGCGCGCCCGTCTCCCTGCGCCAGCTCGAACTGCCCGAGAGCGAGCTCGTTCACGCCGGCGAGCTAGTCGCAGAGGCGCTCGAGGCCCTGCCCGAGCCGCCTTCGCGAGCGGCGATCGAGGCGCTCCTGCGGGCCGCTTTCGACGGCGCGCCACCCCGGTCGGCGATGATCATTGCATGAGCGCGACCGGCCAACAGGCGGAGCTTCGCCGCCGCGAGGCCGCCCTGACCGAGCGCGTCCTCGCGAGCTTCGACGCGACCCCCTCGCCGCGCCTGCGCGAGCTGCTGCAGGGCCTCGTCCGTCACCTCCACGCCTACGCGCGCGACGTGCGCCTGACCGACGCCGAGTGGGAGTACGCGATCGCCTTCCTCACGCGCACCGGCCAGATCTGCAACGACACGCGCCAAGAGTTCATCCTGCTCTCCGACGTGCTTGGCCTCTCGATGCTCACGATCGGCATCAACGCCCCGTCCGATTCGCTCGCGACCGAGCCGACGGTGTTCGGGCCGTTCTTCGTCGAGGACGCGACGCTGATCGAGTACGGCGGCGACGCCGCCCAGGGCGCGAGCGGCGAGCCGTGCTGGGTCGAGGGTCGCGTCACCGACACCGCCGGCAATCCGCTCGCCGGCGCCGAGATCGAGGTCTGGGAGGCCGACGAGGACGGCTTCTACGACGTTCAGTACAGCGACGGGCGGACCGCCGGCCGGGCTCGCATGGTCGCCGACGAGGACGGGCGCTACGGCTTCTGGTCGGTCAAGCCCGCCGCCTACCCGATCCCCGGCGACGGGCCCGTCGGCGAGCTGCTCGACGCGACCGGACGCAGCCCGATGCGCCCGGCCCACATCCACTTCATGGTCGCGGCGCCTGCCCACCACACGCTCGTCACGCACGTCTTCGCCGCTGGCGGCCCGCACCTCGACGACGACGCGGTGTTCGGCGTCAAGGAATCGCTGATCGAAGAGTTCAGCGAGCAGCCGCCGGGCGATGGTCCGGCAGGGCGCACGCTCGACGGCCGCTGGTGGAAGCTCGTCTTCGACGTCCGACTCGCCAGTGAGGAAGCCAAATGACTGAGACAGTTCGAACCGATGTGCTCGTCGTCGGCAGCGGCCCGGCCGGCGGTACCGCGGCGCTGACGCTCGCCACGCACGGCGTCGACCACATCGTGATCACGAAGTACTCGTGGACGGCGAACACGCCGCGCGCTCACATCACCAATCAGCGCACCGTCGAGATCTTTCGCGACCTCGGGATCGAAGCCGACATCAAGGCCCAGGGGACCCCGCAGCCGCTGATGGGCGACACCGTCTTCTGCACATCGCTGACCGGCGATGAGATCGGTCGCGTGCGCACCTGGGGCACCCACCCCTTGCGCCAGGCGGACTACACGATGGCGAGCCCGTCGGAGATCTGCGACCTGCCGCAGACGCTGCTCGAGCCGATCCTGATCGGACACGCCGCGGCGCGCGGCTCACACATCCGCTTCGACACCGAGTACCTCAGCTTGACCCAGCACGAAGGCGGGGTATCGGTGCGCGTGCGCGACCGCGTCGCCGGCAACGAGTACACGATCGAAGCCAAGTACATGATCGGCGCCGACGGCGGGCGCAGCCAGATCGCGAAGGACATCGATCTCCCCTACGAGGGACAGATGGACGTCGCCGGCTCGATGAACATCGTCTTCCACGCCGACCTGACGGCCAAGGTCGAACACCGCCCGAGCGTCCTCTACTGGGTGCTGCAGCCCGGCTCGGACATCGGCGGCATCGGCATGGGCCTGGTGCGGATGGTGCGGCCGTGGGACGAGTGGCTGATCGTCTGGGGCTACGACATCAACGAGCCGCCGCCGGAGCTCGACGACGAGGCCGCGATCCAGATCGCCCACAACCTCATCGGCGACGACACCGTCCCCGTCACGATCCGCTCGACCTCGCTGTGGGGCAACAACAAGTGGTATGCCACGCGCTACCGCGAAGGGCGCGTGTTCTGCGCCGGCGACGCCGTCCACCGCCATCCGCCGTCGAACGGGCTCGGGTCGAATACCTCGGTGCAGGATGCTTACAACCTCGCTTGGAAGCTCGCGTACGTGCTGCGGGGCGACGCCGGACCAGGACTACTAGACAGCTACGACGCCGAACGCGCGCCGATCGGCAGGCAGATCGTGCTGCGCGCCAACAAGTCGATCGAGGAGTTCGGGCCGATCTTCGAGGCGCTCGGCTTCTCCGACACGAGCGATCCCGACGTGATGAACGAGCGGATGCGCGCACGCGCCGACAACACCCCCGAATCCGCGCGCCAGCGCGAGCAGCTGCGCGAAGCACTCGAGCTGAAGGACTACGAGTTCAATGCGCACGGCGTCGAGCTGGGTCAGCGCTACCACTCCTGCGCGGTCGTGGGCGACGGCACACCGGAGCCGGAGTACACGCGTGACGCCGAGCTCCACTACCACCCGACGACGTGGCCGGGAGCGCGTTTGCCGCACTGCTGGCTCGGCGAGGGCGGGCACAAGGTGAGCACCCACGACATCGCCGGCAAGGGCCGCTTCGCGCTGCTCACGGGGATCTCGGGCGAGGTCTGGGTCGGCGCCGCGACGCAGGTGTCAGAGGAGCTTGGGATCCCGATTGCCGCGCACGTGATCGGGCCCGGTCGCGAGTACACCGATCTGTACGACGACTGGGCGCGGCTGCGCGAGGTTGCCGAGGACGGTTGCGTGCTCGTCAGGCCCGACGCACACGTTGGCTGGCGGGCTGCGACGGCCGTGTCCGACCCGGCCGGCGAATTGCGCCGCGCCCTGGAGTTGATCCTCGACCGCTCGGAAGCGCCGGCCGACCTTGGCGAGATCTCGACGGCCGGCGCGCCCGCGGCCGCCGGCTAGCGCCGGGACTGGACTTGCCAGCGGCGTCGTCGCGCTCAGCGCGCGTGTTCCGGGCTCAGCACGTCCGGCTCGGGCGTCGAGAGAGCGATCCGCAAGACACGACGGAGCACCGGCGAGGTTGCGTCGTGGCGCCAGATGATCACCGTCTCGACGGCCGGGTGGTGCTGGCGTAGCGGGAGGGCGATCAGGCCCCGCCAGACCATCGAGGCCACGGCGGCCGGCAGGATCGCGACGCCTAGTCCAGCTTCGACGAGCGCGAGCGTCGTCAGCATCGAGTCGGTCTCCCGGACATGCTCGGGGTTGCCGCCCGCCGCCTGCCAAATTGCAAGCAGCTGTGCGTGCAGGCCCGGAGCGAATGCGACCGAGGGCACGATCAGCGTTTCTGTGGTCAGGGCAACCACGTCGGCCCGCTCGTGCGTGGCAACCGGATGGTCTTCGCGCAGCACGGCCATCAGCGGCTCGCGCGCCGCGACCGCGGTCTCGAGCGCGCGCCAGCGACCCTGCGGCCCCGCCTGCGCCGGCGCGAGATGGATCAGGCCGGCGTCGGCCTCGCCGTGACTGATCTGGTCCCAGACCGCGGCGTCGCTGCCGTTTGCGACGCTGATCGCGACGTCCGGCGCCTGGGCGCGGAGCGCGCCGATCAGATTCGCGAGCAGGCTCGGCGCGACCGATCCTCCGGTCACGACCGCGAGCGTTCCGGAGACCCCGTGGCCGATCGAGCGGACGGCGTCGCTCGTCAGCTGAACGTCGAGCAGCAGGCGGCGGGCGCGGTCCGCGAACACGCGCCCGGCGGCGGTTGGCTCGACGCCCCGGCCGTGGCGCGAGAGCAGCTCCACGCCGAGTTCTGCCTCGAGCGTTTTCAGGCGCACCGTCAGTGGCGGCTGGGACATGTGAAGGCGCTCGGCTGCGCGCGTGATCGAGCCTTCCTCGATGACGACGAGGTAGTACTCCATCGTCTTCAGGTCCATAGCGAAAAAGTATCGCAGGGCCACAGGATTCGTATTGTGTTTTGGGGTCGCGCGGTGCGATGCTCTTTGCGGAGAAGGGGTGTCAGAGGAGAGGGTTTCGGAGTGCCGGAGTTTGTAAACACCGGCCGTGAGCCGCACGCCATGGTTGGCGTCGGCGCGGCTGATCGACGCATTCCCGTAGCGCTGCCGCGGACCTGCGCGAGCGCCTGGCGCGCGCCGGTCCGCTCCATGCGCGGCCTCATCGGCGTGCCCAAGCCGCTTAGCCGGGGCCGCATTTGTCGCTGCTCGACGGCGCGCGACGAGGATCGGGCACACCCGATTGCCCGTTCCAGCGCAATCGCCAGATCAAGCGAAAAGAGGAGAGCATGACTGATCCCGAATCAACGAACGCAACCCCCGCCAAGGCCGACGGCGGGTCGGAGATGGACCGCCGCCGCTTCCTGCGCAACACCGGCCTCGCAGGCGTCGCGGTCGGGTCGGCCGCACTCCCGAGCACGCTGCTCGACGCCTCGACGGCGTGGGCAAAGTCCGCCAAGACCGCGGGCACGATCAAGATCGGCTTCGTCACCCCCCAGACCGGCCCGCTCGCCGCGTTTGGTCAGGCCGACGGCTTTGTCATCGGTGCTATTCGTGACTATGTGAAGAAGGCCGGAGGCATCAAGAGTGGCGGCAAGCGCTACAACGTTCAGATCATCACGAAGGACTCGCAGTCGACGGACGCCACCGCGGCGCAGGTCGCGAGCGACCTGATCCTCGACGATGGCATCGACCTGATGCTCGTCACCTCGACGCCGGACACGACCAACCCGGTCGCGGATCAGTGCGAGTCCAACGGCATTCCGTGCATCTCTTCAGTCGCTCCGTGGCAGTCGTGGTTCATCGGCCGCGGCGGCATTCCCGGGAAGACGAGCTTCATGTGGACCTACCACTTCTTCTGGGGGCTCGAGGATCTCGAGGCGGTCTACTACGACATGTGGAGTCACGTTCAGACCAACAAGGTGATCGCGGCGCTGTGGCCGAACGACGCGGACGGCAACGCGTTCTCGGCGACGGCAACCGGCTTCCCGCCGTTCATCAAGAGCAAGGGCTACACGTACATCAATCCCGGCGCGTACGCCGACGGAACGGCGGATTTCAGTGCGCAGATCTCCGCTTTCAAGTCCGGCAACGCCGAGATCCTCACCGGCGTTGTGATCCCGCCCGACTTCGTCAACTTCTGGAAAGAGGCGGCCCAGCAGGGCTTCAAGCCGAAACTGGTCACGATGGCTAAGGCGATCTTGTTCCCGTCGGTTGTCTACTCGCTGGGCGCGCTCGGCGAGAACGTCGGCAGCGAGTACTGGTGGGGCCCGCCGTTCCCCTTCAAGTCGTCGGTGACTGGGCAGTCGGCGGCGCAGCTGGCAGCCGCCTTCACGAAGTCGGCCAAACAGCAGTGGACGCAGCCGATCGGTTTCGCTCACGCCGTGTTCGAGGTCGCGTTTGCAGCGCTCGCCAAGGCCAACGGTCCGACGGACAAGACTGGCATCATCGATGCAATCAAGACGCTCAAGCTCAACACGGTCGTTGGACCGCTCAACTGGAACAAGGGACCGGTGCCGAACGTCGCCAAGACCCCGCTCGTCGGCGGCCAGTGGCGCAAGAGCAAGAAGTATCCATATGAGATCGTGATCGTCGCGAACCCGGGACATCCGAACATCCCGAAGGCTGGGCACGTAGAAGCGCTGGCGTGAGCGAGTCGCTGCTCTCCGTAGCGAATCTGCGGAAGTCGTTTGGTGCGCTCCTCGTCGTCGACGACGTCAGCTTCGTCGTCGCCGGCGGCGAGGTGCTCGGCGTGATGGGGCCGAACGGCGCCGGCAAGACGACGATGCTGAACCTGGTGAGCGGCGCGCTGCCGGCGGACGGCGGACGAATCGCGCTCGCCGGAAACGACGTCACGCGCCTGGGGGTGGTCGGCCGCTGCCGTCGAGGTGTCGGTCGCACGCACCAGGTTCCCCGACCGTTCGAGCGGATGAGCGTATTCGAGAACGTGCTCGTCGGCGCGAGCAACGGAGGCGCCGCGATCGGGGCGCGCCGACGCGACCGCTACCGCCTCGCAACCGACGCGATCGAGCGCTCCGGCCTCAGCGGCAAGGCGAACCGTCTCGCCGGGAGCCTGCCGCTCCTCGATCGCAAGCGACTCGAGCTCGCGCGTGCCCTCGCGACCGCGCCTCGCGTCCTGCTGCTCGACGAGATCGCCGGGGGCCTGACCGAGCCGGAGGTCAAGCAGCTCGTCGCACTCGTCCTCAACCTGCGCGACAGCGGGCTGGCGATCGTCTGGATCGAGCACGTCGTGCATGCGCTGATGGCTACGGTGGACCGTTTGATGGCGCTGACCTACGGCCGCGTGATCGCGCAGGGCGAGCCGCGGGCGGTGATGGCCAGCGAGGAGCTGCAGCACGCCTATCTCGGCACAGTCGCGCCGTGATAGCACTCGAAGTCGACGCGATCGACGTCCACTACGGCGACTTTCAGGCGCTGTGGGGAGTGAGCGCCAGGGTCGAGCTTGGCGGCAGGCTCGCCATCATCGGCGCCAACGGCGCCGGCAAGTCGACGCTGCTCGGCGCGATTGCCGGCTCGCGGCCGCTCACCAGCGGGTCGATCAGCTTCGACGGACGCGACGTCAGCAAGCTGCCGGCTCATGCGCGTGTCGCGCTCGGGATCACGCTCGTGCCGGAGGGCCGCCGATTGTTCCCGAGCCTCACCGTCGAGGAGAACCTGACGGTCGGGGCGTTTCGCCGGCGTGTGGGCCCGTGGTCGCTCGACCGCGTCTATGAGCTGCTGCCGATCGTCGCGAACCTTCGCCAGCGGCGCGCAAACCAGCTTTCGGGTGGCGAACAGCAGGCCGTCGCGATCGGCCGCGCACTGATGAACAACCCGAGTCTGCTGCTGCTCGACGAGGTGTCGCTGGGCTTGGCGCCGGTCATCGTCCAGAGCCTCTACGCGATCCTGCCGGACGTCAGCGCGGAGGGGACCACCGTGCTCCTCGTCGAGCAGGACGTCGGACAGGCGCTCGCCGCGGCCGATCGTGTGCAGTGCCTGCTCGAGGGTCGCGTGACCCTCGAGGGCGATGCCAAGGACCTCGACCGCGACTCGATCAGGGCGGCCTACTTTGGCGTCTGAGCCGACGGTGGAAGGCAGTCTGAGTGAACTCGGAGTCTCCCGATGGTTTGGGTGAACGCGGTCGTTCAGGGCCTGATGCTCGGCGGCCTCTATGCACTCTTCGCATGCGGCCTCTCGCTGATGTTCGGCGTCATGCGGACCGTGAACCTCGCCCACGGCGACCTCTCGGTGGTTGCGGCGTACGGTTCGCTCGCACTCGTCGACGCGCTCGGCTGGAGCCCGTTCACGACGCTCCTGATCGTGATCCCCGGCATGGCGATCGTCGGGTTTCTGCTGCAGCGCGTGATTCTCGACCGCGCGCTCGGCGTCAGCGCGCTCGCGCCGCTGCTGGCAACCTTCGGGCTCTCGATCGCGCTGCAGAACCTCCTGCTGCAGATCGACTCCCCCGACGCGAGGATCCTTCCGATCGGCTCGTTTGGCATCGGCAGCTGGCGCATCTCAAGCCAGCTATCGATCGGCTGGTTCCCGCTGCTGACGCTCGGCGTTGCAATCGTCGTGCTGCTCGCAATCGAGCTGTTTCTCCAGCGAGCGCGGCTCGGAACCGCGATGCGGGCCACGCGCGATGACGCGGCCACGGCTCAGCTGATGGGGATCGACACCCGCAAGATGTACGCCCTCGCGGCGATGCTGGCGCTCGCTACGGTCGGCATCGCCGGCGTCTTCCTCGGGATGCGCACGACGTTCACGCCGACGAGCGGCTCCGACTACCTGATCTTCGCCTTCGAGGCGGTCGTGATCGGCGGCATCGGCTCCGTTCGCGGTACCCTCGCGGGGGGCCTGGTGCTCGGCGTCGCGCAAACCGTGGGTGCTCAGATCAACGCGGCCGATCCGATTCTGATCGGGCACCTCGTCTTTCTGACAGTGCTCGTCGTCAGGCCGCGCGGCCTGTTCCGAAGCTCGGTGCTCGCGTGAGCGCGCCCGCCGCCGCGACGCCTGATCCGGCCGGAGCGCCGCTGCCAGCGCCGGCCGGAAGTGGCGCGGGGCCGCGCGTGCGCCGCTCGGCGCGCTTCGGCTGGATCGCGTTCGTCGTCTTCGCGGTCGTCGTGGGGCTGATGGCGCTGGTGCCGGTGACGCAGTCGGTGGGCAACATCAACAACCTCACACAGCTGCTGATCCTGATCGTGATGGGGGTCACCTGGAACCTGCTCGCGGGCTACGCGGGGCTCGTCTCGATCGGCCTGCAGGCGTTTATCGGGCTCGGTGGCTACGTGCTGCTCGAGCTCGCCGACCACAACGGCGTGCAGCCGTTCCTCGCGCTGGGGCTGGCCGCGCTGATCTGTGGCGCGGCGGCGCTGGCAACCTCGTTCGTGGTGTTCCGCTTGCGCGGCGGCTACTTCGCGATCGGCACGTGGGTCGTCGCCGAGGTCTTTTCGCTGATCACCGCGCAGGTCAACTCGCTCGGCGGTGGCAGTGGCACGTCGCTGAACAGCCTGTCCTACCTCGAGCCGCTCACGCGCCTGAAGGACGTCTACTGGGCGGCGCTGATCTGCGCGGTGCTCGCGCTCGCCGGGGTATACCTCCTGCTGCGCACGCGAACCGGCCTCGCGCTGACCGCGACGCGTGACGACGAGGACGGGGCGCGAAGCCTCGGCGTCCGCTCCGTGCTCACGCGGCGGATCGCCTTCACGGTCGCCGGTATCGGCTGCGGCGCGGCGGGCGGGCTCTATTTGATGAGCAACCTCGACATCGTTCCCAGCTCCGCCTACAGCGTCAACCTGTCGGCCTACATGATCTTCATCGTCTTGATCGGCGGCGTCGGGACGATCGAGGGGCCGGTGATAGGCGCGGTCGTGTTCTGGTACATCCAGCTCGAGTTCGCGAGCTACGGCGCCTACTACCTGATCGCCCTGGGCGTGCTCGCGGTGTTGATGACGCTCGTCCTTCCAGGTGGAGTCGCCGGCCTGATCCGGCGCTTCACGCGCGTCGATCCGTTCCCCGTCGGCTACACGCTCGCGAGCGAGGAGCCCACGAGCGGGGGAGCGCAGGGCCCATGAACTGCCTGCGGCTGAGCGGCAACGCCGGCGCCGGCCTCGTGCTCACGAACGAATCGAAGCTCGACTCCCGCCCCGATAGCCCAGGTCACTAGCCATCTCCCGAAGCCGCCGCGACTGGATCCGCGGGCCCGACCTTTTGGGACCGATAAGCGGGCGCCAGCCCAAGAGACGCCAGAGGGCCATGCCGTCCGCCTAGACGACCATGGCCGAGTAACCCACGTGACCGCCATCAACGCCAAATGGTTAATAGACCGGGCTGGCGAACTCATCGCCACGCTCCGCGACGGGAGACAGCTCCGTCTCGGCCGCGAGGACGTCCAAGAAATCCTCGGCTGAGCACCCCGACCCGCGTGCTGATCCGGGCGGGAGCGAGAACGGTGCGCCGAGGGTGGCGGCGGTGTGCGGTTGGCTGGGATCAGTCGCTGGCGTCGATCAGGGCGCGCAGTGCGCGGCGTGCGGCACGGGCTCATGAGCATTACCATGGACGAGCGGAGCGCCTAGCTCGGACGCGTGGCTACGAGCGTGGCTGCGCGAGCACGAGCAGAAAACCTGGAATCGCGTCACCGCCGGCAGCGTCGTCCGGTCGACAAACTCACTGCGTCTGGTTCCTTGACAACCCGATAGGAGTCGCTGTGCAAAGACAAGCCTTCGTGGTCCCCAGGTCTCGCCACCCCGTCGTGGTCACGGCCGCGGTTACGGGATCGATCGCCTCACGAGACGACAGCCCCGCGCTTCCAGTGACGTGGGACGAGATCGTGCAGGCCAGCGTGGAGTCGTGGCAAGCCGGTGCCGCGATTATCCACCTCCACGCCCGCGACGAACACGGCGTCCCAACGCAGGATCGCGACACTTTCGCGCTGCTCATCGACCGCATTCGAGCGCAAGGCTGCGACGCGATCATCAACGTGAGCACCGGTACGGCTGGCGGTAACTGCGAGGACTTCGATGCCCGTTTGGCTCCGCTCGCGCTGGCGCCTGAGATGGCCACGATCGACTGCGGCTCCACGAACTTCGGCGACAACCGAATATTGCAGGGGCCGTACTACTTCCTCCAGCAGGCCGCGCGAATGATGCGAGAGCTAAGCGTCGTGCCGGAGATCGAGGTCTTCGACTGCGCGATGGTCGAGAACGGCCACCGGCTCATCGAGGAGGAACTGATTGACCCGCCGGGGGTTTGGCAGATCTGCCTCGGGGTCCCGGGCGGCTCGCCAGGCGATCTTCAAAGCGTCTCGCACTTCATCAGCCGCCTTCCGGAAGGCGCATTTTGGAGCATCCTTGGTGTCGGCAGGTTTCAGCTGCCCCTCAATCTCATCAGCTTGGCGTACGGCGGCCACGTCCGCACCGGGATGGAAGACAACGTGTACTACCGTCCGGGCGAACTAGCTGGAGGCAACGCGCAACTCGTGGAACGCATCGTGCGACTTGCCGAGGAAATGGGCCGGCCCGTCGCATCGCCTGCTGAAGCGCGCGAGCTGGTCGGCGTTCGGCGGTCATGAGCGATCGTCCGATCCAATCCGCGTGCTCAGCGGCAAATCCAGCTTCGCCGAGGCGGCACCATTTGTGATGACCTGGCCAACAGCCCATCTGACCTCGGGTGACGTGTCGTCCATGCCGGCTCGCCTCGACGACGCTCTCATCACGGCGGCCGGCGAATGCCGACGCATTGCACGGCCGTCGGCAAGGCACTGCTTGCCGTTTCCGAGAACGTTGGACGCTCCGTCCTCGCAGGCAATGCTCCCCTGAGCCGTCGCACGCCGCAAACGATCACCGACCCGGCCCGCCTACTCCGGGAGCTTCACGCCGTGCGCCGTGCCGGGCTCGCCTACGACCGCGAAGAGTCGTCGCGGGGGTTCATCTGCGTCGCCGCTCCGATCTTGGGGACCGGCGGCACCGCCCGCGTGCTCTCCGTGTCGATGCCGACCCGGGGAACTCTGACCCTCGCCGAGACCGCGCCCGCGCTGCGCGCCGCCGCTCGCGCTCTGACTCCGATCTGCACCGGATGCGAGTCGCGCCGTAGACGGCATGGGCCAGACGTTTGCGCGATGAATCAGCTACGTCGGCCCCATCGGCCCTCGCTCCGATGTCGAACCCCTGACAACCGAGCGCTCATTCAAGCGCAAAAGCCCCCTGGCGAGAGGGGGCTCCTGCACAGCGGTGGCGGGATTCGAACCCGCGACCTTCGGGTTATGAGATGCACAGAAGCCAGTGATCTCCGGCCTGGCATGTGCTCTCAGCTTCTCTCAGATCACCTCAGGCGAGCCCATAATTGCGGAGTTCGGGACCCGTTTCGGGACCGATACTTGCGCGGACAAGTACGCCGGCGAATTCGAGTCCTGTCATTCGAGACATGCGAGCGACGGGCGGGACTCGGACGCTCGTATTCGCGCGAGGTGGCGTCTCACCGTCTCACGTGCTGGTTCCATCGATTCCTCCGGCTCAGGGCGTGCCACGAATGACCGTCAAGTGAAGCGCTCAGCCATCGTCTAAATCCGCTACCCATGCTCTACCCCCTGGGTAACGCTCGCTCGCGCCCGTGTCGATAGAAGCTTGAACGGTGTTTCGACCCTATGGGGGCCTCTCGTTGCATGACGTGCGGACGGATTCGGCATTGAGCGACCTCTCGCAGGAGGAGCTCGAACGGCTCTGCGGGCGCAACGTGCTTGCGAGCGAAGATGAGCGGATCTACTTCAAGGATCGCGCGGGACGGTTCCTGCTCGTGAGCGCCGGGATGGCTGCGGTGTTCCGGCACAACCGGCCGGGACAGCACACGATCATCGGAATGACCGACGCGGACTTCTCGAGCAGACGTCATGACGCCGCGGCGAGGGCGAACGCACAGCACGTCATCGACACCGGCATCCCGACCGTCGAGCAGCGTCAACACGAGACGTACGACAACCGCCCAGGTGTCTGGGCTCGCACGACGCGGCTCCCGCTGCGTGACCAGCAGGGGATCATCGTCGGGACGTGGGGAACGACCCGCGACATCACGCTCGAGGTCGAATCCGAGCTGGCGGCCGCGGAGAACCGCGAGGAGCTGGAAGCAAGCGAGCGCCAGCACCACACGCTGTTCGAGAACAACCCGCAGCCGACATTCCTCTACGACCGGGCAACGCTCGAATTCATCGCGGTCAACGCAGCGGTCGAAGGGATCTACGGCTACCCGCGAGCGGAGCTCTTGACCATGACGCTGAAAGACCTAATCCCCGAAGAGGATGTCGCGGCATCACCAATCTGGCTGGCGCCGATGCGCAGTAAGGAGACGGCGGGGTTCCATCCCTCCCGGTCGGGTCGCATGCGCTACAAGGACGGCTCGATCGCCGATGTCGAGGTGACGAGCAACGACGTGACCGTCGACGGGCGTGCATGCCGCGTCACCTCGACCCAGGACATCACCGAGCGCAACCGCGTGTCGGCCGAGCTCGCCGACGCACGGGACGCCGCGGTCGAGGCCTCAAACGTGAAATCGGCGTTCCTCGCGAACGTCAGCCACGAGATCCGCACGCCGATGAACGGCGTGATCGGACTCACAGAACTGCTGCTCGACAGCGAACTCGACGATGACCAGCGTGCGCTCGCGGTCGAGGTGTTGCGCTCCGGGCAGCTGATGGTCGAGCTGATCAACGGCATCCTCGACATCTCCAAGCTCGAAGCCGACAAGGTCGAGATCGAGATTGCAGACTTCCCGCTGCGCGAGACACTCGAAGGTGCGTGCACCGTCGCCGCTTTACAGGCCCGCGCGCACGGCATCGAATTCGAGGTCCGGATCGACAGGTCGGTACCGGGGAAAGCTCGCGGGGACGCGCTGCGCCTGCGTCAGATCCTGCTCAATCTGATCTCCAACGCCGCGAAATTCACAAGCCAGGGGAAGATCGCGGTCCACGCGACCGTGGCGTCACCAGCGAGTGGCGCCGCGTTGCGGGTCGCGGTCAGCGACACTGGGATTGGGCTCGAACCGGAAGCGCTGCAGCGGATGTTCGAGCCGTTCACCCAAGCCGACAGCTCGACGACGCGCAAATACGGCGGCACCGGTCTCGGCCTCGCAATCGCACGCGAGCTCACCGAGCTAATGGGTGGCACGATCGGCGTCGACAGCGAACCCGGCACCGGCAGCACGTTCTGGGTCGAGCTGCCGCTCATCGCCGCAGCCGGCACGAGCCGACCGGCCGGCCCGGAGGAACGCCGCGCATCGGCGCCGCTGTGGTTGCGCCCACCTTCGATCCTCGTCGTCGAAGACAGCCCCGTCAACCAGATCGTCGCCGTAAGGACCCTCGACCGTTGCGGCTGCGTGGCCGAAGCGGTCAAGGGCGGCGAGCAAGCGCTCGCGGCAATCGCTAAGAACGAGTACGACGCGGTGATGATGGACTGCCAGATGCCGGGCATGGACGGCTACGAAACGACCGTCGCGCTACGCCGGCGCGAAGCAGGTCAGCGGCATCTGCCGGTGATCGCGATGACTGCACACGCGATCGGCGAGGTGATCGACGCTTGCCGGGCCGCAGGAATGGACGACTATGTGGGCAAGCCGATCGACCGGGCACAGTTGATGGTGACGCTCCGCAAGTGGCTGGTGGAGCTAGTGGCGGGATAACGGATGCGCGGGCATGCCGGGAAGCGTCCGGCGGCGTAGACCGACCACACCGCAAAGGCAAGCCCGTGCTCGACGCGAGCGCGGCTGGAACACGTTCACGGTCGCGGACGCGAGAACCGATAGAGAACGTGAAGGCGTCTGCAGCCTTGGGGGCAGGTGACACGTGAACGACTTGCAATTCGATGCGGCACTCGGCGACCTCTCGCAGGAGGAGATCGAGTGGCTGTGCATCCGCAACCTGCTCGCGAGCCCGGACGAGCGGATCTTCTTCAAGGACCGCGACAGCCGGTTCGTGCTCGTCAGCGCGGGGATGCGCACGGTCGTCGAGCGGCAGGGCGCCGTCGGCGGGGTGATCGGCAAGTCCGATCTCGATTTCGCGAGCGCCGCGCATGCCGCCGAGGCACGCGCCGACGAGGAGCACGTCATGGAGACGGGCGAGCCGGTCGCGAAGGTCATGCACGAAACGTTCGATGACCGCCCCGACGAGTGGGCCCAAACGAGCAGGCTGCCGCTGCGCGAGGGCACGGGCGAGATCGTCGGCACCTGGGGGATAACGCACGACATCACGACTATGGTGGCGGCGCAGCACGCGCGCGACGTGAGCCGCAAGCAGCTCCGCGCGAGCGAGCACATGCACCGCCTGATGTTCGACGACAACCCGCAGGCGATGTTCCTGTTCGACCGCCACACCCTCGAGTACCTCGCGGTCAACAAGGCGGCACTCGGGATCTACGGGTATACGCGCGAGGAGTTCCTCACGATGTCGGTCACGGATTTGTGGGAGCCGGAGGACATCGTGGCGAACACGGAGGCGATCGCCGCGGCACCGCATGGCGAAACCCAGACGGCGTTCATACCCGCAAAAGCGCGACGGCACCGCTACAAGGACGGGACGGTGGTCGACGTCGACATCGTCAGCTGCGACGTGATGATCGACGGCCGCTCCTGCCGGCTCGCCTCGAGCCGGGACGTGACTGAACGCAACCGTGCGTCCGCGGAGCTCGCGGCCGCGCGCGACGCCGCGGTCGAAGCGTCGAACACGAAGTCGGCGTTCCTCGCCAACATCAGCCACGAGATCCGCACACCGATGAACGGCGTGCTCGGCCTGACGGAGCTGCTGCTCGACACGACGCTCGACGAGGACCAGCGGGCACTCGCGATCCAGGTCACCCGGTCGGGGGAGCTGATGCTCGAGCTGATCAACGACATCCTCGACATCTCGAAGATCGAAGCCGGTCAGCTGGAGCTCGAACTCGTCGACTACGCGCTGCGCGAAACGATCGAGCAGACGTGCGCGGTCGCGGGGATGCAGGCAGGCGCGAAAGGACTCCGGTTCGAGGTGCTGATCGACGACAGCGTGCCCGAACTCGTGTGCGGGGACGGGCGGCGGCTGCGCCAGGTGCTGCTGAACGTCGTCGCGAACGCGGTCAAGTTCACGAGCGGCGGCAGCGTCGTCGTGCGAGCGAGCGCCGCGGCGCGAGACGGCCTTGATGAGACGCTGCGAATCGAGGTCGCCGACACCGGAATCGGGATCGACCCAGCGGCCGTGGAGCGTCTGTTCGAGCCGTTCACGCAGGCCGACGCCTCGACCACCCGCACCCATGGGGGTACGGGGCTCGGCCTGGCGATCGCACGTGAGCTCGCGGAGCTGATGGGTGGCAGCATCGGGGTCGAAAGTGAGCTTGGCGCCGGCAGCACGTTCTGGGTCGAACTGCCGCTCGCCGCGCCGCAGGAGGAGCCGCGCGGGAGCGCGGCCGGTGTCGCGGTAGGGCAGCTGTGGTCGACCCCGCCGTATCTGCTCGTCGCCGAGGACAGCGCGGTCAACCAGATCGTCGCGCAACGCACGCTCGAGCGGTGCGGTTGCCGGGCCGACGTCGTCGCCGATGGGCAGGCAGCGCTCGACGCGCTCGGCCGGAATGACTACGACGCAGTGCTGATGGACTGCCAGATGCCGGGGACGGACGGCTATCAGGCGACGACCGAGTTGCGCCGGCGCGAGAATGGCGGACGGCACCTACCGGTGATTGCGGTGACCGCCCACGCGATGCGCGGGGCGCGCGAGGAATGCTTGAAGGCCGGGATGGACGACTTCCTGAGCAAGCCGATCCAGCGCGAGGCGCTGATCGCGACACTGCAGCGATGGCTGCCGGAGCATGTGGTCGCGGGGGCTGGTGCAGGCAACGGGACGCAGGCGGCGGCCTGAGCGCGACGGCGAGTCGTTCTCAGCAACTGGAGCGCGACTCATACGGGAATGTAGGATCGAGTGTCACGCCGCTCCTCCCGTGCCGCGAAAAGGCTAGAAGTGCTTTACAGCACCCAAACCGCCGACGGAAACCCTCCGCGGTGACACTCGGGGCGCTGCCTGACTGCCCGATCGGCAAAGCGCGTGGGACCGCGCACTCGAGGTCTACGAGGAGCTTGCACGCAAAGCCGGTCTTCACCACGGTGCGGTCAAGCACCCCGATCTCCTGATCGCCGCCGCTACCGAAGCTGCGGCATTGCCGTGGTCCACGACGCCGAGGACTACGACGTAATCGCACAGATCACCGGCCAACGAGCCCGCTGGCTCGCCCCACGCGGCTCACTCGCCACCTAACGCCGCCCACGCAACCGCTACGAGGAGTGGTCTGTCGGTTTCTGTGTATCTGGAGTGATCGCCCGGCCGGCTCGGCGATCCGACGCTCCAATTGGCGATCGGGGGTGCTTCGAACTGCCCGGTTGCGAGTTGACCGCGCCGACGAGTTTACGATATCTCGCTGCTTGCGTTACCGATGGCTCGCCGCGTTGACCCGACGCTAGTGGTTCCCGGTCCGATGTCGTCGACTAGGCTCCCACCGGGAGCGGTTCGACAAGGGAGAGGTGCGATGCACGATCAGGCAAAAGCGTCCGACGGGGAGCACTCGCTGCTACAGATCACGTTGCGCAGCGGAGTAGAGGAGGAGTACCAGCGTCGCCACGACGAGATCTGGCCCGAGATGGTGCAGGCTCTCCACGAGTCTGGGTTCAGCGAGATGCGTATCTTCCGCCATGAGCAGACCGTTACGATCTACTCGGTCGCGCACCCCGACGCTGCGATCGCTTGGGCGCGCCTACGCGAAACCGAAGTCAACGAACGCTGGGACGAGGCTGGCGCGCACCTGCTCCAGCAGCCGGTGATGCTGATCGAGTCGCCCCAGATCTGGGTGATGCCCTGACATCGGAGTAGTCACGATCGAACCCACAGACCCAGTTGCTGTCGGGCGCACGGGGGCCTGCCGCTCCCTGCGGGGTTTGCCGCATCTCCTAACCGTAAGTCAGGTCGTGCCGGCGCTTACACGCAGTGACCGCCTGGTTATACCCCGCTGCGACAGTAGGGGACCCTCAGAGCGCTGCGCCCGAATGTTCGACATCGGCCGCGTGCTCCGGTTCGTACTCGAAATGCCTGAAGCGCAAAAGCCCCCTGGCGAGAGGGGGCTCCTGCATAGCGGGGGCGGGATTCGAACCCGCGACCTTCGGGTTATGAGATGCACGAATCCCAGTGTTCTCGGGCATATCACGTGCTCTCACCTGCTCTCAGATCATCTCACGCGCGCTCATATTTGCGGAGTTGGGGACCGATTTCGGGACCGATTCTTGCGCGGGCAAGGACCGGTCGTGTATGGGGTAGGCGTGCCGTTTGCCGTCGGCGACCGCCAGCTAGTCAACTTGGCGGCGCACGTCGTGCTCGTTCAGCAAGGGAACGAGCGCCCGCGCGTTCGATCGCATCCAGCAGCGACTCGATTGACCGACCGCCACCCCACGCGGTGGCTTCCGACTCTAAATACGGCGAGTATCGCTCCCGTCTGCTCGTCTAACGGGGGAACGAGGAACTCGTCAATTAGAGTCCAGGTCGCAATGTCTCTCGCCGATGGTCCACTGCCGATGAACCGCCCGGTCCGTCATCGCTCGACTCGTGACCGCCCCGCAAAGACCCCGCTCAGCGAGGACGCGGTCGTCGACGCGGTCCTGGCAATCCTGAGGTCGGACGGTCTTGAGGCAGTCACGGTGCGCCGGGTCGCACACGCCCTGGACACGGGAGCTGCCTCGCTCTACGTGTACGTCTCCGGCCGCGAAGGCGGAGACCGGCGTAGGTCAGTGCGACTCTGGCGACCAACCAGGCGGCGTGACAGACGAGCCCGTCGGACTCGTCTCCGCGCGGTTGGTTGCCTGTGCTGCGCTGGTCGTGGAAGAACGTCCTGCTCCCGCGCCGCACCACGCAGGTGAGCGCTCCAAGAGGTCTAGGGTGACGGTGGAGCCGTCGGCGCAGACGAGGAGAGTCACGTTCTCGCGAAACGTGACGCTGTCGCTGTCGCGGACCTGCGTCTCGCACTGCAAGTACTGCGCGTTTGCGACGCACCAGCCGGACCTCCACGAGCCCGACGAGGTGCTCGCGCTGCTCGACCATGCGGCCCATCGCAACGTCAAGGAGCTGCTCGTCCTGACCGGCGACGACCCGGCCTACCACCCGGGGGTAGGGGCCAAGCTCGCAGCGTTCGGCTTCGAGGATTTCGTCGCCTACGTCGTCTGGTGCGGCGAGCAGGCGCTCGAGCGGGGTCTGCTGCCCCACACCAACCTTGGCGCCCTGGCGCGAGGGGACCTCGCCCGCCTGCGCGAGGTGACCGCCTCGCAGGGCCTGATGCTCGAGTCACTGCGCAGCGACCTCAGCGCCCACGAGGCTTCGCCGACGAAGAACCCCGAGCTTCGCCTGCAGACGATCCGCGACGCCGGCGAGCTGAACATCCCCTTCACGAGCGGCATCCTCGTCGGCATCGGCGAGCGCCCCGAGGATCGCATCGCCGCGCTCGAGGCGCTGGCCGAGCTACACCGCGAGTACGGCCACCTGCAGGAGGTGATCCTGCAGAACTTCGTGCCCCACCGTCGCTACTACGGCGAGGAGCCGGCCGACGTCGCGACGGCGGCCGCCGAGGCCTACTGGCGCACCGGCATCGGCCGCCACCCCGAGCTACCGCTGCCGCCGTGGGCCTGCGAGGTCGCCGTCGCGGACATCGCGACGCTCGTCGAGGCCACCCACGAGCTGCTGCCGGGCGTCGGCATCCAGATCCCGCCAAACCTCTCCGACTGGTGGCCGCAGCTTGTCCGCGCCGGCGCCAGCGACCTCGGCGGGCTCTCAGCCAACGGCGACCACATCTCCCCCGAGCACCCTTTCCCCTCGCCCCATCAGGTCCGCAAGACGCTCCAGGCCGACGGCGTCGCGTTGACCGAGCGCCTCTGCGTCTACGGCTCCTACATCGACTCCGAGTGGCTGGCCCAGGGCGTGCTCGACGTGATCAAGGCGCGCTACTGGAGCTTCATCCCGCGGCGCGGCTCCGGGCGACGAAGCGACCGCATCATCCGCCGAGATCTGGTTTCCGGCGCGGTCACCAAAGGTCGCAGCGGCGTCGTGTTATGCGAGGAAGAGCTCACAGCCCTCTTCGCCGAAACCCGCCGCGAGGCGATCGAAGCGATCCGCGAAGCCGCCGACGAGCTACGCGAGGAGCTTGTCGGCGACACCGTGACCTTTGTCGTCTGTCGCAACATCAACGTGTCGAACATCTGCATCGTCGGCTGCGCCTTCTGCGGCTTCGGCCAGGGGCGCCGCTCGCCCGACGCCTACGAGCACGATCGCGAGACGCTCGAGCAGAAGGTCCGCGAGGCCGTCGAGTTCGGCGCCACGGAGATCTGCATGCAGTCGGGCATCCATCCCGACTGGACGCTGCCCGACTACGAGCACTGGCTGCGCGTGATCAAGGAATGCGCACCGCACCTGCACCTGCACGCCTACTCGCCGATGGAGATCGCGCACATGTGCGACATCTCGGGCCATTCTCCGGACGACGTCTTCGCGCGCTTGCGCGAAGCGGGCCTCGACTCGACTCCGGGCACCGCCGCCGAGGTCCTCCACGACGGCGTGCGCGAGCGGATCTCGCCGAACAAGCTGCCCGTCGCGCGCTGGGTCGAGATCATCGAGGCCTCGCACCGCGCCGGCCTGCGCTCGACGGCGACGGTGATGTTCGGCCACATCGAGGAGCCGTGGGAGCTGGCCGAGCACATGCGCGTGGTGCGCGAGCTGCAACAGCGGACCGGCGGCATCACCGAGTTCGTGCCGCTGTCGTTCATTCCCTTCCAGACGCTGCTCGGGCGCACGCACGGCGTCGAGGAGCTGTCGACCGCGGAGAAGCTCAAGCACACCGCGGTGTTCCGCCTCGCGCTCGGCGCCACGATCCCAAACCTCCAGAGCTCCTGGGTCAAGATGGGCCTCGATGCCGCGAGCGAGTCGCTGCGCTGGGGCGTCAACGACCTCGGCGGCACGCTGATGGAGGAGTCGATCAGCCGCATGGCGGGCTCCTACCACGGCGTCACGCTCGACCCCGAGGACCTCGTCAGCGCCGCCCATCGCGCCGGCCGCCCGGCTGCCGAGCGCACGACGCTCTACAAGATCCGTCGCCGCTACGAGCTCCCCGTCGCAGCAAGCGCATGACCCACCGCCGTCGCCTCGACCGCCAGCTCCTCACCGCGACCCGCACGCTCGGCGACCGCGGCCTGATCACCGGCACGGTCGGCAACCTGAGCGCTCGTCGGGGCGAGCACATCCGCATCACGCACACCCGCCTGCCGTACGAGTCGATGCGGCGCAAGGACCTCGTCACGGTCTCGCTGGGCGGTGAGCGGCTGCGAGGCAGCCGCGAGCCTTCCCGCGGGTATCCGTTCACCTCGCGATCTACGCCGCGCGCCCCGATGTCGGCGCGATCATCCACACCCACAGCCCCTACGCGACCGCCTGGAGCTTCCTCGGCGAGCCACTCGCGCCGGCGACCGAGGAGATCGCCTATTACGCGATCGGCGAGATCCGCACCGCCGCACCCGCGCCGGCCGCCAGCGCCGAGTTGGCCCGCGCCGTCACCGCCGCACTCGGGGCCGCGCGCGCCGCACTGCTCGCGCGCCACGGCGTCATCGCCGTCACCGAGACGATTCCCGACGCGCTCGCGATCGCCGCTGCGGTCGAGCACCAGGCGACGGTCGCCTGGTTGCTGCGCTCCGAGCGCAGTGATCGGCCGCGCTCGCGCGACGCACTGGCGCTCTAGGTGTAGTTCCTAGGTCGTGAGCTGGGGGCCTTGTGGCTGAGGGCGCCGTGTGGTCGTGTGAAGTTGTAGTGGGTCAGCCAGGGCTGGAGTGCGGCGGCAGCGTCGGTCTGACGCCGGACGGTGGCGCATCCTGACACTTGCCGCGGATCGTCGGACGCCGCCACGCGCTCGAGCTCATCCTGCTCAGCCCACAGATCTCGGCTGATCGCGTGGCGGAGCTCGGGATCATCACCCGCGCCGTCGCTGACGAGGACCTCGAGCTGGAAACCGGCGAGCTCGTCGCCAAGCTGGCAAACGGCCCCACTGCGGCGGTCGGCGCAGCGCGCCGCCTGGTGCTCGAAGCGGCGACACGCTCCTATGCCAAGCAGCTCGACGCCGAGGCCGCGACGATGACTGCGTTCGCGACCTCCCACACCGGTCAAGAAGGCATCCCCGCATTCAACGCGCGGCGCGCGCCCGACTTCGCGCAGCCTGGCGCCGGTTCCTAGCCGGATTACTCCGCGTCCGCAACCGGCGGGCGCGGTACAGCCTCGACCTCGCCTCCGGCCTGCTTCCAGCCGACAAGGCCGGTGTCGAGGTGAGCAACGTTCGTGTAGCCAAGATCCCGCAGCGCGGCGCCGGCGAGCGCGGAGCGCATCCCGGCGGCACAGAAGAGGATCACTCGCCGCTCCGGCGACAGGTAGTCCTTGTGGTACTTGGACTCCGGGTCCGCCCAGAACTCGATCATGCCACGCGGCACGTGGCGGGCGCCGGGAATGGTCCCGTCCCGCCAGCGCTCGCGAACGTCGCGCACGTCGATCAGAACTGCCTCCCCGCCCGCGCGCTCGCGCTCGAAGTCGGTCTGTGACAGGTTCGTGATCCGTGCCCGCGCAGCGGCTACCATCTCGGCAACTGACGTCACGCGGCGCCCTCCTCGACATTGAGCCGCGTGGCCGCCGCTGTCTTCGAGCGTCCGACGCGGGCGTAGTACTCCTCCGGCCAGCTCGTCGGATCCTTGTAGATCATGTGGACGTCCTCGCTGTCGGGATCGGTGCCGTCGTGGTCCTCGACCCACAGCGGATACCCGAGCACGTCGATGCAGTAGACCTCGTGCAAGACGTGGCCGTGGCAAGCATAGATCGGGTAGTCGGTCAGACCGTAGGTCATCGGACGCGGCTCGCGCAGACGGTGGAGACATGCAGGCTGGTCGTAGACGCCGAAGGTGGGGTAGCGCACGCGACCATCGCCGGTACGCTCGAAGCTTGGGCGGCCCGGTATTCTCATCCGCCCCGACGCACCGAGCGTACCGCGAAGGACGATCGTGTCCTCGTGCTCCTCGATCCGGAACGTGGACCCGTGCGCCCGCGAGGTGAGCGCCTTGTAACGGATCAAGTCGGCGTGGCTCAAACCCCGGACGTTCTCAACGTATGGCGCCATCACGACTTCGGCCGTCCGCATCAACGCCTGCTCGACCGTGGCCTCGCCCAGATGGCGAGCGATCCAGGTCAGCAACGCCGTGATGAGGATGCCGAGCGGATCCTTGGCGCGGACGAGCTCACGGTCCATCTCTGACGAGATCGCGAGCAGGCGCTCCCAGTCCTGCCGGGCGGCGGCCGCCTCGACCTGCAGCGAGAGCGGCGTCGCAAGCGTCGCGAGTTCATCGTCGGTAAACACGCGACGCGCGGCTTCGACCACGAGCACGCCACACAACGGCTTTGAGAACCCAACGCGCTCGTACACCGTCACCGGGATTCGCGCCGGATCCTTGAGCACGTCGAGGTGAGTGATGCCCTCGGCAGCGTCCGGCTGCGTGATCACCGCTAGCGGCATTCCCAGTAGCTCAATCGCGTGGGCCTCGTAGAAAAGCGCCTCCACGGCGAAGTAGCACGGCAGGCTGTCCTGCGAGCGTGTCAGCGGACGTGCGCCGTGCAGTACCGCGAAGCCGCCGCCATCGGGCTCGTAGGCGCCGAAGCAGCGATAGGCGTAGCGATTCCCGTTCCGCTCGCGTGGCGCGTTGTCCTGCCAAGAAGGCCGCCGCCGCCACTGGCGTACGGCACCACCCCACGGATCGAGCGTGAAGCGGACGCGCTCGTCGTCCTCCTCGACCGAGAACGTACTGCCGCTCGCCCGCAGATGGCTCGCCAGCGTCTCGACGCGGCCCCGGAAATCGAGCTGGCGGTACTCGAGCAGGAACGGCGGGAAGGCGTGCCCGGCCGCGTAGCGAATCGCCTCGTCGTGGCCGCACTCGCCTACGTGCTCGACGATGAAGGTCTGCAGGAGAGCCACCCACTGGACATACGAGTCGTACGCGAGCACGCACTGCTCCTCCATCTGCGCCTGAATCGCCGGCAATGCCTCGATATCGCGGGCGAGCGCGGCGCGCTCCAGCTGGATCGACAGCGGTGTCGCCAGCAGATCGAGCTCCCTCGCCGTGAACATGGGTGCGGGTCGCGTAGCGTTGGGCGTCATAGCGGAGCTGCTGCGCAGCTGTTTGCGCCGATCTCCAGCTGCGCCGACTCGGACACCGTATCCTCGCCGAGGTTCACTTCGATGATGCTGCGGTGGTTCGCCGGCCGCGGCGGAAGATCACTCACGACGGCGTCGACAAACTCGCGTTCGTCGAGCGACAAGAGCTTCAATCCTCGCCTCGCCGCGCCGACCGTGGTAGTGATCGGGCCGCTCACCCGTCCGCCAGGGTAATGGCAGGGCAACACGAGCGTCGGGTCTGGAAGCGAGAGCACGCGCTCGTGCAGCGTATGGAAGAGCATGCGGGCCGCGTCGGTGACGTCCTCGTCGCCGACTTCGAGGTCCGGACGCGCGACGCCCTGGGCGAACAACGAGTCGCCGGCGACCAGCGCGCGGTCGTCGATCAGCACGCCGACGTTGTCCGACGTGTGCCCTGGCAGCGCCACCACCCGGACATCGGCCGGACCGTCGAGTAGGCGGGTTCCCGCGTCCACGCCCTCCACGCGGTCGGCGAAGCCCACGCCCCGTGCGACGGCGGCACGCGAGAGGTGCAGCCGGGCGCCGGGCGCGTCGGCGAGCGCCCGCGCCCCTGAGAGATGGTCGGCGTGAACATGCGTGTCGAGAACCGCGACGATCCGCGCTCCAAGCTCTGACGCCTGCTCGATGTAGCGCTCTGTGCTCGACGCGGGATCGATCACGAGCGCGCGCGAGCCGCCGACGACGAGATACGAGAGGCAGCCACGCGCCTCGCGGCGAAACTGCACGACGGTTGCCGCCGGCGAGCCGATCGTGATCGGCTCCGCGACGAGCAGCGCGCTCCACGCGATCATTCCGCCGCTGACGCTGAGCGCCGACATGCCGAGCCGCTCGAGCTCGATCACGGCGTCGCGCGAAGCGTTGCCGCGCGAGCAGATCACTCGGAGGGCGCGGTCGCGCCGAAGCTCCGCGATGGTGTCCTCGCCACGCTCGCGCAGGTCAGCGAGGGGCACGGCGAGAAACGGTGCTCCATCTGCCTCGATCTGCCAGCGCGCGACATCGTCGTGGGCGCGAACGTCGAGCACCGCGATCTGAGCGCCCGCCCGCAGCTCGCGCTCCGCCGCAGAGATCTCCCCTACCACTTGCATGCCCGGCGATCGTAGAATCAGCGGTCCCATAACGCAATCGCACGACTAGGACCAACCCATAATCGACTCTGATGAGTTTCTGGCCGGGCATCTCACGATCCTGGCTGCCGTCGCCGAGCACGGCGGCGTCACGGCCGCAGCGCGCGCGCTCAACCTCACACAGCCGGCAGTCTCAAACCGGCTTCGCACGCTCGAGGGCGTCGTCGGCGGTCCGTTGGTCGAACGCGCGGGGCGCACGGTCGCGCTGACGGAGCTCGGATTAGCGCTGCTGCCGCACGCCCGGGCGATTGTCAGAGCCACGGCGCGCGCCGCACTCGCCACGACGGCGCTGGGCGACACGGCGCACCGCGTGGGCGTCGCGTTGTCTGAGGCGGCAGTCCCCTTGGTCATGCCCAGGCTGGCGACGTTGGAGCGCGGGACGCCGACGTTGACGCTCAGCGTGCGGGCCTGTGATGCGTCCACCGCGGTCCAGGCCGTCGTTGCGGGCGAAGTCGACCTTGCCGTGGCCGTCGCCCCGCCCGAGAAACCGTCGGACGACCTACAGCGGCGAGCCCTGCTGCTCGATGAAATTGTACTCGTGCGTTCGGGTATTCAGGAGCTGGTGAGCGAACTCGACGTCATCGGGTCCCTTTCGGTGCTGTGGCAGGCGCCGGGCTCCGGTGTTCGGGCGACGGTTGAGTGGGTTCTCGAGCAGCGCGGGCTCTGGCCAGCTGAGAGCGTGGAGCTTGGCAGCTCGATCGGCGTGCTCGCGGCCGCCGCCAGCGGCGCCGGTGCCGCGTTCCTACCAGGTTCCTTCGCAGCCGCATGGGTTGCCGCAGGCCGGGTCACGGCCACCTCGCTTCGCACGACCGACCTCTTCGCTCGTTTTGAGCTCATCTCCGAGCCGGCCGACCAGCTCGCGCCCGGCCCGGCGCGCGTCTACGCGCATCTGCTCGAGACGGATGCCGAGCCTTACGGGCAACTCCCAGCGGAGAGCTGAGGCCGCGGCGGCAGGATATCACTCTCCCGTCGCTACCGGCCGCGCCGGGTCCGCGCACCACTGCGACCACGAACCGGGGCACAACGAAGCTTCGAAACCCGCTATGGCGAGCGCCGCGACTTCGTGCGCCGCGGTGACTCCAGACCCGCAGTAGACCCCGACTTGTGCCGCGGCGTCAACACCAAGATCCTCAAAGCGAGCCCTAAGCTCGGTAGGACTCGCAAACGTACCATCGGCCTGCAGGTTGTCGGCCGTAGGCGCACTGATGGCGCCGGGAATGTGACCGGCACGCGGATCGATCGGTTCGACCTCGCCGCGAAAGCGCTCGCCTGACCTGGCATCGAGCAACGCACCAACCTGCGCGAGCCGCGCCGCATCATCGAGGTCGAGCACCGGGAGATGTCCGCGCGAGAGCACCACGTCGCCAGGCGCCGGCTCGGGGGGCGCGGTCTGTAGCGCGTGGCCCGCTCTCCGCCATCCCGCCAAGCCGCCGTCGAGCAGGTGAACGGTGGTCATCCCAGCCCAACGGAGGAGCCACCACGCGCGAGCCGCAGCCAGGCCGCCATCATCATCGTAGGCCACGACCGTCGAGTCGCCGCGGATGCCCCAGCTACGCGCTGCGTCCTGAAACGCCTCAAGCGACGGCAACGGGTGCCGGCCCGAGATGGCCGAAGGTACGGAGGCTAGGTCGGCCCGCATGTCGACGTACACGGCGCCGGGAATATGCCCTTCCAGATAACGGCTGTGGCCGTCGGGATCTCCCAGCTTCCAGCGCACGTCGAGCAGGACAGGCGCGCCAGGCAAGTCAAGCTCGGCGTGCAATCGCGCAACGCTGATCAGCACATCCGAGCCGCCACCAGCCGCAGAATCGGCGCCAATATAACGGTCTGTATCGGCGGGCAAAGGCGTTCCTCGTTGTCGCTATTCGCCGGACGCTCGGGCTATACATCTCTCCGTCGGCGTGCCGGGCGCGGCACAGGCAGCCGCACGACGACCTTAGCGCGCGAAACGCCCCGCGACAACGGTGGGCGCGACGTCATCACGATCAGTGATGTCCGGATGACTAGTTCACCAGACGCCGCGTAGGCGGACATGAGAGCGTCCCGTGGCTCGTGTTCGATTCAGTAGGGTGCATCGCCGGTCAGCTCGCGAAACGGACCGGTGACGTCTCGCCTCGCGTCCGCCGGCGCGACGGACCAACGATTGGGCTTTGAATGGACGCTGTGGGCCCACGGTACAAATGGGTTGTCCTCTCGAACTCCGTGCTGGCGGCACTGATCGTCGCGATCGATTCGACGATCGTGTTGATCGGACTGCCGTCGATCTTTCGCGGGATCCGCCTGGACCCGCTGGCGCCAGGGAATGCGAAGTACATGCTCTGGCTGATCCTGGGGTTTCTCGTGGTGACGGCAGTACTCGTTGTCACGCTCGGTCGCCTGGGCGACATCTACGGGCGGGTGCGCGTCTACAACGCGGGGTTTGTCGTGTTTACCGTCTTCTCCATCCTGCTCTGTGCATCTTGGATGCACGGCGTCGCCGGGGCGCGCTGGCTTGTCGGCATGCGTCTCGGCCAAGGCCTTGGGGGGGCCATGTTGCTCGGTAACGCAAGCGCTATCGTGACCGACGCGTTCCCGGCCAACCAGCGCGGCATGGCGCTCGGACTCCAAAACGTCGCGGTCGTTGCGGGCGCGACGAGCGGACTTGTTCTCGGTGGCGTGCTCGCGCCGATCTCGTGGCGCCTGATTTTCCTGGTCTCGGTTCCGGTCGGCATGTTCGGCACTGTCTGGGCCCGGATGAAGCTCCGCGACATCGGCGTGCGACGAGCGGCCCGCATCGATTGGTGGGGAAACCTCACGTTTGCCTGCGGCCTCATCGCAGTCATGGTGGGCGTCACTACCGGGATCCAGCCGTACGGTCATCACGCGATGAGCTGGACGAGCCCCAAGGTGATCGGCGAGATCGGCGGCGGACTCGTGCTGCTCGCACTTTTCGCGATCATCGAATCGGTGGTCGAAGAGCCGATGTGCGACCTCGGCCTGTTTCGGAGTCGTGCGTTCACGGCCGGCAACATCGCGAGCCTGTCGATGTTCCTTGCGCGTGGCGGGCTGCAATTCATCCTGATCATTTGGCTGCAAGGCATCTGGCTACCGGAGCACGGCTATAGCTTCGCTAGCACGCCGCTCTGGGCCGGGATCCACATCCTGCCTCTGGTCGGCGGATTGCTACTCGCCGGCCCACTCTCCGGGGTACTCTCCGACCGCTACGGCGCACGTCCGTTCGCAACGACCGGAGCGTTGCTCGCGGCGAGCTCGTTCTTTCTGCTCGCCCGACTACCGGTTGACTTCCCCTATGCGGTCTTCGCGCTGGTGCTGACCCTCAACGGCATTGGCGTGGGACTGTTTCTCTCGCCTAACCGAGCCGCAATCATGAACAGCCTGCCACCCGCACGCCGCGGTGTCGGCGCTGGCATCGCCACGACGTTCTCGTGGTCAGCGCAGGTGCTCTCGGTTGGGATCTTCTTCTCGCTGATGATCATCGGCCTGTCGACACAGCTGCCGGCAACGCTCTACCACGGACTGATCGCCCACGACGTCGCGCGCAGCGTGGCGGCGCGCGCGGCGCACCTCCCCCCAGCGTCGAGCTTATTTGCCACTTTCCTCGGCTACGACCCCGTCTCGCATCTGCTTGGCGCCACGGTCCTCCGCACGCTGCCGCGCTCGCAAGTGGCGATCCTCACCGGACATACGTTCTTTCCGCAGCTGATTACCGAGCCGTTTCGCAGCGCACTGCGCGCGGCATTTACGTTCGCGTTGGTCGTCTGCCTCATCGCCGCCGTGGCATCGCTGCTGCGCGGGCCCAGACAGGGGGCGCGCGCTAGCGCCCGGACAAGCGCAGTTTCAGACCTCCAAGCCAACGCCATCGACGCAACCCCGCAGCGGAATCAGGGCGCGGGAGGCGGCGGCGACCGTCCGGCTCGTCGCGAGTGAGGCAATCAACTGCGCTGGTGCTCTGCTCGAAAGATCTGCGGTTCATCCAAGGCGCCAACAACCTCGAGCATCCCCAGAACTACTTCCTGCGCGCCCTCAAAGAGCTCCACATCGGCTTCTCGCCGACGCCAACAACCTGAATCGCGTCTAAAACGGCCGTTTGGTTGAACAAGTGGTTGCCACCGCCTACCATACGGCCATGGAAGGGCTAACTGGCCTAACAGCAGCCAGGAGGGCAAGACAGGCTGCCCTGGCCAGCTGTCCGGCTAATCGTGAGGAGAGGCGTTGATGGCCACCGCAGAGAGTTCGCAGAGTGAGTCGGTGCGGGTGGATTTCTTTGACCCCGACGTGAATGAATGCCCGTACCCGGCCTACCAGCGGTTGCGTGACGACGCGCCGGTCTGGCGGGACCCGGCCACCGGCCAGTACCTGATCACGCGTTATGTGGACGTCCGCGCCATCCTGCTGGACAAGACAGGGCGCTTTTCAAACCAGCGGCCGAGCGGCGCTACGAGGAGGGGCCTGTTACTACCGGACGATCCGAAGAGCGTAGAGGCCGAGGACGAGCTGGCGGACCGCGCTGAGCAGCTCTATGAGGAGAAGGGCTTTTTGCCGGAGCCCAACCTCGACGCGCTTGATGAGCCTGGGCATATGCAGCGCCGGCGCCTCTTCGATCACGTGTTCCGGCCGGCGGCGGTCAAGGAGCTTGATCCGCTCATCGGGGAACTTGCCCACAAGCTGATCGACGCGTTCGTCGAGGACGGTCGCTGCGAGTGGGTCTCGCAATTCGCCGTGCCGCTACCGCTGATGGTGATCGGCCGTGTGGTTGGCGTTCCGGACGAAGAGCTGCCGTACATCAAGCGGTGGACCGACGCGATTGTCGCGCGAATAAGCCTCACGCAGTCTGGCGAGGAACTGCTTTCGATGGTCGAGCTGGACATCGAGATGCAGCACTACTTCTGCCGTCACTTCGACCAGCTGCGAAAGAGCCCGAACGACACGTTCCTCAGCACGCTCGTGAACACCGACATAACGGAGCTTGGGCGACCGATGACCGATCAGGAGCTCTTTGCGGAGATGGGGGCCGATCTTTTTGTCGGCGGCGCGGAGACGACGACGAACGCGCTGTCCCATGGAGTCATGTTGCTGATCGAGCATCCAGAGGTATGGCAGGCAGTGAAAGCCGACCCCGAGAACATGGTCCCGCGCTTTGCCGAGGAGGTGTTGCGGCTCGAGGCGCCCGTGCAGTCGCTGCGGCGAGTGGCCACAGTCGACATCGAGTTGCACGGCGTGACAATCCCCGCGGGCGCCCTGATCAACCTGCGCTATGGCGCCGCCAACCGTGACGAGCGCGCGTTTGAGTGCCCGGAAAGCATCAACCTTGAGCGCAAGAACCCGCGTAGCCATCTTGCGTTCGGGACCGGTGCCCACGTCTGTCTGGGCGCGCCGCTCGCGCGGCGTGAGCTCTACCTCAGCTTTCACGCATTGGTCGACCGCGTCGACGAGTTGCGATTCATCGATGGCGTAAGCACGTTCGAGCATCCGGTGAACTACAGTCTGCGTGGCCTGAAACAGCTTCAGGTCGAATTCAGTACTACGCTGGCTGTATGAATCGCCGGCCGCATTAGACGGGGCTGAGATGCGGTCCGATGGCAAAGTGCTGTTCGCGACCGGTGCGGGCTCGGGCATCGCCGCCGCGACAGCCCGACGGTTCGCCTCGGAGGGCGGTCGGGTTGCAGTCGTCGACTTGGACGGTGAGCGTGCAGAGATGGTTGCGGCGGAGCTCGACGGCTCGCTGGCGCTCGCTTGCGACGTGTCTGACGAACGCTCGGTACGCGAAGCGGTCGAAGCCACGAGCGAGCGTCTTGGTCGGATCGATTGCGTCCTGCCCGCCGCCGGCCACCTCAGCCGCGGGCCGATCGAGGAATACTCGCTAGCGGACTGGAACCGGATGCTGGCCGTGCACGCAGCCGGGACTTTTCTGGTCTGCAAGCACGCTCTCCCCGTGCTCCGCGCTGCCGGCGGGGGAGCGATCGTAAACGTCTCCTCGACCGGCGCCTTGATCGCACGCCCGCATCTCGCAGCCTACTCGGCCGCCAAAGGCGCCATTCTTGCGTTTTCGCGACAGCTGGCGCTCGACGTCGCCATCGACAACGTCCGCGTCAACGTGGTCGCCCCTGGGCTCGTACGGACCGCGATGACCGATGCAGTTTTTGCGCAGCGCCGGGAAGATGGCAGGGAAGCGCCGCCTGGCGTCGACTCGATCCTGAAGCGCCCAGGCGAGGCCGACGAGCTCGCCGCCGCAATCTGCTTCCTGCTCTCGGACGATGCGAGCTTCTTGACCGGCTCGCTGCTCGTCCCAGACGGAGGGATGACCGCGATCTAGCTGGGAACAGATACCCGCCGCGCGCCTGTCGCGCTTCGTGATTGCGTACGCTTCGGAACGACCGTTTCACGGCGCGCCCGGAAGTGAGATCGCCCGTCCAGTCGTGGAGGATTCGACGGCACCGTCCAGCACGAGCTGGAGGCGGTAACCGTCCTCGAAGTTGGGGGCCGGCGACCGGTGCTCCTGGATCCCCCGGAGGAACTCCCGCACCATCAGTCGGAACGCCATCAGCCGGTGGTCGCGATCGTCGTCGAAAGGCCGGAAGGTGGACGGCACCGGGAGCTCGCCAAGGTCGGGAGTGTCGCCGTTGGCGCCGTAGACTCGGCCGTCGGGCGGTGGGTTGGCAGCGAGCGGCATTGGCTGAGGTGTCGAGAGTCGCCCCTCTGAACCGTATTTGTCAATCGTCGTCCCCGAGCCAAACGGCGCAGCCACGGAGGCGATCAGGCTGCCCCAGCCGCCGCGCGCGAACTCAACGGTTACGGCGAACGAGTCGTCGGCCTCGGTGCGCACGACCACGCCGTCTGGCCGCCTGCGCTCGGGAAACTGGGTGGTCATGCAGGCCGAAACCGTCGTGATGTCACCAAACCAGTGGCGAAAGGCGTCGAGGTAGTGGGAGCCGATTGCCCATAACAACGCGCTGCGCAACCCCAGATCGGGTGAAGGGGCAGGGAGAAGCGACGTTCCGGGCTGGCCGATCTGGACCGACGCGACGACGTGGTGGAGTCGCCCAACGTACCCGTCGTCCAGGAGTTCCTTGACGAACGCACGCTGCGGGGCCCATCGGAACTCGTGTCCCACCATGGCTGTGAGCTCGGGATAGCGGCGACTGGCGTCAACCATCGCGGCGGCGCGCTGCGCGTCCACGGCGAACGGCTTCTCGCAGAGCACGTGCTTTCCAGCCTCGAGCGCGGCAATTGCCATCTCGTGATGCAGCGCATGCGGAGCGACGATACTCACCGCCTCGAGTTCAGGGAGCGCTAGGAGTTGTCTGAAATCGATGAAGACGAGTGGGATGGCAAACCTCTCGGCTGCCTCGCGAGCGCGCTCGTCGCGGCGCGCACACACCGCGACTACCTCGAGCCCCTCTGATTGAAGTCCGGGGATCTGGACGGTACTGCCGAACCCAACGCCGACGACAGCAATCCTCAGCGGCGTTACGCTCATCGCAAAGAGCCCACAACCACGCTGGGCAACTCTCAGCTGGCGCCCGTGCGGATGCCCCAGCTGCGTGCAGCGTCCGGACACGCCCGTTCGCGCGGGGTCGTCCAGGGCCGCTGAGCGGAACGCCGGCGTGGCACTGCACGGTGCCCGGTCACTGAGCTGCCGGGTGTCACGCGTCCGCCCTGCGTGCCGTCGCGAGCCGCTGACGGACTAGATACGAGTCGTACCAGGACGACAAGCGTGAGACGCGGTATCCCGCGTCGAAGTCGAAGACGTCGACGGCGTCGAACGTGATCTGCGTACCATCGGCCATCGCTCCGGTGAACGTGATCTCCACGGTTGCAACGCGCTCCGCGTGGATCACACGCGTCGGATCGTCGACGTGCTTGGGGTACGGCCGCAGGGCCCTAGCGAAGTAGGTAGCGATTTCGTCGCGCCCTCGGCGCGGCGGCAGGCCGGGTGCGACCAACACGCCGTCGTGCGCAAAGAGCGCCGCGACGGCGTCGTAGCGCTCGCCGTTGAGCGCGTCGAAGTACGCGTCGAGCACGCGCTGCTGGGCGTGGCTCACACGATCACGGCTGTGGTCGGGTTTCTTCGCTGCCGCCCTTCACCGTGCCCGATGTTCCCAGCCGCCGACGATGTACAGGTCCGGCGGTCCGCGCCCGATAGCTTGAAGCTCCGCGGCCATGAGCCGGCTGAGCGCAACCTCGACGCGACTGACTGTTGACTAAACGCCTGCGGTGACATGTTGGAGAGCGAGGCTGGTCAACGCGACGGCTACCCAGAGTACCGCGCCCAGAACGATCGGCCGCAATCCCGTGCGCCGCAGTCCGGCCGTGTCAATCGACAGCCCGACCGCCGAAAGCGCAACCGTGATCAACAAGGTCGTGGCGTCACTGAGCCCGTGGTGGTCCGCACTCGGAATCAAGCCGGCGCTGTTCGCGGCTGCGAGCGCGAGGAACCCAAGCAGGAATCCCGGCACCAGCCTTAGGACGCGGACATGCACAGGAGCGCCGGAACACGGCGGCTCGGCCGAGATCTTCTCGCGGCGGCGTACGGTCGCTGAGAGCCCGAGGCAGATCGGGATGATCATCAACGTGCGAGTCAGCTTCACAACTACGGCCGTGTGGGACGCGGCGGCCCCATAGGCCGTCGAGGCGGCGACGACGGACGACATGTCGTTTACTGCAGTGCCTGCAAACACCCCAAACGCGTGCTGACTGAGCCCCAGTTGATGTCCCACGATCGGGAACAGCAGGACCGCGGTGACATTGAAGAGGAAGATCGTCGAGATCGCAAACGCGACGTCGAGCTCGCTCGCAGCGATGACTGGGGTAACGGCTGCGATCGCCGAGGCGCCGCAGATCCCAGTGCCGACGCCGATGAGCGTGCGCAGATCCGAAGGAATGCCGAGAAGACGCCCGAGCCAGGCCGCTAGCAGCAGGCACACCGCAAGCGTGCCGAGCAGTACCGGGAGCGACTGTACGCCCGTCTGCGCGATCTCAGCGAGAGACAGCTGGGTGCCGAGCAACACGACCGCGAGTTGGAGTACGCGCTTGCTCGCGAAGGCGATTCCCGGTGTGAACAAAGTGCTCGGCTTGCGGGTGCTCGCGATGATGACCCCGAGCACGATCCCGAGCACGGGAGCGCCGACGATCGGAAGCAGCGCTGCGAGTGTCGTCGCGACGCACGCCACAGCGAGCGCCAGCAACAGCCCCGGCAGACGGCCGTCGATATTCGGATGGTGGCGTGCCCGCCGCGGCGCCAGCGGGAACTCCGCGGGTGTCGTCGGATGAGCGCTCACCGCAGTCGTCGACGCGGGGCGCAGCCGGACCCGGCCAGGCTACGGTTGGAACGTCGGGACAGCGATACGTGGACTGGGCAGCGCGCGTCGCGGGGACCGCGGCGCCTGGAAGGCCAGAGCGCCTTCACTCAGCGCTCGTCCAACCGGGCGCGAAGTAGTCAACCCTGTCCATCGTTAGACGCCGCGTCAAGAAGACCCATCGGCCATCTGATCGACCGATCGTGTCATCGAAGACGCCCAGCCCGTGGAGATCGATCTCACTGCCGGCACTCTTTCCAACGGACAGGACCGTCACCACGGTGCGGGCCGATGCCGTGATCTCCTCGAGATCAGCGACGACGATGTTTGACATCACGTGACGCCGCTGTTGCTTCTGCGCGACGATCCGCCAGCGTTGTTCGATCGATTCGCGAATCGCGCGACTGTCTCGTAGAGGGCCTGGTACAGCCGGTTGCGGCACGATCTCGAAGGTTGCGTCGCGCGCGAAGAGCCGCTCGAGCTCATCGAAATCGCCGGCGTCGAGGCAGTTGCCGTAGTGCGCGATCAGCTCGTGGATCGCGAGTCGATCGGCAACCGCCGCCGGATCGCTCACTTAGGCGCCCCACTTCCGGGCACATCGAGCGTCAGACGACGCTCGATGAATCTCCACGAGCCGTCGATCAACTCGAGCCGGTCCGCGTACTCACCGGTCAGTAGCAGCTCTGGTGGTCTGTCGCCAAACGTCGCGATCGACGTGAGGAACGTCCTCGTACTGCACGAGCTCTCAGACAAGCACTCGAAGATCGTGTTCGAGCAGACGTGCCTGCGACCGCCGGTGAGCCTGACCTCATGGTAGCGGGCCTCGAGTGCTGCGACGATCGCTGCGCGCCCGGAGATGGGCACCTCCATAAACCCTGGCGGCGGGCTTATGTCCATCACCGCGTCCTCAGCAAAGAGGCCTGCCACGCGCTCGAACTCGCCCGCGTCGAGGAACACAGCGTAGGAACTGATGACCTCGCACACGGCGAGTTTGATCGCCGACCGATCAGTCATCGCCCATCCTCAGACCGAGGCCGACGGCGATCGGCCGGTTTTGACACAGCAGCTCATTTGCCCAGCCGCGCCCTGGTGGCGTCGATCACCTGCAACGGGTTCGCCCAGAGGATGTCGGCCAGCACGTCCGGCGCGAACGGCATACGCTTGAACTGCGCGAGTGTCTCTGCCATCGGGGCGAAGGGGTACGCCGACGCGTACAGCATCTTCTTCGGGATCATCTCGTTCGCGGCCTCGACCAAGACGTGCGTGCCGGGGGCGTGGTGGTAGAACGAGTTCTCGAAGTAGACGTTCGCATTACGCCAGGCAACAGCAACCATCTCGTAGCTGAACGGCCAGCCGGCGTGCGAAGCGACGATCGTCAGATCTCTGAACTTCTGCGCGACTGCGTCGATTGCAAGCGGACTGGAGCAGCGAAGCTCGGCGGGCACGCCGGGCAGACCTCCCAGGGTGATCGCGACTATGCAGCCCAATTCGGCACACACGTCGTAGATCGGAAGCAACTCCGGGTTGTCAGCTCCTGAGTTCAGCTGGAACGGGTCGAAGCTGACACCGATGAACGGCTCGCTGCCAGCGATCGCGACGCGTACCTCCTCGCAGGCACGCGGCACATCGCCAACATCCAGACCGATCAGACCGACGAGACGATCGGGCTTCGCCTCGATCGCGTCCGCGACGACCTTGCGCGTATAGGGCCAGTCGGACCGCGTAGCCGCCCGGCTACGTGCGGCGACCACGCCGATGTCGATTCCGGCGTCGTCCATCTGATCGATAAACGACTCGAGCGTGTCACGAGGTGCCCGGTATGCGCCGAACGAGCCGTGCGTGTCGGCCGCGATCTGGACCAGCCGCGGTTCGAGGTAGGCCGAGTACTCAGGCCCGTTGGGCCGGACACGGAAGTCGACCACGCCGCTCGCGGGTCGGCCCGCTCCGACCTGGGCAAGGCGAGACGAAGTCATGTCGAACGCGATAGGCGAGCCTGCCGGTCGCCGCTCGGATCGCCAACGCCTGACGTCACGGCCGCAATCAGTGGCACTCGACACCGTCTCGCTCCCATGACCGCAGATCCTAGAATTCGGCCTTCCATAAAGCAAACAGCGACCGAGGACGGACTCATAACGGATGCTGATGGTTTTCTGGGCTGAACGCGTCAGATCCCAGACTACGAGGCGCGGTGGCGGGCTGCCACCCCGCGCAGCACCGGGATCAGCCGCCGTTATTTCGATCCATGATGGGCCGAGCCTCGAAGTATCAACCAAACGGTTGATAGATACTTGCGCCACCGCTACAAGAAACCCTATATTTGCTCCACACGCGCAGACGACGCAGTCAGCTGCGGCGCGGAAGCGAGTGACGGCGGCATGACGGCGTTTGGAAAGCCAGGATGCGCACCCGAGCGATGCGTGCCAGAGACTACGTGGATCTCGAGCTAGCGGATCGGGGCGCGCTTGTCGTGGGTGCAAGTGGCGACATCGGTCGAGCGGTCGTCGCACGCCTAGGGGCTGAGGGAGCGCGGGTCGCGATCGCCGGTCGCTCGCGTGCCCGGATGGCGACAATGCCCAAGGGGGCCATGGATAACGTCGTCGGGGCAATCGACGTCGACCTCCGAGACGACGCATCGATCATGCGCGCGGCGGCCGAGGCTGAGTCACTCTTGGAGGCCGTGGACGTGCTCGTGTGCAGCGTCGCCAGTGATGCCGAGTTCGGCGCCGTATGGGGAGCCTCGCGCGCTGACTGGGAGTCCGAGATGGCGCTCAAGTGCATCGGCACCGCGCGCATGTGCACCGAGATCGCCAAGCAGATGGTCGCGCGCGGCTCGGGTGTGATTGTGAACTTGATCGGGATCGCAACCGACATGGTCGTGACCCAGAATCCACTCGGAGGCGCCGCCAACGCCGCGCTGCGGAGCTTTACGCGCGTCCTCGCCGCAGAAGTTGCCGGGTCGGGCGTGCGCGTGATCGGAGTCAGTCCTGGCATGACGGCGGGCGGCCGCCTGAACCGTTTTGCCGCTGAGCAGCTCGAGGCGATCCGCGCATCGATACCGCTCGGCGCGATTGGTCAACCGGAGGAGATCGCCGATGTCGTGGTGTTCATGGCATCGCCTCGCGCCAGTTACATCACCGGCGCGATCTTGAATGTCGACGGCGGCCTGACGCTAATCAGATGAGATTCGCGCAAGATGCTAACGGACGCGGCACACAGCTGGCGTCTGACGCGATGTCACGATCGAGTCGCGCGATTGAGCGCGATCTCTTGGCACTGCTCGGAACTGGCAGCGTGCTAGCGGGAACGACGAGCGCTTACCTGACCGATGCGACCGAGAGCCGCAAGCTGCGCGGCCGAGCGGACGCCGTAGCGCTGCCGGCGAATACAGCAGAGGTTGCGCAGGTTGTTGCGTGGTGTTACGACCACGATGTCGCGATCGTGCCACGTGGTGGCGGCACCGGTTTCGCCGGCGGCGCGGTGCCACTGGACGGTGGTGTGGTCCTCGGGCTTGAGCGCCTACGAGGCCCGGCGCGAATCGAGCCGGAGTTGTGGCGTGCGCAGGTACCGGCAGGCGTGCCTACTGCGACGCTCCGCCGGCAGGCACGCGAGAACGGACTCCTGTTTCCGCCTGACCCGGGAGCGGCCGAACAGTCGCAAATCGGCGGGAATATCGCCACGAATGCGGGCGGACCGCATGCGTTCAAATACGGCGTGACGGGTGCATGGGTGACCGGGGTCGATGTCGTCATACCACCAGGCGAGCTCGTCACGATCGGCGGACCGATACGCAAGGACGTGGCGGGGTACGACCTCAAGTCCCTCGTGGTCGGTTCTGAGGGCACACTCGGCGTCGTGACCGGCGCCTGGTTGCGCCTCGTGCCCGCACCAGAGGCCGCACTCCCGGTAGTCGCTTTCTGTGCGAGCGCGGAACTCGGCTGCGCGGCGATTCTGAGCGTGTTTGCAAACGGGCTCGCCGTTGCGGCGCTGGAGTACCTGGACGAGGGCTCGATAGCGATGACGCGCGGCGGCTTCCCGGGCGAGGTTCCGAGCGCTGCCCGCTTCATGCTGATCGTTGAGGCTGATGGCTCGCCGTCGGAGGCCGAGCGTCTCCGCCTCGAGGTAGTGGAGGGTCTCGGCGAGTACGCCCTATCTATTCAGTCGCCGACCGACCCGGCAGCGATCAACAGGCTCTGGCTGTGGCGTGACGGAGTGTCGCTCGTCGCGAGCGCACAGCGTGGCGGGAAGTTCAGCGAAGACATCGTCGTGCCACTCGACCGCTTTGGCGAGGCGCTCGACGCGACCCTTGCAATCGGCCGGCGCCACTCGCTGCCAACTTGCAGCTGGGGCCACGCGGGTGACGGGAACCTCCATTCTACCTTTCTCGTCAATGCCGACGATTCGGGCGAGCTCGCCCGAGCGGAGCAGGCGGCCGAGGAGCTGTTTGTGCTCGCGGCAGCGCTCGGCGGCTCGATCTCAGGCGAGCACGGAGTTGGCTTGGTTAAGCGCGGAGCGCTGGCGCACCAGTGGATGCCGCCCGCGCTCGCGCTGCACGAGGCAGTTAAGCGGGCTTTCGACCCGAAGGGACTGCTCAACCCGGGTAAGAAGCTTGGACGACCGATCGGCGCTAACAGCGTCGGAGGAGCGGCGAACACAGCATCATCGACTCTCGGGGAGCACCAGCCTCATAATCAGAAAGGAGCTTGACATGGAGGCCCACTATCACGATCCGACGGATCGGAAGTACGCTGCCAATCTTCGCCGGGGCGCAGGCGCGGAGTTTGCCGCGTTCCGGGAATTCAACGCAGCTGTTGGCCGTGAGACCGGCGCCGTGCCGCGTAAGTACCGCGAGCTCATGTCGGTGGCAGTTGCACTGACAACGCAGTGCGTGTACTGCATCGAGACACACGTCGACGCGGCGCGGGAGGCGGGAGCCACAGCCGACGAGCTCGCAGAGACCGTGTTCGTCACCGCAGCGATGCGTGCCGGCGGCGCGGTGGCTCATGGTCGCATGGCGATGAAGCTCTTCGAGCGCGGAGGCGGTGACACGGCTGCCGATACGACCAAAGCTGACCTCACGACGACCACCCCGGGCTGAGTGTGTTCGGATCCTCCCGCGAGGGCGTGCGACCGCTACTCGCGTATAGCGCGGTGGACGAGAAGAACTAGGATCGAGACATGGAACGGGAAGCACGCGAAGCGCGCAGCACTGGCCGCCCGCTCGAGGGACTCCGGGTGTTGGAGTTCGGCCACGTATTGGCGGGCCCATTCGCCGGCATGCTGCTCGCCGACCTGGGCGCCGACGTCGTGAAGGTCGAGTCACCGGACGGCGACCAGATGAGGGGCTGGCCTCCGTTCGCCCAGAGCGACGATGGCGAGACGTTCAGCCACAATTTCGCTTCTGTCAACCGCAACAAGCGCAGCATCGTCGCTGATCTGAAAGATGCGGACGATCTCGCGCGCGTCCGCCAGCTGTGCTTGAGCGCCGAGGTACTGCTCGAGAACTACCGCCCGGGCACACTCGACCGCTTCGGCCTGGGCTTCAACGAGCTCTCCGCGCGACACCCCGGGCTGATCTACTGCTCGATCTCAGGCTACGGTCGCACCAGCCCGTATGCCGATCGCGGTGCCTACGACGTCGTCGTGCAGGCGACGAGCGGGCTGATGAGCGTGACCGGCAGTGATGGCGGCGAGCCAGTGAAGTGCGGCGTTCCAGTCGCGGACATCGTCGCCGGCCTCTACGCGGCGTATACGGTGGTCGCGTTGCTACCGAGCGTCCGTGAGAGCGGCGAGTCGCGGTACATCGATTGCCCGATGCTCGACTGCATGCTTGCCGCTTCGGCACTGCAGACCAGCGAGTACTGGGGGACCGGCGTGACGCCCCGCCGACTTGGCTCGGCACACCCACGTAACGCTCCCTATCAGGCATTCAACGCGAGCGACTATCCTTTCGTGGTCGCCGCCGGAAGTCAGCCCCTCTGGACCGAGGTGTGCGAGGCTACCGGACTGCTCTCGCTGGTCGACGACCCACGATTTGAGAGCCAGGCGGCCCGAGCGACCAACCAGGCCGCGCTCGCAACGCTGCTGCAAGACGTCTTTTCGACGAAGACCGCCGCCGAGTGGCTGGATGAGCTCGCACGTCGCGGAGTGCCGTGCGGGCCGGTCAACACGTTTGCTGATGTGCTCGAAGGCGATCACGTACGCGCGACCGGCCTCCTCGACGAGCTCGAAGTACCGGTGGCGGGGAGGACCCCCACCATCGTCTATCCGGCGCGCGTGAGTGGACTCACCAGCCGTCTCGACCGTGCGCCGCCGCGCCTCGGTGAGCACACGACCGACGTGCCGCTGGATTGGGCGCCGACCAGCTCAATCAGGTGACATTTTTGAACCAGGAGGATTATCAGTGATTGATTCGACTACAGAGGATCCGAAGCCGAACCCAACCCTGGACGAGTTCGCCGCCGACGTCGTTGCCATCGCGCGAGCCGGAGGTGATGAGCACCAAGTCACCGACGCGATCGCAGCGCGCCTGAAGCAACTGCTCAGGGATGGACTCGAGCTCACTCCTGACCAGCGTCGTCCTGATCCTGATCGGTACGTCATGTACCCGCTGTTCGTCGCGGCCGACGGCAGCCTTTGCATCGCCGCGGCGGTCTGGGACGTTGGCCAGTCCACGCCGATTCACGACCACGGAACTTGGGGCGTGATCGGGATTCTCGAGGGCCGGGAGCATGAGGACCGGTACGAGACTGCTTCCGAAGGCCGGCCGGTTCGTCTCGGCGAGCGGGTTCTAAACGCCGGCGAGGTTGTGGTTTGTTGCACGCACGATCACGATGTACACGCGGTCGCGTGCGCATCCGACATTCCGTGTGTGGGAATCCATGTCTACGGCGCCAACATCGGCGAGCTACAGCGCCGTAGCTACGACCCGATCACGGGTTCAGTGCGCTGGTTCGTATCTCGGTGGCCATCGGCAGCCGCCTAAGGCACCGTTCTGGTGCCTGGACCGCGTTTCGCCAGGGCGAGACAGAGCCAGCCCTCAGGCGACTCGTGCGCCGGCGTCGAGTCTGACGACCTCGGCGTTGAGCATTTCGTTTTCGAGGAGCGCGCGAACGAGTTGCGCAAACTCCTCTGGCCGTCCAAGGCGCTTCGGAAACAGTTGTAGCGCAGCCATCGCTTCCCGCCGCGACTCGGAGAAGTCGGCGAACATCGCTGTGTCCATCATCCCGGGGGCGATCGTCATCACGCGGATGCCCCAGATGGCGAGATCGCGTGCTAGCGGCAGGGTGAGCGCGATGATCGCGCCCTTCGATGCGGCGTAGGCGGTCTGACCCGACTGACCCTCGATGCCAGCGATCGAAGCAGTGTTGACGACGAGGCCGCGCCCGCCGTCTGCGTCCGGCTCGTTGCGCGCCATGTGGCGTACTGTGTGGCGCACGACGTCATAGAGCCCGATCAAGTTGATCTCGACCGTCCGACGAAAGGTCTCGAGTGGGAACATCTCCCCAGCACGATTGAGCGTGCGACCGGCGGGGCTGACGCCAGCGACGTTAACGAGCAGGTCGACCCGTCCGAAATGCTCGGCCGCGGCGTCGACGGCCTGCTCGACTTGGGCTGGCTCCGCGACGTCGACCGCCAGGAACGCGGCACGATCGCCAAGCTCGCTCGCGAATTCGGCGCCACGCGAACTCGGCAGGTCGAAGATCGCGGCGCGTCCCCCGGCATCGATCACCATTCGCACAACGGCCTCGCCAAGACCCGATGCGCCGCCCGTCACAAACGCGACTGTCTTATCGAGCTTCACGTCGCGCCTCGGTAGCCCTCAGGCTGGTGCGTGGGCCCGTTTGGTGGTCACGGCATAGCCTCCTTCTCCTCTGCCGGTGCCGATTCCATCTCCTCCTGGCCGTCGAGCTTGAAGACCTCGAGCGCGGTGCCACGCAGTAGCGCGTACAACGCCTCGGGCTTAAGGTCGTACTGAGCGATCTGTTCGAGACTCTCGCCGTGGCCGATCAGCGGGTAGTCGGTGCCCCACATCACCTTGCCAATCCCGCGCCGGCGCGCGTTAAGGAATCGGACGAGCTTAGGATCCCAGTACTTCGGCGCGTGACCGGAGACACCGATGTAGACGTTCGGATGCTTCCAGGCCATCGCGATCAGCTCCTCGGTCCACGGCCAGCCTGTGTGTCCGCCGACGAGCCGCAGCTCGGGGAACCAGATCGCGATGTCGTCGAGCAGGATCGGCTTGCCGCAGGCGCTCGGCATGAACTCGGCCGAATGACCGGTCTGGAACATCACCGGGATATCAAGTTCGGCGCACTTCGCATAGAACGGCCACCACTCACGCTCGTTGAGCGGGATCCCGAAGCCGAACGCGTGGACGTGCGCGCCCTTGAAGCCGTAGTCGAGAACCGCGCGCTCCAGCGCCCGCACGCCCTCCATGCCGCTGATCGGGTTGATCCCCGCCATGCCAACGAAGCGGTCGGGGTGGGCGGCGATCAGTTCGCCGATGTGCTCGTGCGGTATGTCCGAGAGCATCTCACGCGTGCGGTAACGCATCATCTTGAGCGACGGCATGCAGACGCGTTCGATGCCGGTCGCGTCCATCATCGCAATGAACTCCTCGGACGTGCTCGAGCGCATGTTATCGTGGCGCCCCCACTGGTCCCCCATCATGAAGGCGACCTCAGGGTTTTCGGTGAAGATCGAGCGGATCCCGAGTTCGGTAAACGGGTTGCACCAACTGTCGATCGCGAGAATGCGGCCGCTCCGGTCAGCCATCGGTGCTTCCTCCTCCATCGACTCTCTCGATCATCGTGGTTTTGTGCGCTGTCCTCGGTAGCGCCCCCGCGTCGATTACGTCAACGACCGGACGCACGGACAGCCGCTTGTGCATCTGCTCAGCGAGCTCGCCCGCCAACGCCTCGTCACCACTTGCGTCGAGCCCTTCAGCGCGCTCGATGCGCAGCCGTAGTGGCGGGGTAACACGAGGCGGCGGGCCGTCAAGAAGTATGCGGAAGTGTCCGCTCGTCCGTGGTGCGAGCTCTGCGACGAGGTCGCGCACGGCAGCTGGGTAGATCTTGACGCCCTTCACGATCAGCAGGTCGTCAGTTCTCCCGATCACCCGCACCCGTGTCTCGAGCGCGCCGCTGGCACCCGGCACACGGCGCATCTCGTAGACGTCCCCGACCGCACCGCGCAGTTGCGGCTGCGCCCGCCAGCGCAACGTCGTTTTGACCCGCTCGCCATACGCCGGCCGCCCGTCGTCGGGTATCGCGACGGCGGCGCCGCTCGCCGGATCCACGAGCTGCTGCACCGAGCAGTCGTCAGCAAGCACCGTCATGCCATCGTATGGGTGAGCGCCGTCCGAGGCGTTCATGATGCCGTGGGCGCCGCCCAGCGCATCGTGCACGACGGCGCCGGTCGCCTCCTCGATCCGCGCGCGTACTTCTGGCAGCCCCGCTCCCGGCTCACCAGCGCAGATGATTCGGCGCAGCCCAAGTGCCCGCATCTGTTCCGGCGCGTGCTCGATCAGGTAGCTCGCATAGCTCGGCGTGCAGAGGAGCACGGTCGCACCCACAAGCAAGCCGAGCTTGAGCAGCTTTTCACTGCCGGCCTCCGCACCGACGGGGACCGCCTGCGCTCCGAGACGCTCGATCGCGCGTACGAGGGGTACGCCGGCTAGATACATCGACAGCCCGAAGCCGTGCAAGCAAACGTCGGCCTGGCCGACGCCGGCAAGACCCAAAGCGCGACCCCAGAGCTCGTCGGTTAGCGCGACGTCCGCCGCCGTGAACGCGTAGAACGTTGGCGTCCCGGTGCTTCCGGAGGTTGCCGCCACGGACACGACCTCCGCCGGGTCGACGCAGAGGTGCGCGCCGAACGGGTGACCGTACTCGGCACGGGAGCGCTCCTGAAGCTCGCGCTCATCGTCCTTGCTGAGCAGGATCGGGAGCTGCTCCAGATCATCGACGCCACGGATCTCCGAAGGCTCGACGCCAAGCTCCTCTAGCTTGCCGCGATAGTGCGGCGACCGCTCGCAGCAGTAACGCACCGTGGCCCGCACGCGCTCGTCGCGCAGGCTCGCGAGCCGCACCTGAGACGCCGCTTGCGAGCGGCCGGATTCGGTCGCATGTTCTACCAAACGTTTGGCAGCTTACTAGTTATCAGACAAGATGTGCTACAAGCTGCGTCCAAGCCAAATCGCAAGAACCTAGCTCCTCGGGCGATGCTCGACGCAGAGCGTTGCTTCAACCGGACGGTAGGTAGAATACTGCTCGTGTCCGAGACTCGCGCGACCGATTACGCACAACTCGCCGGATACCGCTTCCCGGGCGCGACGTTCACGCTACCGGAATATGTCGCCTGGCTGTGGGAGGACGCCATCCTCGCCGAGCACGATGCCTCCGTCGCCCATCCTTCACTCGCGTTCTTCATCGCCATGCAGGGTACCGGCGTGGATATCGCCGATGTCATGGCACTCCTCGACGCACCACCCGACAGCGGCGTGATGTTCGGCGAGAACGAGCTCGAGTTCAACGGCGCACTGCGGCCGGGTGGCACCTACGTGTGCGACGCCGAGATTCTCGCCGTTGAGCGCAAAACCGGCAAGCGCGCCGGCGTCTTCGACAGGCTGACCTTCACTGTTCGCCTGCGCGAGACTGCTGGATCCGAGCCAGTCGCGACTTCGACGAGTACGTGGATCTTCCCCCGAAGCGAGCCTGACGATGGCTGATATCGCAGTCGGCCAGCAGGTCCAGCCGCTGGTAATCGAAACCGTAGATGCGGAGAAGATGAAGATCGTCGCAGCGATCCTTCAAGATCCGAACCCGATCCACTTCGACGTGAGCGTCGTGCAGCGACTCGGCTACGGCGAGCGACCGATCAACCAGGGTCCAGTCAACATGGCTTGGCTGATCGAATGCGCGGTGCGCTTCGCGGGCGGCCGCGACAGGCTGAGACGCTCGCGCGTGCGCTTCCTCGGCAATGTGTTCGCCGGCGAGCGCGTCGTGGTCTCTGGCTCGGTTACCGCAGTCGACCCCGCTGATGGCGTCGCCGAGCTCACGCTCGAGGCGACTGCCGACGGCCGTCCAGTGCTTACCGGGACGGTGCTCGTCACGATCTGATCAGGCAGCCGCTTCGCGCGCGGCTGCGTCGGCCCAAAGCGCCGCCGCAGCCGCGCCGCTCGCGAACTCGATCCACCGGACATGCCACGGATCGACGCGTTCCAGCGCGCCGAGCGCCTCGGGATCTGGCGCGGAGACAAGCGGCTCCGAACCACTGAGCGTGATCCCAAGACCCGGGGTGTCGGCAACGAGCGCTGCACCGCCGGGCGTCAACCAACGCGCGAACCAGCCGTACGCTCCTAGCTCGAAGCAGCCAGCCGGTGTGAATAGCCGGCGAACGGCGTCAGGTGGTGGCTCAGCGCCGCAGACGACATCGACTCGCTCGACGAGCTGGCGCGGACTATGTGCCGACAGGAGGTACCAGACGCGGGACGGTGAACGATGATCGGGCAGCCCGCGGGCGCCGGGCAGCGCAACCGTCGGGTGACCGAGCGGACCGACAGCCGAGAGGTTGGTGCGTCCGCGCGAATCGAGTTGCGCCGGCGTGGCGATCACGCCGGCGCGACCAGACGCGAGCAGCGCGAACACGTCCGATGGCTCGTCGCGAAACGTTTGGCCAGCTGCCAGCAGGCCGGCCTCGCCGAGTGAAACCGCCGGCACGGGTAGCCCGTCGAGGGCGGTGAATCCCGCTGCGAGCGCGAGCTGCCTGGCACCGAGATCCCGTGCGGCGAGGCCGGCTACAACTGAGGCGGGAGTTGTGACGGCGAATACGCGGATGTCCGCCTCGGCTATGTCTCGCGCCACCGCGGCGACCAGCAGATCGGCGAGCTGCGAGGACTCCGAGGTCATGCGACCGGCTCGAGCAACGCGACGCTCGCCTCACGCCCTGCCTGTGACCAGGTCGCCACGGCGACCGCATCAACAGCATGATGCGGGTGGCAACCGGTCGGCCAGGACCCGCCCGCGGCGGGCACGAGGGTGTCGATCCACAGCCGCGACAGGGCCGCGCGCGGCGGATCGGACGCCTGCTCGCTCTCGAAGGAGACGATCACCTCGTCGGCGGCGCGCGCGAGCGCTCCATCGAACGCGAGGTCGCCTGTCACGTAGCCGTAGCCGAGCGCGTCGACATCCGGGAGATGCAGCAGCGCGAAGTCGAGTCGCAGAGCGCGCACATGAACGACCGGCTCGCCGGTGAATGGGTCGCTCCCCGGCAAGATACGCCCGTTGAGGACCGGAAGGTCGCTCTCACGCGCCATCCATGTCGGTATCGAGGGAACGCCGCGGGCCGTCGCCTCGAGAGAACACAAGAGCGTTCCCTCTGACCACTCGTAAAAGCGGACACTCCCCTGCTCCCGTGCGGCGCGATAGTGCGGCGCCAGCCCCGCGCTGTCGAGGCTCACGCCCGCCGAATGGAGCTCACCGACCGCGCCGGCCGCGAGCAGCAGCTCGACGTCAAGCGAGCCAAGCACGCTGACGACCCGTAGCTCCTGGCGACCGGCCGCGACGAGCGCGCGAAGCAGCGCGAGCGGCTTACGCTGAAGGCCGGCACCGCCAACCCCGATCAGCGCCCCATCGGGGATACGCTCGGCGACCGCCTCCGGCGTCGCGTACTCGGGCATCGCTATTGCGGGTCGCCTTCGACAGGCACCCAGCGCCCGTCGTCAACCTGGTAGCGCTGCGCGACTTCGACGAGCACGCCGCCGGACCAGTCTTGGGGAACGAAGTTCCAGCGTAGCCAAGGATACGTGTCCGGGCCGGTCTGCTCGTCCTGGAGGATCGGGAAGCCCTTGTCGCGAAGCTCCTGAACCGTTGCGTCCACGTCACTCGACAGGAACGCGAGGTGATGGACCATCTCACCACGCTTGGCCAGAACCTTCTTCAAAAACCCATCGCCGGCTGGGGCGAACAGCTGAATCGCCGTTCCGCCCGCCTTGGCAAAGGTTGCCCAGCGCATCTGCTCCCCGTTCTCCTCGCCCTCTCCCCAGACCACCTCATTCGCCTGCTCGGGGTCGAGCACCTCGAGGATCGCTCGCCACTTGGCGACCGCCTCGTCGAGATCGGCGACCAGCATCGCGACGTGGTCGAAGCGCAGCTCCGGCATCGCAGTCCTCCTTGCTCAATGTTGAGCGCCCGCCAGCCGCCGTGCGGCCGCGCTGCGCGTGGATCGGAAGTCGAGTTCGCGAAGCGCGAGCCTGTCAACCTCGGCAAGCGCCGCGAGCTCATCGGTCGTCGGTGCGGACGTCTCGTACACCTCGTCGTCACGCTTCAGCCGGAAGCCGGTGTTGGCTTCGACCTCCGTCGCGCTGTGCCCGGGATGCACAGTCTCGAGTCGCCAGCCGCCGTCGTCGAAGCCGAGCACCGCCCGCTCCGTAACAAGCCGCACCGGACCACGCGTGCCGAGCACACTGTCGCCACCACCGGCACCGGTCACGAAGTCGACGCGCGCCGGCAGTGAGCGCGCGCGGTGGTCGGTGTGGTAAAGCACGAGCCGCGGTAGGAGCCGCGCGACGTCAGCCGTCGCGAGCCCGCCTGGGAGGCGCATCTGCTCGCCGTCCGCGCCCTCGACACGGCTGACGTTCATATTGGCGGCAGCGTCGATCTGTGCCGGACGCAGAAACTGCAGCGTCATGGCGCGTCGCTCGGCCATCTCCATCGTCGCGATGTGGCTGACGAAGCCGGCCGTACGACCCTCGAGCGCGGCCGCGCCACCCATGCAGACGCAGACGTCGGCATCCGGCGAGATCGCACCGGCGGTCAGCACCTGTGCGTTTGGCGCGTGTGTGCGCCGCGCGAGCAACGCGGCAGCGAGGCCAAGTGGCGTGCCTAGCCCAACCCCGACGACGTCGTCGTCGTCGATCTCGCGAGCGAGCCGGCAGGTCATGAGTGTCGCCATCGCAGCGTCAGCCGTCATCGTTCGCCGCCCTCCACGAGTTCGATCAGCGCACCCCCGGTGGCCGCCGGCTCCAGGAACGCCACGCGGGTACCGTGCGCGCCCTGTCGCGGGGTGGCGTCGCGGATCGGCACGCCGGCGGCTGCGAGCGCGCTCAACAACGCATCTAGCCCGTCCACTGCCAGCGCGACGTGGTGCACGCCGACTTCGCCATGAGCGACCGCGGCAGCTGCGCGCGACTCGATACTCGTCGGCGCGATCAGCTCGAGGACCGTCTCCCCGGCATGAACCCACAGGATCTCGAGCCCCAGCTCGGGCTCAGCGTGAGGTCCCTCGACCGTGAGTCCGAGACGATCACGGAACAACGCCGCCGCGGTGGCTAGCTCCGGCACGATGATGCCAACGTGGGCACAGCCGCGAACACCCACCTTCGTGCCGGCGTTCATGCCGGCACGAAGTGTGCGATGTCGTCGATCGATCCACAACGGTCATCGCGCCAGCGAGCCTTGACACGCGCGCCCAGCGCAAGCGTCTCCGCGCCGTCGCCAAGCCGATGCAGCATCACCTGGCTCGCGCCATCGAGCCGAATCAGACCAAGCGCGGGAGCATCGGGAAGATGGTGCGCCACCGTGACCGCCTCGAGCGTACCTTCGGGCACGAGCTCGACCGTCTCGCGCAGGTGTGCACCGTCAGGCGCAAACGGGGTCGCCGGCACGGCGGTGTAGGTTCCGTTCGTCGAGCCGACGATCAGGCCGTCGCGCAGTCCAGTCAGCGCGGCACGCTGGACCGCGCCGGCTGTGTAGGTGTAGGGCAGATTGATTTCCTGCTCAAATACGAGCTCAGCCATCAGTCGAGGATCTTGAAATGGCGGATGTCGGCCAAGCTTCCTGTTCGCTCGGCGGGCGGCTTGAATACCGCTTGGACGCGCTTGCCAACGCCAATCTGCTCCGGGTCGGTTGCGTCTAGAAGGTGGTAGATCGCCGTGTCGGCGCCGTCGAACCGTACCAACCCGAAGCCATACGGGACCGGCCGCTGCGTGCCGGTCATCGGATCGATGAACGGCACGTAGACGATCGTGCAGCCGGCCAGCACGCCGTTGGGGCCGACCTCGACCCACTCGGTCATCGGGAGTCCTGACAACCCGCACACCGGGCGTGGCGGAACCATCACGTTCCCCGCTGCGTCGCGCGTAGCAAGGATCTTGCCCTCGTCGCGCAGCGCCGTGAAGAACCGTGTCGCGTGGGCGCCAGCAGCAAACCGGTAGCGCAGGGTGATCTGCTGCTCGATCCGGATCGCCTGGTCGCGGTTGAATGTGTGCGCGGCTTCGGCATTCATCGTGGACGCTCCGCCGAGAGGATCATCACATCCGTCCACGCGTTGCCGCCATAGCCGGTTGCGAGCGCGCGAGAGACATCGGGAACCTGGTGCGCACCTGCTTCTCCCATCACCTGCATCGCTGCTTCGGCGACGCGGATCATCGCTGTCGCGCCAACCGGGTTGGTCGACAGGACGCCGCCGGAGGGGTTCACGGGAAGCTGCCCGTCGAGGAATGTCACGCCGTCGTCGATCAGCCGGCCGCCCTGGCCCATGGCGCAGAACTGCAGGTTCTCGCACATCGCCAGCTCGGCGTAGGTGGCCGGTTCGTATACCTCGGCGACGTCGAAGTCGCGCAGCGGATCCTCGATCCCGGCCAGCGCGTAGGCCTTGCGCGACGCCGCCTGGAGTGAGCGCATGACCGCCAGGCGCTTAGGGCTGTCGCCCATGTATTGCTGATCGTGGGCGGTCGCAACCGCATGGACCCAAGCGGGCCGATCGGCGAGCTTGCCGGCCTCCTGATCTGCGGCCATCACGATCGCGCAGGCCCCGTCCGACGCAGGACACATGTCGAGGCGGTGAATCGGATAGGCGAGCATTTCCGAGGCCAGCACCTCCTCCACTGTGATGTCCGGCATCTTGAGATGGGCGTGCGGGTTCAGGCAGGCGTTGCGCCGCGCTTTGACCGCGACCTTCGCAGCCTGCTCAGGCGTTACGCCGCTGTCAGCGATATAAGTCGAAGCCATCGCGGCGAAGTTCCCGATCGCCCCAGCCATCACCGCTCGCTCCCAGATTGGATCCCCCACCGTGGTGATCGCTGCCTGCGTGGAGCCCTCCGACTGCTTCTGGAAGCCCACTCCAAGGACCCGGCGGTGCCGCCCCGACGCGACTAGGTGGTAACAGGCGAGTGCGGTGCTCGCGCCAACGGTGCCGCCGGTGTTGAGCTTGTACAGCGGCTTGCCCAGGGCGCCCAGGGCACCGACGAACAGCTGGTCGACGAGGTATATCCCCTCGAACATCTCCATGTTGCCTGCGACCACGGCGTCGATGTCGTCGAGATGCAAGCCGCGCGATTCCAGGCAGCGATCGATCGCCTCGCGCGCGATCTCCGCCATCGAGGTGTCGAAACGGCGACCGTGGTCTGTCTGTCCCGTGGCGACGATCGCCGCCCGCACGGGCGCGCTCATGCGGCGCTCTCCAATAGAGCGACGTGATGGCTCTGCGCAGCGATCCCGGTGGTCGCATGCACTAGCGCGCGCCGTGCCTCCCCAGCCCGCAGCTTGCGCGCCGCGAACACGACAGCATGCAAACCAGCGACCGACTCGGCGCTGCCGGCAAGCCAGCCACCAGACGCGTTGACCTCGCCGCGCTCGAAACGGGCAACGAGCTGCTCGCCGGCCCCGAGGCCAAGGGCCGCGGCGATCATCAGATGCTGGAACGCAAACGGCGCCGCGATCTCGATCAACTCGATGTCGCCGAGCGCCCATCCGGCTTGGTCCAAAGCGTCGTGCAATGCAGCGCTGGCGGGCGTCATATCGGTGAGGTCGGCGCGCTCGCGCCAGTAGGCCCCTGCGCGCGAGGCCGTCGCAACCACGCGGACAGCCGGTCGCTCGAGCTCGTTGCGCTTGGCGTCATCGCAGACGACGAGCGCGCAGGCTGCGTTCATGCGCGGCGCCCGGTCGAGCTCCCGTAGTGGCTCAGCGGTCAACGGCGAGGACAACACGTCCTCGACGGCCGCCGCCGCCAGCACCTCGGAGCGCGAGCGAGCCGCCACAACGACGCGCGCCGCCTCCTCCGGGCTGGCGGCGCCGGTGCGGTACAGGGCCTGTGCTTGGAACGCCGCCACGAGGGTGTCGTCTGGGTTCAGCGGGCGCTCAAAATACGGATCGAAGGCGGCGAGCTCGATCGTGTGCGCGTCGCCTTCGGACTCCTTCGCATGTGCAACGACGACGTTGAGGTGCTGGTCGCCGTCGGCGATCCTCGCCGCGGCGTAGCCAAGCGCCTGCACGCCGTCTGCGGCCACCTTCGCTTCGGAGCCCAACGACCCGCACGCGACCTCGTTGACATTCATGCTCGAGATCGTGCGACCGTCCCAGAAGTCCTGGCTCGCAGTGACGGCTCCAGTCACCTGCCGCAACTCGACCCCAGCCTCTCGAAGCGCGGGTTGGATTGCCTCCCACGCGAACTCGTTGATGCTCACGTCCTCGAGCACGGCGGCAGTACGCGCCTCGCCGAGACCAATGACCCACGTGTCGCTGCCGTGTTGCGCCACGCCTAAAATCTACCAAACGATTGGTCAACTCTGCCGACCGATGACCTGCATGACCGGATTACCGCCACAGCAAGGAGTCCGGGGCCGGCTTCGGCCACGTCGCCGCTCCGCGGCCGACCGCGATCATTCGCCGCGTTCCGGCTGGGGTGCTGTTTGGGTCGGGTGGGGGCGGCGGTGTTGGTGGTTATCTGCGGCCGAATAGGCCGGTTTGTTGTTGCGGGCTGTGTTCGCGCCAGCGCTGCATGTGCCGTTCG
>Ga0182018_10000203_pt1 | contig 77690 bp, 68 predicted proteins | sample 812P2MmetaG_FD_120490 | JGI IMG/M metagenome (GOLD analysis project Ga0182018, IMG submission 120490) | Permafrost microbial communities from Stordalen Mire, Sweden - 812P2M metaG | ecosystem: Environmental > Terrestrial > Soil > Wetlands > Permafrost | place: Sweden: Stordalen | collected... | reverse complement strand
GATGCAATCAACCGACTTCGTGCCATCTTTGCCAAGGTCTGCACCGACTTCGAGTCACAACTGGTTGAGATGGACGGCGAAGACAACCACGTTCACCTGCTCGTGAACTACCCGCCAAAGCATTCCATTTCTGCTTTGGTGAACAGTCTTAAAGATGTCTCCAGCAGAATGCTTCGCCTTGGGCGAGCAGACCTTGTAGGCCGTTATTGGAAAGGCGTCCTCTGGTCACCGTCGTACTTTGCCGCTAGTTGCGGTGGTGCTCCCGCGGGCATTCTCAAGACGTACATGGAACAGCAGAAAACACCTCAGTAGTCGAGGGGCCTTATATCCCCGCCCTAAGGGGCGAGGTTTTACGGCCCCACGGATAACCCACAACTCGACTATTGCGCCCTCTCGGCAGCCTGCTGCGGCGCGCTGATCGTCTTTCGAAAAGCATCCAGAATGCCATTGACGAACGCACCAGACTCTTGCGAAGAAAACTTCTTGGCAAGATCCACAGCTTCATTAATAACGACCTTGGGCGGCGTATCCGTGGCCCGCAACTCGTGCATTGCCAAGCGCAAAACTGCCCGATCGATAATCGCCAGCCGCTCCAAACGCCAGTTCTCCGCATGCTTGACGATCAACTCATCCAACGCAACCACATCCTTTGCGGCGCCCTCGAATAACTGATTGGCGAAACTCCGCGTGGAGTCGGTAGCCTTCGCACCGCGCCAAAATCTGTCCTCCAGCTTGGCCGGCTCCTGGTGGCTCATGTCCCACTGAAAAAGCATCTGCATGGCGAACTCGCGCGATTTGGTGCGTAGAGACAAGTTATTTGCGCCGCGACTTTCCGGTCGCGCCCGATCCGGCCTTGGCCGCACGCAGTTTGCGCGACAGCTGCGCCATCTCAATGGCCGCCAGTCCGGCCTCGAATCCCTTGTTTCCGCCCTTCAATCCCGCGCGGTCGATGGCTTGTTCCAAAGTGTCGCAGGTCAGCACGCAAAAAATGATCGGCAACCCGCTGTCCATCTGCGCCAGCTGCAATCCCCGCGCCGTTTCCGAGCACACGTATTCGTAGTGCGTGGTCTCGCCACGCAAAACGCAACCAATCGCGATCAGCGCATCATAGCGCCCAGTGGCCGCAAGTTTCTTCGCGACCAGCGGCAACTCAAATGCCCCGGGAACGTGAACCACGTCCACATGCTTGCTCAACGCGCCGACGCGTTCCAGAGCATCGACGGCCGCGGACAGCAACCGATCAGTGATAAAGCTGTTGAAACGGCTGACGGCGATGCCAAAACGCAACCCCGCACCGCTGAGTTCACCGCTGATTTTTCCGGGCTGGAGTTTTTCTGCCATATCGTTGCTCGCGTTCGCCTACTTTCCCTGGAAGCGCGCTGCCCGTTTCTCCAAAAACGCCTTCGTGCCCTCGCGCATATCTTCGGTGGCGCATGAAAGACCAAAAAGCGTCGCTTCCAGAAAAAGCCCCTCCTCCTGCGGCATTTCCACACCTCGCTCGATCGCTTCCATCGTGTATTTCACGGCGAGCGGCGCATTCGCAATAATTTTTTTCGCCATCGCTTCGGCGGCTGGCAAAAGCTCCGCGGGCTCATAAATCCGATTGACCAAACCGATCCGCTGCGCCTCCTCAGCCGTGATCATTTCGCCGGTAAGACAAAGTTCGTGCGCCACGCCCTTGCCGCACAACCGCGCCATTCGCTGCGAACCGCCGTAGCCAGGAATAATCCCCAGCTTCACTTCCGGCTGCCCCAGTTTCGCGGTTTTGCTCGCAATACGAATCGTGCAGGCCAACGCCAGTTCGCATCCCCCGCCCAGCGCGAAACCATTGATCGCGCAGATCGAAGGCTTCCCCATCGTCTCCAAAAGGTGAAAAACCCCTTGCCCAAACAACGAGAAATCCTTTCCATCAACGGCCGTGCGCTGCGCCAGTTCGCCAATATCTGCGCCCGCTACAAACGATTTTTCGCCCGCGCCAGTGAGTATCAGCACGTGCACCGCAGCGTCATCGCGCGCATCCCGGAGCGCTTCGCGCAATTCTTCCACCGTCTTGCGGTTCAGCGCGTTCAGCACCTTTGGCCGATTCAAGGTAACAAAAGCGATTCCGTCTCTTTTTTCAACCAACAAATTCTCAAATCCCATATTCATCTCGCCTGTACGATCGTATCCAAACGTTGTAGGAACGCAGGATTTCTGCGTCCCACCTCGGCAAAATCTAAAACTTCATCGCCTTCGGTTTCTGCGGATCCGAATAATCATAAAATCCCCGCCCAGCCTTCCGCCCGTTCCATCCCGCCAGAACCATCCTCTTCAACAACGGTGGTGACGCAAATCGCCGCTCGCGAAACTCTTCAAACATAATATTCGCGATGTAATACGTCGTATCCAGCCCCACGAAATCCAGCAGCGTCAACGGGCCCATCGGATGCCCGCATCCTAGCTTCATCGAATTATCGATATCCTCGATCGAGCCAACGCCCTCTTCCAGCGCCCGGATCGCATCCAGCAAATAAGGCACTAGCAATCGATTGACGATGAATCCCGTGCTGTCGTGCGCGCGAACCGGTGTCTTTCCCAATTTCGCTCCGAAAGCCACCATCTCCTCATACACATCCGGGTCGGTCGCAATCGTTTTCACCACTTCCACCAATTTCATCACCGGCACCGGATTGAAAAAATGCAACCCAACAAACCGCTCCGGCCGTTTGGTAACCGCCGCAATTTCGGTAATGGTCAGCGAAGAAGTGTTGCTCGCAAAAATAGTCGAAGCCGGACACAGCGCGTCGAGCTTCGCAAAAAGTTCCCGCTTCACCGGAAGCTGCTCGATAATCGCCTCCACAATCAAATCGCAATCCTTCAAATCCTCCACCGCGGTGGTCCCCTTTAACCGTCCGCGAATCTCCGCTTTCTGCGCCTCGGTGATCGTGCCCTTCTCCACAAGCCGGCCCAGATTCTTCTCGATCCCCTTCAGCCCTTTGTCCACAATCTCGGGCGAAACCTCGCGCACGACGGTCGTAAATCCCGCCTGCGCGGCAACCTGCGCAATCCCCGAACCCATCAACCCACACCCCACGACTCCCACCTTTTGAATCGCCATTCTTCCCTCGTGAAAAGGCCGCAGCAGTTCCAACTCATTTGCGGAACGCTTGCGTTCGACGGCCCGTCTTTCGCACGGGCCCAGCATTGCTGTGCCCCATCTCCGCAAGCTCCTAATCCGTTCAGTGATTTGTTCTTTTCCGACCCACAAACGCGCCGCTAATTGTACAGCGCCTCGACGATCATAGCGATTCCCTGTCCCCCGCCAATGCACGCGGTCGTCAATCCATAGCGCAAATTGTTCCGTCGCAGCTCATTCAAAATCGTAATCACCAGCCGCGTACCCGAAGCCCCAAGCGGATGGCCCAAAGCAATGGCGCCGCCATTAACGTTCGTCTTGTCGCGATTCAGTCCCAAAACTTTCTCCACCGCCAGATATTGCGCCGCAAACGCCTCATTCACCTCGACACGATCCATCTGCTCCAGCGTAAGACCCGCTAGCTTCAACGCCTTCTGCGATGAAGGCACCGGCCCAATCCCCATGATGCTCGGATCGACGCCGGTCACCGCCCAAGACACGATGCGCCCGATGGGCTTCAACCCACGATCCTTGGCAGTCTTTTCGCGCGTGACCACCACCGCCGCAGCCCCATCCACAATTCCGCTGGCGTTTCCCGCCGTGACAATCCCATCCTTCTTGAACGAAGGCGGCAGCTTCTCCAAAATCTCCATCGTCGTATCCGGCCGCCGGTGATCGTCCTCGCTCACTACCACCGTCTTCTTTCCTTGCTTCACCTCCACCGCCACAAGTTCTTCTTTCACTCGGCACGCTTTGTACGCCGCATCCGCTGCTTGTTGACTGCGCAAAGCGTATGCATCCGCGTCCTTGCGCGTGATCCCCTGCTGTTCCGCAAGCTTTTCAGCCGTCAACGCCATCGGCAACCCGCAATAGGTATCGGTCAGTCCGGCCATCAACGAATCTTCCAGCGCCCCTCCACCAAGCCGCAATCCGGTCCGCGCCCCGCGAACGACAAACGGCGACTGCGTCATATTTTCCATCCCGCCGGCCAAAATCATGGCACCTTCGCCCAGTAGCAATCGATGCGCCGCCTGCGAAATAGCCTCGATGCCGGACCCGCACAACCGGTTGACGGTCACCGCAGGCGTCTCCATCTTTAGCCCCGCTTTCAGCCCAACGTGCCGCGCCCCGTAAAGCGCATCCGCGCTTGTTTGCATCACGTTGCCAAAAATGGCGTGATCGAATTCCGCGGGATCGGCGCCCGACCTCCGAATCGCTTCTTTCGAAGCAAGCGCCGCCAAATCAATCGCCGACATGTCCGAAAACGAACCGGTATACCGCGCCATCGGCGTCCGCGCCCCCGCCACAATCACCACATCCGTAGGAAACATAAGAACCTTTCTCCCGTCTTGCGATCGTTCCGCAGTCCAACAAGCTCCGGCATTAGGCTAGGAACCGTCATCGTGACCGCATCCCAGAAGATGCGCGAAGGATCTCAGATCCAACCCCAAGGAAAGTGTTCGCGGGGACGCAACGGCTTCCTGCTTTTTCTCACTATTTCATTACTTCTTCCCTTAGATCTTCGGACTCTCCAACGCCACAACCGTATCCCCACCCTGCTTGCGCGCTTCTTCCGCGGAATTCTCAGCCCGATTGATCAAATCGGTCACAATATCCTCGCTCTCGTAGTCGGCCTTCGCCACCGCCTCGACAATCCCAGCGCTCAACGTAATCTGCGTCGAATCCCAAGGCGGCCGCACACCCGAAGCCGCCCGCCGCAATTTGTCCGCCAGGTTCTGCGCCCCCGCGAGCGTAGTGTCCGGCAGAATAAACGCTAGTGACCACGAGGTGTATTTCACCGCTACGTCATTCTGCCGCACGATCGGCTGCAGCGACCTCGCCAGCTGCTCCAGAAATCGCTCCACCGGAGATTCTCCATGCTGCTTCAGAATTTCCGCGCCGCGATCGATCTGCAAAATTGCCAAAGCCAGTGGCGTTCCCTGCGTCCGCGATCGGTCCGCTTCGGTAAGCAAACAGCTCTGATACGAACTGCGGCTCAGCAAACCGGTTCGCTCGTCGGACACCCCCATGCGCCGTACCAGCGACCGCAGCCGCGTATGGCTTACGCTCATCAGCATCTGATCGCCGATGGCTTGTAGAAAGTAAGCCTCATTCGGCTTCCATTTGTGCGGCTCAGAGTGCGCCACGATAAGCATGCCCGCCGGGATCTGCGTTTCTTTGTCTGTGATGATCACCCCCAGCGCGGTGGCCAGACCAAGCTCGCTAAGGATCGATCCTTCCGTCGCGTCCACCATCAAGCCGCCGAGCTCATCCGGCTGGGCTTTTTCCATGTGCGCTATGAGAAACACAACTTGCGCTCCGGGCGCAGGGCGTAGGCCTTGCGCGCAGTATTCCGCGGCAAGTTCCGGAGGACGCCCCGGCGCGCCGACCAGCGCAAGTGCGCGTGAGGCGCGAAGATAACCGCCAACCTCATTCACCGCCGTGTTGAGCATCGCCCGCGGCGTTTGCTGGCGGAATATTTTCTGGTTGATTTCGGAAATTTTCGCCAAATCGCGGAGGGTTTCCGCGGTGTACACACCCGTCCTGGTGGTCACGTTCGAAGTTGGCTCTGGCGCCGGTTCTGGCCGCGACGCTGGCGGCGGTGGTGCTGCTCCTGTCGGTTCTGGCGCCTTCGTCTTCGGCGCGCCTTGTGGCCACCAATTGGCCAACTGGTAGAGATTCCGTAGCCGCGGATGACGCTCTTCTTCACCGGGGAACATCGCCGCGATCTTCTGCAAGCGTTCCAGCGCCTTCGCCTGCAGCGAATACTGCAAAAAAATCTCCGTTTGCACGATCAGATCTTCCAGCGCCTGCATCTTGCGGCCTTCTTCGGTAATCGCTTGCGAGGCATTTCCGCCCTCGGCGCCCGATTGGCGCGGCTGCGCAACGTGCGACGCGCCTACCGTGCCGGACTTGGCAAGTCTGGCCTCGATCCGCTTCAGGAAACCGTCATCGGCGCGGCCGCGCATGCGCTGGATGCGTTCCTGATTGCGATGGTCGTAGGCATCGATATCCACGAGCCTTTCGATCGCGTCGCCGGCCTTCGCGATATTTCCGCTATTCAGGTAAACGTCAAACAGCTTGATCAGGATTTCGAAGTACTGCGATTCGCGGTTCAACTCATTGTACAGAGCCGCCCAGAATTCCAGGATGGGCTCCGACGTCGGATGCTTCGCTCCCACGCTGTCCATCTGCGTCGCGAAATCATTCTGTCGCTTGTCCGCAAACATGCGCTTCTTCAGCATCTGCAGGAGTTCCACCGCTTTCGCGTCCTGCCCCGCCGCAGTGTACAAGTCGACGAGTTCGAACAAGCGAGAGATTCCTTCGTTTTTCTCGCGCAGGAGTCCCTCAAGGACTTCCCGGGCGCGATCGAGTTGCCGGGACGACATGAGCGCGTCAGCGTAGGTGTCCAGAAAGTTGGCGTCTTTTTCGGCAGCCGCGAATGGCTCCAGCAACGCTGCGGCTTGCGTGGCATCGCCTGATTTCAGCGTGGCGTCGGCGTACAGTAGCGCGACGCTGCGTTCCTGCGGCGCCAGTTTGTAGGCTCGTCCCAGATACTGGAGTGCTTCTGCTCTGGCGCCGCTAGCAGAGGCAAGCTGTCCCGTGCGCAGAAACGCTCTGGCAGCCAGCGCATTCTTGCCGATTTTCTCGGCGGCTTCCGCCAGCCGGAGCTGCCGCGAAATGTTTTCCGGAGCGAGCTGCGCGGTGCGCTCCCAGCAAAACAAAGCGTCCTCGGCTCGGCCTGACTCCGTGAAAATTTCGGCCGCCTTCGAGTATTGCTCGATTGCTTCGTCGAAGCGATTTTGCTTCTGTTGCAGGAAAGCGTAACGAGCGATGCGTTCGGGTGGCTGATGTCCGGGCGCAGGGCGCAAAAACCGATTGTAAATCGCCAGCGCTTTGATTTCGTCGCGTGGCTCGACCAGCAAATCAAAAAGAAGACCGTAGTAAATCGCGGCGCGATCCGGCTGCTCCATGCGCGCGTAAAGATCGCCCAGCGCTTGCGTAGCCTCTTGGTGCTGCGGCGCCGCATCGATGACCGCCAAATACGCTTCGATCGCATCCTCGACACGATTCTTTTCGAGGAAACGCTTGGCGCGGTCCAGGTGCTTGCTGATGTCTGCGGCCATCCGTGCGGCTTGCCTTTACCCTCTGTTGCGTACCCACGTTGCGAAGGGCTTACAGTTTTCTTGCGTGTTTCGTGCCGTTGTTGCTGAGACGTAGAGGCGAAGCGGCTCGCGCCACAAAATGCGAGCGGCTCCCTTTTTAGCTATCCTTTGTAACTATATACCGCTGGCGGAAGACGGGCAAAACACACGCCGTGCGGCGTCGCGCAAGTGGCATGCCTCCGTGGCACAGGCATTCAGCCTGTGCGCCATTTCGCTTCCCCATTTCCCAGCCTTTGCCTCGTTGCTGCCGTCGCTGGCTTCTTTCTTTGCCTCCCTACTTCCTTACTTCTTTACTTCGTCTTGTGGCAAACTGAGTGATTACACGGCGCGGTTTTGCGCTGCGTGCGTCGTAGGTCTCGCGCGTGGGAAGCTCCTGCCGGTATTGAACACTCATGGATCCACAGTTCATACGCAATTTCTGTATCATCGCGCACATCGACCACGGCAAATCCACGCTGGCGGACCGCCTGCTGGAAATGACCGGCGCCTTGTCGCAGCGCGAGATGCACGAGCAAGTGCTCGACTCCATGGACCTGGAGCGCGAGCGTGGCATCACCATCAAAGCAAAAAGCATTCGCCTTCACTATAAAGCGAAGGACGGAAACACGTACCGCCTGAATCTGATCGACACTCCGGGCCACGTGGATTTTTCCTACGAGGTATCGCGCGCGCTGTCAGCCTGCGAAGGTGCTCTGCTGGTCGTCGATGCGAGTCAAGGCGTGGAAGCGCAGACCGTCGCGAATACTTTTCTTGCAGCAGGACACAACCTCACGATTCTTCCGGTGATCAACAAGATCGATCTTCCCGCGGCGCAACCCGATTTCGTGAAGGAACAGATTGAAAACGTCCTGGCGATTCCCGCGGCGGACGCGTTGCTGATCAGCGCGAAAAGCGGTCTCGGCGTGGAAGATGTGCTGGAAGCGATCGTGAAGCGCGTGCCGCCGCCAAAAGGCAGCGCCGAAAATCCTTTGCAGGCGCTGATCTTCGATTCGTGGTTCGACATTTACCGTGGCGCGGTAGTGCTGGTGCGCGTGATGGAGGGTCGTATCAACCGGCACACAAAAATCCGGCTGGTCTACAGCAACGAAGTGTATGAGGTCGAGACGCTCGGCACGCTCACGCCGAAACCGGTCGCGCTCGACGAACTGGAAGCTGGCGACGTGGGATTTGTCGTTGCCAACATCAAGGACGTGGCCGACGCGCGCATGGGCGACACCTTGACCGAAGCGGATCGTCCTGCGCCGGCGCTTCCTGGTTTTGAAGAGATCAAGCCCATGGTTTTCGCCGGCCTTTTCCCGGTGCTGGCGGACGATTACGAACCGCTGCGCGACGCGCTCGGCAAATTGAAATTGAACGATGCCGCGTTTTTTTACGAGCCGGAGAATTCGGCGGCGCTGGGATTCGGATTTCGCTGCGGATTTCTGGGCTTGCTGCACATGGAAATCGTGCAGGAGCGGTTGGAGCGAGAGTTTAGCCTGAACCTGATCACCACCGCGCCGAGCGTGCGCTACCAGATTACGCGCGTGACCGGCGAGGTGATCGAAGTCGACAGCCCCGCGAAATTTCCAACGCCCAGCGACATTGCAAAAATTTCCGAGCCGATCATCAAGGCCATGATCATCACCAGCGACGACTCCGTCGGCGGAATTTTGCAGCTTTGCCAGGACAAGCGCGGGACGCAAAAGGGCTTTGAATATTTGTCACCGACGCGCGTGATGCTGACGTATGAACTGCCGCTGAACGAGATCGTGCTCGATTTTTACGACCGGCTCAAAAGCGTTTCGCGCGGCTACGCTTCGCTCGACTATCACCTTGCCGGTTACACCGAATCCGACTTGATCAAGCTGGATGTGCTGGTTGGCGGCGAACCGGTCGACGCGCTGTCGATGATTTGCCATCGCGAGCAAGCCTACGAGCGGGGGCGCGAACTGGTCACGCGGCTGCGCAAACTGATTCCACGGCAAATGTTCGAGGTGCCGATCCAGGCTGCCATCGGTAGCCGCGTGATCGCTCGCGAAACGGTGGCGGCGATTCGCAAGAACGTGCTGGCCAAGTGCTACGGCGGCGATATTTCCCGCAAACGCAAACTGCTCGAGAAACAAAAAGAAGGCAAAAAGCGCATGAAGCGCGTAGGCCAGGTCGACATCCCGCAAGAAGCGTTCCTCGCCGTCCTGAAAGTAACTTCCACCGGCGACGAAGAGTAGGCATCCGCCCTTAATCGATTTGAAGCTGGCGCCTGGGTGTTTGGGGCGCATTGCTGCGCCGGTACATGAAACGGGACTCCTGAACTGAGTCGATGCCCTTCCAGTAAGTCCTGAATCGCCAGCGCATTTTGGCTATCGCAATCTGATTTTGCGTGCAGGTCATTTCTCTGTCTTTCCTTTGACTTGGGTGGTGAGGTGGCCGCGGTGGAGTTGCAGGGCTACCGAGTCACCGATGGCGACCTGGGTGGCGTCGCGGAGGATGTTGCCGGCGGCGTCGGTGGCTATGGCGTAGCCGCGTTCGAGGACGCGGGTGGGGCTGCGTTCGTCGAGCTGAAGGCGGAGACGGTCCAAGCGGTCGCGCTGGGCGCGGAGGATGCGCTCGCAGCGGGTGGCTAGTTCATGGTCCCGCTTCTCGAGCTGGCGATGCAAGCCGGCGATCTTGGCGCGGAAATCAAACGACAACAGACGAAGATGTTGGATCGAGTGGCGACGGCGGCCTTGATCGATCCTTGCTCGGAGGCCCAGTTCGAGGCGGGCGTTAAAGTCATTGGAGCGCTGGCGAAAGGTTGCGATCTGTTTGCGGAAATCGAAGGAGATGATGCGCAGGTGGCCGGCGGTGAAGCGTTTGCGGGACAGTTCGAGGTTGGCGCGCAGGCCATGGGCGAGGCGCGAAGTCATTTCGTCGGCGCGCTGGCGCTGCTGGCGGAGTAGATCGAGCGGGCGGCGGAAACCGCGGCGGGCGGCGAACTCGTGAACGCGGCGGCTGAGGACCAGGATGCGGTAACGCATCTGTTCGACGAGCGCTCCGCGGAGTTCGGCGACTTGTTTATCGAACTCGCGCCGTGTTTGGACAACGAGTTCGGCGGCAGCCGATGGCGTGGAGGCGCGTACGTCGGCGACAAAGTCGGCGATGGTGAAATCGGTTTCGTGGCCGACGCCGCAGATGACCGGAATCACGGAATTGGCAACCGCGCGCGCGACCGTTTCTTCGTTGAACGCCCAAAGATCTTCGAGCGAGCCTCCGCCGCGGGCCAGAATCAGGACGTCTACGGTTTGCTGGCGATTGAAGAATTGCAGGGCGCGGACGATCTCGATGGCCGCGCCATCACCCTGAACCCGCACGGGATACAGTGTCAGGTACACGTTGTGAAAACGGCGTCGAAGAATGCGCACGACGTCGCGGACGGCGGCACCCGTCGGAGAAGTGATCAGACCGATGCAACGAGGCAGAAGCGGCAGCGGCTTTTTTCGCTCCGCGGCGAACAGACCTTCGGCTTCCAGGCGCTTTTTCAGCTGATCGAAGGCCAGTTGCAGCGCGCCCAGGCCGACCGGCTCGATGCTCTCGATGTAGATCTGATATTCGCCGCGGGTTTCGTAGACGCTGATGGAACCGCGCACAGTGACGTGGAGGCCATTTTCGGGACGGAATTTCATGAGTCGCAACTGGTTCTTGAAGCAGACGCCACGGATTTGGGCGCGGTCGTCTTTGAGGGTGCAATACATGTGGCCCGACGACGCTTCGTGGCAGTTGGAGAGTTCGCCTTCGACAAGGATGTCGGTGAAGTTGCGGACGAAGAGGTCGCGGATCTTGCCGGTCAGCTCGCTCACGGAGAAGACGCGGCGTTCGGGCATGAGGTTGAATTGGAGCTGGCTCATTTTGGGTGACTCGTGACCGGTGACTGGTGACGGGTGAAGGATGACTGCTGATTGGCGGGCACGAGCAGCCCTGCAGCCTGGAAGGGGTCAGCGTTGGGGAAGGGATTTCTAGTCAAGAATTTGACCCTCCCTCCGCACTCTTTCCTGGAAGTGCCGATTCTAAACGAGTTATGCGCGTATTTTTCGGAAGTGCTGATTGTAGAGGGCACAACTCATATGACCATATAGGTACTCCAGTTCTCAAGGAATAAGTGGGCTCTGGCGCAGGCGGGTTAGACGAGAGCGACCGCAACGGCCGTGGCATCGAGCGTTGCAGAGCGGCCTGAGGGTTGATGATTCTCGGAGTTGTGGATTGTGGCGTGCGTTGCCGCGATCATGGAGATCGCCGTGTCAGCGGCGGAAGTGTGACACGAGCCAAAGGATGAGGGAAAGACCGATGCTGAAGAGGATGGAAGTGGCGATGGGGAAGTAGAAGGTGGTGTGCTCGCCGCGATGAATGATGTCGCCTGGGAGGCGGCCCACGCGGAAGGGGAGGCGGGCGTTGAAATAGAGTAAAACGCCTGCGACGCAGAGGGTGACGCCCAGGATCAGGAGGAGGCGGCCTAGGTCGCGGGTGGGGTCCATAGGGAGAGTTTAGAAAGAATAACGTCGGGAAGCAAAGAGGGCGAAGAGAACGGATAAGACGAAAGCGCTGTCAGAAGAAAGCTCGCCGAGAGGGGACGCAGCGGTGTTGCGCCCCCGGCCAAGGATTTCTGCCGAGCGATCATTAGATTAAATCCAGGCCGGGGAAGAAATAGTTGATTTCGAAGGTGGCCGTATCTGGCGCGTCGGAGCCGTGCGTGCAGTTGTTTCCGATGCTGGTGCCGAGGTCGTGGCGAATGGTGCCGGGGACGGCTTTTTTTGGGTCGGTAGCGCCCATGGTGTCGCGCCATTTTGCGATGGCGCCATCGGCTTCGAGGACCATGGCGAAAATCTTTCCGGAGGACATGAAATCGGTTAGTTCGCCGAAGAAGGGGCGGGCTTTGTGCACGGCATAAAAGCCGCCGGCTTCCTCCTTGGTGAGGTGCATGGATTTCATGGCGACGATGGTGAAGCCGGCTTTATGGATGCGGGCGAGGATTTCGCCTTGCTGGTTGTGGCTAACGGCGTCGGGTTTGATGATTGCGAAGGTGCGTTCGAGAGACAAGATGTTCTCCTAAGAAAACGAAGTAATGACGCTAAGATGTAACGGAGTAACGATAAATTCTTCAAAGACCTACTTTGGGTAGGTTTGCCGCTGCTCCCACGAACTTTTCAGCATCGCGCCGACGACATTGAAGCGATTTGAAAGCCGATCGCATCAGCGGGCGAAACAGAGCCCTCGTCCCGGCTCATCTCCAACCAAAGTTTCCATTCATCGCAAGAACCAATGGCGACCTGCAAATACCGCTTGAATTCGGCGATCGAGGAACGCTTCGCCCAACCTTCGATAATATTTGCTGGGACCGAGCGCGCAGACCTCCAGAGTTGCCGAACCATCTCGAACTGCTCGGGCGCGGGACCAGTTCGGGCGGCGCGAGGAACGTCGAGAACAAACGGTACGACTCGCTAAAGACGCTAAGGTCTTTGCAAGTCTTGATGGGCACAAAACGATCATCGCACTAATCCCGAATTTGGTACTTGCTTCGTTGCTTCATTACTTCTATTTCAGGGCAGCGGCTACTGCTGAGCCTAGGTCCGCCGGGGTTTCGATGGTGTGGATGCCGGCGGCGTTCATGGCGGCATATTTGTCTTTGGCGGTGCCTTGGCCGCCGCTGATGATCGCGCCCGCGTGGCCCATGCGACGACCTGGCGGGGCGGTCTGACCCGCGATGAAACCTACTACCGGTTTTTTTACGTTGGCTTTGATGTACTCGGCGGCGCGTTCCTCGGCGTTGCCTCCGATTTCGCCGATGAGGATGATGGCGTGGGTGTCGGGATCTTCGTTGAACATTTTGATGGCGTCCAGGAATGAGGTGCCGATGATCGGGTCGCCGCCGATACCGATGCACGTGGACTGTCCGATGCCGAGTTCGGTGAGCTGATGCACGGCTTCGTAGGTCAGCGTGCCACTGCGGCTTACTACACCTACGTGGCCTTGCTTATGAATGCGGCCTGGCATGATGCCGATTTTGCATTTGCCGGGAGAGATTACGCCCGGGCAATTGGGGCCGATCAAGCGCGTTTTCTTGAAGTCGATGGTGGCGGCCACGCGGACCATGTCGATGACGGGAATGCCCTCGGTAATGCAAATGATCAGAGGCATTTCCGCATCGGCGGCTTCGAGAATGGCATCCGCGGCGTATGGAGGCGGGACGAAAATTACGGATGCATTCGCACCGGTCGATTTCACGGCTTCGGTTACAGTGTCGAATACGGGGCGTTCGAGATGCTCGGTGCCGCCTTTGCCGGGCGTGACGCCGCCAACCACGTTGGTGCCGTACTGGATCATTTGTTGCGCGTGGAAGGTGCCTTCTCGGCCGGTGAAGCCTTGGACGATGAGGCGCGTTTTTTCGTCTACGAGAACGCTCATCGCGCACCTCCCGCGAGAGCCACTACTTTTTGTGCGCCGTCCTTCATGCCGTCGGCGATAGTGAAATTCAGGCCGGAATCGCGGAGGATTTGTTGGCCGACCTCGACGTTGGTGCCCTCCATGCGAACGACGACCGGAACCTTGATGCCAAGATCTTTTGCGGCGGCGACTACGCCGGTGGCTAGAACGTCGCAGCGGAGGATGCCGCCGAAAATGTTGATGAAGACAGCCCGGACGCTGGAGTCGCTCATCAGAATGCGAAAGGCGTTTTTGACCTGCTCGGCGGAAGCACCGCCGCCCACGTCGAGAAAGTTTGCTGGCGAACCGCCGGCGTACTTGATGATGTCCATGGTGGCCATGGCGAGGCCTGCGCCGTTGACCATACAGGCGACGTTGCCGTCGAGCTTGATGTAGTTGAGGCCGTACTTCGAGGCTTCGACTTCGAGGGGGTCTTCCTCGTCGAGATCGCGGAGTTCGCGAAGTTCTTTGTGGCGGAACAAGCCGTTGTCGTCGAAGGTCATTTTGGCGTCGAGGGCCACGAGGCGGCCATCGCCGGTGACTACGCAGGGATTAATTTCGAGCATGGAGGCGTCGGTGTCGACGAAGGCGCGGTGGAGGGCTTGGAAGAACGGAGCAGCTTGCGGTCCGAACTCGCCGGAGAGCCGGAGACCGAAGGCGAGCTTGCGCGCTTGATAGGGTTGGAGGCCGACGGCAGGGTGCACCGTCTCGCGGAGGATGGCTTCCGGATTTTCTTTGGCGACTTCCTCGATTTCCATTCCGCCTGCGGTGCTAGCCATGAAAACGACTTTGCCAACCGCACGATCTACCAGGATGCTGAGGTAAAGTTCGCGCTTGATGTCCAGACCTTCTTCGATGAGCAAGCGCTTGACGATGCGGCCGCTCGGACCGGTTTGCGCGGTGACCAAGTTCATGCCGAGCATTTGGCTGGCAATGTCGGCGGCTTCATCGGGGGAGTGAGCTAGTTTTACGCCGCCGGCTTTGCCGCGGCCGCCCGCATGGATCTGCGCTTTGACGACAACAATGGGCGTGCGGAGGCGCTGCGCGGCGGTTCGTGCTTCCTCTTTGGTGAAGGCGACTTCACCGCGGGGAATCGTTACGCCATAGCGAGCCAGGATCGCTTTGGCCTGATATTCGTGAATCTTCATCGGGTTCCGTGTTCGGTGTGACCGTGGAGCGGTCTGCCAATGTTAGAATTTGTCTGCCTGCAAAACATCAAAGTGTAACCGGAAGGCTGGGGACGGGGCAAGGACGGGCGCGAAAAACCCCCGAAAAAGCGGATGTTTGTAGGTTGAACTTCGTACCAAGACGTGTCGGCGGACGTGGCGAGCCCCGTCCCGACAACGGGGTAGGCCGGCGCGGTTGGCGTGCCGGATGAGGATGGGATGGCGCTTCAACTGATCAAACACATCGAAAAAGGGCACGTTTTTACACGGGCTGAGGCCGAAAGCGTGATGGAGGAATTGCTTTCGGGGCGCGCAGAGACGCTGGAGATCGTGCGGCTGCTGACGGCGCTGAACCAGCGGCCGGTTGCCGTCGCAGAACTCGCAGGATTTGCTTCGGTGATGCGGAAGTTTGCGGCGCCGGTCTTTGCTGAAGGCGAGGCGCGGCCTTTGCAGATGGTGGACACGTGCGGAACCGGAGGCGATGGGTTCGACGCGTTCAATGTATCGACAGCGGCGGCGATTGTGGCGGCGGCTGCGGGTGCACGTGTTGCGAAACATGGTAACCGCGCGGCGAGTTCGCGAAGCGGATCGGCGGATGTGCTGGAGGCATTAGGCCTGCGGATTGATGTGCCATTGACGCGGATGGGCGACGCGATTCGCGAGCTCGGCATTGGATTTTTGTTTGCGCCGGCGGCTCATGCGGCTACGCGACATGCGGTGCCGGCACGGCAGCAGATCGGCTCGCGGACAGTTTTCAATTTACTGGGGCCGCTGACGAATCCTGCCGGCGCGCAGGCACAAGTTCTTGGAGTGTTTTCGCCGGATGCGATTGATCTCGTTGCGGCGACGCTTGCGGAGTTGGAAATCGAGCGGGCTTTGGTGGTGCATGGCGCGGGCGGCCTCGACGAGATTTCGCTGGCTGGCGAGACGCTCGTCGCGGACGTGCGGCACGGCACCGTGCGGCGGTATACGTTAGCGCCGGAAGATTTTGGGGTGAAGCGAGCGCCGATAGAAGCAATTCGCGGCGGTTCGGCGGCCGAGAATGCCGTTACGATTCGCGGCATTTTTGCGGGGCGGGCTGGCGCGCCGCGGGATATTGTGGTCATCAACGCTGCCGCGGCGCTGGTGGTTTCCGGCGTCGCTGATAATTTTCGAGATGCCGTGCGGCTGTCAGGGGAAGCGATTTCGTCGGGCAGCGCAACGCGGAAACTAACGGCGCTGGCGGCATTCACACAAGTGGGCATGGCCTAGCGCCGGGCAATATTTCTAGGACTGTGAGTCTGCTCGCAGCAGCGTTACGGCTTGTCTCCGACTTTCGTAGTCGTTCGACATAACCAAGGGAACTGTTACCGTTGCGGCGCCCCCTATCGCGACGGCAACGCCGGCGACCAGCTCTTGTTGCGGCAGGCCAGCGCCAAACGGCAACGACAGAAAAGCTTTAGGCTTGCGGCGGTGCTTACCGTCGGAGTCTTCCGTTATCTGATATAACTACATTCCACTCACAACAAAACAACACTAGAAAAGACAGCAACCGCTGTTGGTCGAACCGCGGCAGACGATGTCACGTTGGCATCGGTGCGGAATCCGAGCAGTCGGATACAATCCGGGCTTCTCCGCTGTCGCGGGAGAGGAATCAGGGAGTTGGGCTGTCACAAACAACGTCTCGGGGGAATTATTGTGAGAACTGACCTGGCAGTTTTTCTGGTCGCTTCATTGCCCGTCATCACGAGCGCGCAGACTCGGGTTGCCAAGGCGCGCGTTTCGCCGGAGCAGGTGGTGCAGCAGGTGCGCGACTATCGAGTGAGCAATGAGGACCGCATCATTCGAGAGTTGACCGAGTTTCTGGCCATTCCGAACGTGGCCAGCGACACGGCCAACATTCAGAAAAATGCCGCGCGGCTGGTGGAGATGCTGGAAGCGCGGGGGATCGAAACGCACTTGCTGCCGATTATCGGACGCGGGCCGGTTGTTTTCGGCAAGCTGGCGAAGCCGGAAGCGAAACGCACAGTGATTTTCTATGCACACTACGATGGGCAGCCTGTCGATGCGGCGGCGTGGACCGACGGCAAGCCCTTCGAGCCTGCATTGCGCGACGCGGCGATCGAGGCAGGCGGCAAACGGATTCTCTTTCCTGAGAATTCGGCCGCGCGGCCTGCGGATTACAAGGATGACTGGCGGATTTATGCGCGGTCTTCGTCGGACGACAAGTCGCCCATAGTTGCTCTGCTGGCGGCACTGGACGCGCTGCGGGCGAAGCGTATCCCGCTTGGCGTGAACTTGAAGGTAATTTTCGAGGGCGAGGAAGAGGCGGGCTCGACGAATCTGCAACGCACCCTGGAGGCGCACAAGAATTTGTTGGGCGCGGATTTGCTGATCACCGGGGACGGTCCGGTGCACCCGTCGGGACGCCCTCTGATTTTCTTTGGGAATCGCGGAGATGTCGGGCTCGACATCACGGTTTATGGACCGGTGCGGGCACTGCACAGCGGACATTACGGCAATTGGGCGCCGAATCCGGCGATGGAATTATCTCGGTTGCTGGCGGCGATGAAAGACGCGAACGGGAGCGTGCTGATCGACGGCTATTACGATGATGTGGTTCCGCTGAGCCCGCTGGAAAAAGAATGGCTGGCGAAGATGCCGGACAACGACGCGGAACTCGAGCGCGAATTGGGGATCGCGAAACCGGAAGGCGGCGGGAACAAGTTGGTCGAGCTCTTACAGCAGCCGTCGTTGAATATTCGCGGACTGAGCAGTGCCTACGTAGGCGAGCATGCGCAGAACGTCGTGCCGGACAAGGCGGAAGCATCAATCGATGCGCGGTTGGTGAAGGGGGAGGATCCGAGGAAGAAATACGAGCAGATCGTGGGATTTATTCGCAAGCAGGGATATTTCGTGGTCGATCGCGAGCCGACGATGGACCAAAGGCGCTCGCACGCGTTGATCGCGAAGATCGTTGACGAAGGCGGATATCGCGCATCGCGGACGGCGATGGATTTGCCGGTGTCGAAAGCGATGATTCAGCTGGTGCAGGACGCGACCGAGGGGGAAACGGTGATCGCGCCGGGATTGGGCGGCAGCGTGCCGATGTATATTTTCGAGGACTTGGGCATGCCGTGGATTGGGGTGCCGATCGTGAATTACGACAACCATCAGCATAGTTCGGATGAGAATTTGCGGTTGGGGCATTTGTGGAATGGGATCGAGTTATATGCGGCGATTTTGGCAGATTTGGATTGGTAAGAGAAAAATAAAATCGGCTGAAAAATTTGTTGAAATGGGGCGCAGCAGAGCTGCGCCTCTACAAGGAAGAGGATCGGATCTACAGCGCCAGGAAATTTTTCAGGAGTTGCTTGCCGGATTCGGTGAGGACGGACTCGGGGTGGAACTGGACGCCTTCGAGTTTGTGACGGCGGTGGCGGACGCCCATGATAATGCCGTCGTCGGTTTCCGCGGTGATGGTTAGCTCGCGCGGCAGCGATTTGCGCTCGACGATCAGGGAATGGTAACGGGTGGCGGTGAAGGGATCGGCTAGCGTGCGGAAGATGCCTTTGGAATCGTGGTGGATAGAGCTGGTTTTGCCATGAAAAAGTTTCGGGGCGCGGATGACTTTTCCGCCGAAGGCTGCGCCGATGGCTTGGTGACCGAGGCAAACGCCGAGAATGGGAAACTTTCCCGTCAGGCGCTGAACAAGCTCGATGCAAATTCCCGCATCCTGAGGTGTGCACGGCCCCGGCGAGATTACAATGCGTTCCGGCTGGCGGCGGATGATGTCTTCGACGGAAATTTTGTCGTTGCGGTGGACTTCGACTTCGCAGCCTAGTTCGCCGAGATACTGCGCCAGGTTGTAGGTGAAGGAGTCGTAGTTGTCGAGCAGTAGAATCACGGTAGTTCCTTGATTATATCGCCCCTCGTTCGGAAACTTGAGGGCTAAAGCCCTTCATTTTCTCGGCAACTGGAACGGCACGCTGAAGCCTTGCTCTCCTAAACAGACGCTCGCTTCGATATGCTCCTGCAGAAGTCTTCCTTAGCGAGCAGCTTAGCGGCGGCGTTCCGCGGTTTCTAGGGCGGTCAGGAGCGCGCGAGACTTGTTTACGGTTTCCTGATATTCGCCGGCGGGCGTGGAGTCGGCGACGATGCCCCCTCCGGCTTGAACATACGCCACACGATTTTTGATGACCATAGTGCGCAGCGCGATGCACGAGTCCAGATTACCAGCAAAATCCATGTACAAGACGCCGCCGGCGTAGATGCCGCGGCGGGTGCGTTCGAGTTCTTCGATGATTTCCATGGCGCGAACTTTGGGAGCGCCGGAAACCGTGCCCGCCGGGAAGCAAGCCATCAGCGCATCGAAACAATCGACGTCTTCGCGCAGGGTGCCGCGCAAGCTGGAGACCAGGTGCATCACGTGGGAGAAACGCTCGACGGCCATGAGTTGCTCGACTTTTACCGTGCCGTACTCGCAGACGCGCCCGAGGTCGTTGCGACCGAGATCGACGAGCATGATGTGTTCCGCCCGCTCTTTCTCGCTGGCGAGCATTTGTTTTTCAAGGCGCTGGTCTTCGGCTTCGTCTTTACCACGAGGGAGCGTTCCGGCGATGGGGCGGTAGAAAACGTCGCGGCCCTGAACCTTCACGAGCATCTCCGGGGAACTGCCGACAACCGCGACGTCGTTCATCTGGAGGTAGAAAAGATAGGGCGAGGGGTTCAGCGCACGGAGTTCGCGATAGATGTCGAAAGTCTGGGCCTTGGTCTTGGCGGAAAAACGCTGGCTGATAACGACCTGGAAAATATCTCCCGCGCGAATGTATTCCTTGCTTTTGCGGACAGCGGCCAGGTATTCGCTGCGGCGAAAATTGGAAGTGACTTTTAGCGCCGGGCGCTTCCCGGTGCGAGCTTCCCGCCGAGGCTTTTCGGCGGCAACCGGTTGCTCCAGGAGCTTTCGCGTCTCGCGAATTTCTCGAACCGCGGCGTTGTACTTTTTGCGCAGACTCCCCGAGCCTCCGGTGAAAACGTTGCGAACGATCCACAAGCGATGTTGCACGTGATCGAAGGCGATGATGCCGTGATAGAACATGAGCATGGCGTCGAAGAGGCCGATGTCGTCGCGCAAACGCTTTGGCAAACGCTCGATGAGCCGCACCATGTCGTAGGAAAAATAGCCGATGGCGCCGGCCACGAGCGGTGGAAGGCCGGGAAGGCGGACCGGACGAAAGCGCTCCATGCGGGTGCGCAGAAACGAGACGGGATCGCGTTCTTCCCAGACGACGCGGTCGCGGCCTTCCATGACGCAGGCGCCCGAGGCATAGCGAAAGATTTCTTCCGGGTTCGCGCCGGCGAACGTGTAGCGCGCGATTTTCTCGCCGCCTTCAACGCTTTCGAGCAGAAAGGAATAGCGCGCGCCTTGGGCGATGCGCAAGTAGGCGCTTACGGGCGTGAGCAGATCGGCGGGCAGCACGTCGAAGACAGGGATAAGGTTGCCCTGCTTCGCGAGGCGCTGGAATTCGCGAAAGTCGGGTTGAATCACCGCGGCCTCCGCGGATTGGCGGATCTCGCGTGCGCTTCTGCGCGCAGAACCGCGAGCACAGCGCGCCGCATGACCGCCTGGGGAGCGCGCTGTTTGGTCCAAAGCTCCCACTGTGCAATTCCTTGAGCAAGAAACATTTCGACACCTGAAACGATGGTGATGCCCTTGTGCGCCGCCTGTAGTAACAATTTCGTGCGCTCGGGACGGTAGATGAGGTCCATGACAATCCGACAGTGTAACTCGCCCGGACGTAGCGGGGAAATTTCCGCGTGGGGATGCATGCCGACCGGAGTGGTATTGAGTATGGCGTCGAAAAATTCCGTCCGCAGGGCGCGCCGGGGAATCACTTCGCCGCCTACAGCGCGGGCCAGTTCCCGTGCGGCGCTCTGGCGGCGCGCGCAAACCGCGACCGAGGCACCCGCGCGTGCCAAGGCAAATGCCGCGGCGCGAGCGGAGCCGCCCGCGCCGAAAACCAACACCCGGCTTTTCGCGAGATTCAGTTTTTTCTCGAGCGAGCTCAGAACTCCGACGTAGTCCGTGTTAGAGCCTGCGAGCGAGCCGTCGCGGCGGACTACGACGGTGTTGACGGCGCCGATGTCGGCGGCGAGAGCATCGCACTCTTTCAAATATTTCAGGATTCTCTGTTTGTGAGGAAGGGTGATGCTGAAGCCGCGAATACCAAGCTCCGGGACGGCGCTCAGAAAATCGCCTAGGTCCTTCACCAGAAACGGCAAATAGACCGCGTTCACTTTTTTCGCGGCAAAAGCGGAGTTGTGCATCAGCGGAGACAAAGAGTGCCCCACGGGATCGCCGATCACGCCGAAAACGCGCGTGCTGCGGTTCAGTTCATGGGCGCGATAGAGATGCTTGAAGTCGTGCAGGGAAACTTGCCCCGGCGCGGTGGCGGCTGCCACGGGCGCATACGCCAAAGCGCTGCCTTCTCGCAGCGCCAGGATACGCGCCGGTAAGCCGACCTCGCCCATCGGTACCGCAATGCAGTCCTCGGAGCGTCGTGCCCAGCGCAGCAGGCGGACGCTATCTTCGATCGACCCGGCGTGGGCGGCAATCTTGATGGCGTCCACCTCAGAATGCGACGGCAAGTGGATCGACTTGGTGAGTTCCGGAGTACGCTCGAAGTCGTGCACCGAAAGCATGATCCGAGGGGGCACCGGATATTCCCGCGCTGATTTGCCTGGGAGTTTGCGCAGGGTCTCAACCTCGATGTCGCACCATTGGCAGCCCGCCTCGCGGGCCTGGATCAACCAGTAGAGCTGGGCGTCGACGCCGCCGGCGAAGCGTCCGCCGGCGCCCTTGCGGCGGCAGGTTACCAGGAACGTCGCGCCTTGAGGGTGATGATTGCGGACCCAAGCGAGCAGCTTGGAACGCTCGGCATTACTGGCCAGCCAGTCAAGACGGAGCTCGAGAGTGGACGTCTCGCGCCGTGCCATTTTGATCCCGGCGACCATTTCGAGAGCGGTAGACGCCGCCACCACACCACAGATCCGCCCGACACCCGACGCCACCCGACCCATGGCCACCCTCGTGCCCGCCATTCTATTGAAAACACGACCCATAGCAAGGTCCACGGAGACAGTATCAAAAGTGTAAAGCGCTCCTGCCCAATTTGTTGACGCCCTTAGGGCGCCTTGTTAGTTTCGATGAGCACGTCCCCGCACGGCACATAGGGAGTGTTGTCCAAGGAGCATTGTAATGCGCGCGAAGCTAGCTGCATTGTGTGTTTCGATCCTTACGAGCGCGGTCGTTTGCTCAGCTCAGAACGGTCCGGACGCGGTTCACCTGACCAGCAAGCAGCCGGACTACTCTACCGTGTACTGCTCCGGATTCATGAGCGACCCCAAAGTGCCGGATGATACCCGGCTTGTTTCGGGCGAGCAGGCAAATTACAAGATCATCTTCGGTCGCGGAGACTACGTGTACCTGAACCGCGGCGAGGACAAAGGTGTAAAAATCGGTGACCGCTACACGATTGTAAGGCCGGATAGCGATCAAGCGAACGAATGGTTCTACGGACAACCGAAGATGGTGAAAGAGTTGGGCACGCTCTACAAGGATGCGGGCCAGATTCGCGTGGTCAACGTTCAGGCGAAGGTTTCCACCGCGGAAGTGGTGTTCTCTTGCGACTACATGCAGCGCGGCGATATCGCGCGGCCGTTCGAAGAGCGACCCATACCCCCCTACAAGGACGTCAGTAAATTCGACCATTTTGCGCCGGTTACCGGTAAGCCCGTGGGAACGGTGGTCACCTCATTTGACTATCACCAGGTGCTGGGACGCGGCGATGTAGCGTATGTGAATGTCGGGGCGGCCAAAGGCGTAAAAGTGGGCGACTACATGCGGGTTTTCCGATATCAGGAAGCGAAGAAGGACATAGCGGAGTCGGCGTCAGAAGCCGATATGCAATATAAGGTCTATGGCTTCGGAAGCGCGCCGAAAAAGTATGAAGCGAAGGATTTGCCCCGCGAAGTGCTAGGTGAAGGGATGGTGCTGAGCGTAACTCGGAACGCGGCAACCGTGCTGATCACCTACGGCATGCAAGACATGTATGCGGGAGACTTCGCAGAAATCGAATAGGTTCGAATGCGGCAGCTCTTCAAGGCCCGCGCGGAGCGGCTTCTCGCGCGGGCTTTTCTTGTTTCCCAGCTCACTCGCGCGGCGAAACGCCATCGTCGCAGAGCACCTCGCAGGTAAATCCAAATACCTGGGTCTCTGCATCCCGCCATGCTTCCCGAGGCAATAAGGCTTTCCGGCAGGCTTCTTCCAGAAATTGCTCGCGAGTAAGACCATGCTCGGCAGCAACTTGCGGAAGCAGAAGACCCCGGCGCGTACCCCGTGCAACGAGCAGGCCGTGGCGGCCGACCTCAATTTCGGTGGGATCGATCGCGGCTGGCGGCGAAAGCAGCGATATCTCAATCTGAAGTCCGCCGAGATCTTCCAGACACACGGGCGCAAAGCGAGGGTCCTGCAAAGCGGCACTGGCGGCACAACGCACAACGCTGTCTCCCAGCGGCTGGTCCGCGTCGATGACGCCTATGCAGCCCCGCAGACGTCGCCCCGAGCGCAGCGTTATAAACACTCCGCACCGCTCGGCGAAAACTCCATCGTGGGGAATATTCTCTGGGAGCTGAGTGCGGGAGACAGCCTGCTCAACAGCGTGCCGCGCCAAGCGCAGCAGATTCTGGCGGTCGGCTTCAGAGAGGGACGGCATCCTCGGTTTTCTCGCGGCCCTGCAGCAAGCGAAGCTTTCGGCGTTGCTTGATGCGATCGTCGAGCTGTCCCCAGAAACGCAGAAAATACTGCGCAGCAGAAACCAAAGCGCTCGCGACCACCAGCCACAGCAATAGCAAAGCGAGTGGATTCAACGAGGGATGTCTTGCACCGGCGATCAGAACCGCTACAGCGCAGACCTGCAGAACCATTTTCGTCTTCCCGAGGATCGAGGCGTTAATCGTAAAGCCTTCAGTCGAGGCTATGCTTCGCAGTCCCTGGACCGTGAATTCGCGTCCGACGATAATGACGACCATCCACGCAGGCACCAGCTGCATGCTCACCAAGGAAATAAACGCGGCGGAAATCAGCAATTTGTCCGCAATCGGATCCAAAAGCATTCCCAGGGTAGTGACTTGCAACCGGCGCCGCGCAAAATAACCGTCCGCCCAGTCCGTGGCCGCCGCCATGAGAAGAATCAAGACACCCCAAAACTCGAAGTGCATGGGGAATCCCCACACTTCCACGTTTGGGCTACGAGTCAGCAGGATCACAATGAGGACAGGAACGAAAAAAATCCGAAGCAGCGTCAATCCGTTGGGGAGGTTCATGGGCGCTTAGCAGTGGAAGAGCTAGTCTTCTCGGCCACTAACCACCGCCGAGCCTCACTATAGACCCGGGTTTCGTAGGCGTCAACGTCCGCCGAGCGCGGTAAGCGGCGTGGGGGCAAGTACTTCCGGGTTAACCATGACGAAAGGTTTCACGGGCCAAGCAGAATACTTTTTCGTAACACCAAGGCTGCAAACCTGTGCAAATGTTGGAATTAGCTTTGGAACCGCGGCGCCATCCCTTCAAACCAATGAACAGATCCGTTAATGACAACAAGCCATTTATTATGTGTATCTTACGACGAGGATCGGCGGGATTTGGGCCAATCAAGCTAGTCGTGCGCGCTCAAGACCAGCGGAGCTACTTTTTTTGTTTCCACAGCGTTTTCCACAATATAGGGAACTCCGCCGGCGCCGTGGCGGCCGCAGTTTTAGGGCTCTCGGACCGCGGAAAAATTCCATCCTGCGCAACTTTACCGCAAAGTTATGGCCTTACATCGTCGTAACTTGCTCAAATTGCACGCGGGCCGCGCAACAGGCGCACCGGCAGGAACAAAATGGCGCTAATAATTTCAAGCACGCCCCCGACAGCGATGCCCACGACGCGGAAAGGAAGCAGAATCAGCCACACCAATGGATAGAGGATCAGTGCCAGCAACGCCAGCGGCCAGCACAAGATAAATAAAATGACCCACAGCAGAAAGGCAGCCATCGTAGTTTGCCTCCACTCCAAGTTACGTAAGCGCGAGTTTGGAAGTTCCCTGGGCGGTATATTCGCTCAAACGGAGGCTGCGCGCAATCGAGACCGGCACTTCGGCATCCATCAGCATGTGGGAGTCTTCGACTACGGAATGCAGCACGCGTCCCATGGCATGGACCAAGGCAAGTGTGCGGCCCTCGGCCAGGGGTAGCCGCAGCGACATGGTCACCACCGGATCGACAGGCATGGCGGCATCAATACGCCTCAACAGTTCGTCGATGCCTTTTCCCGTCAGACCGGAGACAAGGACTGGCCCGGAGTCACCGGCTCTCGCGACACTGGATTCGATCGTTTCTCTCAGCAGCGGCGACAGCAAGTCGATCTTGTTCAAGACACGAAGCTTCGGCCGATTCGTCACACCGAGGTCGGCGAGAATTTTGTCGACTTCTTCATCCAATTCGTCGTGATGCGGATTCGAGACATCGCTGACGTGCAAAATCACAGCGGCTTCCTGGACTTCTTCCAGAGTCGCGCGAAAGGCAGTAAGCAAACCCTTGGGAAGATCGCGGATGAATCCGACGGTATCGGACACCAGCACGCGACGGTTCGATGGCAAACGGATGGCGCGAATCGTTGGATCGAGAGTCGCAAACATGCGCGAAGAAACCAGGACTTCGGCGCGACTGAGCGCATTGAACAGCGTGGATTTGCCGGCGTTGGTATAGCCCACCAGCGCCACGGTGCCGAGCGGAACCGCGTTGCGGGCCTCGCGGCGAAGAGATCGCTGTTTGCGGACGTTGTCGATGGCCTTCTGAATCTTACTGACACGGTCGCGAATGCGGCGCCGGTCGGTTTCTAATTTTTTTTCGCCGGGGCCGCGTACGCCAATGCGCCCTGCTCCGCCGCCGGCGCCACCCGCGCCACCGCCGCCGCTCTTTCCACCCAACCTAGACATCGATGTGCCACGGCCGGTCAGGCGCGGTAGCATGTAGTTCAACTGCGCAAGTTCGACCTGCAACTGCCCTTCGCGGCTGCGCGCGTGGCGCGCGAAAATATCCAGAATGAGTTGCGTGCGGTCAATGACGCGGCACTCGGTTAGAGCCTCGATGTTGCGCTGCTGAACCGGAGACAGGTTGCCGTCGAAAATGATCAACGGCGCCTTGTAGGCTGTCGCTTCCGCACGAATCTCGCCCAGCTTTCCTCGCCCGACAAGGGTCGCTGGATCGGCGGCGTCACGCACCTGGTATACCGTACCCGTGACTTCCGCTCCCGCGCTACGCGCCAGTTCGACCAGTTCGGCGAGAGATTCGCGGCCTTGCTCGCCCGCTAGCGTTCCGGGGATGCGACGGGCGCGTTTCCAGGTCACGCCCACAAGTAAGGCGCGTTCCGCGGACGAGGTCTGATGCTGAGTCTTCATGGCTTGAATTGGATTGGCATCATGGAACAGGCGTCAGTGGTTGTGGGAACAGTTTGCGGAAGGAACCTTTCTCCACGATTCGGATTATACGCTGGTAGCTTGCGCATCGCGACTTGGATCGAGGGTCTGCTGGATCCACTTTAGAGCCCGGTCTTGCACCTGCGGACCGTCGCCGAAACCCTCACACCAGTGAACAGCGGCCTCTTTGCGGAACCATGTCGTTTGACGCTTGGCGTAGCGCCGCGTGGCCTGTTGAATGGCGTTGCGAGCTTCTTGCATGTTCATGTTGCCGCGCAGGACCGCCCGCAGTTCGCGATAACCGATAAAGTCGAAAGGCTTGGCATTTTCCGCCAAGCCGCTGGCCAGCAGCGCGCGAACTTCGTCAACCCAGCCATGCGCGAGCATCGAGTCGGTGCGCGCATGAATTCGCTGGTACAGAGCCTCACGTGGTGGCATCAGGCCAATTTTCACCGGGCGCCATCCCTCCAGTGGTACGCGCCCAGAGCGATGGACTTCGGACAAAGGGCGCTTCGCCAGCAGGCAGACCTCAACGGCGCGTATCAGTTTTTGTTCGTCGCCCGGGGCGATTTTGCGCGAGGCATCTGCATCGAGGCGCCTCAGGATGCGATGCAAATGACCCGGCGAATGATTCTCGATGCTGGCGCGCAATCGTGCGCGCAACTCATCCGACCTTTGCGGAACATCCGCCAATCCTTCCAACAGAGCGCGCAAGTAAAGCCCACTACCAACCGTAAAGACCGGAACACGGCCGCGCCGGCGCAGGTCATCGAGGACCGCGACGGCCATCTGCCGATATCCTCCAGCGGTGGCGTCTTCGCACGCCGCCAGAACGTCGATCAAGTGATGCGGAATTCCCCGGCGTTCGGCGCGGGTCGGTTTCACGGTACCGATGTCGAAACCTTTGTAGAGTTGGGTCGAATCGCAAGCTACAACTTCCCCGCCGAGTCGCTCCGCAAGCCACGTACCTAGTGTGGACTTGCCCGAAGCCGTCGGCCCTACGATGGCAACTAGCGGCAAGAGCGATTTGTCGTGACTCATGGGAACAAAAGATGGCGCGCGCGGACAAAAATGAAAATCAGCACAAATAAGGCGAGCAGGAGACTGCCGAGAAGTCGTTGGCGAGCGAGTTTCACTAGTGTGCGTAATCTGGCTGCAAATTATAGTAATACGTGAATCGCAATTCGATGTAGGGCCCGCTAAATTGGGACGGCAGCGGCTCGAATGGGTTGGAAGCGCGAATCGAAGAAACGGCGGCGCGGTCCAGGGGTTCTTTCCCGGATACCGAGACGGCCACCGGTTCACCGTCGGGTACGCTGCCGTTTCTCATGATGCGAAATTGCAAGGACACTACGCCTTTGTCGCCCAAGCGCACCGACTCGGGCATCACGGAAAACCAATTTCGCTTCACGGTCAGATAGACTCGCTGTAGATAGTCGTTAAAATCCACGCCTTCGGTGGGCGTCAGCATTTCGACCGGGCCCATTCCTGCGCCGTGCCCACCACCCACTGGAGTACTGCTTCCACCGGGCATCTGTCCTCCCCCGGGCGTGGGAGCGTTCATTTTTGCGGATTCACGGATGGAATCGTGGAGTGAGCTGCCCAATGAACTCTTGGGCAGAAGAAGGGCGTGCTCGGTGGGTTGCTGTTGAGGCGCTTCCAGCTTCAGGGGTTGCTTAGGGGCGTCGGCCTTCGCATTGCTCTCGTCCGGTTTAGGCGTGTTCTGTTGTGGTACCGGAGCACTGGGCAACTCCTTGACCACGCGTTCGGGTTCCTTCGGCGCGGGAGCGGGCTGTGGTATCGGAGGCGCCACCTTGCGAAGTACGCGCGGGTCGACATGCACAGCAGGCGGCTTGGGGCGCGGTGCGACCTTCAACTCGTCGAGCGCGCCGGGCGGCAGCAGGATGGTCATCTGGCGACGCGCGAGTTCGTCCTCTTCGTGCGTTCGCTGATGAGGAGGAAAAATTTTCGGCTCGAGGATAATCAGGGCGATGAACAGAACGTGAAAGGCGAACGAAGAGATCGATTTGATCAGCTCCGCTCTGTTGTGCTCTGGCGATGGTTCCTTGTTAAGAAGGTTCACCTCGCCGGTCATGAAAATGTCGGTTTCGACCAGATCGGAGGGAATGTTCTCCAGCGGAGTGATAAATTCCGGAGGCGCAGCGCCTTGCGGGACGGTGATGCGCTCGTCCATATCGGTCGGCTGCAGCGGCAGGTGATTTGTTTCTTCGATTACGATTTCCGCGTGCTTCACATCACGTGGCACTACCACGCGCGCAGCAATCGACTCCAGCGGCAGCGACGACGGAATAGTGCTGTGACCGTCCAGATGAACGATGGGAAGCATTGCCGGCACAAGCGTGCGCTCGTCGAGCGTGGTAGGACGGCGGCGCGATGACGGAGCATCAACCGCCGGCGGCTTAGACCCAAGAGGAACGAGGAGTCTGGGAATCATTCGTTTGTTTTCTGCGCGGTGGCAAAGGCTAACAATTGGACGCGCTCACCGTGCTCCTGGATGCTTGACATCACGCGTTCCGCCAATTCAAGCGCGGCGCGGCCGGCACGGCCGCTGGTCCGCGGTTCGCGCCGGGTGCGGACCGCGGCGACAAACTCTTCCAGTTCGGCGCGCAACGGCTCGACTGCCGGCGCCGTCAGCTTCTCAAACGCAAATTCGGGCTGAGGTCCCGGCTTCTTCACCGCCACCCGCAGCGCATCACGGCGCGCGTAGTCCAGCGAAATATATTCGTGCTGCTGAAAAAAACGCATTTTCCGCACGCGCTCGGTGGAAACCCGGCTGGCGGTGACGTTGGCCACCGCGCCGCCCGCAAACTCCAGGCGCGCGTGCGCGATATCGACCTTCTCGGTTAGCACCGGAATTCCTACCGCTTTTACTTCGGTCACGTTTTCCTTGACGAGGGTCAGCAATATGTCCAGGTCGTGGATCATCAGGTCGTAGATGACGTCCACGTCCAGGCTGCGCGCTGTAAAGACGCCCAGGCGGTGCACCTCAAAAAACAGGGGATGGTTCAGTATAGGCTCAACCGCGAGTACCGCGGGGTTGAACCTTTCCACGTGGCCGACTTGTAGGATGCGCCCAAATTGCTTCGCAGCGTGAAGCAGTTCGTCGGCCTCGGCCAAATTCGTGGCCATCGGCTTCTCGACCAGTACATCGAGGCCCATCTCCATCAGCCGACAACCCACAGACGCATGCTGGACGGTCGGGACGGCAACGCTTACGGCGTCGGCCGCGCCCCGCAAATCTTCCAGCGACTCCAGGGCGCGCGTTTGAAATTCGGCTGCGACCCGCGCCGCGCACCCGGAATTTTTGTCATGGACGCCAACGAGTTCCGCGCCCTGGATTTCGCGGTACACGCGGGCGTGGTTGCGCCCAAATTCACCGGTGCCTACCACGGCGACACGGATATTCTTGGTCTCCCCAGCCGCCGTGCTCATTCCTTGTTCATTCCCCCGGGCGTGGCCTGCGGTTCCACGGGCGTAGCAGGCGGAAACGCCTGAATCGCGATTCCTGCCGCATCCGCTTGCGCCAACAATTTTTCTTTGTCGAACAGTAAGGTGCGCCCCGCATCGAGGGCCAATGCTGTGGCGCGGGCACTCTTCATCTGTTCGATGGTGGGCAGGCCAATGACGGGTACATCGAAGCGCATGTCCTGTCCGGGCTTGCTCACCTTCACCACGACCAGCTGTTTTCCATTCGTGATGCGCGCAGCCCGCGCGATCGTTTCGTCCGTACCTTCCATCGCCTCGACAGCCACGCACGCGCGGTCGGAAACGACCACGGTTTGGCCAATGTCCATCGCCGAAATCTGCCGCGCCACTCCGAATCCATATTCGATGTCAGCTCGTTCGCGCTCGTCTGGCGCGCGTTTAGTCAACACGCCTGCTTCCGGCACCAGCGGTTTCAGAAAAAGTGTCGAGTCCACCAATCGAATGCCTTCGTCTTCCAGCACGCGCGCTACCGCACCGATCAGGGAATCAGTATTTTTTCGCGGCAACGAGAATAAAAGTTTTGCCAGCTTCCAGTCCGGACGGATCGAGCTGAAAATCTTATTGTGCTTCACTTGCCCGGCCATCACTGCTTGGGTGACGCCTTCTTTGTGCATTAGGTCAATGGCCTTGCTCAATTCGCCGAGGCTCACCCAGTGCAGACGCTTTGCGGAATTCTCAAGTTCCGTCGACGCTTCTTCCTTTAACGCGATCACCGCCATCTCGATTCCCTGGCTGCGTGCGCCTTCCAGAACCAGAAACGGAAAGCGTCCGTTTCCGGCGATGAGTCCCCAACCCGAAGTGATTGCATCGGTCATGAATGGCCGTAGGGCCGAGCCTACTTGACGATCCCCCGCTCCGCGGTCTCGATAAACCGGACCAGTTCGGCGACGTCGGCGGAATCCGCCATGGAAGCGCGTATCTCGTTCAAAGCCTGATTGGTATTCAGCTTGGAGCGCAACAACAAGCGAAATGCGCGCTGCAGGGCCTGCATGCGTTCCTCGGAGAAGCCTTTGCGTTGCAAGCCTACTTTATTGATCCCGAAACACGTGGTCTGCCGTTCGGTCACCACCAGAGAAAATGGCGGCACATCCTGGGTGATGACCGTGGAGGCACCAACGTAGGCGTAGCTGCCCACGCGGCAAAATTGGTGCACCGGCGAGGAAAATCCAATCGTTGCGAAATCTTCGACGGTCACGTGTCCCGCAAGCGTCGCTGCATTTACAAACAAGTTGTGGTCGCCAACGTGGCAGTCGTGCCCAACGTGTGACGAGGCCAGAAACAAATTCTTGTTGCCGATGGTTGTCCTTCCGCCACCCTTCGCCGTGCCGCGACTGATCGTCACGTATTCGCGAAACGTATTTCCCTCGCCGACGACGAGTTCGGTGTACTCGCCGCGAAACCCAAGGTCTTGCGGATCGCCGCCAACCGAGCTGAAGGGATGAAACACATTGTCCCGCCCAATCTTCGACGGACCCTGCACAACCGCGTGGGCGTGAAGCACGCAGCCCTCCCCCAACTCCACCCCATCGCCGACCACCGCGTACGGACCAATCTGCACGCCGGAGCCCAGCTTCGCTCCCGGCGCGACCGATGCTTGCAGATGGATATGCGCAACGCTCATGCTTTCGATTCTTCGACCTTTGCCTCGGTCTTTGTTGCGGCCTTCGGTTTTGGCTCGCGGTCCACCATCTTGCACATCAATGTCGCCTCCGCGGCCAGTTGCCCATCCACTGTTGCCCGCCCTTCCAGCTTGGCGAAGTCACCCCCGCGCCAGGAAAGCACCTTGACCTCCAGCTTCAGTTGGTCGCCGGGCACGACCGGCCGCCGGAAGCGCGCATCATCTACGGCCACAAAATAAAGCAGCTTGCTCTCGCGCTCAGGAATCTCCAGCAACAGCAGCAGCCCGCCGGTCTGTGCCATGGCCTCGATGATCAATACGCCGGGCATGATCGGCTTCCCGGGGAAATGGCCCTGAAAATAGTATTCGTTGTTCGTGACGTTTTTGACGCCCACGATGCGCTTCAGCCGCTCCATCTCCAGGATTCCGTCAATCATCAGAAACGGATAGCGGTGCGGCAGTAGTTTCTGAATTTCATTCACGTCGAAAATCATCGGCGCTCCCCATTGCACCGCACACACCCGCACTGCGGCGCCCTCCATTGCCCGGCAAACTTATGATTATATGCGAACCGCGCCGTCCGCGGTATCCATCCGTGGGCGTTGTCGCGCGAATTACCCCTTTCGGCGGACATTGGCGTGACCACCGGAAACGATACCGCGTCTTCGAACCGGGCTTGTTTGCCGCCGGTTGTTCGCGCTGCTAGGATGTCCCGGCCATGCCCGAATCGCATTTCGCCAAGACGCTGCTGAAAATGCTGGCCCCGCGCCGGTCTGAAATGCTCGCGACACTCCGCGCCTTCGTCGTCGCCGAATCGTCGAGCCTCGAAAAAACCGCCGCGGACCGCTGCTGCCGCATCATCGCGGCGGAATGGCGCAAGCGAGGTGTGCGCGTCGAGCGACTCGGGCAAAAACATCGCGGCGATCATCTGCGAATCACCTGGTGGCCCCAGAAATCGCGTCTCGCCGGGCAAGTTCTCGTGCTCGGGCATTACGACACCGTATATGCATCCGGTACGCTCGCAAAAATGCCGTTCCACATCGCGGCTGGCAAAGCCTATGGTCCCGGAACCTTCGACATGAAGGCCGGCATCGTCCAGGCGCTCTTCGCACTGGACGCCCTGCAGCAAATGGCCAGGTCACAGCGTAAGCGCGTCATCTTTCTCTGGACCTCGGATGAGGAGATCGGCAGCGAATCCTCCCGCAAGGTCATCGAAATGGAAGCGCGCCGCAGTGACGCCGTCTTCGTCCTGGAACCCTCGTTCGGCCCTCGAGGATTGTTGAAAACGGCACGCAAAGGGGTAGGCGAAGCCGAGATCATCGTCCACGGTCGCGCTTCGCACGCTGGCCTCGCTCCACAAGAAGGCGTCAACGCGATCCACGAACTTGCGCGCCAGATCACGCGCCTCCAGGAATGGAACGATCTGCGCCGGGGCGTCACCATCAACGCCGGACTTATCGGAGGCGGAACGCGCACCAATGTGATCCCCGACCGCGCCCGCGCGGTCCTCGACCTGCGCGCTCTACGGATCGCCGACATGCAACGCCTGGAGCGTCACCTCCACGCACTTCGCCCCACACTTCCCGGAGCGCGTCTCGAAATTCGCGGCGGCTTCAATCGCGCGCCTCTCGAACGCAAGATGAGCGCCGCTTTGTTCGGCCGGGCCAAATCGCTCGCTGCGCAAATGAACCTCTCGGTCGACGAATGCACCGTTGGCGGTGGTTCCGATGGCAACCTCACCGCCGCCTGCGGCATTCCCACGCTCGATGGTCTCGGCGCGGTTGGTGACGGTGCGCATTCCTCGCACGAGCATGTATTGTTCAAAACGATGCCGGCGCGCGCCGCACTGCTCGCCGCTCTAATTCACTCCGTATGATTCACCGGCATTGACGCTGGAAGGAAAATGTGGGCGCGTCAGTTTAACCTGACCAAGCAGGGGTATGCCTCCTGCCGTTCACATATAAGTCTTGCGCAAATAAGCCGTCGTGGCCTGTGCCAGATCCTCATAGCTGACGTGCAGCACTTCCTGAACCGCGCCCTCCGTCGAGCTTCCCTCAGCAATACGGTTCAGAATCCTCTCGACATCACCCATCCCGTCGGCCTGCACGATGTACTCGACGTTCGCGAGCGACCACGCGTACGCGTAGCTAGCGATAGGACCTGAAAGCTGCATCCATGATCCTTCCAGCTGCCCTAGGGCCATCGCCTGCTTCTCGTCATAGACCTGCACCAGCACCGCGGCATTGTCCTTACTGCGTTGCCCTTCCATCCATTGCGCAATTCCTTCCTGCAGCCAGACCGGCGCGCGGCCGTGCGTCTTTTGCCCCACAAAACTGTGCGTCAATTCGTGCCTCAAAACCCGCGAAAGGTCTGGAGTTAAGGTCGTCAAGCCCTGAACCGGCACGCGAATGCGGCCATCGTTCAACGCGCCCACCCACCCTGGCGCGCGGGTAATATCCGCAAACGCCTGCTGCGTGTAGAGAATTACGCCGATGGGATCCGGCGGCGTGAAGTTCAGCTCAGACTCGATAGCCGAGAAGTGCATCTCCAGCGCCCGCAGGATTTCCCGCGCAAGCTCGGGCTCCGCCTCGCCGCTGTAGCGCAGAGTAAAATGACTGCTTTCGTTCTCTTTATAATTTTCCTCTTCCTGATTGTCGCGTTGGGCCTTGGCTAGCGCGTTCTGCACTTCCGGATCCGGCCGCAACGCCAGCGCACGCTTCCACTCGGCCACCGCCAGATCCGGTTTGTTCATCCCGTAGTAAGCCCAGCCCGCCAGCTTCGCTACTTCGGGATCATCGGGAGCGACGCGTCGTGCACGGTCGAGATATTCAATCGAAGCCTTGTACTCGCTCCGCTTCAAATGTAAGAACGCAACGTTCATCAAGATGACAGGATTGTCCGGCGTAAACGTCAGCGCTGTCCGTTCGTCCGCGAGTGCGTGCTCCAGGTCGCCACGCCCCAATTCGAATTGCGATGCGGCATGCAGCGCAAGCGCAGCCGTCTCACTCGCCGCAGGATCGCCGGAACGCGCCTCACCTTCCACGTGCGCCAGATAGTTGCGATCAATCGCGCCGTCATGGACGGCGGCCTTCTCGATTTCCGCACTCGCCTCCATCGATGGCGGAGTAATTCCCATGTTTGCAGCGGTCTCCGCTCGGGACGACTCCCCCGCCACCGACACTCCCGTAGCCCGCTCGATATGGTCGACCATCGATTTGGGCAGGCTCAATTCGCCGGCAGACGTCTCGTAGCGGATTTTGTCACCGTCTTCCACCGCACTGAGCGCCACAATCCGGCGGCCATTCTTCAGCACGATCGTGTCCGAGGCGATAGCCGGAAACGCGATCGCGAAGCAGAACAGCAGCACCGTGCAAAACGCCCGCGAAGACACACGTCCTCGCGGGCCTACTGAGTCAAGAAAACGCCGCATTTCCCCATTCTAGTCGCCTACGGACACTCGACACCCCACGGCTTGTTTCCCGATGCCGAAAGCGACTACACTTGTTGCATGCGGTTAGGGGTGGCCCTTTTCGGGCTTTACTGTCTTGCGATGCCTGCCATGGCGTCGCCGGGGGACAAGTCTCCTCGTGAACTTTACGAGGCACTAAACGCCCTGCGCCCCGACCCTTCCGCCACCTACGAAATCGCCAGCGCCGACCGCATCGAGCTGCGCCGCGCCGACGCAAAGTTCTCCTTCGAACAAGGCAAGCTCACGCTCTTCGCGCCCCTCGACGGTCAAATAACCGGCGCGGTCTTCGCTGGGCGCGGGCACATCCTCGCAGCGCCCCGCGACCCTGTCGAAAAGCAGCAAATGGCTCGTTTTCTTGGCACCCCCGTCCTGGATCAGGACTTCACCAACGTGTGCCTGCGTTTCACGGACGACACTGCGGTTGAACTTCTTCATCAACTACAAGACGCAAAGATTTCTCCGCAGCAAGACTCGGAGTTTGTGGCGCGCTGGAATGTCGTTTTGGCGGCCGTAAATCCGCCACAATCGCTACGCATCCTGCTTGGAAGCCTCTCCGCTAACCCTCAACCCTATTTTTATGCCGCTGTTGAAGGCGTGACGACGGGGTCTTTCGACGTGGTTGTCGATCTTCAGCGCCCCGAGGCCGTGTTGCTGGGTCAGCCCAAAAAATCGGGCGCGAAGACTTTTTACGACGTCTGGGCTTCTTACGACGTGCCCACCGCCAAGCCTCGTCCCGACAGCTTTCGCGCCCTTGATTACGAGATCAACACATCGATACTCGCCGACACTTCTCTGGACGCAAAAACGGACCTTCGCCTGCGCGCGGAAGTCTCCGGTGAGCGCGTACTGATTTTTCAGTTGGCGCGAACGCTCAACGTCGACGCGGTTACCGGCGAGCGCGGCGAATCGCTCGCCTATTTTCAGAACGAAGGCATGAATTTGCAGGATCGCGGCACTCGCGGAAGCAACTACCTCTACGTAGTGCTGCCCGCGCCATCCGAAAACGGCGCGGAATTCACGCTTCATTTTCACTATCGAGGCAGCGTAATCGAAAATGCCGGCAACGGCGTGATGTTTGTCGACGCTCGGGAAAGCTGGTATCCCCACTACGGAGGCCCCGCGGATTTCGCTAGCTACGATCTCACTATGCGCTGGCCGCGCAAGTTGCGCCTGGTGGCCACGGGCACCAAGCGCGAGGAACACGAGGATGGCGAGTTTCATGTCGGCCGCTGGCAGACGGAGAAGCCTGTCGCCGTGGCGGGCTTTAATCTTGGCGACTATGTTTCAACTTCGCTCGCGTCCGAAGCGCACACGGTCGATGTGTACGCCAATCGGCGGCTGGAGCAAGCCCTCGACAACCGTTTGGAGGGTCCGCAATTGGAAACGCCATCCATGCTCACGCCCTTGAACATGGAAAAACATGGCAGCATCAACGCGATGCAGGTTACGCCGCCCGCTCCGAACCCTGCCGATGCCCTGAAGGCACTCGGGCGCCAAATCGATGACTCCATCCGCTTTTACGAAACCTTCGGCGGAACCTTCCCATTCCAAAAGCTGAGCGTGTCGCAAATCCCCGGCACATTCGGCCAAGGCTGGCCCGGGCTGCTCTATCTCTCCACCTATTCCTATTTGCCCGCAGAAGCCCAGCAACGCGCCGGACTTTCCGAATCCGGACAGGAACATTTCACCGAGCTGGTGCCCTTCCACGAAGTCGCCCATCAATGGTGGGGCAACGTCGTGGGCTGGGACGCTTACAGGGACCAGTGGATCAACGAAGCCATCGCCAACTATCTTGCGCTTCTCTTCGCCGACACCCAGAAGCGCACCGATCATTCTTTACACTTCTGGCTGGGCCGCTACCGCCAGAATCTTGTTGAGATATCGCCAACCTCGGAATTCCCGCATTCCGAAATTGGCGCCCTCGAATTGGGGAATCGTCTTACTTCGTCCAAATCTCCAGCCGGATTCGAAGAGGTCATCTACGGCAAGGGTGCCTGGGTAATTCATATGCTCCGCGAAATGCTTCGTCAGCCAGGCGCCAAGAATCCGGAAGCGCGCTTTTCCGCATTGCTCCACACGCTGGCCACCAAGTACGCCTACCGCGCGCTCTCAACCTCCGACTTGCAGCACGAAGTCGAGGCGGTGATGACTCCGTCGATGGATCTGGAAGGCGGGCGCTCGATGGAATGGTTCTTCGAGCAGTGGGTGCGCGGCACCGGCGTCCCGCGCTACCGCGTCGAATATTCCGTCCACAACACCGACAAAGGCTACCTGGTTCGCGGGAAACTCTACCAGGACGATGTGCCTCGCTCGTTCATCGCTCCAGTTCCCTTGTACACGGGAGCGAACGCTGCGCACGCCACATTACTCGGAATGGTAGTCGCGGCTGGTCCGGAAACTTCTTTTCACTTCACTACGCAAACGGAACCGCGCAAAATCCTGATCGACCCGCAAATGACCCTGCTCTGCGTCACGCAATAGGCAAGACGTCCGTGGCATTAATGAGCAGCGCCCGCAAGTGGCTTTTGATAGATGCGCCTCTGTTTGACGAGAGGGCTTGCGGGATTCAACTGGGCCTTCGCGTCCGCATCCAAAACATAAGGAAATCCGAGTGGATCGACGGCCGTCCGCGGAAGCAGTCCGGAAGCCGCCAGATCATGCACGGACTTTGCGGCGTGACCGGTGCGTTTTCGATAGTCCGCGACAATCATGTCCAACTGCTTGCAGTCCGCGTCCACCCTCAATAGTTGCAGGTGCGTCTCTGCATTTTGTTTCATTTGTGGATCGGTGGTGGAGCTATAAATCTCGTTCCACAAGAAAGCGGATGTGTCCGCGTTGTCGCCCTGCTCCAACACTTTCGCCGCTAAAACCTTCATCCAAACCAGAGCCCCCGGGACTCTGCTTCCTTCCAGAAAAGCCGCCGACGCTTTCTGATAATCCTTGAGCTCAAAATAGTAGATAAATCCCAAGTCTTCGTAGAAGCGCCAGTATTCCGGATTGGCGTGAATTCCCCGGTAGATCAATGCGATAGCGAGATCAGGCCTGCCAGCCCCGCTCGGAGGCCCCTCGCTCAGGAACATCGATCCGAAACGGTATGCCACGAGCAGATGGGGATCGAGCGTGGTCGTCACGTCCAGCAACGGCCACAGCAGCTCGAAATTTTCATCGTGCCGGACATTCTTGTCGCCGTAATACTGCACGACTCGCGTCCAGTAGAGGTCGGCCATCAGCGGAGCGTATTCCAAGCTCATGGCTTTCAGCATCGGCCCTGATCGCAACACTAGGTCGTCTTTCTCCTGGTGCAGTGCCTCGCGCTGTACGTCGATTCTCTGCTGCAGCCGCCAGACCCCTGCGAATCCCGCCATCAGCACGGCGCATAACAACACCGGGCCCCAATTCTGGCGATTCATTTCAGATTCCGCCGGGAGAAAATAACCGCGGCCGCGGTCAGAACAATCGTGCAATACAGCGCGGCGTACGCCGTGTTCTGCAGGATCAACATCCCCGGGATGTGGCGTGCATGCGCCGCCGACGCCATGACGTCGAAATTCTCAAAATTGGGCAAGATGTAAGACAGCCCGCGCAGTAACGCTTGCGCTGCCGGCGCCATCGTCTCGCTGTGCAGCCCGCGCATCTCTTTCACAAACAGCCCGGACACGTACAATCCGGCGGTAAACAGAATCGCCAGCAACGGCGTCGTGTAGCAGGAAAATAGCAGCGCCAACGCCACGACCAGAGCCAACTTCAGCAAAATGAAATAAATAGCCACGAGCGCGATTCCGTCAGCGCGCTCCAGCGAGTGCTTGACGTAATACAACGCCGCGAACAATCCCGCGGCCATCGCCGCCGTGTTGATGCACAGCGTCAGCAGCAGTCCGCCGAATTTCCCCAACAGGAATTCCCACCGCCGCACCGGCTTGGCCAGCAGCGCGTACAGCGTCCGCTTGTCCATCTCCTTGGACACCAGCCCGACACCGATAAACACCGCCATCAACAAGCCGATCACCGAGATGGCGCTCAATCCCAGGCTCACGATCACCATCTGCTCGATGCCAATCGAAATCTGCCCCACCAGGATCGCCGCGCACATCATCAGCAGCGCGAAGAAAACCAGGTTGTACAGCACGCGATCGCGCACCGCTTCGCGAAATGTATTCCACGCCACTACGCCGACACGGCTCATTTCCCGCTCACGTCCACCGCGGCCGCTTGTGCGCGGTCCGCCGCTATCAAGTGCATGAAATATTCTTCCAGCGACGCTTTGATCTGCGCCACCGACAAAATTCTCGCGCCGGCGCTGCGAAGTTGCTCGAGCGTCGGGTATAGTTCGCCCTCATCAATTTGCAACCTGTACCGGTTGCCCGTTCTTGTCGCTTTACTCAACAACGCCGCCGCGGCCGTGTTTTCTCCTGCAAACTCGAACAGAATCTCCATTCCGTGTGCCTTGATTCCCACAATCTCATCCGGCGCGCCGACGCCGCGCAATGTGCCTCCCGCGATCACTCCGACGCGATCGCACAACATTTCAGCGTCCGACAAAATATGCGTCGAGAAAAGCACCGTCCGGCCTTCGCGCTTTAATTCCAGGATAATGTCGCGCACTTCGCGCCGGCCCAGGGGGTCGAGCCCCGACATCGGCTCATCCAAAATCACCACACGCGGGTCGTGCAAAATCGCCTGCGCCAACCCCACGCGTTGCAGCATGCCCTTCGAATATTTTCGCAACTGAATTTTCCGCGCCGTCTCCAGGCCCACTTTCTTCAGCATCCGCGTAACGCGATCGCGCCGGCCCGCCGCCTTCAGATTGTGGATTCGCGCGAAGTAATCCAGCAGCTCCGTCGCCGTAAGGTAGTCGTAGAAATACGGCTGCTCCGGCAGGTAGCCGATATCCTGATGCATCGCGATGTCGCTGATCGGCTTACCCAGAATGTGCGCCGTCCCAGCCGTCGGAAAAATTAAACCCACCAGTAGTTTGATCGTCGTGGATTTTCCAGCGCCGTTCGGACCGAGGAAGCCGAACACTTCCCCGTCCTCCACGCGCATCGTCAAGCCTTCCAGCGACCTTTTTGTTTTTAGGTGCAGGAAGCCATGCGGATAGTCCTTGGTCAAATTTTCAATCTGAATCGCCGCATCGGTCATGTCTTCATTGTTGAAAACTAAAGGCTTAGCGTCAATTGCCGTGGGGCAGGGATGTGCGAGGGTAGAAACTTGCCCGGTCTCGCGATTTCGTCTGCCCTAATGGCGACGGGAAAGCACCATTATATTAAGCCAACCAAGGATAGTCGGACACGCCCATCCATCGTTCAAATTCAATGGGGAAAAGCCGGGCGCGTTCCCTAGGAGTCGACGCGGGCTGATCCAATCTGGACCAGCTGTGATGGAACAGGAGGGGGCGCCATCGGCATGGGCTTCAGCGTCTGCTTTCCGCGCCAATTATCCAGTATCCCCACTTGCTGCACGCAGGATACCGTGCACTTCGGCGCGCAATATTTCTCGGTAAAGTATTCCCGCTGACGCATCTCCGGCGTGTAGTCCGCCAGCGGAATCCCGGGGTAGCCGCGCTGCTGCGAGCACCAATGCACCAATCCATCCTCGCACACATACAAATAGCGCGAACCCGACCGGCAGCGCCAATTGTGCTCTTTCCCGCGCGCCACATAGTGCTGAAAATCGTTGAACCATGAAAACGAACTCTTCCCCAGCGACATGATCTCTTCAAAAGTTTCAATCTGCCGCGGGTTCAAGCCCTTTAGCTGGCCGTTCCCGTCGTGAATGATCCCCACGGTGCTCGTAAATCCAAGTTCCACTGCCCGGTGGGCGATCTGCAACGCATCTTCAGGATTTTTCACGCCACTACCCAGCACCGAGTTGATGTTCACCTGAAACACGGCATATTGCGCCAGCCATTCCAGTCGGCTGTCCAGCGTCTTCAGACTCTTCTTCGACACCTCATCCGGCGTCACATTGTCGATGCTGATTTGCAGAAATTCCAGACCGGCATCGTTCAGTTTCCCGATGCGCTCTTTGCTCAGCAAAAATCCATTGGTGATCATCCCGGCATAGATGCCGCGCTTGCGCATGTGGCGGACGACTTCTTCCAGTTCCGGGTGCATCAAGGGCTCGCCGCCGCTGATGGTGATCATCGACGTGCCCATGTCCGCCAGCAGGTCCAGCCGCTTCTTCATCTCCTCCAGCGGCACGGGCTTCGACACGTCGTCGTACTCGTTGCAATACCCGCAATCCAGATTGCAACGCCGCATCGGGATAATGTGCACCAGGAAGGGATGCTTCGTAGACACCAGCGCCTTGCCGATTTTCATCAGCTCACGCGCACGCGATCGCACAAACCGCAGCCGACGGCGCAACCGCACCGACGCGGATGCCGACACCTTCGCCTTGGAAGTGCCTTTTTCCATGAAAGCTGCAGATTCCCCTAAATCCAATTATACATGAGCCTGTACGCCAATCGGTCTGGACCAAGGTTCAATGTTCGACCAGGACGTACTAGCCATGCCTTTAGCCCAATTCAAGTTCTTCGTCATCCCCCGCGGTGAACCTTTTGCGTAATCGCTTCGTCTAGCCAGACAGGCATAAGACGAGTTTGCTCTGGCCAGCGTCTACTAACCGCAGAAGCGTCCGCTCGTCCAATCGTGGAAGAGCAAAGGGCGAAGCGAGGTGCCGATGCAATCCCTGATCTCCGACCTCCAGTATTCCGCCCGCGAGCTTCGTAAACGCCCCGGCTTCGTCCTGACCGCCGTGCTCTCCCTCGCCTTGGGTATCGGGGCCACCAGCGCCGTCTTCAGCGTCATCTACGCCGTGTTGATCGACCCCTTTCCCTATCCTGGCGCCGAGCGCATGACCGAACCGCGTCTGCTCGACAAAGCCGGCAATCAGCGTTTTGTCGGTCTGAACGGCCCGCAACTGGACCAGATTCGCCAGACCAAATCGGTCGAAAGTGTCGTCGCCCTGGACGGTTGGAACCTCACGACCACCGACGGCGACCTTCCCGAAGATGTCAACGCAGGGTATATCTCTCCCAACGCCCCCAATCACTGGGGCGTCCCCGCGCTCATGGGCCGCTGGCTAGTACCGGCCGACGCCCCCCCGGGGCAAGAAGCACAGCCGGTTACCGTGCTCACCTATCAGTTCTGGCAAAAGTATTACCTGGGTGATCCCAACGTCATAGGCCGGAAGATTCAGCTGGTCCACAAGCCCTACGAGGTCGTGGGCGTGATGCCGCCTCGTTTCAAGTGGGGTGAGTCCGATATCTACGTCCCGCAGAAGGTCACCCAGGACCCCAACATCACGTTCGGAGCGTCCATCCGGCTCCGCCCAGGCGTTACCCTGGTGCAAGCCGACGGCGAGTTGCAACCTCTGTTCGAAGAATTCGCGAAACAATCGCCAACGCGCTTTCCCGACAAGTTCCGCGTGAATCTCCGCAGCATCGTTGATCTCTACGCCCGGCCTCTGGGCACCACTCTCTACCTCCTGCTCGGCGCAGTGGGTTCGCTTCTGCTGATCGGCTGCGCGAACGTCTCCATCCTGCTCCTCGCGCGCGGCGCCGAGCGGCAGCACGAGCTGGCCGTGCGCGCGGCCATCGGCGCCAACCGCATCCGGATGATTCGCCAGCTGCTCACCGAATCGCTCGGCATTGCCGTCTTCGGTGCGATCCTGGGCGTACTCCTCGCCTGGAAGAGTCTGCCCCTGATCGTGGCCTGGATGCCGCATGCGTTCCCAGCTGAGTCGGTGATCAAAATAAACGTCCCGGTTCTGCTCTTCTGCGTCGGCCTCGCTCTCGCCACTTCCATCATTTTTGGCCTGTCGCCCGCTCTCCAACTCTCCAGGCCCGACGTCGCCCGCTTGATGCAAGGCAGCAGCCGGCGCGTCGCGGGTAGCACCAACGCCAAGCGGGCGCACAACGCCCTCGTCGCGGCGCAGGTCGCACTGACCATTCTCATGCTCACGGGCGCCAGCGCGGCCGGCAAGGGCTTTCTGCACCTTGTAAACGCGCACCTCGGCTATGACCCGCACTTCGCGATGTCCGTCCCGATTCCCGTCCACGAAAACACCCACGGCGCGTGGAAGGATCGCTCGGAATATTTCGACCAGCTCCGCGCCAGACTCGGAAGCATGCCGGAAGTAGTTTTGGCCGGTATTTCCACCAATGCCACGCCGCCTTCCAACGGTAGAACTCAGCAATTCGAAATTTTCGGAAGCGGCTCCGGCGAAAAGCCGGAGGCGTTGGTCAACTACATCAGTCCCGAGTATTTTCCCGTGCTCCACATTCCTCTGGTTCAGGGGCGCGTCTGGGATCACGCGGAAACCATGCGTGGGGCGCCACTTGCGGTGATCAATCAGACGATGGCCCGCCAGTTTTGGCCCAACGCCAATCCCGTCGGCCAGCAGATACGCATCCCTAATCTTAAAGACGAACCCAACTCTCCCGCGGCGGCCGGCATCGATGGCGCGTGGCTGCAAATCGTCGGCGTCGTCGCAGATGCTCTCGACGAAGGCCTGCGCAAACCGATCAAGGCCGCCATCTACGTTCCCTACACTCTGAAAATGTATATGTTCACGCAGATTCTGATCCGCACGCGCATTCCCCCGGCGTCGATGTTGCGCGACATTCGCGCACAAGTCGTTCACGTGGACCCCGACCAACAGATCACGCATGCACAAGATCTCGAGACGTGGATCGTCAACGAGGATGAATATGGACAGCAGCGCTTCGTCGCCACCCTGTTTGGGGTTTTCTCCGTCCTCGCGCTCGTCTTGGCTGCCGTCGGCCTCTACAGCGTTGTCTCCTACGGTGTCGCCACGCGCACCAATGAATTCGGCATCCGCATGGCGTTGGGTGCCAAAGCCACCGATGTATTCCGCCTGGTGCTGTCCTCGACTGCGATGAGCCTGAGCATCGGCTTGGCCACAGGCCTGATCCTAAGCATCGCCTTCGACAAACTAGCCACCAAGTGGGTCAACGAAAGTTCCCACGATCCGCTGATCCTAGCCGGCGTAACCCTCATACTCATCGCCGCGGCCGCCTCCGCTTCGTTCGTCCCAGCCCGCCGCGCGGCCTCGGTGGATCCAATGGTCGCCCTCCGCTACGAGTGAAGGGGCGTCTTCGCACTTGTAGCGGCCGCCGCCCGTTTATCGTGAGTCTAGAAGGATCGCGGGCGCTTTTTTTTTGTCGTAACGCAAGCTGCTCTCCCAGGCATCGTCCCAACCTCGAAACCTGTAGGAGCAAGGCTTGCCCCTCCCGGCGTAAACCCCTGCGCACCGTTGGCGTCAAGCAACGAGTCGCTTCTCCATTTTCCACCCGACCTGGGTTCCCCGGGGCAACCTCTACCTCGCGCCGCCCCTCCAACTCGACCAAGAAGTCCCGTGCCGCATCGAGGTGTCGATGCAATCCCCGATCTCCGACCTGCGCTATTCCGCGCGCGAACTCCGCAAGCGCCCGGGCTTCGCACTGACCGCCGTTCTCTCTCTCGCGCTCGGCATCGGCGCCACAACCGCCGTCTTCAGCGTCATCTACGCGGTGCTCATCGATCCTTACCCGTACCCCAACGCCGATCGCATCATGGAAATTCATTTGTTGGACAAGGACGGCAATGACCGAGTCACCGGATATACCGGTCCCGAAATCGCTCAACTCCGCCACCTCAGCTCGGTCGAAAGCGTCGTGGCGATGTCCTATAGGAATCTCACCACAACGGACGGCAAACTTCCGGAAGACGTTGGTTCAATATCCCTTTCCCCCGAATCCCCGAATCATTGGGGCGTCCCGGCAATGATGGGCCGCTGGTTGATTCCGTCGGACGCCCCTCCGGGCGAGGAACCGCAAGCAATCGCCGTCCTGAGCTACAAATTCTGGCGGCGTTATTTCTCTGGCGATCCTCACGTCATCGGCCGCACGATCCGCCTCGTCCACGAGCCCTACCAAGTCGTTGGCGTCATGCCGCCGCGTTTCCAATGGAAGGAGAGCGATATTTATCGCGCGGCGAAAGTGACGCAGGATCGAAACATCGGTTTCGACGTTTCGCTGAAACTCCGCGAAGGCGTACCCGTGGCTCGTGCCGACGCCGAGTTGCAGCTGCTCATCGAGCACTTGGCCCAGGAGCGCCCTGCGTTTTTCCCGACAAGCTTTCGCGTTCATCTTCAAAGCATCGTGGACGTCTATGCGCGCCCGCTCGGCACGACGCTCTATGTTCTTCTCGGCGGCGTAGCGTCCCTGCTCCTGATCGGCTGCGGAAATGTCTCCATTCTCTTGCTCGCTCGCGGCATCGAACGGCAACACGAAATGGCTGTGCGTGCGGCAGTCGGTGCGGATCGCCTTCGCATCCTAGGTCAGTTGTTGACCGAGTCCCTGGCCGTCGCCATTTCGGGATCCGCCATCGGCTTGTTCATTGCGTGGCGTGTCCTCGCGCTCATTGTGGTGTTCCTGCCCCGGGATTCTTTCCCCCCGGAAGCGGTTCTTAGAATTAATATTGCAGTAGTGCTGTTTAGCGTCGCTCTCGCTTTTGCGGCCACAATCATTTCTGGACTTTGGCCCGCCCTGCAATCGTCTCGTCCCGGGCTCGCTCAGCTTCTACAGAACGGCGCGCTCCACATCGCGGGCGGCACAGGCGCCCGGCGCACGCACGGCGTAATGATCGGGGCTCAGGTGGCGCTCACGGTTCTCATGCTCACTCTCGCCAGCACCGCAGCGCAAGGCTTTCTGCGCCTTTTCAATGCCAATCTCGGCTACGATCCGCAAAATTGCCTCTCCCTGGGAATTTCCGTGCACGATAACGTCCACGTCTCCTGGCAGGATCGCGCCGAATATTTCGAGCAGCTTCGTGCGCGAATCGCCTCGATGCCTCAGGTCGTAGCGGCGACTGTCGAGCCCAACGCGACGCCGCCGTTAAACGGCAATGACATCCTGGTCGAATTCATGGGTCGTACCGACGTCGGGAGACCTTACTTGCGTTTGAACTTCGTCGGTCCGGAATACTTTTCGCTCTTGCACATTCCTGTTCTGCAGGGGCGACTTTGGGATCATGCGGAGACCGCGCGCGCCGCAGGACTCGCCGTCATCAACCAATCGATGGCTCGCCAATATTGGCCCAACGGCGACGCCGTCGGCCGCGAACTTCGCGTGCCCGACCTGAAGTCTCAGCCGCCCTATGCGCCTTCTGCTCCCAACGCGGGCGATTGGCTGCAGATTGTTGGTGTCGTCGCAGATGCCCGCGATGATGGAATGCGCAGCCCGATCAAACCGGCTATATACGTTCCCTATTCACTGCATCCCTGGATGTGGACACAAATCCTCGCGAAGACGCGGGTTCCACCACTTTCCGCTCTTCAGGACATGCGAGCGCAGATCGCGCAGATCGATCCCGACCAGCAAATTACCAACCCCAGCGATCTTGAGACGTGGATAAAGAATGAGCCCGAATATGCCCAGCAGCGCCTCGTCGCCACGCTGTTTGGCATTTTCTCGATTCTCGCGCTCGCACTCGCCGCAGTCGGCCTATACAGCGTCGTGTCCTATGGGATCGCTACGCGCACCAACGAATTCGGCATCCGCATGGCACTGGGAGCCAAACCCTCCGATATCTTCCGGATCGTGCTCTCGTCCACGACGGTGAATGTTGGCGCAGGCCTTTTTGTCGGCGTCTTGGTGAGTCTCATCTTCGGCAGATTCACCACCAAGTGGGTGAACGAAAGCTCCCGCAACCCGCTCATCCTCGGCGGCGTAACGCTTCTACTCATCGTCGCCGCGCTACTCGCCTCTTTCGTCCCAGCCCGCCGCGCCGCCGCGGTCGATCCTATGGTCGCGCTCCGCTACCAATGAAGCGTCCGGCCGGTGTAGCGACCGCCGACCGTGGGGGGATTTTCTCGCATTGGGAAGTTCGATTGCGATCCGAACCAGCCCTCGAACCTAGCCCTCGAACCTCACCCTAGCGCGAGCGCACCGCGCACCCTACAATGCACACGCCACAAAAATATCCATGGGACCTCTAACCTCTGACCTTCGCTATGCAGCCCGCGAATTCCGAAGGCGTCCCTATTTCACGCTCACCGCCATCTTTTCTCTGGCGATTGGTATCGGCGCCACAAGCGCCGTCTTCAGCCTCATCTACGCGGTCCTCTTGAATCCATACCCTTATCCCGGCGCCGAACGCATCGTCGAACTTCGCCTCAAAGACAAAGCCGGCAACGATCACTACGTAATTCTGAGCGGCCAGCAACTCCGCCAGCTCCAGCAAGCGCGATCGATCGAGAGCATCGTAGGAATCACTTGGTGGAATCTCACCACCACCGACGGCGACCTGCCCGAAGACGTCCAAGGCGTCGCGGTCTCCACCGACTCATCAAGTCATTTTGGAATCCCCGCGGCAAAGGGCCGCTGGTTCGTTCCTTCCGACGCGCCGCCCGGTGAAGATCCACAGCGCGTGGCGGTCCTCAGCTACGAATTCTGGCAAAGATATTTCGTCGGCGATCCCAACGTCGTCGGCAAAAAACTCCAACTCGTTCACCAGACCTACGAGGTCATCGGCGTCATGCCACCGCGCTTCAAATGGGGTGACGGCGAAGTCTACCTCCCGCTCAAAGTGAGCCAGGATTCAGGGCTCAGCTTCGGCTGCTCGATCAAGCTCCGTCCCGGTGTCACGCCCGCTCAGGCCGGCGCTGAACTCCAGCCCCTCATCGAACAGTTCGCGAAACAATCGCCGTCGCACTATCCCGACACCTTTCGCGTCGATCTCCGCAGCATCGTCGATCTTTACGCCAGGCCTCTGGGCCCCACGCTTTACCTGTTGCTCGGCGCGGTCGCTTCGCTGCTTCTGATCGGCTGTGCCAACGTTTCCATCCTGCTTCTCGCGCGCGGCGCCCAACGCCAGCACGAACTTGCCGTACGCGCCGCAGTCGGCGCCGGCCGCTTGCGCCTGATTCGCCAGCTGCTCACCGAATCTCTGGCGATCGCCACGGTCGGCGCCGCGGTCGGCGTACTCTTTGCATGGCGAAGCCTGTCTGTAATCACCGCGTTCCTTCCCCGCCGATCATTTCCCTCGGAATCGGCGATCCGCATGAACATCCCGGTATTGCTGTTCAGCGTCGGGCTGGCTTTCGTCGCTACGATGGTCTTCGGGCTCTGGCCTGCGCTGCAGCTTTCGCGCCCAGAAATCGCCCGGCTCGTGCAGACCAGCGTGCGCCGCGTGGCCGGAAGCGCCAACGCTCGACGCACCCACGGAGTGATGACAGCCGCGCAGGTCGCTCTCACGATTCTTCTGCTCACCACGGCCAGCGCCGCCGCCAAAGGCTTCCTGCGTCTTGTAAATACCGACCTTGGTTACGATCCGCGCAACGCGATTTCGCTGCCGATTCCCGTCCATCAAAACTCCCACGTATCCTGGCAGGATCGCTCCCAATATTTCGAACAACTCCGCGCGAAGCTCGCGGCCATGCCCGAAGTGGTCGAAGCTGGCCTTTCCACCAATGCCACTCCGCCTTTGCCGATCGGGAGCGTTCGCATTGAGATCATGAGCCGCTCGCAAGCCGAGCAACCCGAAGTTCGCGTCAATTTCGTCAGCCCCGAATATTTTTCCGTGCTGAAGATTCCCCTGCAGCAGGGCCGTCTCTGGGATCACACCGAAACCATGCGCGGGGCGCCGCTCGCCATTATCAACCAGACCTTGGCCCGCCAGTATTGGCCCGACGGCAACGCCATCGGTCAGCAGCTTCGCGTCCCGGAGCTGCGAGACGAGCCACCGTACTTTCCGGCTGCCGCGGGAAGCACCGGCTGGCTGCAAATCGTTGGCGTCGTCGGCGACGCCCGCAACAACGGCCTGCGCAAACCCATCAAGGCAGCCGTCTTCGTGCCCTTCACGTTGCGCATGCCGATGTACACACAGGTCCTGGTTCGCACGCGCGTCCCGCCACTTTCCATTCTTCGCGACATGCGCCGCCAGATTGTCGAGATCGATCCCGAACAACAGACCACTCACGTGCGCGACCTCGAAACATGGATTACCGGCCAGGACGACTACGCCCGGCAGCGCCTGGTCGCCGCGCTCTTCGGTCTGTTTTCGATCCTCGCCCTGGCCCTTGCCGCTGTCGGCCTCTACAGCGTAGTCACCTATACGGTCGCGACTCGCACCAACGAGTTCGGCATCCGCATGGCCCTCGGGGCGAAGGCCGCGGACATCTTTCGCGCGGTGCTCACGTCAACTGCCGTCAACGTAGGCGCGGGCCTCGCCGCCGGCTTGATCCTGAGCTTCGCCTTCGACAAGCTAGCCACCAAATGGGTGAGCGAAAGCTCTTGCGACCCGCTCATCCTCGCCGGCGTAGCCCTTCTGCTGATCAGCGTCGCCCTACTCGCCTCCATGGTCCCAGCCCGCCGTGCCGCCACGATAGACCCCATGGTCGCCTTCCGCTACGAATGAGCGCCAGCGCTTCCGGCCGGCTCGAGACCTTCTTTGTTTACAATAACTTACGGGCGGCTAAATACCGTTTGGAAGCAAGCAGAGGTCGGGAGAATCATTCGCTTACCAGGGGAAGCGAGCGGAAAGCGTGACACGGACACGCCCATCCTGCTTGGTAAGAAATTGTTGAAAGAAATTTGGAGTTTTTTGCGAGCGCCCTGGCCGCGGGCTTGCTTACTTCGCCGTTGCGTCCCTGCTAAGATTCCAGCGACAATCCCAGCGACAAGGAGTCGCCACGCCATGTCCGAAGCCATGCAAGCCGCTATCCACGGTCCAACCCGCACCGAATCCGACAGCATGGGTAAGATCGAAGTCCCCACGGATCGCTACTACGGGGCGCAAACCGCTCGCTCCCTGATCCACTTCGACATCGGCAGAGACACCATGCCGCCCGAGCTGATCCGCGCTTTCGGCCTCTTGAAAAAAGCCGCCGCTCTCGTGAATCAGGATCTGGGCAAACTTTCTCCAGAAAAAACCAGGCTCATCACCCGAGCCGCCGACGAAGTCATCTCCGGCAAGCTCAATGACCACTTCCCTCTCCGCATCTGGCAAACCGGCAGCGGCACGCAGACCAACATGAACGTCAACGAAGTCATCTCCAACCGCGCCATCGAAATCGCTGGCGGTGAGATGGGCAGCAAGAAGCCCATTCACCCTAACGACGACGTAAACATGTCACAGTCGTCGAACGACACGTTTCCGACCGCTATGCACGTTGCGGCCGCCGCCGAAACCGCCCGCCGACTGCTGCCCGCAGTGAAAAAACTTCGGGATGCTCTGGACGTCAAAGCCAAGGACTTCGCTGGCATCGTAAAAATCGGCCGGACCCATTTGCAGGATGCGACTCCGCTGACGCTTGGCCAGGAATTCTCCGGCTACGTTAGCTTGCTCGATCGTGACGGCGCCCGCATCGCCGTAGCCCTCGACGGGCTCTACGACCTGGCTATCGGCGGCACCGCCGTAGGCACCGGCCTCAACGCCCATCCCGAATTCGCCGAACGCGCCGCCCGCAAGATTTCCGAGCTGACCGGCTTGCCGTTCCGTTCGCATCCCAACAAGTTCGCGGCGCTCTCCGCGCACGATGAGATTGTTTTTGCTTCCGGAGCGTTGAAGACGCTGGCCTCGTCGCTGATGAAGATCGCCAACGATATCCGCTGGCTCGCTTCCGGGCCGCGCTGCGGCTTGGGCGAACTGTCATTGCCTGAAAACGAGCCTGGGTCGTCAATCATGCCCGGCAAGGTGAACCCTACGCAGTCCGAAGCCGTGACCATGGTCGCCGTCCAAGTCATGGGCAATGACGCCGCCATCGGTTTCGCCGGCTCCCAAGGCAATTTCGAGCTAAATGTTTTCAAGCCGGTCATGATCTTCAATTATTTGAACTCGGTAGAACTTCTAGCTGACGCCAGCAACAGCTTCGTGGACCACTGCATCGAAGGCATCCAGGTGAATCGCGAACAAATCAATCATTACGTACACAATTCGCTGATGCTGGTAACCGCGCTAGCCCCGAAGATCGGCTACGACAACGCCGCCAAGGTAGCCAAAGCTGCCCACCATGCGCATATCACCTTGCGCGAAGCTGCTCTGAACTTAGGATTAATTTCCGCCGAAGATTTCGACGCCCTGGTTAAGCCCGAAGACATGACCCATCCGTGACAAACAAACGATGAGTGGCAGCTCGATCACAAGAAAAATCCTGAGCGAGGCAGAAAATGCGCCTCCCGAGCTAGGTGTGCCCGGCTTTATTGCGATGCAATGTTACGCCGGGACATTGAATCGCACTTTTGTGATATTTATTTGCTTTGACGGTCTCTACGGATCGAAATTCCGTGGCCCTGCAAGCAACCTCGTGCCTGGTTTTTTTCGACCCATGCAAGGAATGCTCGCGGATCCCGCTAACGGCTTTCTTCTAGATACGGTGCGGAGGTTGGCTGGGGTTCGCGGTGCGTTTTTATTTCCGAGGGCGGAAATCGCATTCGTCGGATTCAATCCCAACTCAAAGTGGGGAACCGGCGGAATTCCGCACTCGGGCAGAATCGAGATCAAGCGCACTTCTGGAACGACTTGCGAATTCGTTCTGCTCGGCCACGTTAACGGCCGCGAAATTCGCGAAACCGTTCTCGACGGAGGCAAATGACACGCCGTAACGGTTTTACGGTTCAAGCAAGATTGTTACTGCTCTCGCTGTCGATCTGCGCTCCGCGCGCCGATTCGCAAACACAGTACTCGCTGAAGCCCACGCCGAAGACTGTGGCTTGGGGATACTACGATGCGAAGGCTACACCTGTGCTGCACGTTAGGTCGGGCGATACTGTTGAGATTCAGACGCTAATCACTTCTAGCCCGAAGCGGCTGGAGGATGCTGGCGTTGCGGCTGGCGAGGTCGAGCAATCGTTACGCGATATCGCTGCGCAGGTCACCGACAAGGGGCCTGGCGGGCACATCCTTACTGGACCGATCTACGTTGACGACGCGCAGGTGGGCGATGTGCTTGAAGTGCGGATACCGAAGATTCGACTGGCGATTCCTTATGCGTACAACGCGTTTGGGGCTGGACGTGGCTATCTTCCTGACGATTTTCCTTACTCGAAGATAAAAATCATTCCGCTGGATGAACAACGCATGGTCGCGCACTTCGCTCCTGGCATCGATATTCCCTTGCATCCATTTTTCGGCAGCATGGGCAATGCGCCGCCGGAAAGCGCCGGGCGCTTCAACAGCGCGCCGCCCTGGATTATGGGCGGCAACATGGACGACAAGGATCTGGTTGCCGGCACCACCTTGTATCTGCCGGTGCACGCGCCTGGGGCGCTGTTTGAAGTGGGCGACGGACATGCCGGGCAGGGCGATGGCGAGGTGGACATCACCGCGCTCGAGACTTCGCTTATCGGCACGTTTCAGTTTGTGGTGCGGAAGGATATGCACCTGAAGTGGCCGCGGGCGGAGACTCCGACCGAGTACATGACCATGGGATTCAACGATGATTTGAATGCGGCCGCCACGCTGGCGGTTCGCGAGATGATCGATTTTTTGATGACGGAAAAACATTTGTCGCGCGATGATGCTTACATGCTGGCCAGCGTGGCTGCTGATCTGCACATCACCGAAGTGGTCGATGGCAACAAGGGCGTGCATATGTGCATCCCGAAAAGCATTTTTATTTCGACTCCCGCACGGTGACCAGCGATGGGCTATGCGCTTTCGTGGGCGGCAACCAAGGGCAACGCGGAGACAGTTCACTCTGTTCTGGGCTTACAGCCCACCGGCAAACGTGAAGAAATTCTCAAATCGGACATGGTGGGAGTCGAATTGCCTGGCGGATGGTATCTCGTGTTCTACCGAGGATGCACTGTCGCCAACCGAGCGCGCAAGAGTTTGTCTCGATTGGGCGAGGTGGTGTACTGCTCGGTCGAAGAGCACGTCATGGTCAACGCTGCGTCGGCGTGGAGGGACGGCAAATGCCTGTGGTCCGTCGTGCACGATGGGCAGAAAGGTATCTGCGACTTGCAAGTCGAAGGCCGGTTGCCTGCGAGCTTTGCCTCGATTCGAGATCGCCAAAAAGCTAAGCAGGATGCGGGAGAAAAGCTCGCCATCGGCGGAGAGGAGTTTGCCGTCGATCATATGTTCGACGTCCCGGTAGACTTGGCGCAGGAGCTTACCGGATTTCGCCACGATCGCGATGTTCCAGGTGTCGAGGGCAACGCTTACAAGGTTCTGGAAAACGCGAAAAAGCGGTGGGGCTTGTTTTGAGCGCCGGTGTCCGGATTCGACGTGCGCAGCCCTCGGATCGAGATTCTCTGTCGGGCCTGCGTCACGCGCTTTGGCCGGAGTCTTCCGCCGAGGAGCATGGGCTTGAACTCGAAGCGATTCTCGCAGGGAATGCACCCGGCACTCTGCCGCAAGTGATCTTTGTTGCGGAGCCGCCGGATCAATCGCTGCTTGGTTTCCTTGAAGCCGGGTTGCGGTCGCATGCGGATCATTGCGATCCTGCGCGGCCGGTCGGTTACGTGGAAGGGTGGTACGTCGCGGAGGCGCAGCGGCGCCACGGGATTGGCAAACAGTTGCTGGAGGCGGCGGAGGCTTGGGCGCGTGGGCAGGGTTGCGTGGAGATGGCTTCGGACGCGCGGATCGACAACCCGTTGTCGCTGCGCGTTCATGAATCGCTTGGGTTTCAGGTTGTGGAGCGGGCTATTTTGTTTCGCAAAGCTTTGCGGTAGTTTTGCGGCGATTTTTCCAGCTTGCCGACTCATCGGATCGCCGGCACGGATGCCGGCGCCACCAGTTGTGCGTCCGTCTTGAAAGCTAAGAGCGATTCAAGAGTAAGAACAGAGGGTCTCGCAATTTGCTCGGTATGGGTGCTTCAATAGTCGTAGACGTGCTCGATGGTGCCGCGGGTGGCCAGGTCGTTCAGCACCTTGTGTAGATCGCGGACTCGGCATTCCAGGACGACGCGCTTTAGGTCGGGGCGCGTCAGGACGTTCTCCAACAACAGCACGTGTTCTTCTCGCGTTTCGTGGGTCCAGTCTTGCACGATGGCGCTGACGGTGATCTCGTCGTTGCCCGCGATCTGCACGAAGTGGACGTCGTCTTTTCCCAGACGGACCGCCAGATCGGTGAATTCCTGATAACGCGGGATGCTGACGATGTAGGAGCGCTCGCCGATGCTTTTTATTTTGTGCACGCGCGGGTATTTTTGAAACAACAAGTCCGGCGTATTGTCGATCCGGGCGTAGGTTTCCGCTGATTCGACTCCGTAGGTGAGATGGCTGGCCTTTTCCAGAATTTCGGCGTAGATCGATTGCAGGCCGTAGTCCACGCTCAGAATCGCCTTTCGCTCCAGCTTGCGGATCGGATGTGGTCCCCAAAAACTGGTTTCTTTCCATAGACCTTTCAACGCATGGGCAAAGTGAAATTCGTAAAACGGACGGATGTACACGAAATTGGCATATTCGCGGGCTACGCGGGCGGCATAGGCATCCTCGGCAACGAGTTGGCGCGAGCTTGTCCATTCGCTGAATCGTCCGATGGTCTGTTCGTAGACGCCGCGAATCGCGTACTCGACCGCGAAACTTGTGCCGAGCACGACCTCCATCAAGTGATCGCCGAAATTAAATTGGTGGCGGCTGTGCGTGATTTCGCAGATGAGGCAGTAGTCGCGCCAATACTGATAGATCGAGCCGAAATACGGGAATCGACTGGGTAACGAACCTTTTTCCAGATAGGTGGCGCGCTCTTCGTAACTCCATACGATGTACCACTCGGGGTAGGAGTAGTACGCGTCTTCGAGCGGGCGGCGATTTTTGCCGACGTCGGCAGCGGTGCTTTGTTGCGCCAGCGCGTCATCGGGCAAGCCACCCACGTTTGGTTTTGACAGCGTGCAGATTAGCGCAAACACGATCAGGAAAAGCGCAAACGCGCCTGCGACAATCGCGAAGGCGGACGCAACTTTCGCGGGAAACCGCTTCAAAAAGGCGGCCAACGTCAGGCCCCTTTGGCGGCTGAACTCTCGTTGTCTGATCGGCTCACCGTGGATGCAATCCAGAAAGCGGCAATGAAAATCAGAATGTGCGGCAGGTTCACAAGAATATTTCTGGTCAGAGGTATTTTGTGAAGATGACCGGCGAAATAAGTCACCACATCAATCGAATACCAGATGCCTAGCACCCAGAAATAGATTCGCGCAGCCTTTGCGGAAATTAACGCGCCGATCACGGCGAGCGTGCCCGCGCCGAGATGCCCCAGGTCCACGATGCTGGTCATCTGAAACAGGCCGAACATCAAACCGTTGGCGTCCATGATCCCGGGAACGTAGTCCAGCAGGTACACGCCGAGAAACAACGCAGCAAAGCCCCAGGCACACTTCTGGATGGTCGTTATTTTTTTGGACATGGAGAGTTCCTGTAAGACCTCTCCCAAGCATAGTTCCTCGTATACTCGCGAAATACATACTTCTTGCTTTGTTTATGCAAAACACTAACTCCCCCAGCCGCAAGAAGTCGCGTTTTCTCGCCGTCTTTCTCGCTATTGCGGTCGTTCTGATCGCGGCGAAAGAGTTTTTTGAATACGCCGCCGCGCCTGCCGAGGAAAAAACCTCTGACTTTGTGTATCCGCCCAACGTCGACCAGACCAAGCCGACCACGCTGTTGCTGCAGGTCCCACCGTCGCCCCAAGTTCCCTTCGAGCAAGTGGGCGGCTTCATCAACGACGCCAGCCATCTCAACAAGACTTCGGTCTACGGGGTCGTCAAGGTCACGTCGGTGGACGACATCACCAAGGCGCTGCAATTCGCGCGCGACCACAACCTGAAGGTGACCGCCGCCGGTCAGCGGCACAGTATGGGCGGGCAAAGCTTTGTGCAGGACGGCGTGGTGCTGGATATGCGCGGCTTCAACCAGCTTCGCCTGGACAAAGAGCACAAGATCCTGAACGTGCAGACCGGCGCGACCTGGAAGCAGGTGCAGCTTTTTCTGGATACGCAAGGCCTGTCGGTCAAAGCCATGCAGTCCATCAATATTTTCACCGTGGGCGGCACGCTGAGCGTCAATGCACACGGGATCGCGCACAATCCTGGGCCGATCGCGTCTACGGTGCGGCAGTTTCACATCATGCTGGCGAGCGGCGAAATCAAAACCGCCAGCGCGACGGAGAATCCGGAGTTGTTTCGCTCCGCGCTGGGCGGATACGGCTTGATGGGAGTGATTCTGGATGTCGATCTGGACGTTGTTGACAACGAAATGTACGTCTGGAAAACAAACTACCTGGACTACAAGGATTTCGCGACGTATTACCAGAAAAACGTCGAGGGCAATCCGAAGATCGGGCTCGCGTACGGCCGGCTTTCGATGTCGCCGTCCACCTATCTCGCGGAAACCGCGTTGCACACTTACGAAAGAATTCCCGAGAGCGTGCCCGTGCAACCGCTGAAGCCTGCGCGGTTTGTGTGGCTCGACCGTTTTGTAATTAATTTTTCAAAGACCGGTGGCCTAGGCCGGCGCTTTCGCTGGGCCCTGGAAAAATATGGGGAGCCGCGGCTGCACACCTGCCTGACGCGGAATCAGGCGATGAGCCGCGAAGAAGGATGTCTGGTGTCGCGCAACCAGGAAATGTACGACTCGATGGACTACCTGGAAAACCGGCTGCGCGATACCGATATTCTTCAGGAATATTTTATTCCGCAGCAACGCATGCCCGAATTTGTCGATGGGCTCCACCGGGTGGTCGCCGCCAACGCCGCGAATCTTATTAATGTGACGATTCGCATCGTACACAAAGACACTATCACGGCGCTGCCCTATGCACGCGAGGACATGTTTGCGTACGTTCTTTACTTCAATCAGAAATTCAACGACCAGGAAAGCCAGATTCTTCAGAAAACGACCACCGACCTGGTCGACCTCTCGCTCAGTCTGAACGGTACCTACTATCTCCCCTACCAACTTTTCTACTCCCCCGTGCAGTTACGGAAAGCGTATCCGGACTTCGACCGCTTTCTGACCGCAAAGAAGTACTATGATCCATCAGGGCTGTTCACCAACAAATTCTACGAAAAGTACGGAAAGACTTGATCGACGCGAAACGCTTCACGAAAACTCCGGCTCCAAAAAAGACGAGCTCAATCGCGGCGCTCGCGCTGACGGTGGTGCTCGTCGCAGCAGCGCAATCGCAAGCGCTGACTCTGTGCGCCTTCCGCATGGCGTCCGCACGCTCCCCGTTAAATCTTCCTCTTTCCACCGACGCTTCCCAGCCCGAAGTGCCCGAGTGGTGCCGCACCCTCCCGCGCCCCGAATTTAAATCTCTGCAACGCATCCTGCCCAGCGAGCCGTGGTTCGAGATTTACAAGGTCGCACCCAACACGATTGCCATCTACGAGCCGCACCAGTCGGAAGAAACCATCGCCTACCTGATTATGGGCACCAAGCAAGCGGTGTTATTCGACACCGGTATGGGCATCGGGAACATTCACGCCCTGGTCACGCGGCTCACTTCGCGCCCCATCGTCGTTCTGAATTCTCATACGCACAACGATCACATCGGCGGCAACTGGCAATTTCCGTACATTTTCGGCATGGACACGTCGTTCACGCTCGCCAGCACCAAAGGCGAGAGCGCCGACGCCCAGGCTGAAATTGCTCCCGACCATATCTGTGGCGACCTGCCGAAAAATTTCGATCCCAAGAGCTACGCCACGAAACCGTGGCATGTTTCCATCCCGGTCCATGATGGATTCAAAGTGAATCTCGGCGGGCGCACTGTCGAGGTTATCGCCACGCCGGGCCACACGCCCGATTCCATCTGCCTTCTCGATAGCGACAACGGACTGCTTTTCACTGGCGACACTTACTATCCCGGCACGATCTGGCTCTATCGGCCGGAAACGGATCTGGACGCTTACGTTGCTTCGGTCAAGAAGATTGCCGCGCTCGCGCCCGATCTCAAGGTAGTATTGGGTGCGCACAATGTCCCGGTCGCGCAGCCTTCGGTGCTTCCCAGGCTCGTTGCCGCGATCGAAGCCATCCGTGCCGGTCAGGGCGCTGTAAAATCCGCCGGCCCCGGCAAAGCCGTCCATACCTTCGACGGTTTCTCCTTCCTTCTCAAAGCTTCACAATAGCGTCTTAGAGCGGCGCCTGCGCTAACCGGCAGATTGGCGTTCGCAGGTGCGGCCTCTCCTGCGTGCCCTCGAATTGAGGACCGGCCGTATTTTTCCCGAAACCATTCCGGAGTAAACTCTTCTAACGGGGTATCCAGTCTTGCGTTTTCGCTCTCGAGTGCCGGTTTGCATCGGAGTGGCTCTGCTTCTCGCCGCTCTGCCTGCCACCCCTGCGCCGAAACCCTCGCGCGAAAAAACGGTCTGGAACTATGAAGGCGGCCTCTTCCTGCAAACCAATGGGTCGATTCCCAACGGCCCTTGCTTCCGGATTTCCGGTCACGTCGCGGCGGCAGGCTTTTTCGATAATCTCAAGAGAATCGACACGGATTCCGGGACTGTGTTTCGTCGCGGATCGGAGACGGTCACGCAGTTCCCTGAACATGTGTCGCTCGAATTCGTGGTCTTTGACCACTACGATCAGACCTGCCCGCCTCAGGTGCAGAACACGAATTCGTCGCGCTATCTGACGCGGGCGTTGATGAGCACGATGCATCTTTATCTTTACTGGAAGCACGGCGTGGAGTTGCGGCCCATCGCCAACGTCGAGCCGAAATATTTTTCCGTCGATCCAGTGTTGCCCACCGCGACGGCGCGAGCTGCCGCGCACGGAAATCCGGTCCCAGAGAAACTGGCATGGTCCTACGAGTTCTTGGTGCCGAGCGCGGGCGTACCAGTCAGCGACAGCCTCGTGCTAATCATGCGCACGCCCGACAATCACATCGCGGCGCGCGTCGCCGCTCGCATGTAGTCTTGGGCGATACGTAGTTACCGATGGCCGCGAAATCTCGTGGAGTTTTTTTTCCTCCATTTCAAGGTGTCGTCACAATTCCCACCGGCCCTGGGGTCTGAAAAGACCTAGCCCTCCAGCTGTCCTAAATACGGTCATCGGGACAGTTGCTCCGCTACTATCCGAAACCTATTGTCAGCCGTGAAGTTGCAGGTGGTGCCCCCCCTCAGGCTCCTCCCAACGCTTGCGATGAAGGTTTTCTAATCCAAGAAGAATTGGCTCCAGGAGGACTGTGGTGACGAAGGCCCTAGCTCTCATTTCTCTTATTTTTGTGATGTGCGTGCCAGCGATGGCAGAAACCCAGCAGCCCATACGCGTGAAGTGTGGTGGTTCGGCGTACACGGATTCGAAAGGCCAAGCCTGGGCAACCGACTACGATTTCAACGGCGGGCTCGTCAGCCAGCTGACAGGTTCGGTCAAAGGCACATCGGACCCGGCGCTGTTTCAACACGGCCGCATGCCGGATACCAGCCCGCTGGTCTACACATTTTCGGTGGCCAACGGCGCGTATCACGTGAATCTTTACTTTGCAGAACTCAATTCCGGTGATGAATTCGTCGGCGGACGCGTGTTCAATGTGAAGGCGCAGGGGAATGTGGTGATCCAGAATCTGGACATATTCGCTACGGTCGGAGCCAATGCGGCGCTGATCAAGGGCGTGGACATCGCCGTAACGAACGGTCAGGCCACCATCGAGCTCGACAACATTCCAGGCCACGACCGCGGCAAAGTTGACGCCATCGAAATTACGCAGAACACGGGAGCGCCGGAACTCACCCTGAACTTCGTTTACCCGGACGGCACACCGGTCACAGGGAACCTGAACTACACAGTGGCCACGTCCGCGCTCAAGCTCGGCGGCAACACTCCGCTGACCAAGGGCCAGGCAACTTGCATTCTGTTTGCCGCTCCGCAAATCATGGGCCTGGTGGGACAGATTCAACTGACTTTGAGCTTGACGGATTCCACGGGCAACATACTGTGGCAGATCGTGATGAGCATGGACCCGACGAGTGTGAACTTCGGCGCGGTGCAGAGTTCGTCGCTAAACGTAGTCGTGCAAAAAATGTAGCGCGCTTCCCGCTTCCTTCAACGTGCCCACGGCGTTCGAATGGAGCGCGCTCGGTCGTCCTCACCAAACCGCCAAGCATTCAGAGCTTAGCAGTCGGCAACTGAACTTTCGAAGGACCCTTCTGAACCTCGAGAATGTCCGGAATTGGATAAAGTAACTCGGAAGCCGCCGGAATCATCAAACCAGCGTTGCCAACGACGATGATTCCGTTCTCGGTACTCGATCTTTCGCCGATCCCGCAAGATGCGACTGCGGCTGACGCGTTTCGCAATTCGCTCGACCTGGCGCGGCATGCGGAAGAGTGGGGCTATCATCGCTTTTGGCTTGCCGAGCACCACAACATGCCCGGGATCGCCAGCGCCGCTACCTCCATCGTGATCGCGCACATCGCCGGCGGCACCAAGACGATTCGCGTCGGGTCCGGCGGCATCATGCTGCCGAATCATTCGCCGCTGGTGATTGCCGAACAATTCGGAACGCTCGCGTCGCTGTTTCCTGGTCGTATCGATCTTGGACTTGGGCGTGCGCCGGGCACCGACACTTTGACCGCACGTGCGCTCCGGCGCGATCTCGCGACGAGTTCCGATCGCTTCCCGGAAGACGTTCAAGAGCTGCAGCACTATTTTGAAGAAGTCGCGCCCGGGCAGAAGATTCGCGCCGTCCCCGGCGCGGGTCTGAAGGTGCCGATCTGGTTGTTGGGCTCGAGCCTGTTCAGCGCGCAACTTGCGGCGATGCTCGGGCTTCCGTTCGCCTTCGCCTCACACTTCGCTCCCGCCGACTTGATGGATGCGTTGCAGCTTTACCGGCATCACTTCAGGCCCTCGAAGCAACTGGACCGGCCCTATGCGATGTTGGGCGTCAATGTCATCGCCGCCGCCACCGACGGCGAAGCGCGCCGCCACTTCACTTCGTTGCAGCAATCGTTCACCAATCTTCGCCGCGGCATGCCCGGACAAATCCCGCCGCCGATCGATGACATGGATGACTTCTGGTCTCCTGCGGAAAAGGCGCTCGCCGGCCAGACACTCGCGGTTTCCGCCGTGGGCTCCCCCGAAACTGTTGCCCGAAACTTGCAGAACGTCATCGACGTCACTCGTCCCGACGAATTGATCCTCACGGCGCACATTTACGATCACAGGGCGCGGTTGCGCTCGTTTGAACTCGTGGCGGATCTTCGAACTAAACTTGTGCCATCCGCGTCGACCGCGGGGGCCAAGATTAGCGTCTAGCCGGTGGTTAAAAATATCTCTCTACATTTGCGCTCCGCCCTCAGGCATTCCTCTTGCCCGCCTTTGGCGCACAGGTTGAAACCTGTGCCACTGGATTTTCGGCAATACACCTTCTTTGACACTGGCGGCACCTCAACATACAATCCGCCAGTTCGCGTCACTCTAGCGCAGGGCGGAAGTCCGCGAAGCCCTGCGGGGGGTTCCAGCAGGCGAAACTGCTAAGGGGAGCACTGGGATGAGACAGCGGCCGATTCTTTGCGTGGCAGCGGCATTGTTTTTGTTTGTGCAATCACCGCTTTCGGCGGCGCAGGCGCAATCCGACAAGGACGCGAAAACTCCGGAAGCAAAAGCCGCGGATAAATGTGACGCCGCCGCGACCAAGGAAGAAGTTTCCGTAACCGATCACACCATCCGCCTTGCCGGGCAGACGATTCCCTACAAAGCTACCGCCAGCACAACTCTGCTGAAGAACGATAAAGGCGACGCGACGGGATTGATGTATTCGGTCGCCTATACGCGGAGCGACGTCAAAGATCTGAGTCTGCGCCCGGTCTCGTTCCTCTACAACGGTGGACCAGGGTCGGCGACCATGTGGTTGCACATGGGCGCATTCGGTCCGCGGCGCGCGCACACCGTGGACGGCACCTTCACGCCTCCAGCGCCGTACAAGCTGGTAGACAACACGGAGAGCCTGCTCGACAAAACCGATCTCGTTTTTATCGACGCGATGGGCACCGGTTACAGTCACGCCGTCTGCAAAGCGCAGGACAAAGATTTTTTTGGAATTGACGAGGATGTTGAAGCCTTTGCGCAATTCATCGTGACCTATTTGAGCCGCAACGATCGCTGGAATTCGCCGAAGTTTCTGATCGGTGAAAGCTACGGGACGTTTCGATCAGCGGCTTTGGGAAATTATCTGCAGAACCACGACACCGTGCATTTGAATGGGATTTGTCTGATCTCGTCGGTTCTCGATCTCGCGACGCTCACCTTTGCGCCTGGAGACGATCGTCCGTACACGTTCTATCTCCCCAGCTACGCGGCGGTCGCGTGGTACCACAAAGCGCTGAAGGATCGTCCTGGCGATCTACCTGGGTTTATCGAGGAGGCGCGCAAATATGCTCAGGGCGAATATGCTGCGGCTCTCTATAAGGGCGCAAACCTTCCCGCCGGCGAGAAGGCCGCAGTCGCGAAAAAGCTTTCGTACTTCACTGGCCTCAGCGACGACTACCTGCTGAAGGCGGACCTCCGCGTGACCCTGAGTCAATTCCGCGTCGAACTACAACGCAGCGCCGGCTTGACGACCGGACGCATTGACGCGCGATTCACCGGCTTTACGTACGATCTGCTGGAGGAAAATGCCCAGGGCGACCCGGAGGGGCCGGCCGTCGGAGGGGCGTTTACCGCGTTGATCAACGCTTATAATCACGACGAACTGAAATTCGGCCGCGACAAGGTCTATCACAACACGGCCGGCCCCAACACGAACTGGAATTGGACGCGGCAGTCAAGCGGACCGCGGCGGTTTTTTCCGGGCGCTCCCAACGTCGAAGGCGATCTGGCGCAAGCCATGATCACCAATCCGCGCCTGCTGGTACAGGTGGAGAATGGCTATTTCGATTTCGCCACGCCGTTCTTTGCCACCGAATTCACGATGGAGCACCTTGGCTTGCCCGAAGCGCTGCAGAAAAATATCAAAGAGGATTACTACTCAGCGGGGCACATGATGTACTTGCACGATGAGGACCGCGTGAACCTGCACAACCAGATTGCGGGATTCATCGATCGTGGAACGCAGCAATAGGTTTCGTGCGAGAATCCGGCGCTTCATCCTGGCAACGTCCAGTACGCGCACCGAGATTTGCAGTCCATCGACGCGCCCGATCTTGCAAATGGTCGTGCCGATGCGGTCAGGACGGTCTTTCGCGCGCTGGGCGAAGATGCCGACCTTCGGCCAATTCGGGCGTTCCCGTGGATACCGGGAATCGGTCTGCCTCTGGCGATCGAACAGGAACACAACCTCGACGTGAGAAAAATGCTCCAGGCCAGCAGTGCTTTCAGGAGTGAATTGGTCGGGATACAGTTCGATTGTTGAAATCAACCGCGCCCAGCAATCATCGCTGGGTTGTTTAGCCACAGATCGAACCACACCTATAGGACGCATCAAGCATTCAGGTGTCGTCAAATTTCAACCATTCCGAACTACGAGGGCGTAGTGAGGCTCGACTGTCGACTCTCAACGATCGACTGTGAGCTACTTACTTCTACCCCATGGAGCTGACTTTTTCGGGCTCGATTTTGTAGAGCACGCGCACTTCGCCGGGCTGCCGGTACGGATAAATCGGATTGCCCAGATATTTTTGGGACAGGCTGTTGATGTGATCGTCCGCGCCGTTCTGGGTAATCTCTACGACCTTCCCGCGAATCTCCATGTATCGGTATGGATTCTCGGGATCCTGGATCGCCAGCGACACGCGTGGATCACGGCGTATGTTCTTGTCCTTCACGCGGCCCAGCGCCGAATTGACACGCACGTGTTTGCCGTCGTAATCGCACCACACCGGCGTTACTTGCGGGCTGCCGTCTTTCATCAAGGTGCCAAGATTGGCGAATGCTTTCTTCTTGAACAAATCAGCATATTTGTCGGGTACTTGCTCGGCCATAGGGACCTCCGAAAGTTCTTTGCCGTGACTGGCTAGGCTCTTCAACAAGACTCTATCACTTCTGCGCAGATCAATGCACTGATGGCAGCATCGTCGGCTGGGTTCGAGGCTGCATCCAGTGGTCTAGGATGCTCGCGGTGTCAACTCCGGTGGCCTCGCGGAATATTACCGGCAACTCTTCGGTACGAAATGCGCGATGGTTCTGCTCACTCCAGTCCATCAGGTGACGCAGGGCGTCGCGCAGAGATTTCTGACCGCCTGTCTGGGAGCGAATGCGGTCGTCCATTTCTCCGGCCATCAGCGCCCCGCGAGCAAACAGGTTCATTCCGAGACGAAAATCGTCGGCGTACAGGAACGATCCTTCGCGCGAGAGTTCGTCCAGGCGCATGCGCTGGATTAGTTCCGGCGCTTCCGCGGTGATGCGCCGCAGCCGATCCAGCTTCTCTCTACGGTAACGCGTGGCCTCGTCTTTGGGCAGCGCATCGGCCAAGGCAGCGATCGCCACGTAACGTCCAAAACCTTCGTTGAACCAGATGGTGTCGATGACCGGCGTTATTTCCCATGTGAAAGGAAGATATCCGGCGCCGTAGGCGTGCTTCGGAATCCAGGAGTGCGCGATATGGTGAGCGTAGTTGAAGCGATGCGCTTCTTTTTCGAGGTCCGTGCTCTTCCCTGTAAGGGCGTGCTCCACATCCATATAGAACGTTCCGCTATTCAAATGTTCCATGCTGAAACCGTATTCATGCCGCGGCGAGACTGGCCGCAGGAATTCCAGCACCACGATGTAGCTGGAAAAGGGAGTTTTGCCGAAATACGAGCTCACCTTATCCAGCGCATCGCGCGCCAGCGCGCCTTCGAGGGCCAGATCATCGTCCGATTCGGAGTAGAGCGAAACAAAAAGCGGAATAGCTCCGTCTATTTTTCGCAATTGGAGTTTCGGGCCGATCATGATCTGCGCGTCGGCCAACGCGTAATAGTCCGTCGCACGCGCCATCAACCTAGCGGTTTCGGCCGGAAATTGCGGCGCCAACGTGGAAAATGCCGGCCAGCCAGCCGGGGCCGCGACTTCCAGATCGATGGCGCGATTTTCCCAGCCGTCAAAAAATGCAAACACGGAATAGCCCAGCAGGCCCACATAGCCATCGCGAATCTTGGAGGTGGCGGATGCGTCGAAAATCTCGCGCTCCATTCGTGTGACGTCAACGTCGTATTCGACGCGACTTACACGTTCGCCGCGGTTGCCGATCGACCATCGGGGCCCGATTTCGTTCCGACGCACTTCCGCGGCGCCGCCAACAGCGGTATACGCCTTGACGTTGATCACGAACGGATCGTAGGGTCGCTGCGCGTAACCGCCAGGAACCGAGCGCGGCATGATCAGCGTCAGCGGTGCGTCGGCGGGCGAGGGAAACTTCACCGAGATATGAACGATGGAGGGAGCAGCCAGATCGTATTGAACGCGATAGGCAAGAATTTCTTCGCTGGCAGCGCGACCCAGCAAACCGAGCGCTGCAAACAAGATGAGTAGGGCAGCGCGAATCATCCGCGTCGTAGTCCTTTCAATCGGTTAGCTTCAAGCCGCGATCCGCTGGTCGAGACGCTCCAGCACGATCGGCCATGCTTGTTCGTGGCGTTTTCGCAATTCTTCATTGAGGAAACCCGCGTGCTTAAGTTGAAGCTGCGTCCCGCCGGCAGAATTGCGTGCAAAGTCCACGGTGACAACGGTTTCGAAGCCATTGGTTGCAGAGGTGAGCCATGTGAGTTCCACGAGAAGATCTGGTTCGAGCCGCAGGAACCTGCCGTAGTGCGGATGCCGCGTCTGTTCGAACTGCGTTTCGAAAAAGAAAACCGAATTGACCTCGCCGGTCATCAACAAAGTTCCTGGGGCCGCAAACCAGCGATCGAACTGTTCCGTCCACGCTCGATATAAAACTGCCGGCGTTGCCGCCATCGCCCGCGAGACGAGTACGTTGAACGGCCTGGAGGAAAGATCGGGAGGAACAAATACAGCGGTCATGAAAATCCTCAACTCTACCAAGGTTACAGCCATTTTGCGGCTGTGCTATGGGACACAAATCTCCGAGACGCCATCTTGCGCAGCCAGTTTGGCGCCCGTCAGCGCCTGCACTTCCGCGACGTTCCAGCCCTGCGCAACTTCGCGGAGGGCCAGCCCATCAGGCCTAACGTCGATGACCGCGAGATCGGTAACGATGGTGGTGACGCACGCGAGCCCAGTCAACGGATAGGTACATTCGCGCACGATCTTCGGCACGCCTTCTTTGGTCGTATGCTCCATGCAGACGATCAGCGTCTTCGTTCCGGCGGCAATATCCATCGCTCCACCGATGGCTCCGGAACCTTTTGCGCCGGGAATCTTCCAGTTGGCGAGGTCGCCCTTTTCGGAAACTTGAAAGCCGCCCAGCACGGCCACGTTCAAGTGGCCGCCGCGTGTCATCAGGTGTGCGTCGGCCTGGTGAAAAAATGATGCGCCCGGGACCAACGTCACCGGAACCTTCATCGCATCCACCAGATCGTAATCTTCTTCGCCTGGCTTCGCGCGGCGGCCCATGCCGAGAATTCCGTTTTCGCTGTGGAAATACACCGTGATGCCCGGCGGTAAATAATCGGCAATCAGATTGGGAATTCCCCAACCAAGATTGACGTAGCCGCCATCCGGCAATTCGAGGGCGGCGCGGCGCGCGATCTGCTCTCGTGTCAAGCGCGGCTTACCCAGCATAGCGAATCCCTTTGGCTTGTACGATGCGATGAACGAAAATGGCAGGCGTCATCACACTTTCGGGATCCATCGCGCCCACCGGCACGATTTCTTCGACTTCCACAATTGTCGTCTTCGCGGCCATGGCCATGATCGGATTGAAATTCTGTGCCGCCAGCCGGTAGGTCAGATTGCCAAGTCCGTCCGCTGTTTGCGCTTTGATGAACGCGAAATCGGCGTGAATGGGCATTTCAAGGATGCAGCGCTTGCCGTCGATCGTGCGTTCTTCTTTGCCCGAAGCAACTTCGGTGCCGACGCCGACCGTGGTGTAGAAGCCGAGAAGTCCCGCCGCCGCCGCGCGCATCCGCTCGCACAAAATTCCTTGCGGTACCAATTCGATGGTTACTTCCTTCGCCGCCAGCCGCTGTTGAAAATAGTTTGAATGCGGTCCGGGGAAGGATGCGATGACGTGGCGAATGCGATCGAGCTTGAACAAGATTCCCAGTTCACCGTCGCGCGTGCCGCAATTGTTGCTGATGGCCACGATGTCTTTGGTGCCCTTGCGCGCCAGCGCCGCGATCAAATTGTTCGGAAAGCCGGCGCCGCCGAATCCCCCGAACATAATTCGCGCGCCGTCCGGCACGTCCGCGACGATCGAGTCGATGCTTGAATAGGCTTTTTGCTTCATCGACCGCTCGGAAGGAAGATTTTTGTCTCGACCATTTGCGCGATGAACTGCTCAGCGATTGGCCGCAAGACCGGCCCCGCTCACAGAAACTGGACGCAATTTTTTCAAAACTCCGCTGTCACGCAACCAAGTGCCGGTTCGCGTGCCGCTCAAGTCATGCTGCAGCAGGGCAAGCAAGTCCGCTGCGTCGTCGACGTCCATTTCCAAACGCACATTTCGCCGCTTAACGATGCGAGCTTCTGCCCGCACCGCTTCGCCGCAATGCTTGGCGAAGCTGCCATTGCCGAAGCGAGAGGGAAAAATCGTCGGTGGAGTCCTCAGAATCGCGTTCGTTCCGGTTCCATCGCGCGACGGGACAAGCACAACTGCAGGCGCGGAACATTCCACGCCGAGCAATTCGTCGATGTCGCTCGACCTCACCAGCGGCAGATCGAGCGGCAAGCGCAGTACCGCGGTGATGCCGCGTTCCTGGCACTGCCGTGATGCGGTGTCCACCGACACGCTCTCCGAGATTTGCTGTTCCTCGCCAAGAACCTCCCATCCATTTTCGCGCGCCGACTGCATCGCCGGGCCATAGTTGGTAACCACAAATATTTTTTCGGCTCGCTGCACGCCGCGGACGGCGCGAATCGTATCGGCCAGCATCGCGTGCGCCAAGGCAAACCGCTCCTCTGGCGTTAGAACCTCGGCGAGCCGCTGTTTCGCATTTCGCAGATCCTTGATCGGAAGCAGGAGGGCGCGCATCGGATTCTAATAAGCCCCTTCGGCGTAGGGCTTATGATTCTTGTCTTGCACCAGCTGCAGAGACGCGGGAACACGATTTTCGGGCTGTTCTGGCACATCGAACGTGCGTCGAATCTTATACGTGGTGCTGCGCTCGGCGGGAACGCGGCCGATCGAGCGAATCATGCGCCGGAATTCTTCAGGACACACGAACTCGCCAAAATTGGCTCCCGCAGCCTTCGAGATACTCTCTTCCATCAAGGTGCCGCTGAAATCGTTCGCTCCTGCCTTCAAACATTCCAGCGAAAGGTCAAATCCCAGCTTCACCCACGACACTTGCAGATTCCGGATCGCCCCATGCAACAGCACGCGTGACAAAGCGTGTACGCGCAAGTGATCCTCGCGTTGCGCTCCAGCCCGAGCGCCACCGTGTTTGTACAAGCGCGTCTTTTCGTGAACGAATCCCAGCGGCACAAACTCCGTAAACCCGCCAGTACGCTTCTGGATTGATCGCAGCAACAGAATGTGTCGCACCCAATCCGCGGGCTCTTCCACGTGGCCGTACATCATGGTCGAGGTCGTGGGAATCCCGAGTTCGTGCGCGGCGGTAATAATCTCAACCCAGCGAGCAACCGGCAGCTTGTTCGGACTCAATTGTTGCCGCACGCGATCGTCCAGTATTTCCGCGGCGGTTCCAGGAATGCTGCCGAGACCTTCGTCTTTCATCATTTGCAGATAGTCGCGCAGCGGCATTCCCGTTTTATCCACGCCGTAGGAAATCTCCATAGGGGAAAATGCGTGCACGTGCATCGCGGGAATGGCATGTTTGATAGCGCGCAGAATATCGCGGTAAAAAAATCCATCGAGATCGCGTGGCAAGCCGCCTTGGATGCAGACTTCGGTGGCACCTCGCTCCCAGGCTTCGCGGGTCTTGCGAACGACTTCCTTCGCCGAATGGGAATACGCATCCGGCGCGCCCGGGCCGCGGGCAAAACCGCAGAAGCTGCAGCCGACAAAACACACGTTGGTGAAATTAATGTTGCGGTTCACGACGTAGGTGATGGCGTCGCCGACGGTTTCGCGCCGCAGAGCGTCGGCTGCGACGATCAGCGCATCAAGCGCGGGACCTTCGGCTGTCGCCAGCTGCAACGCCTGGTCGAAAGAGAGTTCACCACCTTGGCCGGCCGCGACAAGGTAATCGCGTATGTCCGTTGGGCATGAGGCCGAGGCGGCAGAGTTCCGTGGTTGTGCTGCAGTGCTCATAAACGAATCGCAAGAGTCAGAAATACCAGCGCCGCGTCAAAGGGTATCCTAACAGAGAGGCCGCTGCTTCGCAGGTACCCAGTGTCGGAACCTTCCTACTCCAGAATTTAGCACGAGTTTGACAAACCACAGGCGATCGCGGCGCGTCAAATCTGTGGCGGTCAAGAACACCGGTCGGCTATCATACGTGCAACATGAAACGATGGAATCTCATTCTTCTGCTGCTGGTGCTGGCCGTGGGGCTGGCGATTGGCGCGGGCGTTTCGATGCTGCATAACGGCCTGAGCGCGCGTGCCACGCCGACTGCGATGGAAGCGATGCTGGCGCGAAACGCCCGCCGCATGGCGATTCCAGCAAATGCTCGCAACGAACCCAATCCCATCACGGCGTCTGGTCAGACTCTGCAGGAAGCAATGGCGCACTTCGCCGATCATTGCGCAACGTGTCACGGCAACGACGGCTCCGGCGACACCTTGTACGGCAAAGGCTTGTACCCGAAGCCGCCGGATTTGCGCTTGCCAGAAACGCAGAAGCTCTCCGACGGCGAATTGTTCTGGATCATCGAAAACGGAATCCGCTTCACCGGCATGCCGGCGTTTGGCGGCACGCATGGATCGCAGGACGACTGGAAACTGGTACTCTTCATTCGGCATCTGCCGCAGCTGACCATGGAAGAACGCGTGGAGATGGAGCGCGACAACCCGAAAGGGCCTCACGAGCACGTGGAAGATCAGGAAGAAAAGGATTTTTTGCAGGGCAAGCCGGTGCAACAGAAAACGGAATCAGAGCATCATCACTAGTGAGGTTGTTAGCCTTGCCAAACCCCTACAGGGCCACGGAGAATTTATGACGCATCGACTGGGATTGCTTTTGACGGTCATCGCATTGCTGGCCAGTGTGGCGTTCGCCCACGGCGATAAGAAGCACGTGATGGGCACATTGGAAAAAATTAATGCTGACTCGGTCATCGTCAAGCAAGCCGACGGGAAGTCGGTGGAAGTGAAACTCGTTGCCGGGACGATGTACGTTACTCGGGATGGCAAGGCTGCCAAGCCTTCCGATTTGGCGGTCGGCGATCGCGTCGTGATTCACGCCACGCCTACAGGCGATACCCTGTCCGCCGACGAAGTAAAGTTTTCCGTTCCGGGCGCTGCCGCTCCTTCTTCGCCGAAATAGTTTGTCCGCGAAGCGTTTTCTCGGGACTGAAGAGCCTGTACAGGTCTTCACGAATCCGTTGCAGAGATCGCCAAACGCCTTGCGGAAACAAACTAATCGCTGACGAGATGACAGGAGTGCGTCTTAAGGACGACCCAGATCGGTCTGCCCACGGTGAGCTCCAGAGCACGCACTGCGCTGGCCGTTATGTGTACAGTGAGTGTCACTCCGGCCTCGATGCGCGCGACGATCACCCTGCCACGCTGCTCCAGTGACACCAGCTTCCCTTCCAGGATATTGCGGGCGCTGAGCGCGACCGGACGCTGGGTGGCGAGCAAAATGTCCCCCGCGCGGATCGCAACTTTTACGCGATCGTTCGGCGCAGCGTAGCCCAGCGGCACCTCGATTTCGCTGGCGCTGTCCGCAAGGCGCACACGCATTACACCATCTGTTTCTCTGAGGTCCAGAACGGTGGCATCGAGCAGGTTTTCGAATCCGACGGCCAGGGCGAGTCTCTTACTGCGCGGCGCTGCGAGGAACTCGTGCGGGTCGCCTTCGCTGACGATGCGGCCGTGATCGATGACGACAACCCGCTCGCCGAGCGCGCCAACTTCGTCGCGACTGTGCGTCACGTAGAGGATGGGGATTTTCTGCGCCGTGTTCCAGGCGCGCAGATCGCCGACAATCGAAGCTTTGAGCTCCGCGTCCAGCCCGGTAAGCGGTTCATCGAGTAAAAGCACGCGGGGCAACGTGACGAGCGAGCGCGCCAGCGCGACGCGCTGCTTTTCTCCGCCGGATATTTCCTCCGGGTTTCGCGCGCGGAGGTTTTCGATGCGAAAGGCTTGCAAGAGCTCACCGATGCGCACAGATCGTTCCTGTTCCCGTACATTTGAAACTCCGTAAGCGACGTTTTCTTCAACGGTCATATTGGGGAACAAGGCGAGCGATTGGAAAACGTAGGCCGTGCGGCGGCGTTGCGGAGGAAGGTCGACGCGTCTCTCGGAATCGAAGAGCGTATCTTCGCCAGCCGCGATTCGGCCTGCGTCGGGACGCAACAAGCCCGCGATGCAATCCAGTAACGTCGACTTGCCTGCTCCGGACGGACCGAACAGGATGGTGATCCCGGACGGCACCTCGAGCCCGATGTCGAGTGTGAAGGGCGAGGGGGTTGCGGTGCGCCGCGCCAGTTTGACCTGCACCGCGAGATGCTTGCTGCTCATTTCGCCGGCCACGGGGACCAAACTCGCCGGGCAAAGCGGCGATTGATTCCATACACGAGGGACAGCACGACAAATGAAAAGACGAGAAGTAAAAGCGCCATGCGATTCGCTTCCGCGTATTCGAGCGATTGCACGTGGTCGTAGATGTCGATCGACACCGTGCGTGTAGCGCCCGCCAAATTTCCGCCCACCATCAGCACTACTCCGAACTCGCCCAGCGTGTGCGCAAAACTCAGCACCAATGCGGTGATCACGCCAGGGATGGACATGGGGAGGATGACTCGGCGGAACGTGCGCAGCGCGCTTGCCCCTAGAACCGCCGATGCATCCAGGAGCTTGCGATCAACGCTCTCAAACGATGCCACCAGCGGCTGCACCGCGAACGGCAAACTGTAGAGTACCGATGCTACTACCAAACCGGTGAACGTAAATGCCAGCCCGTGGCCGAACGTCGCTTGCCAGAATTTACCGAGTGGCCCTCGCGTGCCCATGGCCACCAGGACATAGAATCCGAGCACGGTGGGCGGTAACACCAGTGGCAGCGCGACGACGGACTCAACCAGAAATTTTCCTCTCCACCTCGAATACGCCAGCCAATACGCAAGGGGCAACCCGATCACGAAGAGGATCGCCGAGACGCATACCGCCAGACGAATTGACAGCAAGAGGGCTTCCATGGTCACCAGGTTTGCTGATGGATCTTTATCGCGGCCGGCGACATGCAACAGCTCAAGGCTTCAACGTAGCCCGGCCGGGACCGCGAAACCATACTTGGCGAGTGTCTCGCGGCCAGATTCGCTTTTCACAAATTCGAGGAACGAGCGCGCTGCGTCCTTGTTCTTGGCGCTGTTCAGCACGATGGCTCCCTGCTCAATCGCGGGATATGTATCGGTCGGGATTTCCCAGCGCTCGCCTGTTTTCATCGCTGGCGAGATCGCTAGCGATAACGCGACGATTCCAACTTGCGCATTGCCCGACTGCACGAATTGTGCCGCCTGCGAAATATTTTCTCCCAGGACCAGCTTCGCCTTCACCTTTTCGTAGATCCCGGCTTTTTGCATGGCGGCGACCGCTGCCTTTCCGTAGGGAGCGTGCTCTGGATTGGCGATGGCAATTTTCTGGACACTGGGATCGAGGAGAGCGTTCCACTTTTGACTGGCTACATCGATTTTGGAACCTGGCGGCACCCAAATCACGACGCGGCCAATCGCGTATTTATAGAACGTTGCGGGGTCAGCGAGACTGGCGATTACCAATTGTTTCGGATAATCGATATCCGCTGAAAAAAACAGGTCGAAAGGCGCGCCGTTCAGAATTTGTGAGAAGAAATTCCCGCTCGATCCATACGTCACGTTGAGCGTTTTCCCCGTCTGGTTCTTGTACTGCTGTGCCAGATCGCTCATCGCGAACTGCAAATCCGCGGCGGCGGCGATTTGTACTCCCTGTTCTTGCGCGGACAATTCACGCCAACCGAAAGAAACGAAGAAGACAAAAACGAGTGACGCAAGACAACCGCGTCGAATTGCTTTGTTATAGATCATAGGATAAGTGGATCACGAATCATCGATCACACCCTCAGAATCATTACTTCGGTCGATTTGATCAGCGCCGCGGCGCGCTCTCCGGCTTTGAGCCTCATCTCTTTCGCTGCGTCTGCCGTGATAATCGCGGTGATGTGCTGCTCGCCGATCGCCATCGTCACCTGGGCCAGCAGGCCGCTGTATTTGACCGCGAGCACGCGGCCGATCAGTTGATTGCGACCGCTGATCTTGCGAAAGTTTCCGCGGCGCGTCTGAATGTCTCCGCGCTCGAGGTTTTTGGGGATCAGGCGGTCGATCTCGCTTTCCGGTACGCGGTGATGGCCGCCCGGTGTCTTCGCGGTCTTAATTTTATTCCGGTAGATCCATTGCTTCAGCGTCGGGTAGCTGATTCCCAAAATGTTGGCCGCTTCCCGCGGCGCCAGCAATTTCTGCACGATTGCACCTCAAGCAAGGCAGCAGGATAGCGCGTCCCGAGCCGCTAGTTCAATACGTTTTTATACGCTTCTATACGGACCCAATGCACGGAATGATGACCAAGCGAATTCGGCCGGGAAAATTAATTCCGCAACGGCTTGCCTGTTTTCAGCGTGTGCGCGATGCGCGCCTGGGTCTTCTTTTCGCCGCACAAGGAAACGAACGCTTCGCGCTCAAGATCCAGAACGTATTGCTCGCTGACTAATTGCGGCGCGCTGAGCGCGCCGCCCGCCAGAATGTTTGCTAGCTTGCGAGCAACGTGAGCATCGTGTTCGGAGGCATAGCCGCCGCGCAGGAGCATGTGAATCGCCAGCTTCGCGCCAGCAAGAAATTGCTCGCCGAGCACTTTGATCTGCGTGGTCTGCGCGCCTTCCTGCCAGTTCGCGGCGGGTGGATTGTATCCGTTGCGCACCAGGGATAGGGCCACTTCTTTGGCGTCGGCTACCAGGCGGTCGCGATTCATCGACACGCCGTCATCGCGGCGCAAAAATCCCAGATCGCGGCACTCTTCGGCGCTGGTGCCAACTTTGGCCATGGCCAGAGCCTCAAACACGGGCTTCAACGCGTGGAACAAATCCAAATCTTCTCTCCCGGCAGCGTGTTCATTTGCGCGAATCAACATTTCTTTCGAGCCGCCCCCGCCGGGAATCAATCCCACGCCGGCTTCAACGAGCCCCATGTAGGACTCTGCCGCAGCCTGAATCCTGGACCCGTGCAACGCGACTTCGCATCCTCCGCCTAGCGCCATGCCCTGCGGCGCAACGACCACGGGTTTAGGCGCGTACTTAATCGCCAGATTCGCATTCTGAAATTGCTTTACAGCGAGATGCAGCTCGTCCCACTCTTGTTCCTGTGCGGCCACCAGCACCAGCATCAGGTTCGCGCCCACCGAGAAATTCACGGCTTGGTTGGCGATCACCATGGCATCGAAATCGGCATCCAGGCGCTTTAAACCTTTGTGGATCATCGCGATCAGGTCGGAGCCAATCGCGTTCATCTTGGAGTGAAATTCGCAGCAGACCACGCCGTCACCGAGATCGATCAGGCTCGCGCCGGAGTTTCGCTCCGCTTCGCGTCCCGCATCCTTGAGCGATTTGAGAATTAGGATGCCCTTAGGCTCTTCGACTTTTTCTACAGCACCGCTAGCGATATCGAAGACTGTTGCGGTGCCCTTCTCCGACTCATAAAAACTCTTCCGCCCGCTCGCCAACAGCTTCTCCACCACCGGTGGCAGCGTCCGGCCCTCCTTCTGCACGCCGGCGGCGAACGCTTTTACGCCGATCGCATCCATCAACTCGAATGGGCCAAGCTCCCAGCCAAATCCCCAGCGCATCGCGCGGTCAACGTCCACGACATGGTCGGAAATCTCCGGAACCCGCCGCGCTGCATAAAGGCACGCCTCCGAAAGCGAGCCCCACAGAAACTGCTGGGCCTTGTCGCCTTTCTGCCCTTCCAGCACGGGGCCAATCAGCGTGCGCAAACGTTCCGTCGTATCCTCAATCGTCTTCGCGGTCTCCAGGGAAACGAACCGTGCCTTTTGCCGCGGCCGGTACTCCATAGTGTTCACATCGAGGGTGAGAATTTCCCGCTCGCCTTCGCCTTTTACGCGCTTGTAGAAGCCCTGTCCAGTTTTGTCGCCAAGCCAGCCGCGGCGAGTCATCTCTTCGACCAGGGCCGGCACACGATACATCTCACGCGACTCATCGTTCGGCACCGTTTCGTAAATATTCTTCACCACGTGGAGCAAGACATCGAGCCCAACGATGTCTGCGGTGCGAAACGTAGCTGACTTCGGCTGCCCGATCACCGGCCCGGTGCACGCGTCCACTTCCTCGACGGTCATTCCCAAAGCGCCCATCAAGCGCAGCGCATTCAGCATGGAGAAGGTACCGATTCGGTTCGCGATAAAATTTGGCGTGTCTTTGGCGACGACGACGCCCTTGCCCAGCCGGCGATCGCAAAATTCGCTCAATGTCTCAACAACTTCCGGCAAAGTCTTCGGCCCGGCAATCAGCTCCACCAATTTCAAATAGCGCGGCGGATTGAAAAAGTGTGACCCGGCCCAATGCTGCTGAAATTCCTCGCTCATTCCTTCCGCGATCAAATGCACTGGCAATCCCGAGGTATTCGTGGTGACGATAGCGCCGGGCTTGCGGAACTGCGCCACACGCGCCAGCAGATTTTTCTTGATCTCCAGATTCTCCGCGACGACCTCGATGATCCAATCCGCTTCCGCACAACGCGCAAGATCATCGTCAAAATTTCCGATGGCAATCCGCTCCGCTAGTGACGCGGTGAAAAAAGCTGCTGGCTTGGCTTTCTTCGCCGCATCCAGTCCCGCGCGCGCGATCTTGTTCCGAGCGTCCGCGAGCGCCCCTTGTGGCAGACCAGGGGGTACAATATCCAGCAAGATGCAAGGCAGTCCGGCATTCGCGAAATGCGCGGCAATGCGCGCACCCATGGTTCCTGCGCCCAACACGACGGCCTTCTCGATTCGACGCTTCATGGAGAGCCTCTTCGGAGCATTAGCACGGTAGGACAGGTTACAAAACCGGCATGCAACGGTCAAACAAGGTCCTGGGAAACGCGAGTAGCACTAAACTAGAAGCAAGATGCTCGACGACAGAGTAGTCAGCGCGGTGGACTGGCTGAAGAATGCCACGGACAAGATTCGCGCCCTGGCCAACGGCGAAGTGCGTCCCGCGGGTGAGCGTCCTCGCGTGGGTTTAGCTCTGGCAGGCGGCTTTGCCAGAGGCATCGCCCACATCGGCGTGATTCGCGCGTTAAAAAACGCCGGCGTCCCGATTGACGTCGTCGCCGGAACCAGCGTCGGCGCGTTGATCGGCGCGTGTTATTGCGCCGGAGTGCCGCTCAACGACATGCAGCGCATCGCCGCCGACACCTCCTTCGCCGACTTTGGGCGCTGGACGCCGTCGTGGCTAGGCCTCGCCAACAATCTTCGCCTCGAGCGGTATCTCCAGCGCTTCACTCCGGCGAAAACGTTCGAGGAACTCACCACGCCTCTGGCCATTGCCACAAGCGACATCACCGAGGGCGTTTCGGTCTACTACACGCGTGGACCGCTCGGCCCGCCGTTGCGTGGATCCTGCGCGTATCCCGGCCTGTTCGTGCCCATACAATTCGAAGGCCGCACGCTGGTCGATGGCTTCCTCACCGCGCCAGTTCCCGTCGAAGGCACGTTGCTGCTCGGCGCGGATATCACCATCGCGGTCTACCTGGAAGCCGGCAGCTTCACCACACCACGCACGGCCGCCGACGTGATCAGCCGCTCGTTTTCGATCATTCAGCGTCACGCCGACATCGCCTGGCGCCAGCAGGCTGAGGTCATCATCGAGCCGGACGTCAAGCCGTTTGTCTGGGACGATTTCACGCGCACCAACGAACTGGTCGCCGTGGGAGAAGCCGCGGCACAAGCCGCGTTGCCTCGAGTTCTCAAGGCCCTCGGTGGCGAAAAACGCGAACCAGCCGCTTGACCCGAGGGCGCAGCACCTCATTTGAAAAATCCAGCGCGATTTTCTCGGCCTGTCAAGCCGGCGTCACTTCCACCTTCAACGCCTGCCCTTCTCCTTTTCCGCGCTGCGCCAACCACGCGCCCAAGCCTTCCGCAAACCGTTCCGGCGTCACACGAAAACTGGCCTCGACCTTTCCCTGTTCAACCGGCAGCGTATCGTCAAATTCCGCCGCGTTCGTAAAATTTCGCATGCAGAATTGATCCAGCCACTCCAGCGGGCAAGCGCGCCGTTCTCCGCGAATCACTACGTCCACTTTAAATTTCTGCGAGTACATCCGGAGACTATAACACCGCTAACTGCGCCCGCAGAATCGCGCGAATCTGCCAGCCCAATGGACGAAATGGATTAATCCTGTCGAAATCCATCCGCCATCTGAGCTTTCCCGGCTGCAACTAAACCACAGCTGTACGTTAGTTTTTACGCTAGTTTGCGTGTCAACGCAAAGTAGAAAGGTCCGGTTTTTCGCAACGTAGAATTGTCCGCTTCCATGGTCTTCTCCAAGGGTGCTCTGCAGGCACATGGTATTTGGGTTTGCTTTCGGTTTTGGGTCTG